>Ga0070730_10001669_pt1 | contig 21073 bp, 17 predicted proteins | sample Coa_R1_3_FD_66447 | JGI IMG/M metagenome (GOLD analysis project Ga0070730, IMG submission 66447) | Surface soil microbial communities from Centralia Pennsylvania, which are recovering from an underground coalmine fire - Coalmine... | ecosystem: Environmental > Terrestrial > Soil > Unclassified ... | reverse complement strand
TAAGCGCCACAAGCGCTACTACTCCGGCAATCACCGTGTACCAGTCGAGAATTCCCGGCTCCGGACCCACGCGCCAGTTCGTCCACAGAGGCAGAAAGAAGTACCCATCCTGCTGCAGCGGCACACCGCGAATCACGTTGCCCAGCGCCGCACCGTAAAAGATCGTGAGCAGCAGACTGGAGAGAGCAAAGCAGCCATCGAAGAAGCTGCGCCATACCGGCGAGTCGAGGTGATTGCGCAGCTCGATTCCGATTCCGCGCAGGATCAGCAGCCAGAGCACGATCATTAGTGGCAGATAAAAACCGCTGAAGCCCGAAGCATAGAGCCAGGGAAAGGCGAAATAGAGGGTGCCGCCACCGGCCAGCAGCCAGACTTCATTACCGTCCCACACCGGGCCAATGGTGCGGATCACGGTCCGACGTTCCTGCTCGGTCCGGGCTATGAACAGGTGGAGCACGCCAGCGCCGAGATCAAAGCCGTCCAGAACCACATATCCGGCAATCATGATTGCAACCAGCCAGAACCAGACGAAGAGCATCGTAGACTCCTTGTAGTAAGCAGCTAGTAAGCCGCCCTCGCGACCGAGGCATTGTCAGTGTGTCCTGGGCCGTGCGCTATTTCGTGATACATCAGAAACAGGAAGAGAATTGCCAGCATCGCGTAAATACCCATGAAGCCAAGCAGGGAAAAAAGGCCGTTGCCGGCGTGGACATGCTTTGAATATCCGTCAGCGGTGCGCACGATTCCGTAAACCAGCCACGGCTGCCGGCCTGCTTCGGCGGTCATCCATCCCGCGGTATTGGCAATGTAGGGGAATGGCAGGCACAGCAGCAAAATCCACAGCATCCAGCGGGATTGATAAAGCTTTCCGCGCCACAGCAGGAATGCCGCAACTACCATGACCAGAACAAAGATTGTCCCCAGTCCGGCCATGATGTGATAGCTGTAATAAAGCAGAGGTATGTTGGTGGGCCAGATGTCTTTGGGAAACTCATTCAGGCCCTTTACTTCGGACGTTGTTGTGCCATAGATCAAAAAACTCAGGACCTTGTTCACGACCACAGGATTATCAATTCGTTCATGCTCTTCATCCGGCTGCCCCAGAATTACGATAGGCGCTCCGGTTTCGCTTTTGAACAGCCCTTCCATGGCTGCCGTGGCCACCGGCTGGTGTTTCGCCATGTAACGTCCATGAAGATCGCCGGTAGGAAAGACCTGGAGAAAACAGAAAATCACTCCGCCAATCACGCCCACGCGGAGAAACATGCGTCCGTATTCCTGAAACTTTTCTTCCAGCAGGTAGTATGCGCCTGTGGCGGAAACCGCAAACACGGCGGTAATCATTGCGCCGCTCATATTGTGGGCGTATTGCAGCAGCGCCCAGGGGTTCAGCAGCATACCCCAAAAGCTGCTGACCTGAAATCCACCGTCGCTCATACGAGTGTAAGCCACCGGATGCTGCATCCATGCGCCGGCGACGATGATGAAGTAACCCGAGATCCACGAGCCGGCAAATACCAGAAACCCCGACCACCAGTGAGCGCGGGGGCTCAGCCGTTTTTCGCCATAAAGAAATAACCCAAGAAAGGCCGATTCCAGAAAAAAGGCAAACACGCCTTCCATTACCAGTGGCTGGCCAATCACGCCTCCGGTAAGCCGCGCGAAGTGCGACCAATTGGTGCCGAACTGAAACTCCATGGGAATTCCCGTCACCACCCCCATCAAAAAGTTCACCCCGAAGATCCTCGCCCAAAAACGTGCTGCCTCATTCCATTTTTCGTTTCCGGTGCGGAGTGCCAGAGTCTTCATCACCACCAGTAAAGGCGCAAGGCCCATGGTGAGTTGCGGAAACAGATAATGAAACGTGACGGTAAAGGCAAAGTGGAGCCGGTGGATGAAAAGCGTGCTCTCCATGCTGGTCTCCTTAGGAGATTCTCGGAAAACGAGCAGTTGATAAAAATTTCCGAAAACTGTAACTCTGGAACTTCGTACCGCTGCAATTGAAAGCGACCATTGCAGTTCAGCTTCAGATTAAAAACTCAAGTGGTTCGTCAGGACGTTAAAATCCTGGATTTATGGCCGTTGGCATTTTCGCAAATTTGACGGCAAAGGTGGAAACAAAAGAAAACTTTACGTGGCAGGCATGGCGTCTTCCTGCACAAATGTCCGCGTTTGGTTACACTCAATCATATTTTTAAGATGTCCAGCATTTTAATCATCGAAGACGAGCCGCGCATGCGCAGACTGCTGGAAATCAGCCTGGGTGAAGACGGCCACGTTACTCAGTCCGTGGAAGACGCTGAGACCGGACTGAAGTTCCTGCGCAGGGAAATGGCCGACTTGATCATCACCGACCTCAAGCTTCCTGGCATGAGCGGCCTTGAGTTTCTGCATGAGGCCCGCCGCGTCAACGCATCTTTACCAGTGATTGTGATGACCGCATATGGCTCAGTGGAAACGGCGGTGGAAGCCATGAAGGCTGGAGCCAGCGACTACGTCCTCAAGCCCTTCACCATGGCTGAGATGAAGCTGGTGGTGCGCAAAGAGCTGGACGTACAGAAAGTGCGCGAGGAAAACCGCAGTCTGAAAGAGGCGCTGGGAAAGCGCTATCAGTATCAAAACATCATTGCCCGCAGCGCCAAAATGCAGGAGGTACTGGCCCTGGTGGAGCGCGTGGCCCCCACCAACTCCACCGTGCTTTTGGGCGGCGAGAGCGGTGTGGGCAAAGATCTGATCGCGCGCGCCATTCATCAGAATTCGCGCCGTGCTGCCGGCCCGTTTATCAAGCTCAACAGCACGGCCATTCCTGACACGCTTTTTGAAAGCGAACTGTTTGGCTTTGAAAAAGGTGCGTTTACCGGCGCGCTGGCCAGCAAGCCGGGTAAGTTTGAGCTGGCGGACAAAGGCACGCTTTTTCTTGATGAAATTGGCGATGTTCCGGCGCCGATCCAGGTCAAGCTCCTGCGGGTGCTGCAGGAGCGCGAATTCGAGCGCCTGGGCGGGACCAAAACGCTGAAAGTGGATGTACGTTTGATCGCTGCCACCAATCGCGACCTTCGCGCCGCGCTGGAGCAGGGGACTTTTCGCGAGGACCTGTACTATCGCCTCAACGTCGTGCCCATCGATATTCCACCGCTGCGCGAGCACAAGGACGACATCCCCGAACTGGCCAGTTACTTTCTGGCCCGTTTTGCCCGCGAAAACGAAAAGGAAGTTACCACCATCACCCCGGCAGCCATGAAGATGCTCATGGACTATCACTGGCCGGGCAATGTGCGTCAACTCGAAAACACCATTGAGCGCGCCGTGGCATTGGCCGTCAAGCCCGTGCTTGACGCAGGGGATTTTTACCTTGACTCCCAGAACCCGAAAAGCAGTACCTCGGCCGAAACTTCCTTTTTGCCGGAAGGCATGACGCTGGAGCAGTGGGAAGACGAGATGATTCGCGAGGCGCTGCGTCGCGCGGGCGGCAACAAGAGCCAGGCGGCGCGGATTCTTGGGCTCTCCCGCAATGCGTTGCGCTATCGTCTGGCAAAGCTGGGCGTAGCGGACGAAGAGTAGTTTTCCCTAACAGCTTTGCAGCTGTGGCCCAAATCCACCGGCCCTGGTGGCTGAAAAGCACCACTTAACCCGCCTTTACATATCTATGTGTTCAAGTTATTGAAAACAAAAGATTGTTTTTGTTCGACTTTGGCAGGCAGCGTGCCAGTACTAAGGGCAGATGAAGTCATTTTTTACAGCAGGGAAGGCCCTTATGAAAACGAAAGCATTTGTCCTTCGTTTTATATCCATTTTGACTTTGGCCGTGACAACGCTGGCAGTATCGGCTGTGGCTCAGGACGAGCCCGCGCCGCCTCCGCCGCCAGAGCAGGCCAGTGCGTCGCCCACAGCTCCGGTAGATGTTGACCGGGGCAATCCGGCAAAAAATCCTGGTTCACAGCCCACGGTAGCGCGGCTCAGCCTGATTCACGGCGAGGTTTCCATGCAGCGCGGAGATTCCGGTGACTGGTCTGCCGTCACGCTGAATTCGCCGCTGGTGCGCGGCGATCAGGTGGCCACCGGAGACCGTTCGCATACGGAGCTTCAACTGGACTATGCCGATATCATCCGGCTGTCTTCACGGGCTCAGGTCAAAATTGCCGATCTTACACGCTCGCACATTCAGATACAGGTGGCGCAGGGATATACCAATTACTCCGTGCTGAAGGGCAGCGAGGCCGGCGTGGAAATCGATACACCCAACGTCACGGTACGGCCGCTGCGGCATGGCCGATACCGGGTGCAGGTGAATTCTGATAGTGAGACCGACGTGATTGTCCGCGAGGGCGAGGCGGAAGTCACCACGCCGCAGGGCAGCACCGTGGTACGGGAAGGCCAGCTCATCACTATTCGCGGCGAGGCCAATCCGGAATACAAAGTTGTGAATGCTCCTCCCAAAGATGACTGGGACCGCTTCAACAGCGATCGCGACCATGTCATTCGCGATGCGGAAAGCTGGCGGCGCGCGAACCGGTACTACACTGGCGCGCAGGACCTGGATGCCTATGGCCGCTGGGTGAGCGCTCCTGGCTATGGCGATGTCTGGCAGCCTTACGGAGTTGGTCCTGACTGGGCTCCTTATCAAACAGGGCGCTGGGTTTGGAACCCATATTATGGCTGGACATGGGTTTCCTATGAGCCCTGGGGCTGGGCGCCGTATCACTATGGCCGCTGGTTCCTTTATGGCGGCGCATGGTCGTGGTGGCCAGGCCCGGTGTATGCGTCATACCGTCCAGTGTGGTCCCCGGCCTTTGTGTTCTTCTTTGGCTTTGGACACCGTGCCGGTTTTGGCTACAGCTCCTTTGGCTGGCTCCCGGTGGGACCGGGAGATCCTTTCTTTCCGTGGTATGGCCCGGGTTTCTATAGCTACAATGCCATTAGCTTTAACTTCTTTTTTGGCGACAGACATCGCTTCTTTGACCACGATGGATTCCGGCATGATGGCTTCCGTCACGATGGTTTTGGCCGCGAAGGCTTCATCGGCCCGCTGGCCGGAAGCCACAGGCCGTTTATTTCCAATGTTCGTCTGGCGGAAACCAATGAGCGCGTTCGTGGAGGCATCACTACGGTAGCGGCCGGGGATTTCGGCCATGGGATCGCCGGAGCGCATCACGCCGGAATTGACGCAGCATCATTCCACCAGGGCCAGGTCATGACTGGAAATCTCCCCGTGGTGCCGACCAGGGAAAGCCTCCACGCGGCCAATGGGGCGCCTGCGATTCAGGGCCGAGACAGCACTCACTTCTTTACACGTAGCCAGCCGCCTGCAGGCCCGGTGGCATTCCATCAGCAGGCCGCGCAGATTCAGCAGGGTGTACAAACCCATGCGCCGGAAATGCTCCGGAGCAATGCCGCAGTGCAGGGGGAAGCCAGAACTGGTGCATCCCAGCAGGGCGGTCAGTCGGGACGAACGGAGTCTCCGGCGAATCCCGCTGGGCACTCCATAAGCCCTGCGGCCGAAAATGGACATCAAACAACGACGATTGCAAGAGCGCAAGAGCAAAACTCGGCGTCATCCGCTGGCAATGGCTGGCACCGGTTTGGTGGAGACCGTCCTGCGCAGCCCAATTCTCCGGCCAATGCCGCAGGTAGCGCGGGCGGCGGACATCAGCCGGGAAGCGCGTCTCCGGCGAATCCGTCTCATGAAAGCCCGGCGCAGAGCCGTCAGCCTGCGAACAATGGCAACAATGGTAATGAAGGTCGCTCTGGGTGGCACACGTTTGAGCGCGGACCGGGCGCGGATCGTCCGGCGAATGCCGGAAGCAAACCTCCACTGGAGCTAAGCAAGCCTATTGTGACTCCACGAAGCTCTGGTGGTGGTTCATCGGCCAGCTCCGGCGGCTTTGGCGGCTCCAGAGAAACGTCAGCAGGCCGCAGCTCCTCGCCTGCGAGCGGAGGCGGCAACTCCGGAGGGGGATCGAGATACTCTCCGCCATCTCGTGGCGGTGGCTCCAACTCCGGGTTCAGCGGCAGAGGCCGTAGTAGCGGTGGTGGCGGGCGCAGCAGCGGTGGCGGTCATAGTGGCGGAGGATCCTCATCGCATGGATCGAGTGGCGGCCACAGTGGAGGAGGCGGTGGCGGGCACAGTGGAGGCCATGGCCGGTGACGACATCTGAATGTTTCGGGGCAGACTGAGGGTAAAGTCGAAAAGAGCGGTGGATGGTAATCCGCCGCTCTTTTGTTTTGTGTTACCAGACGCCCTTATCGCTGCCGGTGATGCGGAAGGCAACCGCTGCCGCCGAAGCCAGAGGCGGGAGCAGACTTAGGCGCAGGGCCGCCGGGACGTTACCGCTAAAGGCGGTTTCCCGCAGCTGGCGTATATAAAGTTTGGCCGCGCAGGGGATGATGGGAATCCGCAGAAAGCGCGCACGGGTATAAATTCTGCCCGCGCCCACGAAGGCATTGGACCGGACTTCATAAGGAAGCTGCAACCCCGTTTGGCGGTATTGCTGCACGTATTCCGACACAATGTTGAGGAAGCTGGCGACGCCGGGCCAGATTCCCGCCTGCAGCGCGCCTGCCTGCAGCTCGGCAAAATTGAGTTTTCCCGATTCCAGCAGAGTGGCCGTGTTCACAATATCGCAAACGCGGAAATAAAAATGCCGGTACATGCGCTGCAGCGTGGCGGCATATACGCGCTCTTCCGGCGCCGGAACAAAAAAATTATGCTCACAGACTTGCATGAGGGTTCTCCGGCCAATAAAGCGCCGGGCCAGATCGATGTGTTCTCCCGTCTGCCCCAGCCGCCCAATGTGCACCTCGATGGATTCGCGCAAGCCGGGAATTACAAAATTCCATTTGTTGGCCAGACGGTCGCCCCAGCTTTGCGGCTCCACGTGAGCACGAAACTTGTCCCGAAACACATGAAGGATGGCTCTGCGGTCACCTGTCGAAAGCAGGTCGAGATCATTGCCCAGGTCGGGCCAGTGGTCGAGCGACTTCATGACCAGGGAGGGACATCCGCTGGCCTCCAGTTCATCGCAGACCTGTTGCAGGTATGTGAGGGCCTGATCAATTCGTGACCGCTCCTGCATCAGGACGTCCATTGCCCATGCCTGTATTTCCGGATGGCCGCAGTTTCCGGCAACACGATTGATTACCTCAAAAGCCCGGATGGTTACATGGTTGGAGTCCGCCAGATCGGTAAAATCTTTTTTCTGTTGATTAGTCAGCCGAGCGAGGCGGGGGAAAACCTCGGTTGCGGCCAGAGGACGGAGCGTTAGACGGGATAGCGCGTCGATATATTGTGCTTCACCCTGAATTGGTGTTGCCATGAATGTTCACCGGAGAAGAGTGCTAGGTCGTTCGGATAGATTAAGATGAGAGCGCCTTGCCTGGAGTTGGCACACAACCATCCCGCTGTTTTGTATGATGTGAAGTCCTGAAAAAAGATAAACCGGGACAAGCCATGCGTTCGGGGAACTCACCGGCGCAGCCACAACTCATGAAACCTTACAACGACCTTAGAGAATGGATTGCCGCGCTTGAGAGTGCAGGAGAGCTCAAGCGCATTCGTGCCGAAGTCGACCCCGTCCTGGAAATTGCGGAGATTACCGACCGCGTTTCGAAGGGCGCCGCTAAAAAATATGGACGCCCCGGCGGTCCGGCGCTGCTATTTGAGAATGTAAAGGGCGCGAACGGCGTTCCCGTACTGATCAACCAGTTTGGCAGCGAGCGCCGCATGCAGATGGCCCTGGGCGTGGAGCGGCTGGATGAGATTGCCGGACGCATCCGGCAGCTACTCAACCTGAAATCGCCCGAAGGCTTTCTGGAAAAGCTGAAGATGCTGCCTATGCTGGCCGATATGGGCAAGTTCTTCCCCAAAATCGTCCCGACCGGGCCGTGCAAAGAGGTCATCAAAAAGAAAGATTTTTCTCTGCTCGATTTTCCCGTGCTCCAGTGCTGGCCGCAGGATGCCGGACGTTTCATCACGCTGCCCTGCGTGATTACCCGCGACCCCAAAACCGGGAAGCGCAACATGGGCATGTACCGTATGCAGATCTACGACGCCACCACCGCCGGTATGCACTGGCAGCGGCAGAAAGTGGCGGCGGAGCACTATCGCGACCACCTGAGAACGGGTGCGGCGGTAGCACAGACCCAGGAGCGCAAGCGCTCGAACGTGGACATTATGGCTCGCTCGGCGGGCGGCTCCGTGCTGGCCCCGGGCGAACGCCCCAGCGGGACCATGGAAGTCGCTGTCGCCATCGGGACAGATCCTGCGCTTACTTTTTCGGCCATTGTGCCCGCGCCGCCGGAGGTGGAAGAGTTCATCATTGCCGGCTTCCTGCGGCAGAGTCCGGTAGAGCTGGTCAAATGCGAGACCGTGGATCTCGAAGTTCCAGCGTCGGCGGAGATCGTTCTTGAAGGCTACGTAAAGCTGGACGAGTTGCGGACCGAAGGCCCGTTCGGTGACCATACCGGCTTCTACTCGCTGGAAGATGAATACCCGGTCTTTCACGTCACCTGCATCACCCACCGTAAGAATCCGGTTTACTCGACTACCATTGTCGGCAAGCCGCCCATGGAAGATGCCTGGATGGGTAAAGCGGTGGAGCGCATCTTCCTGCCACTAATGAAGCTCACCCTGCCGGAGATTGTGGACGTGAACCTGCCGGTGGAGGGCGTTTTTCACAATCTGATGATCGTCTCCATTCGCAAGTCGTATCCCGGCCATGCGCGCAAGGTGATGAATGGCATTTGGTCCCTGGGACAGGCCATGTTTACCAAGTGCGTCGTGGTGGTGGATGAAGACGTGAACGTGCAGGACACGGCCGAAGTAGTCCTGAAGGTCTTCAATAATATCGATCCGGAGCGCGATATACAGTACACTCTCGGCCCGGTGGATTCTCTGGACCATGCCTCGCGTCTGCCCAATTTCGGCTCCAAGATGGGCATTGACGCCACGCGCAAGTGGGCAGCGGAAGGCTTTACTCGTCCCTGGCCGGACGAGATCGTGATGGACGAGAAGACCAAAGCCCTGGTGGACAAAAAATGGAAGGAGCTGGGAATTGAGTAATCCTTTTACCGCAATCGCCACGGACCTGGGGAGAACGGTGGCCCAGGCCAAACCGCTGCTCGCCCACCTGACCAACGCCGAGACCACGGGCCGTCCCAGTCCGAGGAAGTGGGCGAAGAAGGAAATTCTTGGCCATCTGCTGGACTCGGCTTCCAACAACCATCAGCGCTTTCTGCGCGCGGCTCTGGCGGGCAGCCTTACCTTTCCTAACTACGAACAGGACGAACTGGTAAAGCTGCAACGCTTCCGCGAGATGGACTGGAACTTCCTGGTGGATACCTGGACCAACTACAATCGTTTGCTGGCCCATATTCTTTCCGTGCTTCCGGCCAAAGCAGGCGCGGCCAAGTGCAAAATCGGCAAAAACAAGCCGGCAACGCTGGCCTGGATTGCCGAAGATTACGTAGCCCATGTAAAGCACCACCTGAATCAGATCGTGGGCGAAGAGTTTGAAACCAGCTATGAATTCAAGCCCTGAGGCAGCGATGCCCCGCAATATGAAACAGCGCTCTCTGCTCAAATTAGTTGGCCAGTCTGGATTTAATCAGCCGGAATCGCTCATTCATTTGTTTATTGGCGGTTCAGAACTCCACGGCGCCAAGGTGGGCAAAACCGACGATACGGATATTTACGGTATCTATATCGAGAGTCCGGAGCAGGCTTTGGGGCTGAATTCCCATCCGCATTTTGTATGGTCCACCGCCGGTTCCGAGCGGCGCAATGGCCCGGACGACATTGATGTCACGTTGTACTCCCTGCGCAAATGGGCGGACATGTCCGCGAAAGGCAACGCCACAGCATTACATTTTCTTTTTGCCAATCCCGAGGAAGTGACGCCGGAGACGTGGCAGAGAATCCAGAAACATAAAGCAGTGTTTCTTTCGCGGGCCTCTGCCCGGCAGTTTCTGGGCTTTGCCGACTCACAGTTCAAACGATTGACTGGCGAGAAGGGAAGTGGCAAGAAAGGCCAGCGGCCCGAGTACATTGGAAAATACGGGTATGACACCAAAGCGGCCATGCACGGACTGCGCCTGTTGTATGAATGCATGGAGCTGATGCAGAGCGGACACATCACACTGCCAAGGCCGGAAAAAGATTTGCTGATTGAAGTCCGGAGCGGTGAATGGACATTTGAAAAAGTCCTTCGGCAGGCCCAGCGGCTGTTCAGGGAGGTAGAAGAAGCAGTCACGCTTTCCCCCCTGCCGGAGAAGGTTGATCGCCAGGAGATTTCGAAGCTGGTGGCGCAGATACATCTGGATTTTTGGCGGAGTTAGGGGAATGGGCACCTCAGTGCAATCGCTAAGGCGAGCGGCACAACACAATGCAGGAACAAGCCAAGGAAAAATTTGCGACATCGAAAAGCTTTCCTGTCTTCCTGTTCCACAAGTTGTTGATGAAATCAGGTGTTGCAATCATTGGCCGCTGGACAGCCAATGATTGCCTCTCTTCATACGCCTTTATAGTTAAGCACCGGTCGTAACGTGCGGATCACCTTCACCAGTTCCCGTTGTGCTCTGAGTACCGCGCGAATATCCTTATAGGCGGCAGGGGCCTCGTCTCTAAGTTTGCCTGTCAGCCGGTAGTCGTACCAAACACCCTCCATTTGGCGCTGGAGTTCACGGTCGCTGAACCTGCTTCGTGCCGCGCTGCGACTCAGAGCTCTGCCTGCGCCATGAGCACTGGAACAGAGCGCCTCTTCGCAGCCACGGCCCTCCACATGAAAGCTGGCGCTGCCCATCGACCCGGGCAGGACCCCAGGCTGTCCCTGTTGCGCGGACATGGCGCCCTTGCGATGCACCCACAACTCCCGCACGCCATGACGCTCGAGCGCGACATGATTGTGATCGGTTACGATCATCGTCTCCCAGGCAATGCCGCACTTCAGTGTTCGCGTCAGCACCGTGCCGGCTTCCTCTGCCATTGCCTTGCGAGAAGCATCCGCGAATCGCCTGGCCCACCGGGCATCGTGAAGATACTCCTGGCCTGCATCCGATTGGGCATCGAGCGCGCGCAGTCGTCCTTCGACCAGTTGCGCACGCGCGAGATGATGGTCGCGGATCGCCGGCCCGAGCGCTCGCGATCCGCTATGCACCATCAGCCACAGCCGTCCCTCTTCGTCCGCCTGCAGCTCAAGGAAGTGGTTTCCACTACCGAGAGTCGCAAATTCGATCGCGCCCTCCCTTTGGCGAATCGCCTCCAGGCTGGCATCACTGAGCGGCTCGTTCGCTATTTCGGCAGGTTGAGAAATCGCCGCGTTCCGGTTGCGCCTGCGCGCTGGTACTGCCCGCCCGATCTCGTTCAGCAGATGTGCGGCGGTTTTGGGATTCTCGAGCGCCGCCGCCTCCGCATCAACCGCGACGGCCAGCATGCCGCATCCGATGTCGCCTCCCACTGCCTGGGGATAGATCAGGTTAGAGGTCGCGACAACGACACCGATGCACACCTCGGCGGCAAGGTGTACATCGGGCATCACCGCGATCTGTTGGACATCCGGGGCGCGCCGGAGACGCTCAAGCGCCTCCGACACATCTCGATCCAGTGGCGCAGCCAGCCAGCTTCGGAGCGGGGCCATCGATGAATCATTCATCGCGGCCTCCCTGCACCGAGACCGGCACAAACGACAGCTGTGGCGCTCGCTTTCTTGTGATCGCCATGGCCACCTCCGCGCGCAGACGCGGTGCCTCGCTTCGCAGCGCGCTCATCGCATCCGCGACGGAACAGCCATCCTGCACAACGATATGGACCAGCAGATGGCCGCAATCCGGTCCGGGCGAAACCTCATCTACAAACAGATCGCAGCCAATCCCAGCCACGCTTGAATCCGCGAGTGCGAGGTTCAGCGCCCGCTGTACCTGCCGGCAGAACTGTTGTGTCTTCCGTTGCACCTGGCGGCTGTCTGATCGGTTACTTTTTCTTTCTCCATAGAGAATCTCAGCGAAGTCCGTGTCTGTGAACTCCGCTGTTTTTCCTCGACGATTTTTTCGTTTCAAACAAAGCTCCCTGTTGCGCGCAGACGCGCAGAGCCTGCAGGCGCACGAATGCGCGCATGAGGCTTTAACTGATGAGTTGAAAGATGGGAGCCAGCCAGCCGACCGGCTGGATTAGACGGTGGCGAGCAGGCTCAACGTTATCGGGCTATGTGCAATCGGCAGCATAATTTCCTCCGGTTTTACGTTGAGTCTCGGGATTACAGACGCTTGAATTGCCTGTAATTCCAGCCATATTATCGCTATATCCCTGCTTTGGCGCAAGTGGGCCCGCGTTTATACTGCTTCGATGAAATTTCTGCACATCTTCGCGTCCACAGTTCTGCTTGTCCTGCCGCTTGCCGCCCAAAGCGCCGCCAACACGGGAGTTACGGTCACGCCTGCCTCTACACGACAGATGATTCTTCCCAGCCACGGCAACATGCTTCTTGGGGTGTTCTATCTCGCCGCTGGAGCAGAGCCGCATCCCACGGCAATTATCTTGCACGGATTCCCTGGCTTTGAGCAGAACCTTGATCTGGCGCAAACTCTCCGCGCCCACGGCTGGAATGTGCTCGCCATGCATTACCGCGGCTCGTGGGGAGTCAAGGGCGACTTTTCCTTCGCCCATGCCGCCGAAGACGCCGATACGGAAGTTCGTTACGTCCTCGACCCGGCAAATGCGCATAAGTACCGCATCGATACGCATCGCGTCATCGTCATCGGCCACAGCATGGGCGGATACATGGCTGCTTCCGCCGCCGTGCTGATCTCGGCGTGGAACATCGGCGCTGAATACGAGTTTAGGCGCCACACTGGCCCCGAGGCTGCGACGATTGAGGGCGAGGCGAAATCGCTGGAGGAGGACAGCAACCTCATGCCGCTCGCTGGCACGAGCGGAGAGGCGCTGGCCCGCGAAATCTACAAGAACCAGCAGTCTCTGAACTTCATCCAGTTCGCGCCCGCCATTGCGCCGCGCCCTGTCTTCGTTATCACAGCCAGCGACGGACTCGCGCCTGCCGATCACGCCCTCGTCGAAGCCCTTAGCAAGGCCGGAGATACTCACGTTTCCGAGCAGCACTGGGACACGGATCACAGCTACTCTGACAGGCGCATGGAGTTGGCAAACTCAATTTTGGAGTGGACACAGAGCAACCTGCCGCACTAAACATGCGACTCCAGCGCTTCTTGTGGGCCTGACAGGGAGCCGCTTGAGACAATGCCTGCCTCTCCAGTATGGCTCCAAAGCCTATACATCCTACCGCCAGCACAGTCCTCAGTCGATTTTCTGCACTTCGACCAGATCAAAGCTTACCTTGTAGTTGAAAAACGCAATATCGTCGTTAGAATGTAGCGCATAACTGATTTTGTCGCTTGCTCCGCCAGTGATAATGATCCCTCTTACCTTCTCTCCAGTTCCGGCTTTATGCTTGCGAATCCAACCCATGTACCGAAGAATCTGGCCCACGACCGCGTCGTCGCTACGCCCCTTTTTCAGTTCGATGACTACCCAGTCCCCGTTACCACGGTCGCGGGCAAGGACATCGATCTCCCCCACGCCAGTAGTGAACTCAACAGCCTGCTCGCCATCTTCAACGTGAATGTCCAGCGCCTTCGCAAGCGGCGTGTTTTTCCAATTTGAAATGATGAACTCCTGCAGGTACTTCTCTAACGAAAAGAACGTGCCTGCACCCATCTCGGCTGACAGGTTACCATCTTGGCTGGCGATCTCGCCTGAAACTGTTACAGTTTCACTTGCTTCGCTCGGTAACGTACTCACATTCAGTGGAGAATCCACGCCATGGACCATTAGCGAAAACATAGTATCGATGAGGTATAGAGGCTGCTTTATGTCGTCGCTGAGCTGGTGGCACGCTGCATTCAAAGAAGCGTACCGTTTGGAGAAAGGGTCGGAATCCTTGATTGCATTCCTGCCAAGCATGCTGAGACCCTCCTCGCTGATCCTGTTGTAAACCGAGTATTTATCTGGGTAAACGCACATCAGAATCGGCGTGAGCACAGCCCGTCCCAAGCCAGCGATGAAATGTGGCTTTCCTTTCGGCAAGATAATTTCCAGTCGTTCTTCAATACGACTCGACTCGTCAAGCAAAATGCGTAGACATTCACGCAAGCGCTTCATGTCCGCATAAATTTGGGGCTGGCGGTGAATGCCGCTCCAATGCTTGTTGTTCTTCAAGAGAAGAAAGTCCTTGAAGCCATCCTCAGTCAAGTTGTCTAGATTTTCTGGTTTGAAATATTTGCCGTAGTATTCGAGAGCAGCTCTTTGGTCCTGGACTGCAGCTGGCCTATTTGTTAACCACTGCGAGAGAATTCGGCTGGCTTCTTCTGTCGTCACTTGAGACATGGCTTCTCCTGACATCCAATTAAGAGTCTTTTTCTAGTGCGATGACATATTTCATCACGTATCATCATGATGAGGCCGCTAATGCTGCACATTATCCAGCGCTTTGCACTCAGGTTGATGAAATGTAATCCACACAGAGCTGTATTGGTTCGTGTTGCCGTACTTGGTGATGTTGACCCGCTCGTAATCTTCGGAAACACCAGAACACTCCGCACATGGATCTACGGCCAGTTCCATGGCAGATTTCCCGCTTGAATTAGAAGTATAGTTCTCTGGCTTCATAGCCTTTAGACATGTGACGTTCAGAAAAGTGCCAATCTTGTACTTGCCTCGATGTTCTTTGGGCGCGAGTTCATCCAAGACAGCGTTTAATTGCGCATTGGTAATTCCTGCGTTGTCGCCAGAATTGATGTGCGCTCGGCAAAGGTTACCATTAGAAGCAAATGACGCAGTGATCGTCAGGCTTTGCGATGTTTGGTACACCTCGCTAACAGGGCTGCCGTAGAGCCTTTGAACCGTGTCTCGGCTCTGGATAGTTGCCGGGGCCAGCGACTTTGAGGAGCTCGACTGTGCCCCCAGAAGCACAATAAATGCGGACATGGCGAAAGAAATGACGGATCTCATAAGAAGCAGCTTACGCCGCAGCCGATGTAATTTCTAGTTTGTTAGCATCAAAACCGTCGTTGAGAAACGCCCTTGCAGTCATTAACTGCCGACTTCCCGGATTGTCAGCCAGTATCGGCTTTCCCAACTTCCCCACTTATCCACGAACGGGCACATTGACTCTCAGGGCGCCTCACCCGTTATACTGGAATTTATGTCGATTCTCAGCGATATCGCCGGCATTGCCAAGGGAATGTCTGTCACCTTCATGGAGATGTTCAAGCCCACGATTGTGGAGGACTATCCGAACAAGAAACTGCCCAACAAGGGCGCGGTTTTTCAGGAGCGGTTCCGCGGGCTGCATGTGCTGCAGCGCGACGAGAACGGTCTGGAAAAGTGCGTTGCCTGTTTTCTGTGCGCCGCCGCCTGCCCTTCCAACTGCATATATATTGAAGCGGCGGAGAACACGGCGGAAAACCGCATCAGCGGGGCCGAGCGTTACGCTAAGATTTACAACATCGATTACAACCGCTGCATCTTCTGCGGTTACTGCGTGGAAGCCTGCCCCACGGACGCCATTACCCACGGGCACGGCTTTGAACTTGCGACCTTTAACGCCAGCAACCTGGTGTATCGCAAGGAAGCGCTGCTGGCGCCCATGCCGGAAAAGCAGCCCGCTCGCCGCTAAACGCGCATCAAGACTTTTGGTCCCGTCCGGTTCAGGGTTTCTGAGTCGGACGGAGCACCACTTCACTCACAAACGACCTGGGCTCCTGGGTCACCAGCATCTCGACCACGTGGGCCACGTCTTCGGCCTGCAGCATTTTTTCCGTGTTCTTGCCGGCATGGGGTGAAAACTGGGTATGCACCGAGCCTGGGCATAACACCGTCACGCGAATGTTGCGGCTCCGCAGTTCCTCGGCCACCGAATAAGAAAGCCCGTTCAAGCCCCATTTGGAAGCAGCGTAGGCCGCGCCGTTGGGCAGCGGATTTTTGCTGGCGATGGAAGAGATGTTGATGATGTCGCCGCCGCGCTCCAGCATCAAAGGGACGAAGGCGCGGATGGCGTGGAAGACGCCGCGCAGATTGGTGTTGAAGATGGCGTCCCAGGTCTCGATGGGCGTTTCGTGCAGCGGAGCGGAAAAGCTGCCAATGCCCGCGTTGTTGATCAGTATATCGAGGTGGCCGAAGGTTTGGGAAACGCGGCTGGCCAGCGCGGCCACGGAGTTCCAGTCCGTGATATCGCAGGTGAAGGCTTCGCACTGCCCTCCGGCAGCGCGGATTTGAGCGGCGGTTGCCTCGAGAGGTCCGGGCATGCGGCCGCAGATGATGGTACTGGCGCCCAGACTGGCCAGCATGGCGGCAATCGCCGCGCCGATGCCCCGGCTTCCGCCGGTGATTAAAGCAGTTTTTCCGGAAAGAGTGTTGCTGGCCACGCAGGCTTCTCCCATTTGGATTAAAATTTGTGTGCTGCCTTTTCGCTTATTTCTTTAGCTCACGTACTGGCTTCCTGAGGCCTGGCCTCGCCGGACCCGGTCCTGTGCGGCTAACAAAAATCAGCTACATCGCATCTGATTTTGTCAGGTGTCTGCAATTTTACGATGCAGCCTGCTTTTCGCGGGACCTGCTTCGTTCCCGGAAGCGGCTTGTCAGCTCGATGAGAATGCAAATTTATCCCTCTCGGCATTCGCACTGGCGCCAGCCAGCACGAAGGAGAAATATCATGAAACGATTTCCAGTGACCCTGGCCCTGGCGCTGGCTGTCGCCGGCTCTGCGCTGGGCAGCGTACCTGATTCGCAAACCACCCAGCAGCAACAGACTTCGCCAGGAGCCGCTCCGGCAGCGCAGCAGCCGGCACAGACATCGCCATCTGGCTCCAATGCCGCCGATCAGCCGACCAATCAAAAGGTGATCAAGGACCCGAACGAATACAACGCCTACATCGCGGCCCTGAACACACAGGATCCCGCGCAGCGTGCGGCGGCCATGGAGGCTTTTGGAGCGAAGTATCCGCAGAGCGTGGTGCTGATGGATTCTCTGGAGCAGGCCATGGCGGGCTATCAGCAGGCAGGAAATCAGGCCAAGGTCGAAGAGGTCGCCAAGCGGATTCTGTCTATTGATCCTAATAATGTGCGCGCACTGGCAATCGTCGCCGCGATTGATCGCGGGCTGGCCAACAACGGCAATGCGGCGGCGCTGCAGGAAGCATGTACGGATGGGCAAAGAGGGACGCAGGCTTTAGGGACATGGCAGAGGCCCCGGGAGATGTCCGAGGTAGATTATGAAAAGCTGAAGAACCAGATGGCCGGTATTTTTGCCGGCGTTGCCGGCTTTTGCGCTCTTCAGTCCAAGGATTATGCAACGGCACGTTCGTTTTACCAGAAAGCTGTCCAGTTGGATTCCACCAACTGGCAGGATGTGTATCAGCTGGCCATTGCCAGCCTGGAGATGAAGCCTCTGGATGTCACCGGCTTTTGGTATGGCGCCAAAGCCATTCATCTTGCCCAGGCGCAGAACAATACCGCTGCCGTGCAATCCATGACTTCGTATTTCACGGCGAAATACAAAAACTTTCACGGCGGGGCCGACGGCTGGGAGCAGATTGTGGCCAGCGCCGCCAGCGAGTCCGCGCCGCCGCAGGGTTTTACGGTGAAGGCGGCTCCGACTCTCCAGGAACTCGCCTGCAAGGCGGTGCAGGAGAATGATCCCGCGCAGCTTTCTTTCGCCGACTGGGAGTTTATTTTGCAGTATCGCGACGCTTCGCCCTGCAACAAGGAAGCCGCCGACAAGGTGTGGGCGGCGATCCAGGCAAAACAAAAAAATGGAGAGGCCAAACTTAAAATTCCAGTGAAGATAATCAGCGCGAGCCGGGACAGTCTGGACGCGGCCGTGAGTGATGACAACCAGAAGGCCAATAAGGCCGATATGCGAATCCAGATGGCCAAAGCGCTGGTGAAGCCGCCCGCCGCTGGAAGCACAACGGACATTATTGGCGTGATTGCTGATTATCAGCCCAGCCCTTTCCTGTTCATCATGAAACAGGGCGAGCTGCCGGCTCCAAAGACGCCCGTACGCCGTCGCGTACATCGCAAAGGCACATAAAGTCTCCGCTCTGCTCAGGGCATGGGACGCGCAAGACACCAGTGTTCGGGAACATTCTGCCTGCTCAAGGTGTCTTTTCTTCATTGCTGAAAATGGACGTGAACTGCGGTAATAGCACTAATGCGCTTTCAAAGCTGGTGAAAAGTCCTTTATAATTCCTTCCTCTCACGGTAGGGAGAGAATCAAGGCCCGCTTTAAGGCTTGTATGTACCGCAGGGGCCAATTTTTCAGCTCAGGTTGAAGGAGAATTCATGAGGAAAGTGCTTGTCACAATTGTGCTTGCGCTAACGGCAAGTCTGGTAATGGGGCAGAGCGCCAGCCCGAATCAGAAAATCATTAAAGATCCGGCCGAGTACAACGCTTATATTGCCGCACTCAATACGCAGGACCCCACAGCCAAAGCCGCGGCCATGGAAGCTTTCATAAAGCAGTATCCGCAGAGCATTGTTCTTGCGGACGCTCTGGACCAGGCCATGGCGGCCTATCAGGCCGTATATAACCAGGCCAAAGTCGTGGAAACGGCGAAGCGCAGCCTGGCGCTGAATCCCAACAATATACGCGCGCTGGCTATCGTGACAGCCATTGACCGGCAGCTGGCCACCGGCGAAGGAGCGGGCGCCGCCGCCGCCCTGCATGAAGGCTGTTCTTATGCGCAAACAGGCTTACAGCAGCTGCCGGGCTGGCAGAAGCCGGAAGGCACTTCCGACGATGATTTCAAGAAGCTCACAGCTCAGATTTCGGACATCTTCAACGGAGCAGCCGGGTTCTGCGCTCTGCAGAGCAAGGATTATCCCAAAGCCCAGACTTATTATCAGCAGGCGTACGCCGTTGATCCCACCAACCTGCAGGACGTATATCAGCTTGCTGTCTCCTTTCTGGAAGTGAATCCCATTGATTTGAAGGGCCTGTGGTATGCGGCCAAGGCCGTTAATCTCGCTGGCAACAACACGGCAGCGGTCAACGGTATTGCTGGTTACGCCAAAGCCAAATACAAGAAATACCATGGCAGTTATGATGGCTGGGACCAGTTGGTTGCCGCAGCCGCCACGCAATCCGCTCCGCCCGCCGACATGACGGCACTGGTTACTCCCAAGCCTACCGATTGTGACATTGCCGCCAGTGCGGTGGAGCAGAATGATCCGGCCACGCTTTCCTTCAGCGACTGGGAGTTTGTACTCTCTCAGCGTGATTGCGCCGCCAAGGGCAAGGATGCCGCCGATAAAGTTTGGCAGAGCATCCAGAGCAAGCAAAAAGGTGGCGAAGCCAAGCTGCGTATCCCCGGGACCAAGGTGATTGCCTCGGACAAAGAGAGTCTGGACGTCGCCATCACGGACGAAAACAAGGCAGCCAACAAAGCGGACTTGCACGTGGTTCTGGAAAAGCCTGTTCTGCATCCGCCGGCTCCGGGTTCCAGTACCGACGTGATTGGAGTGCTTACCAGCTACACGCCCAGCCCATTCCTTTTCACCATGGAAAAGGGCGAGTTGCCGGAAGCCGAGAAATCCAAAACTCCGGCTCACCGCCCCGCAGCGCGCAAAAAAGCAGCACAGTAATTTTTTTTGAAAAGCATCATTGAGGGCAGCCCGCATGGCTGCCCTTTTTATTCTCCCAGCATGATGCGCTGGATGGTGTAGGCGCGGCCGGTGGCTTCATCGCATTCGATCACCACGCCGCAAAGACGGGGATCACCTTTTGCGGCCTCGAAGCGGCCTGGCATACCGGTGAGGAAGCGATGCAGTACCTGCTCTTTTTGCACGCCAATCACGCTGTCAAAAGGCCCGCTCATGCCTACATCGGTCTGGTATGCAGTGCCCTGGGGCAGCACGCGATTGTCCGCCGTCGGCACATGGGTATGAGTGCCCAGCACCGCAGTCACCCGGCCATCCAGATACCAGCCGAGGGCGATCTTTTCTGAGGTAGCCTCGGCGTGCATGTCCACGACAATGACCTTGCTGGTGATCTGCTTGAGCAACTCATCGGCTTTGCGAAAAGGATCGTCGGTCTGCTGCATGAAGACGCGGCCCTGCAGATTGATCACCGCATAGCTCTGTCCTTTTTTTGTAACGCCCTGATAATGTCCCGTTCCCGGCGAGCTGGCCACATAATTTGCCGGACGCAGCACGCGTCGGGCCTGCGCATCGGGATTGCCATTCACCGAATTGAAATAATCGATGATCTCCCGCTTGTCCCAGACGTGATTGCCCGTGGTGAGAACGTCACAGCCCAGAGCAAACAGTTCATCGGCAATCGCCGGAGTCAGACCAAAGCCGCCAGCGGCGTTTTCCGCGTTGGCAATGAGCAGATCGACTTTGTGCGTTTCGACCAGATGTGCGAGGTGATCGTGGACGATTTTGCGTCCTGGACTGCCAAAAATGTCGCCAATAAAAAGAATCTGCATTAGTACCCTGAAATCGATACTAACATTCTGGTCCTCAGCGCAGCTCCACTGTATTCACAAACTGATAATCCGCCGAGATTCCGAAATGCACATTGCCGGCGCGCTTTGAGTGCACCATCACATTGTCGAAATACCAAAAATCGATATAAGGAAGATCGCGGGCGACAATCCGCTGGACTTCACCATAGAGCTGCTTTCGTTTTTCCTGGTCCACGGTCCTGCGGCCTGCATCGATGAGCCTGTCCACCTCAGGATTCGAGTAGAAGCCGCGGTTGGCGCGTTTCGGTGGAAAGCTGGCAGAGTGGAAAACGTATTCGAAGATGTCCGGGTCCTGATTGGTGTAGCCGATCCAGCGCAGTGAGTAGAGCTGAAAGGCGCCTTTCTGAATGTCAGAGTACAAAGTGGCAAATTCAAAGCTGCGAATATCGAGCGCGACTCCGATTTTTTGAAATTCCTGCTGCAGCACCGCCGCCAGCAAACGCGAGGTTTCCTCCGTCGAAGTTTTCATGGTGATATGAAAACGGATTCCATCTTTTCCCCGGGCATAACCGGCTGCATCCAGAATGGCATTGGCTTTGAA
>Ga0070730_10001668_pt1 | contig 21089 bp, 18 predicted proteins | sample Coa_R1_3_FD_66447 | JGI IMG/M metagenome (GOLD analysis project Ga0070730, IMG submission 66447) | Surface soil microbial communities from Centralia Pennsylvania, which are recovering from an underground coalmine fire - Coalmine... | ecosystem: Environmental > Terrestrial > Soil > Unclassified ... | reverse complement strand
CCATCAAGTTAACTTGGGCGGCGCGCGAGCAACTACTGGCCTTAAGGACAGGCCGCGCTGGATGGTTACGGCGAGCCTCGGCGAACGGTTAAGCACAATCGCAGCAATGTTTTTGCTGAAAGGGAATTGAGGCCAGTTCGCGATCAGAGACGCAGATTTTTGGGTTCTTGCCAGGTGCCTGTCAGAAAGGTTGTCGCCCACGCTAGTTGTTGGCCAGCCCTTGACATAGCGAATAAAAAGCGAATATATTAGGCGGAATGGCACTACCGGGCTTCCCGGAGACGGGTGGAAAACGGTGCCAACCGGGGGAAGCACGCTGGGGGAGCCACCTCAAAACGCCTGTACGCAGGGTCAGGTTTTCCACAGGAGGGTCAGGTGAACGCAGGGCGAAGGGTAGCGGTTCAAACTAATTCACATAAACGACTGTATTCACATGACTTACGACGGTCACAGGATTTCGGGGCGGTACTAGGAGCTTGGTTTAAGGTCCAAAATGTGCCTTGTGTACCATCGCCTTTGGGACCCCGTTTGCTGTCAAATGGTACAGGTAACCGGGGAGTGGACCCTAAGGTCAGGGTCAAGCATCTAAGGAAAGGCCGGACAGGTAAGAAAACGGGCGGGACCGGGACAGAGGACAGAATGAAGAACAAGGACAACGGACGCAAATGGATGTGGTGGTTCCTGGCAGTGATCGTCGCGCTGCAGTTGTACTTTGTGCGCGAGTTGCTGGCTGTTTTTGCGCTGTTTGCGGTGGGGTTTGCAGCCATCGCTTCTGTGATCATCAGCTTGTACATGCTGCAAAAGGGTTGGGAAGTGGCGGTCGGACGAGTGGCGGATAGCAACCATCCAATAGTGAATTTCGCGCGGCGCGGCGCATCGACCGTGGAGGATATGGTGCGCAGACCGCTGCGGCGCCCGGGCTCTGCCGCACCCCGCACGGTGTAGAAGGTTTTCTAACGAAAGTTTCTGGCTTCGGCCAGAGCACGCAGGGCCAACCGAACTTGAGATCGGTTGGCCCTTTTTCTTTTTGTGCTACTCTCTGCGTCGCGTGAGGTGGCACTGATGCGAGGGACAGTGGTGGTAGCGGTTCTGGTGGTGGTGCTTTTGTGGAGCGCAAGGGGATTGGGGCAGGTTCCGGCAAAAGAGAGGGCGCCGGCCAAAAGGACCGCCATTCGAGCGGGGCGGTTAATCGATGGGAAAAGCGACAAGCCGCTGGAGAACGCGCTGATTTTGGTGGAAGGGGACAAGATCGTTTCGGTGGTGGCGGGAGGAGCGGCGCCAGCCGGCGTGGAAGTCATCGATTTGTCGAAAGCCACGGTGCTGCCTGGATTTGCCGACACCCACACGCACCTGCTGTTGAACGGAGACATTACGGCGGAGGATTACGATGTGCAGTTGTTGAAGCAATCGATTCCGTACCGGGCGATATTGAGCGCGCGAAACGCGCGGATTGCCTTGGAGCATGGATTTACGACCATGCGCGATTTGGAGACGGAAGGCGCGATGTATGCCGACGTGGACATCAAGAATGCCATCGCGAATGGAGAAGTGCCGGGGCCGCGGATGCAGGTGGCGACGCGGGCGATGACGCCCACGGGGATGTACCCGCTGCTGGGGTATTCGTGGGAATTGCAGGTGCCGAAAGGCGTGCAATATGTCGACGGAGTGGATGGCGCGCGCAAGGCAGTACGCGAACAGGTGATGTATGGCGCGGACTGGATCAAATACTATTCGGACCGGCGTTATCACTTTGAAGCGGACGATGTGCTGCACAGCATGGTGAATTTCACCGACGAGGAAGCAAAAGCGATCGTGGACGAAACGCACCGGCTGGGAAAGAAGGCGGCAGCGCACGCGATCGGAAGCGATGGGATTGCGGCGGCGTTGCGAGCCGGTGTGGACACGGTTGAGCATGGCGACGGTCTAACCGATGCGCTAATCGACGAAATGGCCCGGAAAGGGGTCTACTGGGTGCCCACGATTACAGTGGGCGCATATGTGGCGCCGGGGCGCGGCGGGAACTGGACCCGGATGGTGGATCTGGAAAAGGCGGCGTTTCAAAAAGCGTTAAAGAAAAATGTGAAAATCGCGCTGGGTACGGATGCGGGGGGCTTCGATTGGAAAGACATCAACCAGGCGAAGGAATTTGGGTATTACGTGAATTACGGGATGACGCCGATGCAGGCGATTCGCGCCGGGACCGTAGTGCCCGCCGAGCTGTTGGGATGGAGCGACAAAATGGGCACGATTGAAGCGGGGAAGTGGGCGGACCTGGTGGCGGTTAGCGGCGATCCGCTGAAGGACATCACGGAACTGGAGCACGTGAAATTTGTGATGAAGGGCGGGTCGGTCTACAAAAACGAAATTTACTAGGTTGTAGTTCAGGCCTGCGCGGTCAGCGCGCGTTGAATCCCATTGTAGTTTTAGTCTTCGAGCGGGACTTCGATGATCGGCGGATTAGAAGAATGCCGCGCCACCGTCGACGTTAATGGATTGCCCGGTGATGGCGCTCGATTGGAGCGAACACAAGAACAGCGCGGCACGGGCGACTTCTTCGGCAGTTTGCGCCCGGCCCTGGAGCAGTGAGTTGAGGAATCCCTCCAGCTGCTCTTTCGGGGTGACGCCCATCTTTTTGGCCAAAGTTTCGCCAAGCTCCCGGGACATCTTTGTTTCCGTTACCGGGCCGGGGCAAAGGGCGTTGACGCGCACGCCTTTGCGGGCTGCTTCGGCAGCAGTGACTCGGGTCAGGCCCAACATTCCCGCTTTTGCGGCGGCGTATGCTGAACCCCAAGCGAATGCCGACTTTGCCGACAAGCTGGAGATATGAAGAATGACGCCGGAGCCGCGAGCGTACATCTCCCGCAGAACCAGCTTACTGAGCAGAAAGGCAGCGCGCAGATGCACGGAAATCACCGCGTCGAAATCTGCCACCGGATAGTCTTCGACCGGAACCACCGGACCGTAGTGCCCTGCATTGTTCACCAGGATATCGACGCGGCCGAATTGCTCGCGGGCCGAGGCGACAATGCGGGCGCAATCCGATTCTTTGGTGAGGTCGGCGGCGAGGAAGGCGACTTGGCCGAAGCTGCGAATTTCGCTCGCAGCGGAAGCGAGTTCGGACTGCGTGCGCGCAGTCAGAAAAACGGACGCGCCTTCGCGCGCAAAGAGCTCGGCGATGGCCCGGCCGATGCCGCGGCCCGATCCCGTGATGAGTGCGACTTGATCCTTCAGGAGCATAGGAACAGGAGAATAGAGGGAAGAGTGAAGCGAGGCAAGGGCTCTCGAACGGAGCATGCCGCGAGGCCGCGAAAAAGCTACGCGACAGGGAACTTGCGACAACCTAAAACCGTTTAGGGCATCTTATTGCCATAGGTGATAAATCTCGAGGTGTAACGGTGAGTCGAAATTCTTCGGTACTGCATTTCCCCGCGGTGCTGGTCGTGATGGCGGCGGTTTCGCTCGCGGCCTGCGGCGGTTCGATGAGCACCAGCACCAATCCAGGAGGCACACCCACGCCGACGCCCACTCCGTCAGCGTCCTCCATCGACGTTACCACCTATCACTACGATAATTTCCGCACCGGAGAGAACATAAACGAAACGACGCTCACCACCGCCAACGTAAACCAAACGAAGTTCGGCAAACTCGGGGAATTGATGGTTGACGGCAAGGTCGACGCACAGCCGCTGTATTTGTCCAACCTGTCCATTTCTGGTGGAACGAAGAACGTCCTGTACGTAGCCACCGAGCACGGCAGCGTTTTCGCATTCGATGCCGATAATGTCAGCGGAACCGCAGCCGTGCCTTTATGGAAGAGCTCTACGCTGCAGACCGGGGAAGTACCCAGCGATGATCGCGGCTGTGGACAGGTGACCCCGGAGATTGGAATTACTTCGACGCCGGTCATCGACCGCACCCGCGGAGCGATCTATGTGGTTTCGGTGTCGAAAAATAGCGCGACGGGAAATTATGTTCATCGCATTCACGCACTCGACCTCACCAGCGGCAAAGAACTCTTCGGTGGACCCACAACCGTGACGGCCACATTTCCGGGCAGCGGCGCCGGCAGCGTGAGCGGAGTCATCACTTTTGATCCACGCGAATACAATGAGAGGCCGGGGCTGCTGGAGTTGAACGGAACGATCTACACGACGTGGGGATCGCACTGCGATGCGGGCCCCTATACCTCTTGGATGATGGCGTACAGTGCCGATACGCTTAAGCAGACCAGCGTGCTCAACCTAGTGCCCAACGGAAGCGATGGCGGCATTTGGATGTCTGGTGGAGCGCCCGCTGCCGACGCCGCCGGAAGTATTTACTTCATTATCGGCAACGGTACGTTCGACACCGTTCTCAACGCGAATGGGTTGCCGTCCCAGGGAGACTGCGGAAACTGCTACGTTAGGGTTTCCTCCACGCTGCCGCTGACACTTCTCGATCTTTTTACGCCCTTGAATACGGTCACGGAATCGGGTGGTGATGTGGATTTTGGCTCGGGCGGACCGTTGTTGCTGCCGGACGTTATCGACGGGTCTGGAAAGGTACGGCATTTGGCGGTAGGTTCCGGCAAGGACGCCAACATTTATGTGTTGGATCGCGACAGCATGGGGAAATTCAGCGCGGTGCAGGACAATATTTACCAGTTGATTTCGGGACAGCTTGCCGGCGGGGAATTCGCCAAGCCGTCGTACTTCAATGGAACGGTTTACTACGGCGCGGTGGGCGATTCGATCAAGGCGTTTCCGATCTCCGGCGGCAAGTTGGCGACCACCCCTTCGTCTAAAACCGCGACGCTATTTACATTTCCCGGAGCGACGCCGACCATCTCCGCCAATGGAACCGGCAACGGGATCGTGTGGGCGGTTCAGAACGGCAACCCCGCGGTCCTGCATGCTTACGACGCATCGAATCTGGCCACGGAATTTTACAATTCCAACCAGGCCAGTGGAGCCCGGGATCAGTTCTCTGGGAACAAGTTCATCGTTCCGGTGATTGCGAACGGCAAGGTGTTGGTAGGTACGCCGAACAGCCTGGCGGTGTTCGGCTTACTATGAGCGAAATTGCCGGCGCTCATTTTTCGGACGGCTTTAAATCCTTCAGCAGCTTCTGCACGAGCCTATTAACTTCATCCTGGGAGAAAGAGAAAGTATCCCGGCGGACCGGCTTTTGTCCCACCGCGCGATAGATCACGTGATTGGACGGATTCTGAAAAGCGTCCACGACGATAGTGCCTTCCCGGAAGTGAATATTTTCATAGCCTACAATTCCGGGTCCCCAGCCCCAGCCTCCATAGCAACCAAATGGGCCGCACATCAACCCCGGATAGCCGCCGGGGTAAACGCGCTCGACGGTGGCGTTGCGACGCCGCACCGCGATATGGAAATCGACCAGCAAGTCTGCCGCTTGTGGGTCGTCAACTTCCTTTAGGCCTTTCTGATTGAGGTCCCCTTCGATGGCGGACTTGACCCTGCCGCGCAGCATATCGTTGTCTGCGTTGTTTTCAGGAGTTACGGTTTCTGTTTCCCCCCGAGTAATCACATCGCGCGAGATCACCGGACGCGATCCGCGACGGCTACGCTGCTCGGCAGCGGGCCGCCATGCCCAGGTAGCGTGGCGGGCGATGTGAGCGTCCCGGTCTCGCGTGATGTGCACATATTCATCGCAACCCGCGAGCAAGAAAACGCAGGCCAGCGCACTGGCGGCGTAAAAGGGAACTTTGGCCCAGGCAAGCTTCTGAAATGGCATCTGCCACTCCTTTTCAAAATATCGGCAAATAGAATTCCCCTGATTTTAACCCGGGAGGAGAGAAATAGTTGCGGGGACGATCGATCAGCTACGGGGGCCCCAGTCGGCCGGGGGAAACACAATGGGCCAAAATTGTGGAGCTGGCTGGTCGAACTCGAAGGCAACTGCCGAGTATCCGGCCTCCGAAGTTTCCACGCGAACGACGCGGCAGCCCTGTTGGGCTTGCGTTTTTGCGTTGATCAGTACAATTGGCTGACCAGCCTTGATCTCCATGCGCAACTTCAGCAACCCGCCGTGCGCATTGACCACAACTGTCTGCGTGTCTTCGCGTATTTCTTCGCCGTCGCCGGTTCTGGCCTGCACGACGACGGCTACTTGCAGCATCACGCGCTCGCTACGACGCTGATTTGGTGGATTTGGGGCGGTCACTTTGATCTCAGAGAGAGAAACTCTAGTCACTATACCGCGCACAGGGAATTGGAGCGGCCGGACGTCCAGTGGTCCGTGCTATTCCGTTACTAGCGGAGTTTGGCTTCGAGTCCGGCTTTGACTTCCGGCCACTCCGATTCGATAACGCTGAAATATACGGTGTGGCGAATGCGGCCGCTTGCGGTAATCATGTGGTTGCGAAAAATGCCCTCCTGGCGCGCTCCCGTGCGCAGAATTGCCGCGCGGGATCGGTCATTGAGCGAATCGGTCTTTAGTTCCACGCGCATGCATCCAAGGGTTTCAAAGGCATGACGCAAAAGAAGATATTTTGCTTCGGTATTGATCGCGGTGCGCTGCCAAGGGCCGGCGACCCAGGTCCAACCGATTTCGAGGCGACGGTGCTCGCGCTCAATGTTGGCGTAGCGCGTGCTGCCCACCACGCGCCCGCCAGCTTGCTCCAATAGTGCAAAGGGAATCGCCGATCCGGCCGCCTGCTCCTTAAGCGCTGTCTGAACATAGTCGCCCATTTCGGCCAAAGAGCGAACCGGAGTTGGGATCCACTTCCAAAGATCAGGATCAAGTCCAACCTCGGCCAGTCTCTCGATGTGTTCGAGGGTAAGGGGCTCCAGGCGCACATGCCGCCCTTGCAGAACCACCGGCGCCATGATCATCGGTTTGGACATGCGAGCATTCTCCCGTGAATTTGCGGACGCATAAAGCCTGCATCTCCACCAGCGAGATACACTAGCAGGCCACTTTGGCACTCACGCTATACTGGTCGCGGCTATGAACGATATTACGATCCTCGACACCAACTGGGTGGGGCGCTCCCATTCCATAGCGGCGGCACTTCTGGAATCAGGCGATCATCGAGCCATCATCGATCCCGGGCCGGAGTCGACGTATGCGACGCTGCGCGAAATACTGCACTCGCGCGGACTCTCGGTCGACCAACTCAATGCCGTCCTTCTGACCCACATTCATCTGGATCATGCCGGAGCTTCTGGCTCGCTGGTGCGGGACAATCCCCGCCTGACGGTTTACGTACATACTCTGGGCGCCTCCCACATGTTGGACCCCTCGCGCTTGTTAGCCAGCGCGGCGCGGCTTTGGCCCGACAATCTACACCAACTTTTTGGCGAGACTTTGCCGGTGCCCAAGGAAAATCTGCGCATCCTGGAGGGCGGCGAGATCCTTACGCTGGGCGCACGCAAACTGGAAGTCGCTTACACTCCCGGCCACGCTTCGCATCACATCAGCTATTTTGACGCCGCAGAAGGAGTTGCATTCGTTGGCGACACGACTGGCATTCGCATCGACAACGGGCCGTACATACTCCCGGCCACGCCCCCGCCCGATATCAACCTGGAGATCTGGGAGAACTCCTTCGCGGCCATTCTAGCTCGCCGGCCGGAACGTCTCTTCTTGACCCATTTCGGTTATGCCACAAAACCTGCGGAGCACATCGATGATTTTCGGCGCCACCTTCATCATTGGGCAGAGTTGGCCGCCGATGTTTTGCGTTCGGCTTCCAGTGAAGCGGAGGCCAAAGCGGCCTTTGTAGCGCGCGCACAAGCCCAGATGCAAGAGCACTTGGGCGCGGAGGAAGCCGACCACCATGCGTTCACCGCCGGGCTTGATTTATCGTTCCTGGGACTCGCCCGTTATCTCCGCAAACGCGCGGAAGCCTCGGCTGTCTGAACGAACAATTCGCGTCAACAGCTTGCCCACAAGCTGGGCGATGATTCCTCCCAGTCTTTTCCAGAGGCGGCGTGAAGCGAGGCACAAACCTCTTTTGAGACCACCGTGACGCGCTGAAATTGGGTTTACAGACCAGGACCACTAAGCAGAAGTTTCCGCTGAAGACTCTTGCGGTTGTGCGGCAGCCTCGCTGCTCGCGGCCGATGCCGACTCTATACGCCCGGAGAGCGCCTCGACCAACAGTTCTACAAGCTTTTTGGCACAATCGCCGCCGGCATCCTTATCGGGATTAAATTGCGCGACATCCAGCGCCAATAAATTTTTATGACGGAGAAACTCGCGGAGCGCGGCGCGCACGTCCTCCAGGCCCAAGCCGCCGCTTCCCGGCACCGCTACGGCCGGAAATTCCTCCTGGGCAATGACATCCACATCGAAATGCAGGACAAATTCTCGGGTGTCCGCATGTAAATGCTGCAGCGTGTCGGCCGCCGCCGCGGTTGCGCCTCGTGCCTGTATATCGCTGGCCTGCACGTGACGCAGCGGCCCGCGGGCAAGCAACTCTTGCTCGGGTGGATCCAGCCGCGCCAGGCCAAAGAGCGTAACATCCGGCTCCCGCACCAGCGGCGGTTCGCCCCAGAAGCGGACTAGCTCTGGTGCACCTTTGCCGATGATGTGCGCGAGCACCATGCCGTCAATCCTGCCCGACGGCGTGGTGGCCGGGGTGTTGAGATCGGCATCGCGATCGAACCATAGCAGGTTGATGTGCTTGTGGTAGCGTCTAGCCCCGGTCAAAAGCCCAATGACCTGTGCGCAGTCCCCGCCCAAAACCAGGACCAAAGCCCCGCTCTTCACCGCAATTTCCGCACGGGCCTTCAGATCGTTCAGGCCGGCTACAATTTTCGTAAGATTACGCGCCCGGCGGTGTTCGTCGTCGTCCGCAAAGTGGCTGGGCGAGCAATCGCCGTGATCGATCACTTCGAATCCAGCATTTTGCAGGCGTTCGACCAGACCAGCAGCGCGCAGGGCACCGGGCGCCTTTTCGGTTCCCGGCGAAAACGCCGCCGCGCTTGAGGGCGCGCCGATCAGAGCAATCTTCTTCGGCTGACGGACAATTTTGACCGCCAAGGTCTGCGCTCCTTGTTTTAAGTTCCGTCCACGATGCTGGGTTGTACCGGCTTCCCGCCGGTCCTGTCTTTAAAGTCGTCAGCGGCGAGGTGCAGCGGCGATCGTCGCCAGCTCCGGCGGCAGCGTAAACCGCACGTCTTCCCGGATCAAATCCAGATCGCGCTGGTCGGTAAACCCAAACTGAGCCAGACGTTCGCTGACCTGCTCGACAAGCACTTCCGGCGCAGACGCTCCCGCGGTCAGCCCTACGCGCTTGACGTTTTCCAGCCATTTCACATCGATATCCTGCGCGGAATCGATCAGCTGCGCGGGCACGCCGCTGCGCTGCGCGACCTCCACCAGCCGGTTCGAATTGGAACTATTGGGCGAACCGACTACCAATATCAGGTCGACGTCCTTGGCCACCTGCTCGACCGCCTCCTGGCGATTTTGCGTGGCGTAGCAGATATCGTCGCTGGCCGGGCCTTTGATGGCCGGAAATTTCTGGCGCAGACGAGCCACGATTTCCTGGGTGTCGTATAAGCTCAATGTGGTTTGGGTCAAGAACGACAGCTTTTCCGGTTCCGCGACTTCCAGCGCGTCCACGGCCGCAACCGAGTCCACCACAATGGTGCGGTCTGGAGCCTCGCCAGAGGTGCCAATGATTTCTTGATGGTCGCGATGTCCGATTAAAATGATGGTGCGTTTTTCGCGCGCGAATTTGAGCGCTTCCAGGTGTACCTTGGTGACCAGCGGGCAAGTCGCGTCAATGACCCTCAAGGAGCGATCTTTGGCCTCCTGGCGCACCGTGGGAGGAACGCCGTGCGCGCTAAACACCAGCACCCCGCCATGCGGAACGTCATCGATGGACTCCACAAAAATCGCGCCCCGCCGGCGCAACTGCTCCACAACGTACGTGTTATGTACGATTTCGTGGTGCACATAAACCGGCGCGCCGTAGGCTTCCAGCGCGAGCTCCACGATGTCCACCGCGCGTACCACCCCGGCGCAGAAGCCGCGCGGCCGCACTCTCAGCAAAATCTTTCCGTTATTTGTCCCCATCATCATCCTATGAGAGATTTCCAGACTCTATCATACCTCACTCACCATCGGGCCCGCAGCCGCTTTTGAACCTCGTGCTTCCTCGCTTGGCGGCGATACGCTAGCCTCTTCATTTAGCTTCGGCGGCTGCTGGTGCCGCTCGATAACTGGCGCATTTGCATCCGGGGAAGTTGCACTCTCTGGCCGATTTGCCGGTCTTGAGTGGCAGGTACATGTGCGCGTGAATGCTTTTCGGATGGCCGCATTTACAGGGTTGGGGACGATTATTTCGCATGATTCAACGCAATCCATCCAGAGGTTGGAATTAGGCCGTGCATTGTACTCGATTTCGGCAATCTCGTTCTCCGTTGTTTACCCTACAAAAAGCGCCCTATTCTCACCGGGTTACGTTCAATGATACCGTTCCTCGGTTATTAGAAACGGGGCTCAGCGTGGGCAAGCGCATCCTGATCGCGGATGATGGGCAAGAGGTTCGTCAAGTGGTGCGCGCCATCATTGAGGCCCGCACAGGTTACGAGATTTGCGGCGAAGCGGCAAACGGTGTGGAAGCGGTCGAAAAGGCCCAGCAGCTGAAGCCGGACCTGATCCTGCTGGACATTGCCATGCCCATGCTGAATGGCGTGGAAGTGGCTTCTGTGCTGGCTACATCCATGCCCGAACTGCCGGTCGTACTATACACAATGTATAGCGAATTGTTGGGGTTATCGCTCGCCTCCGCAGTGCACGCTAAAGGAGTGGTATCCAAGGCGGATGGAATGAGCAAGCTGCTCGAGTGTGTTCAAGGCTTGCTGGACCCCCAGACGCCGCCGCAAGCGCCGGTGCCAACCTCAACTACGGAAACTCCCACCCCGCACGCCAATAAAGCCTCTTCGTCCTGATCAAGCGGTATATCCGGCGGCATGCCTGCCGCAGCCGCCTGTGTTTTTCCTCCAGGAGCGGAACACTTCGCTGGTGAACTCATCTTTCCCGCTTGAAAGACAAATAGGACTAAGTTAGTCTTATTTCCAGTTGCAACTTAGTTGCAAGAGCGAAGAATGCGTCTCCATCCCTTTATCCCTATGATCACCGCTTTCGGGTTCTTCGCGGCCCTTGCGCTGTTTTCCGATTCCACTCGCGCGCAGGAAAGTCCGTACTTCGTTACCTACGATCACTACCTGGAGGAGCCGGGCAATCTGGAAGTCGAATTATTTTCGACGTTCGGCACGCAGCGTGATGGCAATAATTTTAATTCCTTCTGGACCGAATTCGAGTACGGAGCCACGGCCTGGTGGACCACCGAGCTTTACCTGGAAGGGCAAACCACATTACAGGACAGTACTTTATTCACCGGATGGAGGTTCGAGAACCGCTTTCGCCCGCTCAAACGCGAGCATCTCCTTAATCCGATTCTCTATGTGGAATACGAGGAGATCAGCGCCGCGGATAAGGTCCTGAAGGAAGTCGAGGGCCACGACGTTGCATCCGATTTCCTGGCGCCGAACGGCGAAGCCCGCAAAGACCACAAACAGGAACTCGAGTTGAAGCTAATCCTATCCAGCACCGTGAAGGGATGGAATTTCGCGGAAAATACCATTGCGGCTAAGAATCTATCCAATGAGCCCTGGGAATTTGGCTATGCTTTCGCCGCCAGCCGTCCTTTAGCCTTGAAAGCTTCGGCGACGCGTTGCTCTTTTTGCCGGCAGAATTTCAGTGCGGGCGCGGAGATGTATGGGGGACTGGGAGATCGTCATTCCTTCGGCCTGCACGATACTTCGCACTATCTTGCTCCGGTGGTCGCTTGGACTTTACCTTCCGATTGGACTTTGCGGCTCTCCGCCGGGTTTGGCCTGAACGGCAACAGTCACGCGTTCCTAATGCGCTGGGGCGTTTCCCGGGAAATCGCCGGGTTTGGCTCTATGTTTCGTAACCTGTTCCGAGGTAGCCGGTGAAGCAAACTGCCGTGGCGTTGGGTGTCGCCGCTGTTCTTGTCGCCGCGTCTTGCGCCCTGGCCCAGCGCGAGAAACAGGCTTCCCCCGGTTATAAAGCAGACGCCAATGTGTATGAGGAACTGGCTAAGGCTCCCGACAAAGCCAGGACCAAGCGCAATCCCCTCGAGAGCGACCCGGACGCGGTGGCTGCCGGCCGCTATTTATTCGAGCAGCACTGCTCGGAATGTCATGGCATCACTGCGGACGGCACCAGCAAGGCTCCCAGTTTGCGGGCAGCCGAGGTCCAGGCCGCTGCCCCCGGAGCGATCTTCTGGATTTTGACGAATGGCGTGGTGCGCCGCGGCATGCCGGTGTGGTCGAAACTGCCTGAACCGCGCCGGTGGCAACTGGTCAGCTTCCTCAAGTCGCTCGGGACGCAAAAAGCTGCGGACCGAAAGACCGAATAGGAGTGCAGTGGCGACGGCCTAAAGGGCCTGGCCGGCGGCGCCGGATTCCCTACTCGGCCCGTAGAAGGTCGCTGAGCAACTGGTGCATCCGTTGAACGGCGATAAAGAGTTGATCGACACCCGGCGTTTCCCGAGTGACCTCGTGGCTGGCCAAGTCTGAAACAATGGCGTTGCCCAATTGCGCGGCCCGCCGTATGCGCTCGCTGGTCAACAGCGGAAGCACGGTGTGTGGATCGTGATGCGTGATCTGGCGCTCTTGCCATTCCTGCACCGCCCAGGCGGTCTTGCGCACATGATCCACGGCATCGCGAAAATCCATCAGGATGCGTTGATCGATGCCACCGGTGCGGATAGCGTGCTCCAGCTGCAGCAGTTCCGCGCTGGTTTTCTTCAATTGAAAATTAACACCCCAAAACGATTCGCTCGGGACCAGAAGTTCCACGGCCACGCCCAATACCTGACCTTCTTTGCGGCGAATGGCAACCACGCGGGCGCGATAGGTTTCCCCAGACAGCAGATTGGTCAATTCCAACTGGCTGCCCACACTGGGAAACCTCTTCATATCCAGCAGGCCGCCCCGTACGTTCACTTCGCGGGCTTGCGCTGTCTCCACCACAATGCTGCCGCTGGCGTCTGACCACTTCGCTTGTACCGGGATAATTACTGGAAAACGGCTGCCTCGGCGCTGTTCCGCCTTACGAGCAGCGGGTTCCGCGATGAGTTCTTCCACGGTGGAGTTCCTCAGGGAAAGCGTAGCGCCTGTCCGATTTTGGAACAGCACTGGAATTTGGCCCCGTGCTCGACTTATCACTGGCAGGAAGCAGACGGCACGGCCTCGTGGGAGAGCTTAACTGGCGCCAAAACGATAGCGCTGAAGCAAATAATCGAACCCAAAAGTAGTGACGGAAGGGCGGCGATCCTCAATGGTGCAGCGTCGCCACCCCTCCGTTTGAAGCTGTTTACCTGTACCTCTAAGGTGTCGTCGCGCAGGCGTGGAACTTGTTGGAATACTCGGGCTGAATCGCGTACAGCTTTCCATCGATCGAGAAAGCGCCGTACTGGCCGAACGGATTTTCGCAGATGTCGCCGATCTCCGCACCATACTCAATCAGCGAATTCTGCGCAAACCACGCGTCGCCGTCGGGATCGGTGACGATCTCTATCAGTTCATGAGACAGCGTGCTGCTGGTGGAGTCCACTAGCGGACCATTGGGGCTTGGTTGTGCAACCGAGCAGCCCTGCACGTTTTGATAAGGCTCAACGGTATAGAGCACATGGCCGATATCCTTGAAGTCCACGCCGCCGTGATACGCGCAGAAAACGAAAGTGGAAAAATTATCTGGGGAATAGCACACGTTTGTAGAGGTGCACACGTCCACGCCGCTGCGCAAAAAGATGTGATAGATGTGGCCATAACCGGACCCGTGTACATGCGCCGCCGCATGCACAAGCTGCAGGATATTCGTGGCGGTGAGCTTTGCGGGTAACGTGGTGTTAATGGAGGTCGCGGCGCCCTGGGGGTAGCGATGGTTGGCCGTCGAGCCGACGTATTCGTCGGTGATATGCATGAAGTTGCTGTAGTTGAACCGCGCCAGGAACGCCGCGGGAGTTCCCCAGCAGCTCGCCGGGCAATTTACATACACACTGTTGGAGACAGCCGAAGGCAGGACTTTCCCGTGGTTGGGATCGCTGAGATCGGCGGGATAGAAGCCGGGTGCAGGAACGCCGGGAACGGTGGGAACCGAAAACGAAGTCTCCGGCTCTGAAGATTGGACTGCCGGGGCGCTCGATTGCGGATGCGGATTGCTACGGCTGATTTCGGGATCCTCGAAGCGCAAATGCGCGCTGGCGCGCGAGCGCAGCGGGGTGAGGTGCACGTGATGACCGGCCGCGTCTTCGGCGGCGATCTCATCGTTGACGGAAACTTGCAAAGAGACTACCGATTCCCGGGCCGCTTCCGTTTCGTTCTGGGCCGCTTGGCTGACGAGTTTCAGAAAGCCCGCGAAAAATAAAAATAAGAACACGCTTAAAACCACACGATGGCGAAACAACTTCATGATCACCCCTTTTTTGGGAATAATATTTGAGATTTGGCTGGGGCAGGACGCGGGCTGGAAAATCCAGTGTAAGCGCCGAAAAATGGTTGTCAATAAAAAGCTGTACAAAATAGCGTAGGATACCCTACTTTGCGGTACCCTATGGCTGCAGGGAATCCGGTCCTTTTCGGCAGAACGGCAGTGGTAAGTTGCGCGCGTTTACAGTAATATCTCATCCAATGGTTCCGGTGGCCCTGCTGCCGCGCCAGGTAATCCGCGAAGTGTCCAGCCCGCTTCTGCCCGGTCCCGAGTACGCGAACGTATACCAACAGGAATCCAGCTCAAATTCGAATGGAGGAATACCCCATGAAGCGGGTCATTCAAATAACGATCGTGGCCAGCGTGGTACTGCTGTTGGGAGGCTGCGCGACGAAGAAGTATGTCGCCAAGCAGACCGACCCCATCAGCGCCAAGGTTGCCGATGTGGAAAAGCAGGCACAGAACACTCAGAAACAGTTGGAAAGCGATGAGCCCAAGATCAGTGCGGCTGCCGAAAAAGCGGATTCGGCCGACGCCCGTGCGGGTGACGCTCTGGGGCGTGCGGACGCAGCCTCCAAGAAAACCGATCAGGTCAAGTCCGATCTGACCAATCAATTTCACAGCGAGTTGAATGAACGCATCGCGAACATCGACGATTACAAGGCCGCCGGGGATGCCACCGTGCTGTTCAAATTCAATTCCGCAAAACTCACCGACGAAGCCAAGCAGCAACTCGACCAGCTCGGCACCGGCAAAGTCGGCAGTATGAAGCGCTACTTCGTGGCTATTCAGGGCTTTACCGACAAAACCGGAACGCCCGAGTACAACCTCGAGCTTAGCCGCCGTCGCGCCGAAGCGGTCCAGAGCTATCTAATCTCTCAACATAATATGCCGGTTTATCGCATTCAGATCGTGGGACTCGGCAAAGACAAGCCGGTGAACGACGAGAAAACTCGGGACGACCGGCAGAAAAACCGCCGCGTGGAAGTGACTATTTTCTCCGCCGACACTGGTCAAGGCACAGCGGCGCAAAATCCGGGCTCCGCGCAATAGCCCGATCCACACCAATCACCACCGATAGCTATTTGGCTCGCATCGCAACGGATTGCGAACCGGTCGCTGCGGGTGTTCCCGCACCGCTGCCGGACCCGGCCCCGTGGGACTTGCGAAACAGGGGAGTTCTCGCATACGCTAAGCGGCGTTCGCCCCTTTAGCCTTCTGGTAGAAACAACCCGTCCAGGGATTATTTCTATGACTTCCTAATCGGGCGGAAAGTTGTCTACCTTCGGTGAGCGGCTCTTGGGAGGCAGTGATGAAACGGATATGCGGTTCTATTCTGGCGGCGGCAGTTCTCCTGTCACTACCGCTGGTGGCTCAGGGGAAGAACAACGACGCGAGCGATAGCGCGACAAACTCCGACGCGGTGGTTAAAAGTAACGTCGAGGCAACCAGCCTTTGGGCTACCCCGCGCCCGCGTAATGGCGCCCGGGGGTTACCGGACGCTCCACGTCCTCGCTCCACTCCGTTTCCCGCCTCTACCGGTAGCGCCAGTGAACCGCCTGGCCGCCTGGTCCCCCGCTACGAAGTATCCGGAGGCTATAGCTACGTGAACTTCAATCCCGGTAGCCCCTTTGCATCCTTTAACAACCACGGCGGCACCGGCTCTTTCGCCTACAACGCTTCGCGCTATTTGGGCCTGGTGGCCGAGTTCGCCGGTTACAACTTTGACCGCAATACCGCCGGTGCCGATGTGCGGGGGAGCTGGAACACTTGGCTCTTCGGCCCGCGCCTGAACCTCCGAAAGTTTGATTACTTCGTACCCTTCGCGGAATTTCTGGTCGGAGGTTCTCATGGAAGTACGCAAATCACCGGCGCCAACTCGCAAAGCGCGTTCGCTGTGGCGGCCGGCGGTGGCGTCGACGTGGTACTTTCCAAGCATGTCGCCTGGCGATTTGCGCAGATCGACTACCTCATGACCAATTTCTCCGGATCCAGTGTCGGAGGGAATGCTCGTCAGGATAACCTGCGCCTGGGCACCGGTATTGTCCTGCGCTTTGGGCTGCCCAGTCCGCCGCCCCCACCGGCCCCGAAGGGCCCGCCTACCGCGTCTTGCTTGGCGACGCCAGCTTCCGTGTTCGCCGGTTCCAATGACACGGCAACCATCCATGTCACCGCCAACAGTCCCGATAATCTCCCGCTGACGTATAGCTACACCGCCTCCGGTGGCGCCGTGGACGGCAACGGTCCCGACGCGCGCTGGAATTCCTCCGGCGTCAGCGCCGGTTCGTATACGGTTAACGCAAAAATCGACGACGGCAAGGGCGGCACCGCGGCGTGTGCGGCAGACATCCGCGTCGAAGAGAAGCCGCATCATCCCCCCACCGTTTCCTGCACCGCCAACCCAACCACCATCATGGCCGGTGACCGTTCCACCATTTCCTGCACCGGAACGAGCCCGGATAATCTGCCCCTGACCTACAGCTACTCCACCTCCAGCGGCCAAATTAGCGGTAACGGGCCGCAGGCCCAGCTTGATTCCACCGGCGTCCAGCCGGGGGCCATCGCCGTGAAATGCGAAGTAACCGATTCTCGCGGCGACAAAGCCGAGGCCTCCGCCAGCGTCGATGTCCAGCAGCCCCCGCCGCCTCCGCAAGCCACCAAGGTCGGCGATTGTGGCTACACCACCGCCGGCGTGTCCCGCGTTGACAATGCGTGCAAACGCATTCTGGATGATGTTTCCCTGCGCTTGAAGAATGAGCCCGACGCTAAACTCGTGATCGTAGGTTACGCAGATCCGAAGGAGCCTAAGGCCTCCGTGTTGGCCGCCAGACGCGCGGAACTCGCCAAACAGTTCCTTGGCGAAAAGGGCATCGACGCCTCTCGTATCACCACCCGCACCGGTCAAGCCTCCGCCGAGAAGGGATCCGAGAAGGAAAACCGGCGCATTGAGGCCGTCTTCGTTCCTGAAGGCGCGACGTTCTAACTAACTGAGCAAGACGCGGGCCGCGCGGCACTGCGGCTTGCGGTAGCAAAATGGCGTGATGGGCTCCTTGAGCAAGCCTCAACGGGCCCATTTTCTTTTGTTAGCCGCACTGACGGCTTAATCGCGAAAAACCCCCGTTCCAATTTGGGACCCGGGAGTGGCTCACCCATCCCGAATATCCCGAAATGATACTTCATTGACTTATATATTTTAGAATATACTGCCGGGTGCTGGTAAATCGCTGTTTCCTGAATTGGAACCAAGAATGCTTACCTACTAAGCCATGGAATCCGTTGGTTCACGCCTGAGCGAGCAACCGGCCGTCTTCCGCGAAACTGCGCCGATGAGCATCCTGATCGTCGACGACGAACCGTCCATTCGAGATACCTGCGCCGAGGTGGCGCGGCAAGCAGGCATGAAGACCATCTCCGTAGCTAGCGCGGAAGAAGCTTTGGACGTGCTGGAAAACTCCGCGGTAGATATCGTTTTGACCGATCTGATGCTGCAGCAAACCAGCGGATTGGATTTACTTAAGCGCGTTCACGACACTAGCCCCATGCTCCCGGTGATCGTGCTGACTCAATATGGGACGATTGACTCCGCCGTGGCCGCTACGCGCCTCGGCGCCGTCGATTACGTCACCAAGCCCTTTCGAATCGACGAACTGCGCTCGCGCCTCGAACGCGCCGCGCACGCCGTAGAACTGCAGCAGGAAAATCATGTTTTGCGCGAGCAGTTGCGCACCCGTCCGGGCTTCGGCGGCCTCATCGGCGTTTCCGAACGCATGCAGCGCGTTTACAAGATCATCCAGAAGGTAAGTCTGCACGAATATCCGGTGCTTATCCTGGGGGAGAGCGGTACCGGGAAGGAGCTGGTCGCCAAAAGCGTGCATTTTTCCGGGCCCCGAAAGGACCGGCCTTTTGTCCCGGTCGATTGCTCCTCGCTGGTAGCCACCCTCATCGAATCGGAACTGTTCGGATACGTAAAGGGCGCTTTTACCGGGGCGCTGCACGGCAAGCAGGGCTTGCTGGAGGCGGCCAATGGCGGAACCCTGTTTCTCGACGAAATTGGCGATATGCCCGTAGACCTGCAAGCCAAATTGCTGCGTGTGCTGCAAGAGCGCGAAGTGAAGCCGGTGGGTTCTACGGAGCGTCGCCGCATCGATGTGCGCATCATCGCTGCCACCAATCGGGACCTCGATGCGGCCATCAAGACCGGAACTTTCCGCCAGGATCTATATTTTCGGCTGAACGTGGTGCAAGTCAAATTGCCGCCGCTGCGGGAGCGCAAGAGCGACATTCCGTTGTTGGTCTTTTCTTTCCTGGAGAAGTTTTCCCTTTCGCAGCAGACCTCGCGGGAGATTTCCGAAGAAGCCATGCGCCAGTTAATCGCCTACGACTGGCCGGGCAATGTCCGTGAGCTGGAAAACGCCATTGAGCGCTCGGTAGCGCTGGGCTCCGGTCCCATTCTTCACGTGGCGGACTTGCCCAGCAACTTGCAGTACCCGACCACCGAGCGCCTGCCGGAGAAAAACGAGCTTCTGCCGCTGGAGGAACTGGAACGTCGGGCCATCCTACGCACCTTGCGCGAAACGGCGGGCGACAAACTGGCCGCCGCGCGCATTCTTGGGATTGGCAAGACCACCCTGTATCGCAAGCTGAAGCAGTACCATATGGAAGAGGAAGCCGGCAACAGCTAGGGACCGGCCCACACCTCCGGCAAGCCCCCCAACGTGAATTATGTGCAGTTCAGCGACCCTGGGGGTTTCCTACCAGTACATCAGGCGAAGAACAATTCCCCGGAGTCTGCTGGCTGCTTTTTCACTTCGGAACCGAATCCATTGCGGAGTCTCGACATGGGAGGATTGGCTACCCGCTTCTGCGGCGTAAAGCCTTAATTATAAACAAGATAGCTGGAATCGTGGTGGGCCTCTCAGTGCAAAGCGTTTCTCTGAAGCTATTTGTTCCCGCTTCTGCGGTCGCGCGCAAAAACAAGCGGATTGAGGCCGGTTCATGTGGGTCTGGGGGAAAGCGCAAGGGATGGCTACGGACGCGACCACCGTGGCACGCGCCGCCGTGGAAGGCAAACCGCGCGAGGATTTGCTGGGCGCGGCCGTAGGAACGCTCCTCGCCAGCCGCCAAGCTGATCGCTTTGGTGTTTGGCTGGAAGATCCGGCTAGCTCCCTTGCCGTCGGCGAGGTCAACGTCAGCTTCCGGGGCGTCGTTTCCGAAAAGCAAGGAGATTCGACTCCTCCGGAATGGTCCAGGTTAGCGCCAGAATCCCCGTTACCCGCGGAATTGTTGGTCGGTTTGCGGACGGTGGAGCAGGAACTGGAGAATTCCACCGGCCAGCCGATGATCGGCGCGCTCATTGAAATGCGGCGTGCCATGTGGGTTCCGGTAAAAACGCAGGGGCAACTTCGCGGCATCGTATTCGCCGGCCAGCGGGAAAAGCAAGCGCGCTTCCCGCAGGCGCTATTGGAGTCGGTTGCGGCCGAACTGGCTTTAACTCTGGAGCTCGAAGAGGAGCGGCGTCTGGGACGCGAGCGTCTCCAGGATTCCCGCCAAGTCCTCGACGCTCTGGGCAGCTCTCAATCGCCCGGCGCCATTCTCGACGGTATCGTGAACGCATGTACCCAACCGGGCGGCCCGCAGGACCGCGCCTCCGCGGTTTTCGCCGCCATCGGACGTCTGATGTATGCGCCGCCCGACGCGGACAAAGGCCCAACTCCGCTGGCGGCAAGAACCGTTAGCTTCCTCTGGCAGTCTGGCGCTCCGGCCTGGCGCCGCAGCCTTGAGACGGAAGCGATAAGCGGCGTTTGGCGCCGCGCTCTTGACTCCCGACAAGTCGCCGGAACGCAATCTGCCAACGCTTGCTCCTCTGGCGGGGTCACGCGGGTGGTAGCCTGGCCGCTGCAAGCCGGCGGTGAAAGCCTCGGCGTGCTGGTCGCGGGCCTTTGTCCAGGCAGTGCATCGCTGGCGGTGCTGGAACGGTTTGAGCTTAGCGCCGCGCTCGCCGCATGCACGCTGCGGCAGCTAAAGCGCAATGAGGAAGGCGCTGAGCAGGAGCTGCGGCAAAGCGCTGTGCTCGCGGCCGTGGGCGCCGCCTTCCTGGAGGTTCGCTCCGATGGAAGCATCGAGCAATTCAGCGATGGCGCACGTGCGATCCTGGGCGCTCACCCGGCGGAGCCCAACTCATCACAAGATTTTTCCCATCTGTTCTCCACGCTTGATGTCCCCCGGGTCCAAGCCTGGCTGCGGACGGCGCAGGCCTCTGCTGGCCAGGGCTTTCTTGCCGCCCAGCAAATTCTCCCGGAAGCGCACCTGCACAACGGAACCCGTGTTCGGCTGCAGGCCGTGTATGCCACAAAGAAGGGCGATGCCGGTATCGTGCTGGAGCCCTTGCCAGAAGAAAACCAAAAGGCGCAGGCCGAACATGGAGCCGCCGAAATCCTGAACCTGATCGAATGGCTGGAAGAGGGCGTGGTGCTTTTCGGCGCCAATCGGGAAATTCGCGCATGGAACGTCCGTTTCGGCCAAATGCTCGGTTTGTCGCCCAAAGAACTGGAGAGCATGAAGACGCTCGACGATCTCGCCGCCGCGCTCGTTGCCCGCAC
>Ga0070730_10001666_pt1 | contig 21093 bp, 15 predicted proteins | sample Coa_R1_3_FD_66447 | JGI IMG/M metagenome (GOLD analysis project Ga0070730, IMG submission 66447) | Surface soil microbial communities from Centralia Pennsylvania, which are recovering from an underground coalmine fire - Coalmine... | ecosystem: Environmental > Terrestrial > Soil > Unclassified ... | reverse complement strand
ACCAGAACACGGGAAGGTTCCCCCGATCGCACGCCGGCTGATCGCGCTCATCACACGCTCGCCGATCGCACGCCGGCTGATCGCGCTCATCACACGCTCACCGATCGCACGCCCGCTGATCGCGCTCATCACACGCCCACCGATCACACGCCCACCGATCACACGCCCGCCTATCGCATGCTCGATGCGCCGAGTTTGATCGACCTGCTCGCCGGCCTCGCCGACCTGCGCCCGCTGCTTGGACCGCGGCCGGACGATTGGCGGGTGAGCGAAGTGGGCGACGGCAATCTCAATCTGGTCTTCATCGTCGAAGGTCCCAGGGGGTCCGTGTGCGTCAAGCAGGCCGTTCCCTATGTGCGCGTCGCCGGGCCGTCGTGGCCGATTCCGCTCGAACGGGCCTATTTCGAGCATTCCTACTATGCCGCCGTGGCTCCGTTCGTCGGCAACCTCATTCCCAAGATCCACCACTATGACCCGGATCTCTATTGCATCGTGATGGAGCGGCTGTCGCCGCACATCATCGTGCGGCATGGCTTGATCGCGGGACGCCGCTACCCCAATCTCGCCCATGACATGGGCGAATATGTCGCTCGCGCCTGCTTCTTCACGTCCGACCTTGCTTCGGCCTTCGAAGGCAAGATGGACGGGATTGCGCGATTCGCGGGAAATACGGCGCTGATGCGCATCTCGGTCGATCTGATTTTCCGCGATCCCTACATCGCCGCCGAACGCAATCGCCACACCTCTCCTCAGCTCGATGCAGTCGTCGCAGACCTGCGCCGCGATGGATCGCTCAAAGCCGCGGCGGCGCGCTTCGGACAGAAATTCCTCACCGAGACCCAATCGCTCATACACGGAGACCTGCATTCCGGCTCGGTGATGGTCTCGGAAAACGACACCCGCGTCATCGACCCGGAATTCGCCTTCTATGGCCCGATGGGCTTCGACCTCGGCGCGTTCTTCGGAAACCTGCTGCTGAGCTGGTACTCACAGCCCGGTCACGCGACCTCGAACGATGACAGGCTCGGCTATCAGGAGTGGATTCTCGATCAGGCCAGGATTTTCTGGGAGACGTTTCGCGGCCGCTTTCTCGCACTCTGGGCCGGACACGCCGCGGGCGACGCTTGGCCGGCCGCGATGTTCTCCGCTCCCGGGGACTTGGCTGCCCTCGAGTCGGCGCGGAGCGCCTACGTGAATTCACTGTTCGCCGACATGCTCGGCTTCGCAGCCTGCAAGATGATCCGCCGCATCTTGGGGTTCGCTCACGTGATCGACTTCGAACGGATTCAAGACGCGGACCGGCGCGGCCGCTGCGAGGCCAACGCGCTGGCCCTCGCGCATCTATTGCTCACCCAACCCGGGCAGTTCCGCTCGGTCAGCGACGTGATCGACGCGGTCCCGCGCATCGGTGGCGGACGTGGCCGATGAAACGGTATTGGTGACCGGCGGGTCCGGCTTCATCGGCGTTCACTGCATCTCGCATCTCTTGAACGCGGGCTATCGCGTGCGGACGACCGTGCGGTCGCTGGCGCGCGAGAGCGAGGTCCGCGCCATGCTCGAGGTCGCGGGTGCGGCGGCGCCGCGAGATGCGCTTTCCTTCATCGCCGCCGATCTTGAGTCCGACGCGGGCTGGCCCGCGGCGGCCGCCGGATGCGCATTCGTGCTGCACGTGGCCTCGCCATTCCCGGCGCGCGCGCCGAAGCACGAGGACGAACTCATCGTCCCGGCGCGCGACGGCACGCTGCGTGTGCTGCGGGCCGCGCGCGATGCGGGCGTCCGGCGCCTGGTGCTGACGTCTTCGTTTGCCGCGATCGGTTACGGACACGCGATCAGGGATCAGCCCTATACCGAAGCAGACTGGACCGACCCGAACAGCCCGCGCCTCGGCACTTACGCAAAATCGAAGACCTTGGCGGAACGCGCGGCGTGGGAATTCATCGCCCGTGAGGGCGGCGCGCTGGAACTCGCCGTCGTCAACCCGGTCGCGGTGTTCGGACCGGTGCTGGGATCCGACTACTCGACATCCATCCAACTGGTTCGCCTGATGCTGGACGGCCGGATGCCGCGCAGTCCCCGGCTGAGCTTCGGCATCGTCGATGCGCGGGACGTGGCGGATCTGCACCTGCGCGCCATGAGACATCCCGCCGCGAAGGGACAGCGCTTTCTGGCGGTCGCCGGCGAGAGCATGACCATTCACGAAATGGCGCTTCTCCTGCGGGCGCGCATGGGGCGCGCGGCGGTGCGCGCGCCCACCAAGGAAATGCCCGACTGGATCGTGCGGCTGGCGTCGCTATTCAGTCCCGCGCTCGCGCAAGTGGTCCCAGAACTCGGAAAAACCAAGCGCATTTCCGGCGAAAAAGCCCGGAACCTCCTCGGTTGGACGCCGCGCTCCAACGCGGATGCCCTCGTCGCGACCGCCGAGAGCCTGGCGCGGCTCGGATTGCTTCGCCGCTCAACGAAGGCCGGTAGCGCAGGTGCCGCCCCCGTCTGACGGCGGAAGGATGCTACATTCTTTGGCTGGGCGGACAGGCACACCGCCGCGCTCGGCTTCATCCAATCAATTAGGATCGCGCCCCGCGCCGGCTGGTGCTTCGTCGCACCGCGGCGCCCGGCGCGGCGCCGGCCAGACGGTCCATGTTGCCGCTGAGCTGTGCCATTGCACCCGTCGAAATCGGGCCCAGCTTCGACTCGATGATGGCCAGATCGGGCCGGGGCCCGCGGGCGTGGCGCTCCAGCGCCTGCCGCATGACCTTGAGGTGCGCGGGCGTGGTGCCGCAACATCCGCCGATGATGCGTGCGCCTGCATCATACGAAAGACAGGCATATTCGGACATCAGTTCCGGCGTGCCGTTGAAGCGGATCGCGCCGTCGACGAACTGCGGGATTCCGCAGTTCGCCTTGGCGACCAGTATGGCCGATGATTCCGCGGCCGCGGCCAGATTGACGATGGACGCGACGAGTTCCGACGGACCGGTTCCGCAGTTGCTGCCGCAGCCGGCGAGATGATGCTTGCGCTGGAGGCCGGCGAGGTCTACCGGCGCGACGCCCATCATGGTCCGGCCATTGGTATCGAAGCTCAGCGTCGCGACGACCGGAAGGCCGACCGTCCGGGCACCGGCGATCGCGGCCTCCGTCTCCTCGACGGATGACATCGTTTCTATCCAAAGCACATCCGCACCGCCGCTCGCCAAGGCGGCGGCTTGTTCCGCGAACGACTCGCGCGCCGTGTCCGCATCGAGAGGGCCCAAGGGTTCGAGGATTTCACCGGTGGGACCCATGCTGCCGCCGACCAGCACGACGCGGCCCGACCGGGCTGCCTCGCCGCGCGCGATGGCGGCGGCTCTTTCATTCAACTCACCGACGCGGTGCTCCGCCTTGTGCAGCTTCAGCCGATGGCGGGTGCCGCCGAAGCTGTTGGTCAAAATGATGTCGGCACCGGCCTCGATGAAGCTGCGGTGAAGATCCGCGACTCGATCCGGGTGATCGGTATTCCACAATTCGGGCGCGTCACCCGACTGCAAACCCCGATCGAACAGGTTGCTGCCGGTTGCTCCATCGGCCAGGAGCCAGGGACGTTCATCCAGCAATTGCTTCAATCGATCTTGCATTACCGTCTCTGACCTTGCCGTCTCTGAACTGGGAATTTGGGACTTCGGGCCGCGCACCGTGCCCAGCCCCGGATTATCCACGATATTGGCAGACTTCATAAAACCCTTGCGGAAACTTAAGACCCCTATCCTGATGCGTGGTTCGCTCGATCTCGGCGGTGCGCGCGGAGTTTCACCGGAAACCGCAGCAGCGCGCCGTCACCTGTGGTGCGCGATCGGCCGCAAGCCGCTAGAATCCGCATGGGGATGCAATAAACACAGCCGCTCTGGGGAAAAACTTGGGCTTCTCGCCGCGAATTCCTTTCCGGACCCTTGCACTGATCCTTGGGGTATCGTTGGGCGCCGGGAGCGTTCGCACCAGCGCTGCCCCGGCCGATCCGCAAATGCCCGCGGGGAACGGGGCCGCCCCCGGTGCCGCGGCCGGCGCTGAGCAAGAGCCTGCATCCGCGGGGAATTTTCTTTCGTCGCTGAAGCAAGCATTCAAGCAGGACCTCAATCGGGACGTGGTGCGCGGGCATTTCGACGTGGGTACGCCGCCGGACACGCACCGGTACTACTGTCTGGTCGACTCCAAGACCGGCAAGAGCGAAACCAACGGTGTTGCTGGTCAACCCGTCCAGCGGCCCGACGGGATGACGGGCATCAAGGCGGGCGCGGTTTCCTTCTACAGCTGCGTCACCGCGGAGCAACAGGGAACCCTGAGTACGGCCGGATACACCTTGACCGCGAGTCTCCGCGGTAAAATGGTATCGGCACCTGCACCGGCCTCCTCAACCGCACCAGCATCCTCGGCGGCACCCGCCTCGTCCACTGCACCGGCCTCCTCAACTCCACCAGCTTCCTCAACTGCACCAGTTTCCTCAGCGGCGCCGGCTGTGTCGGTCGCAGGACCGGCGACTCCCGCAGCGTCCGTCATGCCCCCCGCTTTGGCCGAGACCAAGGCTCCCGGCAGTGCGCCACTTGCGGGGACCATCCAGACCGAGATCCTGGCCGTCTACGCACGCTTCATCGCCGCCCAGAATGCCCACGACCGCGCGGTCGTGTCGGACCTGCTGCTGGATTCGAAGGATTTTGTCCTGGCTCCAATGGAAGGCAGCTCCTTGTGGGGACACGGCGAGGCAGTGGCCGCCTTTCAAGAAGACTGGAAAGGAACCTGGACGCTCGATCCGCAACTGAGGGAAGCACGCGTCGCGAGCTTGGCGCCCGACGTCGCGCTGTTGATTACGCCGCTCCTGTTCACACAGGGCGAACCGGGCCGCAGACCCTCCACGGTTCCCGTCAGATGGGCCGGTGTCTTCGTGAAGACCCCATCCGGCTGGCATATAACTTCGATCTTGATCACGCCGTTCAAGAGTTGGCGGGCGCCGGACGGAACTTGAACATCGCCGGGCTCCATGCGGTATCTCGCATCATGTTGGGCGGCTGGCGCCCTTTGCGATATTAAAGCCGGGTGCGATGCTTCCGGTGCGCGAGCGCTCCTTTCATTGCGGCCGGCGGTTCGAGAGGAGCACCTCGATCTTCTCCGGATCCACGGGCTTCGTCATATGCAGATCGAAACCCGCGGCCGTTGCGCGCTGCCGGTCGTCATCGCGCCCCCAGCCGGTAAGCGCAATCAAGACGATCCCCTCTCCCCATGGCTCGCGGCGCAGCTGCGCGGCGACGTCGTAGCCGCTCAAGTCCGGCATTCCGATGTCGAGAATGACCACATCGGGACGAAATGTCTGTGCCAAGGACAGCGCGCCACGTCCGCCGTGCGCCACGCGAACGTCGTGACCGGATAGTTCCAGCAGCATCGCGAGCGAGTCCGCGGCGTCCTTGTTGTCGTCGGCCACGACGACGCGGCGTGCCGGCACCGCCACCGTCGGCACATCGCAGTGGGTGGGCGAGGCCGTCGTCCGGGCGCCGGGCGCCAGCGGCAGGCGCACGATAAATTCGCTGCCGCAGCCGGGACCCGCGCTTTGGGCGCTGACGGTTCCGCCATGGAGACCGACGATACCCTTGACCAGCGCCAAGCCGATCCCGAGGCCGCCCTCCGTTCGATCGGCCGCGCTGTCGACCTGCGAAAACATCTCGAAGATTCCATCGAGTGATGCGGGCGCAATGCCGATGCCGTCATCCTTCACGGACACGCATAGCACTCCATCCTCAACGAACGCCGACAATTTGATGTGGCCGGCGGGATCGGTGTATTTCGACGCGTTCGTCAGGAGATTCGACAGCACCTGGGACAGGCGCAGCGGGTCGGCGTCCAGCTGCAGTTCGGCGGCCGGCAACACGACGCTGAAATGGTGATGCTTCCCGTCGAGCAGCGGGCGCGCCGCTTCCACGGCCGAATCGACCACATCCGTGAGCCGCACGCGCTCTTTTTTGATTTCCAGCTTGCCTCGCGTGATTCGCGCAATATCCAGCAAATCATCGAGCAGCAATGCCATGTGTCCGACCTGCCGCTGGATCACGTTGTGCGCCCACTGCAGCTGCTGGGCCGCCAACTTCGGCGAGCCGAGAATCTGCGCGGCGGTCCTGATCGGCGCGAGCGGGTTCCGCAATTCATGCGCGAGAGTAGCCAGGAACTCGTCCTTGCGGCGATCCGCCTCCCGCAGGGCGTCTTGACTGCGGCGCAATCCGCTTTCCGCCTGCTTGCGCGTGGTGATGTCCTCCGCAACGATCAGCACCGAAGCGACCGCTCCGGACTCATGCAAGGGCACCAGGGTGATGTTCCACCAACTTTCCACGCCATCCGAGAGCGCACACTCGGGGACGTTGACCGCCTTGTCCGTGGCGAGAACCTGTTGGACGAGCGGATCCACCATGCGCACGATCGGCGGAGCAAACGCCTCTTCGACGGCGCACCCCGTCACCAGCGTGTTTCGTGCCAACGAGCGGTACACGGGGTTGGCGAGGATGTAACGGCGTGTTTGGTCGACGACGGCCACGCCGATCGGCGCCTGCTCGATGAGACCATGCACGAATTGTTCGCTGGTAGAGAGGCGCTCGGCTTGTTTACGCTCGGTGAGATCCGTCACCACCATGCAAACCGATTCCGGGGCATGATCGATGATGCGAGTCAGGCTGACGTTGACCGGCACCACGCCGCCGTCGGCGGCGCACAGGCCGATTTCCCCGTGGACGCCGCGGCTGCGCGACTGCCGCAGCATCGATTGGAAGAAATGCCGGTCGGCGCTTTGCACGTATTGTTCCGCGAGTCCGCCGGTCAGATCCTCGAGCGGCCGCCTCAATAGATCCGCGAACGCCTTGTTGCAGTAGCGAATGGAACCCGCGCCGTCCAGCGTAGCGGCGCCTTCGGTCATCTGCTCCACGAGCGTGCGGTATGGCCGTTCCGCACCGGTCAATGAAAAGATTTTTTGTCCCTCGGGACTGTCGATGACGAGGGCGTCCACCTCGCCTTGCCGGATCGCTTCGAGCGTCTGTTCGGCATCGGCGAGGCGCGTATGCAGCGCGTCGAGTTCGGCCTCCAGGCCCGCGACTTTCGCCTCCAGCTCCTCAGCACCGGCCTGTCGGGGCGTCGCGCTCATCGATCGAGTTTCCCGTTCTTCGGAGTTACTCCCAGCATCACCAAGACGCGCGCGCCATCGTTCATGTCGCCGACCAGTTTTCGAAGCGGCAGCGGCAATTTTTTGATGAGAGTGGGCGCGGCAAACAATTGGTGATCTTTGGCGAATTCCGGCTGCTGATAAAGATCGATGATTCGCAGATCATAGCGGCCGGCGAGATGCGTCTCGCAGAGCTGCTTGATGTTGTCGATGGCGCGCTGAGAGCGCGCGGAGAGGCCGCTGACAAAAAGCCGCAGGACGAAATGCTCCGGCGGCGCGCCCGCAATTGCATCATGCAGGCGGCGCGCCGCCGGACCTAGTCGATCATGATCGGCGGACGTCGGCATATGCCCTAGGAGCGCGGCCGCAGGTCGAGCCCCACGAGAACCCGCTCGGTATTGGAGAGATCGCCGATGATCTTCTTGATCGGCTCCGGTAATTTACGCACCAGCGTGGGTATTGCCAGGATCTGGTCGCCTTTGGCAAGCTGCGCGTTCTCGAGCAGGTCGATGACCTCGATTCGATATTGCCCGGCCAGGTGCTTCTCGCAGAGCTCCTGTAGGTTGCTGAACGCGGCGACGCACTTCGGCGTGCGGCCGGCGATGTACAACCGCAAGTCCCATTCAACCGGGGCCGATTCCGCCGGTCTCGGCGACGCGCTGGTGGCGCTTGTCAGGTCCGCTTTTGTCATGAGCATGCCTCAGCGTTCGTCCGCGGCCGCGGGCGGCTCCGGCGTCGTCCGTGGCGCGCCGGCAAGCCGGCCCTGGGCCGGGTCCAATAGCTCGATACCCCGGTCGGAAAGCCGGAACTCCCGAACCTGGTTCGAGTGCGCCATGCCGCGGCTCTTCAGGATATAGAGGCCCCGATGGCGCTCACCGCCGCTCTCGATATCTCGCACCAGCAGCCACGTGTCGATGAGTGAAGAGATGTTGATCTCGGACTGCTCCAAATGCCTTCCTCCCGACGTCAACGTGGTCACGACCGTGGTGATGCCGCGGCCCTTCAAATAGTCCACGAGGCGCATCGCCATTGCGTGCACCTCGCCGACGGATCCTCCCGACAACAGATCGGTCACCGGATCGATGACGACGATCGCCGGCCGCTCCCGTTCGACCAATAGATGGGTCGTCAGCAGGTGCATTTCCAATCCGTGGAAGGTCGGCCTGCTGGCGTGAAACGCGAGCAGACCGCGGCTCAGATGCGGTTGCAAGTTGATTCCGATGGACCGCATGTTCCGCAGGATCTGATCCTGCGATTCCTCGAACGCCAGATAAAGGCACTTCTCGCCGCGGCGGCAGGCCGCGTCGACGAAGGCCGCCGCCAGGCTCGTTTTGCCCGTACCGGCGGTGCCGGTAATGAGGATCGTCGATCCCCTGTAGTAGCCTTGACCGCCGAACATGGCATCGAGACGCGCTATGCCGGTGGAAACCCGTTCGTCGGACGCCGCATGGTTGAGACTGAGCGAGGTGATCGGCAGGACGCTGATGCCGTCGCCGGTGATGAGGAACGGATATTCATTGGTGCCATGAGTCGATCCGCGATACTTGACGACGCGCAAGCGCCGCGTGGACCGTTGTTCGGTCACGCGATGGTCGAGTGTGATCACGCAATCGGACACATATTCCTCGATGCCCTGGCGGGTCAGCGTCTTGTCACCGCATTCGCCGGTGATGAGGGTGGTGACGCCCTGTGCCTTCAGCCAGCGAAACAGGCGCCGCAACTCGGCGCGCAGAATCGCCTCGCTGGTGAGCCCCGCAAAGAGCGCCTCGATGGTGTCGAGAGCGACGCGCTTGGCCCCGACCGATGCTATCGAGTGCTGCAGCCGGATGAACAAGCCCTCCAGATCGTATTCGCCGGTTTCCTCGATCTCGCTGCGTTCGACGGCGACGTAATCGAGCACGAGCAGCTTGCGCTCGATGAGGTCATCGAGGTCGAACCCCAGGGAGCCGACATTGCTCTTGAGATCTTCCTCGGCTTCCTCGAAACTCACGAAGACGCCGGGCTCGCCGAACTCTCGCGCCCCGCGCGCGATGAATTCCATCGCGAGCTGGGTCTTGCCGCTGCCGGCGCTGCCGCAGATCAATGAGCAACGGCCTCGCGGAAATCCACCCGCGGTGATCTCGTCCAAGCCGGCTATGCCGGATGCGCATTTGGCCAGCGCCATCGCCGCGCCGGCGCTCGCGTGCTTTTCTGAACACATGGTGGCGATTGGTCGGCCCTCGTCTCTTATGGCGCGTATGGCGCGCTATCCCCACAACACGCCGACTTTATGTATGCGTTTCCCGTTCGGCGGTCAAGATATTCGGGGGTCGATGCGGGGCGGGCCAAGCACCATCCGCCGGCCGGACCGCGCTGTGGAGGCGTCGACTCCTGACCATCGACTTCCGGGATGGACTCCGGATGGACTTCCGGGAGGAGCGGCCCTGACGGGGCCCGCGCGGGGTCACTCGCGGCGCAGCCCGCGGAGCATGCGCGGTGTCGCCAGCCACTTGAGAACTGCCCGCCCGGCGGACGGCGCATCCTCAAATGAGACACAGGCAACCGCATTCTTCTTCATTTCGACCGCCAGCGTCCCGTCCTCGCCAAGGAGGCAGTGCGTAAGCAGCTCGCCCAGACCGGGCTCATGGCCGACGACCGCAACCACCTTGCTGCGATCCCGGCGCAGCAGGCTCAACACCGCCGCCGGGGCGCCTCCCGGCGAGAGTTCCGGCGTCACTTCGGCCCTGGGCCAGCCGGCAACGTCCGTCAGAATCTGCGCCGTTTGCCGGGCGCGCACCAGGGGACTGCTCAGCAGCCGGTCGGGCGCCTCGAGGAACTCTTTCAATCCGGCCGCTGCCTTGCGCGACTGCCTGATCCCATCGGGGGACAGCGGCCTCGCGTCGTCGTCGCGCCACCGCGCGCGATCGCGCCCAAGGGCAATTGCATGTCGGACGATCAGCAGTTCCATCATGCCTGGATCCAGTGCCTCGAAAGCAGCCTGACCTTGATGGTCTGGGTCAGTCCCATATAGCAGAGCAGCGTGACCATGAGTATCGGCCAATAGCCATGCGGCAGGTGAGAAAGCGCCAGTGCCGGCGCCAGCGGCGAATAGGGCAACCAGACGCCGAAGGCCATGATGGAAAGCGTCGTGAGCAACAACGGCAAACTCGCCCGGCTCGGCAGGAACGGAATCTTGTTGGTGGGATGACGTGGATGATGAGGGTCTGCGTCATCAGCGACTCCACGAACCAGCCGGTCTGGAACAATGACGCCCGCAATGGCTCCCAGCAGTTGAACACCCACAGCATGACGAAGAACGTCGTGTAGTCGAAGATCGAGCCGATGGGGCCGACGCAAACTCCGACACATCGGTCAGTCCCGTTCGAGACGAATGATGCGATCCCATTCCTCGCCCACCGCGGGCGGCACGGAAAGTTCGACACCGTCTTGCCGTGCATTGATCTCAATCGCTCTTCCGTCGCGCAGCAATCGCGCCCTGCGGATTTTGCCTTTGATCGGCACGAACAAACGGTCGTCCGGCCAGTCCAGAACGTGAATGTAGACCCGCTTGCCGGCTTGGGTCGTCACACCCCATGGCCGAGGCGCGACCGGACCTCCGCGGGTGCCGTAAAGGCTCTCGCCGTATTGATGCAGCCATTGCCCGAGCGCTGCCAGCGTCTTGACGTTCTCGGGCTGCAGTTCACCGTTGGGCAGAGGTCCCGTATTGAGCAGAAGATTCGCGTTCCGTCCCGCCGCCGCGACCAGACTGCGAATCAACGTCCGCGGGGATTTGAATTGATCGTCGATGAGATTGAAGCCCCAGGATCCGTTCATGGTTTCGGCCATTTCCAAGGGCAGTCGGCCGATCTCGGTGTTGTTGAACCCCTGGCTGTTTTCACCAGGCAGGTCGCGCTCGAACATCTGAAAGTCCTCACCCGGGAAAGGCAGCTGGTGATGATTGTTGCCGATGAGGGCGGCCGGCTGCAGGCTGTGGATCAGCCGGTAGGTCTCGGCGAGCCGCCAGCGATCGCGCATCGCGGTCCCCTTCTGGTCCCACCAACCGTCGAACCAGATGCCTCCGATAGGACCATAGTTGGTCAGCAGCTCACGCAGCTGTGCGTTCTCGAAGTCGATGTATCGATCCCAATCGCCGCCGGCCGGCCGCTCGGCACCGTGGCCCGTCGTGCCCGTTGGGAAGTAGTCGGGATGGTGCCAATCGAGCTGCGAGTAGTAGAAGAACAGCTTCATCCCCTGCGTGCGGCAGGCTGCGGCCAGTTCCGCGAGGGGATCGCGCTTGAATGGCGTGGCGTCAACGACGTTGTAGGGACTGATCTTGCTGCCGAACATCGCGAAGCCTTCGTGATGCTTGGCCGTGATGACGATGTAATGGGCGCCCGCGTCCTTGAACGTACGCACCCAGGCTTCGGCATCGAAAGCGGACGGATTGAAGAACCGCGCGAGCCGTTCGTAGTGTCGGGCCGGGATTTGAGCGTCGTCCATGATCCATTCGGCAATTCCCATCTTCCCGGCACCGCCCAGTTCGCTGTACAACCCCCAGTGCAAAAAGATCCCGAATTTCGCATCCTGGAACCATTGGCGCGCCGCTACATTCTCCGCGACCGGCGTGTAGGCGTCCGGCGGTGTCGCCGCTCCTGCCGCCGCGGCCGCAGTCGCAGAATCGGCTCGCGCCGGCGCCACGATCGTAGCTGTTGCCGCCGCGGACGCAGAATCCGCCAGCACCGGCGGGAGTGCCAAGTTCGACAAGGCGCACACCGTCGCAATCAGCCCCCATCGCCACCATCGGGTCTGGCTTCTACCGACCGGCATTGGAACACTCCTCCTTCGATTCTTTTGTAGGCACTTCGATTCTGACGGAATCACTCTCTACGCTTGCCGCCACAGCCTGGCCGCCCCGCGCACGCCGGACGAGTCGCCCCACCGGGCTGGGAGCAATTTGGCTTGCCAGGTATCGGAAAAGACATGCGGCAAGATCGCCCGGGGCAGCCGCTCATATAGCTCGCGCACATTGGAAAGTCCGCCGCCGAATACGAACACGTCCGGATCGAGAATGTTGCAGATCACCGCGAGGGCGCGTCCCAGACGATCGACGTAGCGGTCGACCGTGTCCAAAGCATCTTCGTCCCCGGAACGCGCCGCTGCGACGATTGCCTCCGCATCCAAATGCCGTGCGCAGTGGGCCGCGTGATCGCGCGCCATGCCCGGCCCCGATACCCACGCTTCCACGCAGCCGCGCCGGCCGCACCAACACTCCGGTCCCGGAAATTCACCCGGTGCGGGCGGAAGCATGACGTGTCCCCACTCGCCGCCAATGCCGTTCGCACCCTCGATCAGGCGGCCATCGATCACCAATCCGCCGCCACAGCCGGTGCCGATGATCACCGCGAAGACCGTGCGCTCTCCAGCCGCGGCACCATCCACCGCTTCCGACAGAGCCAAACAATTTGCATCGTTGGCGATGCGCACCGGCCGTTTGAGTGCTGCTTCCAGATCCTCGCGAAACATCCGCCCGTTGAGCCAGACGGTGTTGGCATTGCGGATGACACCCGTTCGCGGCGAGACCGAACCCGGCGCACCGACGCCGACGCTGCCTGGATCACCTGTGTCGCGTTCCACTTGGTCGACGAGTTCACGCACCGTGTTGATGGCCGCGTCGTAGCCGCCCGGATTCGGCATGCGGCAACGTGCGATGAATTTCCCGTCTGCCGCCAGCGCGGCAGCCTCGATCTTGGTCCCGCCAAAGTCGATCCCGATCTCCATCAAGCAGCCCCGCCGCTGAACGATGGCGGCCTGTCGGCCAGTGCGGACCCTAAGTCAAGATTTGGCTTTGGCCCCAGTTCGAACACCAACCGGCCGCCTTTGATCAAATCCGCGTGTCGGATCCACAGTTTCGAATAGGGTCTTTCGTTCCAACGCACCGCCTGAACATACGGATGGTCGGGCGCGTTGTTCCGTGCCTCGATAACGAGCTTGCGGCCATCCGCGATCATGACTTCGGCCCGATCGAACAATGGGCTGCCGAAGACATAGATGCCGCTGACCGGATCGACCGCGTACAAACCCAGCGCGCTCATCACATACCAGGCGCTCATCTGTCCGCAGTCCTCGTTGCCCGCCAGACCGTCGGGTTCGGCACGATACATGGTCTTGAGCAGCATGCGCACGCGCGACTGAGTTTTGTGGTGCGCCCCGGTGTACGCGTAGAGATAGGCTATATGATGGCTGGGCTCATTGCCGTGCGCATACTGCCCGACCAGCCCCGCAATGTCGGGCGGAGCGTCGGCGGGCAATTCAGAACTGGTCGTGAATAGCTCGTCGACCTTGCGCTCGAACGGCCCCGGCCCACCGAACAAGTCAATGTAGCGATAGACATCGTGCTGATTGAGGAAGGTGGTCTGCCATGAGTTGCACTCGGTGAAGTCCGGAAATTGTTTGCCGTGACCCATGGCGCGGGGATCGAAGGGTTCGGCCCACCGGCCGTCGGCGAGGCGCGGGCGCATGAAGGCGGCTTGGCGATCGAATAGATTGCGGTAGTTGCGCGAGCGTTCGCGCAATGCCTCGGCGTCTTGCGCGGAGCCCGCCGCTTCGGCCAGTTTGGCCATGGCCCAATCGTCATAGGCATATTCGAGCGTTTTGCTGACCGATTCCGCGATCGCATCGCAGGGAATGAAACCGAGGCGGCGGTACTCTCCGACGCCGTCCGCATCGTTCTCGAACGCGCGCTTACGATACACGGGCCAGGCGCGCGCGTAGTCGATGCCGCCGAAACCTTTGGCATAGGCCTCGGCCAGCACCACGGCCGAATGCCAGCCGATCATGCAGCGGGTCTCGATGCCTTGCAGCGGCCAGATTGGCGGGCCCATCGGGCTCTCTTCCGCCATGCGCACCAAACCTCCTACGAGGTCGGGTACCCGATCGGACTGCACCAGCGTGAACAGCGGATGCAGGGCGCGATAGGTGTCCCACAGGGAATACGTGCTGTAGTTGTTCGCTCCAGCCGGCAAGCGGCGCACCGTGGTATCCATCGCGCGATAGCGGCCGTCCACATCCGAGAACAGCGTGGGGGCGAGCAAGGCGTGATAGTGGGCGGTATGGAAGATGCGGCGGTCCGCCTCCGACGCGCCGGAAATTGTGATGCGGGAGAGTTCGCGCTCCCAGGCCGCACGCGCAGCGGCGTGTACCGCGTCGAAATCCCAACCCGGCATTTCCGTCTCGAGATTGCGCACGGCGCCGTCGATGTCGACCGCAGAGATTCCCACCTTCACGAGCAGCGGCGCCGTGCGCGCATCGGGGAAATGAAGCACGCACTTAAGATGGGCGCCTTCGACCTCGCGGGTACCCGCCGGCAGCCCTTGATCGTTGGAATAGAACTTCACGTCGGCGAACGGCCGGGACACTTTGAGCGCAAAGTAGATGACCCGGCCATCGGCCCATTGATGGGCATGACGGCCGCCCACCAGGGTATCGTTCCCAATGCTGCGCAACGACGCCCCGGTAATCTTCGGCATCACCCCGGGCGGGTCCTGCATTGCGTGCGCCAGATCGATCAACAAGTGACCGGCAGGGTCCTGCGTGAACCGATAGCGGTGCAGGCCCGCCCGCGCAGTTGCCGTCAGCTCGGCTTCGACCCCACTGTCCTTCAGCCGCACGCGATAATAGCCGGGCGAAGTACGCTCATCGGCGTGCTCGAACCGCGAGCGATAGCCGGTCTGCGGGTGCGCCACGTCGCCGGGCTGCAGGCGCACGTCGCCGGTACCCGGAACGACCAGCACATCCAGCATGTCGGCCGCTCCGGTGCCGCTCAAGTGAGTGTGGGAGAAGCCCATGATGGAGCCGTCGTCGTGATGATAGCCTGAGCAGGCATCCCAGCCGGCGACATTGGTGTCGGGGCTCAATTGGACCATGCCGAACGGTACGGTCGCACCCGGAAAAGTATGGCCGTGGCCGCCGGTGCCGATGAGGGGATCGACGTAGCGGCACACATCACCGTCGCCGCCCTTGCGGCCGGCCAATGCAGTTTTCGCCGCGCCGCTCCCCAGTACCGTCATGACGGTGCCGCCGATGAGTTGTCGTCGCGTCAACATGGCTGTCCCTCTAGAACCGTTCGTGGCGCAGAAGTGCCGGCTTGCGCCGGCTCAGATCGAGGATCATCTCGCCGAACAAACTGTTTGCCCAGGCGAACCAAGGCCGCGTGAAATGCGCGGGATCGTCCTGGTCGAAGGCCTCATGCATGAAGCCCGTTCCGGCATGCGTGCGTTTGAGCAGCCTCAAACAGTCGCGAATTTCCGCGTCGTCGGCGCTGGTCAGTGCTCGCACGATGATGGACATCGGCCAGATCATCTTCGTTCCGGCGTGCGGTCCCCCCACCCCCTGCGCAGCCGCGCCTCTAAAGAAATAGGGGTTGTCCATACTCCAGCAGCGTTCGCGCGTGGCTCGATAGAGAGGATCATCGCTCCGGCACGCGCCGAGATAGGCAAGACTCATCAGGCTGGGAATGTTGGCATCGTCCATGAACAGGGTGTTGCCGAAGCCGTCGACCTCGTAAGCGAGGAATGTCCTTCCGCGAGGGTCGTGAATCCGGCCATGAAGCTGCACGGCTGCATCGACCTCGGCGGCGAGGCTCTCGCATTCCGCCGCAAGGGCAGAGTCGCGAAAGACCGCGCGCATCATGGCGGCAAGCTGCCGGAGGCTCTGTACTGCGAACAGATTGGCCGGAATGAGAAAGGGATAGACGCACGCATCGTCGGATGGCCGGAACATCGAGTGAATCAGCCCCACCTTGCGCGTCGGGGCGCCAAAGCCATCTTCACTCAGCGTGTCGTTCGGGTTCTCCGACGCCCGCTGAAAGCGATAGGGGCCGCGCCCATCGCGCCGCTGCTGCACGCGAAAGGTCTGAATCACCTGACTCATGGCGTCGCGCCATTGCTCATCGAAGGGCTCGGCGTCCCCCGTAAGGCGCCAATAGCCGTGTGCCAGGCGGATGGGATGACATAAAGAGTCGATCTCCCATTTGCGTTCCGCCACCCCCGGTTTCATGTCGGTCATGTCCGCGGCGGCCCAACTCAAGGGCTGCGCCTCTGCATCGTGCAGGAAGGCATTGGCATAGGGGTCGAGCGCAATACTGCGAGCGTGCCGGTGGATCAGCCCGCGGAACATGCGCCGCAGCGCCGGGTCCGCCTTGGCCAGCGGCAAATAGGGCCAGACTTGGGCGGAGGAATCCCGCAGCCACATGGCGGGGATGTCGCCCGTGACGATGAAGGTGTCGGGCTTGCCGTCGAAATCACCCAGCGTAATCGTGGTATCCAGCGAATTCGGATAGCAGTTTTCGAACAACCAGGCGAGTTCAGGATCGGCAATCGCCGCCTTGACGCGCAGCAGAGTGTCCTCCACGGCCTGGCTCGACAGGGTGCGCCGGCTGGGAACGGGCCGGCGGCTCGTCGGATCCGACCCGGCGGGCGCACGTTCGTCCCACGCCGCCCCGGCCAATGCAGCTGCGGGAAGCAACGCAAGCGCCCCGCCGGCCCAGGCGGCCATCATCAACATCTTGCGGCGGGTCTGCATGGAAGCATGTTACAGACCTCTTAAGCGGGAGCGCACACTCCTCGACGCTTAAAACCTATAGGTCACGTTGAAAAACGCCGTCAGGCCCGAATTGACGATGTCCGAGTCGACCAGGGAGTCCCGGCCGATATGCGACCAGTACGTGTAGTTCCGGAGAAGGTTGGCGACTGAAAAGTCGATCTTCACTCCCTGATCGAAAGTATAGCCGGCGTGCAGATCCATGCGCCGGGTTTGCCGCACCCACAGATCGTCCCAGCTGCTGCCCTGACCGATGACGTCGTAGTGGGACAGATACGCGTTCTGGTAGCTGTATAACAGCTGCACCGAGAGGCCGTATTTCTCGTAAAAGATCTGTGCGTTGGCGAGCCAGTCGGGCGCGTTTTCCATGCGCTCTGTCGAATCCATTCCCGGAACGTTGAGGTGTACTCCCGTGTACTCGCGCGTGACGTTTCCACTCACGCCGAGTCCGTCGAATGGCGCCGGCAACCAGATGAATTTTTGCTGCGCCCCGAGTTCGAGCCCGGCGGCCTTGGCGGAACCTGCGTTCACGGGCTGCTTGATGATGAAGCCGGAGGAAGTGCTGGGGATCTGCACATTGTTGACGCTGTCGTAGACGTAATTCTTGATGGCCTTGTAGAAGCCGCCGACCAGGAAGTTGCCCCCTTGACCCGTGCCCCATTCGCCGGACAGATCAAAATTGGTCGAGGTGATGGCCTTCAGATGCGGATTTCCCTGGGTAATCGTGGTCGCGCCGCTCTCCGAAGGATTGACGCTCTCGCCGCCGCCCAGCTTGGCGAACGCCGGCCGCGTATAGCTCTGCCAGATGGCGCCCCGATACACGGCGTTGTCGCTGGGCCGATAGTTGACGAAGATGCTCGGCAGGGGCTCATTGTACGTGGTGCGATTGTCGTTGAAAGCGCCCGCGAGTTCAGTGCCGGTGGCATCGTGCGGCGTCAGCCAGAAGGTGTTATGGATTTGCGTATGCTCGAAGCGCAATCCCGGAGTAACTTCCCACGGACCACTGCCAAGCACCAGCATTGCGTAGGCAGCGCTGACCGACTCGGTGGCCCTCTGCGTGTTGCAGTTGAAATTATTGACGAACAGCGATCCGCAGGTATCCAGATAGCTCGGCTTGATCAGGCTGTTGTAATAGGCGAACAGCGAACCCTGATTGATTTTCGGGTCCGGCCAATTGTATTTGCCCGGAAAGACGGGGTTCCAGAATCCGTTCCAAATGGGAAGCGAGCCGAAAGTCGTGCCGTCGTAGTAACCTGGGATGGTCCAGTCCCGGAAACTGATGGCCCGCGAGCTGGTGCTGAACTTGGCTCCGAACTTCAGGTATTGCAGGATGCCGCTATTGATGTCGTAGCGGGTGTCGAATTTGGCGCCGCCCTTGGATTGACCGCTGTATGCCTCCTGCACCTCACCGCGATCCTTGGCCGGAAGACCGAGAATATTATTCAACTGGGCCGACATGGCGGGCGTGAGTTGCGGATACGGAAAGGTATCCGACCCGTACGTGAACAGCGTCGACTGGCCGTAGGGAAAGCCGTTATTGCTGATGCCGTTGCCCTGCACGGTGGCCGTGCGGGCATCGATTTCGACGTGATTCGGCCGATTGTCGCGGCCCGTGCTGACGAAAATATTGGGGGAGAAAGTCCAATTGCCCACTTTCTTGTCGGCGCCCAACTGACCGGTGGTCAGGTCCGACATTTCCGGATTGGTCTCGTACCAGTAGCGAATGGAGACATTGGCAATATCCGGCCGGTACAACCCGGTAGTGCCGATCTGGAAGGGATTGAGGCCGCCGCCCGCGCCGGTGATGACGTTGCAGCCGCCGTCGCAGCTGCCCATGCCGATGATCTGGGTGAGCGCGCTGTCCTGTTCGGTGTAGGCATAGGCGTAGGTGCCCTTGAAATAGACGTTGGTGCCATCGTCCAAGTGCCAGTCGAGCGACAGGTTGCCGCCGAAGCGGTGGGTGCTTCCGGATGACACGCCGACGTTGATGCCGGTGAGTTCGAGGTTCTTCTGCGGATCCATGCCCGCGGGATTGCCGCCGCTTGCCGTGGCCACTGCGTACGCCCAGGCGTTGTCGCAGCAGCCCGATTCCATCACTCCGCCCATCTCGCTGTTGGCGAAACTGCGGATGTCGTAGTAGGCGCTCGCGTAGAGCCCGAACTGGTCTTCGGCGCCGAAGCGTCGCGCGATATCGGTGGAGACGTCGTAGCCTAAGCCGTTGGTGTGGTAGTCGGCCGCGCGGCTCTCGAATCGGGCGCCCGCAGTGATGCTGGTCTCAGGACCGCTGTAATCGAACGCCGTTGGCGTGCGAAAATCCGCGGTGCCGCCGATGGCATCGCCGTCCATGTCCGCGCGGGAGGTCTTGTTCAAGACCACGGTCTTCAAACCGGACGGCGGTATCAGGCTCAGCTGAATCTCGCGGCTGTACGGCACACCCTCCGCGATGGTCACACCGTTGACCATGTTCACGTTGAATTCGGCATCCATGCCCCGGATCGAGACGAACATGCCCTCCGCCCGTGAGGCGGAATCGATGCCGCCGATGAAGCCGCCGTTCGAGGTGCTCAGCACATTGACTCCGGGCATCAGGCTGAGCGCTTCCGCGACATTGTGCACGGCGGTGTTGGCGAGATCCTCGGCGGACAGCACGCTGATCGCATTGTCCGATTTCATCTGCAGATCGGTGGCTTCATAGCGGTTCGCAACGATGACGATCTCGGAGAGGTCGGCGCTCGACGCAGCGGCGGCGCCCGGCGCTGCGGCCGACGCATTGCCGGTATTCGAAGCGCCGCTGGTTCCGGCATCGCCGCCAGTGCCCGCGAAGCTCAATCCGCAGCCCGCCGTGACCACCGCGAGCAAAGCCGCCTTCAAAGTTCTTCGGCTCATCATCTTATTTTCTCCCATGCGCCCGATGGACAAATTCGAATCCCGCACAAACCCGGTTTTCGCTCCGAATTCAACGCGTCGCGGAGTCTCGTACAATCACATTAAGATACAGTTTTTCTATCTTATATCACTTTGGATAATTTTTTCCAAATATTATTTGAACAAAAAGTTCGGCTCAAAAGCGTTCGCATAAATGAACGCACCGCACGCCGGCGCGCGCCGTGGCGGGACCGCGGTCCATCATCGAATTCAGCAATGCTTTCAGGGGACGGCGAGCGGTGCAGCCGCTCTGGTCTACCGTCCGCGTGCGCGTCTCCAGGCGCAAACCAGCCTCGTCAATTTATCGGAGAGCGCAGCCGCAGCTTCGTGGTCGTTGATCAGATCGGCGAACCAATCCCGTGCAACGTCGTAGAAAATGGTTCGCCCCACCGCAAACCCCTTGACGATATTGAAGGGCGCGGCGGCCTCGAAGGAGCTGATGAGCTCCGCCTCGGGCGCCGACAAGCCGAGCAGCAAGACGCCGCGGCAGCGGGGATCGCATTCGGTGACTGCCGCCTCGATGTGGCGCCATGCACCGGGATCTGCATCGGGTTCAAGTTTCCACCAGTCAGGCCGCACGCCGACTTCGTACAGGCGGCGGATGGACGACGCGACCGTGGTCGCCGAGGACGGCATGCCCGGCGGGACGATCACCTCGATCATCAATTCGTGGCGCGTCTTGCGGCAGGCGTCGAACAGGCGCAGGAGTTGCCGTTCCTGGCGGTCTCGCAGGCTGGGCTCGTCATCCGGATGATAGTGGACCAGGCATTTGACGACCTGATTGACGGGCCATTCGAGCAACTCGGCCGCAACATCAGCGGACGATTCGAAATCCACCGGTCGTGATTTGGGCTTCTCTATCGGTCTACCGACCCAATACGGGCGGTCGGCCGCGCGCGCAAGTGCATCGAAACCGTATCGGCCATCGAGGAGCACACCGAAGCGGTCGTCGCCGGCCGCCACCGCATCGATAGCCTGGAGGGCCAATAGCTTGAATGCGGAAATTCGCGCGAGGTCGGCGCCCACTTCACCGGCGAGTTCCTCGAATTGGCTGCGATGGTCGATGGCGAGCACGGTCAGTTCGTCATAGTCGTGGGCGCGCGTCGTGGCCCAATGCAGATGCTCGAGTTCAACGTCATTGCGCAGTCTATATGGGCGCTCCGGCGTCGCGAGAAATCGCTGCAGCTCCGGCCAAGTCGGCATGGCGGGCGCACAGCCGTGGCGCGAGACCACGATTGCGCCGCAGGCGTTGCCCCATTCGCAACAGCGCTCCAGCGGCTCGCCTTTCAGCCAGCCGCGCAGGAAGCCGGCCATGAAGGCATCGCCCGCCCCCAGTACGTTGAACACTTCGACCGGAAACCCTTTGCCGATCACGCCGTCATCCAGTCGATCCGGGATGGCGTCCCGAAAGGCGACGCAGCCGGCGGCTCCCC
>Ga0070730_10001665_pt1 | contig 21100 bp, 13 predicted proteins | sample Coa_R1_3_FD_66447 | JGI IMG/M metagenome (GOLD analysis project Ga0070730, IMG submission 66447) | Surface soil microbial communities from Centralia Pennsylvania, which are recovering from an underground coalmine fire - Coalmine... | ecosystem: Environmental > Terrestrial > Soil > Unclassified ... | reverse complement strand
ACCCCAGGCCTGAAAAGAGGTCGGCCTCCAACTCGCCTGGCAAGGCGAGCGTGGGGCCGGCTTCGCGGGAGAAGTATTCGAATTGCCAGAATTCTGCGGTAACAGGCTGGGGCATGCGCCTGAGGAAGTGGTCCGGCGGCCACTGCGAGGCGTGGCAGGCGATCGCGGCTTGTTTGGCGGCAACGTACTGGCGAACGTCGATCGCGGTGGTGATCAGATGGTCGAGGACCCCGACCTCGAGGACGTCGGGGCCAGCGTCCGCGCCGGTGGGCGCGCTGCCGGGAGCGTCGATGCCAGCTTCACGGAGGGCGCGCACGAACCGGCGTGACCAGTCCAGCGGAAAGCGCACGAAGTACAGCTTGGCTGGCCGGGCTGGGGCGCTGGCCTGGAAGGCGGCCATGGCGAGCTGGTGGACTTTGATGTGATCCGGGTGGCCGTAACCGCCCGTTTCGTCGTACGCGACCAGGACCTTGGGCCGCTCCTGGCGAATGACCTCGAGCAGGCGGTCCGCCGCCTCGGCCAGATCCGCGGCGTAGAACGCGCCCGGGCGGTAATTTTCTGGCCAACCGGCCATGCCGGAGTCGAAGTAGCCCAGATTGACCAGGCGACTCACGCCCAGGCACCGCGCGGCGGCCGCGAGCTCACGATCGCGCAACGCGCCGACGCCGGCGGCAACTGACAGGCCGGGGTCACGCACTTCGCCGAGGTCACCCCGGGTGCAGGTGACGACGATGGTCCGCACGCCCGCAGCGCTGTACCGGGCGAGGGTGCCGCCCATGGTGATCGTCTCATCGTCGGGGTGGGCGTGCACCGCCAGCAGAGCGTTCATCGCGGGCAAGGAAACGGCCCGAAGCCGTCTAGGAGCTTCGGGCCGTTGGCTGGGGGCACTGTTTGGAAGTCCCGCTCTGAGCCTAGTCCAGCCAGATGGGTGTCAGCGGGGACACTCAATGAAACCTGCCCTGGGCGAGAGTTATTCCCGAGCGCGCGGCAGAGGAAGTGTGGACATAGTTCGCCGGCACGGCCTACCATGTGGTACTCCCGAGGACCAAAGGCGCGTCCTCGCAACGCCGTGAGCGTCCCGATGCTGGGTCGGATCCAACTTGGCCGTGCAGTCTTCTTCGCTCCTCCCCCGACCCAGCGGGTTATACGACCCGCGGTTCGAGCACGACGCCTGCGGCGTTGGCTTCGTCGCGCGGATCAGCGGTAACCCCGGCCACGACATTGTCGCCAAGGCCGTTGAGGCGGTCGCCAACCTGAGTCATCGGGGCGCCGTCGCGGCCGACGGCAAGAGTGGCGACGGCTCTGGCGTGCTCACCCAGATTCCCCGTCAATTGTTTGTCCGCGAGGCCGAGCGATTGGGTCTGGGTCGATTGGCGGACACCGACCTGTTTGGGGTGGGCATGTGCTTTCTGCCTCAGGCGGACGTCACGGGCCAGAGCGAGGGCCTCATCGCCGCCGCTCTGGCGGGCGATGGCCTGCGGCTGCTCGGGTGGCGCGACGTCCCGATCGATGCCGACCAGCTTGGCGCGGCCGCCCGGTCGACGCTGCCGCGGATCCGCCAGGCGCTGATTGGCCCGGGCGACTCCAGACGCGACGCCGACGGGTTCGAAAACGCCCTGTACCTGGCCCGAAAAAGCATGGAGCGCGCCGCGCACACCGCGGGCCTCACGCAGCACGGCTTCTACATCGCGTCCCTGTCGAGCCGCACGCTGGTCTACAAGGGTCTGTTCGCCGCGCATCAATTGCCCTCGTTCTATCTCGACCTGGTCGATCCGGACTACCAGAGTGGGCTGGCGGTCTACCACCAGCGCTACTCGACCAATACCTTCCCGACCTGGCAGCTGGCCCAGCCGTTCCGACTGCTGGCTCACAACGGCGAGATCAACACGCTGCTCGGTAACCGCGCCTGGATGCAGGCCCGCGAGGCCAGGCTGCCGGAAGCCGTGCGGCCGGTCATCTGGGCCGAGGGCTCGGACTCGACCAGTCTCGACGAGGCGTTGCACCTGCTGGAGCGCTCGGGTCGCAATGTGCTGCACGCCCTGAGCGTGCTCATGCCGACCGCCTGGGAGGGCAACGCGGGTCTATCGCCGGCGGTCCAGGACTTTTATCGCTACCACGCGCCAATTATCGAGCCCTGGGACGGACCAGCCGGCCTCGCCTTTTCGGACGGTCGGTATGTCGGCGCCGCGCTCGATCGCAACGGCCTGCGTCCGTGCCGCTACAACGTGACCGCCGAAGGGCTGGTCGTCGCTGGCTCCGAAGTCGGGGCGATCGAGCTCGACGACTACCGGATCGTGGAAAAGGGTCGGCTCGGGCCCGGGCAGATGCTGGCGCTCGATCTCGAACGCCATCAGATCCTGCACGATCACGAGCTCAAAGGCGAGCTGGCGGCCGAGCGACCGTGGGGCGCGTGGGTGGTGAGCCAGGCGCCCGCGACTGCCGCGCCGGGGCGCCTGGTCAAGACCGAAGATGCGCTGTCGGAGCTGCCGCTGCAGGCGCTGCAACGGCTTCACGGGTACTCGAGCGAGGACCTGAGGATCGTGCTGCGGCCGATGGGCGCCGAAGCGCAGGACGCGGTCTGGTCGATGGGCGACGACACGCCGATCGCGCCGTTTGCGCGCGTGCCTCGGCCGGTGTACGCGTTCTTCCGCCAGCGCTTTGCGCAGGTCACCAACCCACCGATCGATCCGCTGCGCGAGTCGCTCGTGATGAGCCTGCGCACCTGGCTTGGGCCGAAGCCCGATTTGCTGCAAATCGACGGGCCGCAGCAGGCGCTGATCGAGCTCGCGACGCCAATTCTTGACGAGGCGCAGGTCGCGGCACTGCGGACTGCGGCGGTGCTGAAGTGCGTCGATATAGACGCGACGTTCCGCGTCGGAGATACAGACCGGCGTGGAGGCGGATACCAGGACGGAGCAAGCAGCGGCGCCCCAGGCCGAACGCAACCCCTCGGCGGAAGCCAGGATCTGGGCGGAGGCCAGGACTGGGACCGAAGCAACGACCGGCGCGAAGACCTGCACCGAGGCGGAGGCCCGGACCGGGGCGAAGCCCAGCACCGGGACGGGAGCGACGGATTGGGCGGAAGCCAGGATAGCCTCGAGAACGCGCTCGAGGCGTTGTGCGAGGCCGCCGAGGCGGCGGTCGTGCGGGGCGCGCAGTTGCTGATCATCTCGGATCGGCAGGTGAGCGCGACCCGGGCGCCCATCCCGATGCTGCTGGCCCTCGGCGCCGTGCACCAGCACCTGCTGCGGCGCGGCCTGCGAACACTCGTCGACCTCGTGGTCGAAGCCGGCGATGCCTGGGACGTCCATCACCTCGCCGCGCTGATCGGCTTCGGCGCTGGCGCGGTCTGCCCGTGGCTGGCGCTGCGGTCGGTCCGCGCGCTCGGCGAGGACGATCGAAAAGCGTACCCGGAGGCCGAGACCGCCGAGCACAACTACCTGAAGGCGGCCAACAAGGGGCTGCTCAAGATCATGTCGAAGATGGGCATCTCGACCGTCTCCAGTTACCGCGGCGGCCAGATCTTCGAGTGCCTGGGGCTCCACGATGCGGTGGTCGAGCGCTGCTTCGCCGGCACCCCGAACCGCATCGGCGGACTGGGGTTCGGCGATCTCGCCCGGCCAGTCCGGGAACGGCATGCCCTGATGTTCGGAGCGGTTTCCGCCGAGCCGCAGAAGCTGCCCGATTACGGCCTGGTGCGCTTCCGTCGGGAGGGCGAGCGCCACGGTTGGGAGCCGATGGTCATTCGGGCCCTGCACAAGGGACTCGAGAACGGACACGCCGACGCGTGGACGGCATACCAGCGTCTCACCGAGCCCGGCGAACAACCGTCGATACTGCGTGATCTGCTCGACATCCTGCCCGCCGGCGACCCCGTCCCGCTTGACGAGGTCGAGGCGTGGGAGGCGATCGTCAAGCGGTTCATCTGCACGGCGATGTCACTCGGGGCACTGAGCCCGGAGGCCCACGAAACCCTGGCGGTCGGCATGAACCGCATCGGCGCGCGCTCCAACTCCGGCGAGGGTGGCGAAGATCCGCGGTTCTACATGCCGAACGACACCGGCGACCGGTTCGACAACAAGATCAAGCAGGTCGCTTCGGCCCGCTTCGGCGTGAACGCCCGGTATCTCGCGCACGCCGAGGAGATGGAAATCAAGATGGCCCAGGGCAGCAAGCCCGGGGAAGGTGGCCAGTTGCCGGCCCACAAGGTGACCGAGCACATCGCCCGTCTGCGGCACGCCGTGCCGGGCACGAGCCTGATCTCCCCGCCACCGCATCACGACATCTACTCCATCGAGGACCTCGCGCAGCTGATCTACGATCTCAAGCGCGTCAATCCGCGCGGCCGCGTGGGCGTGAAGCTGGTGTCGGAGGCGGGCGTGGGCACCGTCGCGGCCGGCGTCGCCAAGGCGTACGCGGACTATGTGCTCGTCTCGGGGTTCGACGGCGGCACGGGCGCGAGCCCGTTGACCAGTATCAAACACGCCGGCAGCCCGTGGGAGCTCGGCGTGGCCGAGACGCAGCAAGTGCTGGTTCGAAACGGCCTGCGCGGGCGGATCAGGCTCCGCACCGATGGCGGGCTGCGGCGCGCGCGTGACGTCGTCGTGGCGGCGCTGCTGGGCGCCGAGGAGTTCGGATTTGGTACCGCCAGCCTGGTCGCCATCGGGTGCGACATGGCGCGCCAGTGCCACCTGAATACCTGTCCAACCGGGATCGCGACGCAACGTCCCGAGCTCCGCGCGAAGTTCACCGGCACGCCCCAGCAGGTCATCGACTTCTTCGTGCATCTCGCCGAAGAGATCCGTGAGCTGCTGGCGAGCCTCGGCCTGCGGTCGATCGACGAGGCCGTCGGTCGCGTCGATTTGTTACGTCAAGCTCGATTCGACCATGGCGTCGACCTCGCGGGGGTGCTGCTCGATCCTGACCCGACCCGCACACAGCCGCGGCGCTGCACCCAGCCCCGCAACGATCGGCCCGACGAGCAGGAGCCGCTTGACGAGGCCCTCCTCCGCGGGGCGCAAGCCGCGCTGGCGACGTCCTCGCGCTTCAAAGCCGCCTGCCTGATCCGCAATCGCGACCGCTCGGTCGGTGCGCGCGTCGCGGGCGAAATCGGCGCCGGGCGCTTGAAGCCGCCGGCCCAGCCCCGCACCGGGGGCACGCGGGCGCTGCCATTCTTCGAGGCGCGCTTCGTCGGCAGCGCCGGCCAGTCGTTCGGCGCCTTCACGACCGACGGGATGCTGCTCACGCTGGAGGGCGAAGCCAACGATTACCTGGGCAAAGGCATGAGCGGTGGCGAGATCGTGCTAATGCCGGCCGATATGGCCCGCTTTGCGCCGCACAAGAACACGATCGTGGGCAACACGGTGCTATACGGCGCCACTGGCGGTCGCATTTTCGCCGCCGGGCGCGCCGGCGAGCGCTTCGGCGTACGCAACTCGGGCGCCACCGCCGTCGTCGAAGGGGTGGGTGACCACGGCTGCGAGTACATGACCGGCGGCACGGTCCTGGTGCTGGGCGAAACGGGCCGCAACTTTGGCGCGGGGATGACCAACGGTGTGGCGTACGTGCTCGACGAAACTGGCGAGTTTCCGGCGCGCCTGAACGACGAACTGGTCCAGGCGACCCGCCTGATGGACGCCGACGAGTTGTCCGAGGTGTACGAGTTGGTCCGCGAGCACTTCGAAAAGACCGGCAGCCGGCGTGGCGAGGCGGTGCTCGATCTGTGGGACGTGTACCGCGGTCAGTTCTGGCGAGTCGCCCCGCGGGTCGCCAGTGTTGCCGAGGAAGCCCGCGCGAGCGTCCCCGAGCCTGTGCCGGCCACCGTCGAGCCCGTCGCGCTTAAATGAGCACAGTACGGCCGCTGGGCGTCGGACTCCTTGGCCTGGGCACCGTCGGAACCGGCGTGGCGCGGGTGTTGCTGGCGAAGCAAGACGCCCTCGAGCGTCGCATCGGGCGCCCGATGCAGATTCGCAAAGTCCTGGTCCGCGATCTCGACAAGGCCCGGCCGATCAGCTTGCCGCTAGTGAGCAACGCGGACGACGTCATCGACGATCCGTCGGTCGACGTCGTGGTCGAGTTGATCGGTGGTGACGAGCCGGCGCAGACGTTCATTCTGCGGGCGATCGAGCGCGGCAAACACGTGGTCACCGCGAACAAAGAGGTCATGGCCAAGCACGGCCAGACGATCCTCGCCGCGGCCGCGGCGCGCGGCGTGACGGTCGCCTACGAAGCCAGCGTCGGGGGTGGCATTCCCTTGATCGGGCCGTTTCAGCTCGACCTGGCCGCCAACGACATCACCAGTGTGGTCGGGATCGTCAACGGCACGACCAACTACATCCTGACGCGGATGAGCGAGAGCGGCGCCAGCTTCGACGACGCGCTTGGCGAAGCGCAGGGGCTTGGCTATGCGGAGGCGGACCCGACCAACGACGTCGAGGCGTGGGACGCCGCGTACAAGCTCGCGATTCTCGCGTCGCTGGCATTCGGCGCGCCGGTCCTGCCCCAGCAGATCGCCCGCGAAGGCATTACGCAGGTCTCACAACGCGACATCCTGTACGCGGCGGAGATGGGCTACCGCATCAAGCTGCTGGCGATCGCCCGCCTGGTCGACGGCCAGGTCGAGGCGCGGGTGCACCCGGCGCTGGTGCCCCAGGGGTCGATGCTGGCCAGCGTCAACGGGTCGTTCAATGCGGTGCAGGTGACTGGTGACCTGATCGGCACCGCGTTGTTCTACGGCCGTGGCGCGGGGTCGGAACCGACGGCGAGCGCGGTCATCGCCGACCTGATTGCGCTCGGGACGGGCGCCGGGCGGGGGTCAAACCGGGCGCTGGCCAAGGCGCCGGCGTTGCGACCGATGAGTTTGCTACAAACGCGCTACTTCCTGCGGGTGCTGACGCTGGACCGGCCGGGCGTGATGGCCGCCATCGCGACGGTCCTCGGTGATCGTGGCATCAGCCTGGCAAGCGTGGTGCAGAAGGAGAGCGTCGTGCTCGGGGACGACGTGCCTGGCGCCGAGATCGTGTTGACCACCCACGTGGCCAGCGAGGCCGCCGTTCAGGACGCGATCGCCACCCTGCGCCAGATGCCCGTGATCAAGCTGCTCGGGCCGCTGTATCGCGTCCACGATCCATAGGCGTCCCCGCTGCCCGCATCGCTGCGCTCGCTCGCAAGCGGCAACTATTCCCCCAGGTTACCCGGACATCGAAAGGAGCGAGCGCAGCGATGCGGGCAGCGGGAAACGTCGCGTCCTCAGGATGCCGTGGGAAGAACTTGACGCCTGCGCACGCCCCTGGTAGCAATTGGCCGCGCGCGAGCGTTTACTACAGTTTTTAGGTATCACTCGCGTGATATTTAACGGACGGTGGCACGGGGGATGACCCTTCAGGTCAACGCTCAAACCTTTGACATCAAGTCCAGCGACGACACGCCGTTGCTGTATGTGCTCCGCGATGAGCTCGGCCTCCACGGTCCGCGCTTTGGCTGCGGGCTGGGCCAGTGCGGCGCGTGCACCGTCCATATCGGCGACCGCGCCGTGCGATCCTGCCGCGTTCCAGTCGGCACCGTAAATGAGCCAGTGACGACGCTCGAAGGCCTGGCCGTTAACGGTCAACTCCATCCCCTCCAGCAGGCCTTCATTCAGGAACAGGCGGCGCAGTGCGGCTACTGCACCAACGGCATGATCATGCAGTCGGTGGTCTTGCTCAACGCCAACCCGAGCCCGACAGAGGCCGACATTCGCACCGGGTTGGCGAACAACCTGTGTCGTTGTGGCAGCCACCTGTCCGTCATCCGCGCCGTGCTGTCCGCGGCAGCCGCGAACGCGTAAGGGAGCCATCACGTGTTACGTCAACGGACCTCACGACGCGTCTTTCTCAAGGGCACCGGCGCCCTGGTCGTGTCGATCTCTTTCGCGAGCTCGCTGGCGTCGCTGGCCGAGGCAGCGCCAGTTGCCGCGGTGGACACGAACCTGAAGCCAGACCCGACCAAGCTCGACTCGTGGCTGCACGTCGGGGGCGACGGCAGCATCACCGCCTTCACGTCGAAAGTCGAGCTCGGACAGGGCAACCAGACGGCGCTCACGCAGATCGTCGCCGAAGAACTCGACGTGCCATTCGGCATGGTGAACCTCGTGATGGGCGACTCGGCGCGCAGCGCCCACGAATTCGCCACGTCCGCCAGCCTCACGATCCAGGATGCTGGCAGCAACCTGCGCCAGGCCGCCGCCGAGGCTCGCAAGGCGCTCCTCGATCTGGCCGCCAAACAGCTGCGCGCGCCCGCGGGCAGCCTGTCGGTCAGCAATGGCGTGGTGAGTCGGGCCGACGGTAGCGGCAAGCTCTCGTACGCGCAATTGATCGGCAACCGGGACTTCAACATCCAACTCAAGGCGCTCACCACACCTGACGGGATGCTGGTGCCGTTCACCACCGCGCTCAGCGGCTCGGCCACGCCCAAAGATCCGTCCACGTACACCATCGTCGGGACGTCCGTCCCGCGCATCGACATCCCGCCCAAAGTGACCGGCGAGTTCACGTACATGCAGGACGTGAAGGTGCCCGGCATGCTGCACGGGCGCGTCGTGCGACCCACCGGGATCCGCTCGAAGCTCATCGGCATCGGCAGTTTCGACCCGCCGGTGACTGGTGCGCAGGTCGTCACCAAGGGCGACTTCGTGGGCGTCGTCGCGCCGAACGAATGGGATGCCATCCGCGCCCAGTCCGCCCTCCAGGTCGCCTGGTCAGACTGGAATGGATTGCCTGACATGAGCGACATGTGGTCGTTCATCCGCGGCACCGATTCGACCCCGCGTCAGGTCAAGACCACCGGCGATGTCGACGCCGGGATGGCGAGTGCGGCGACCACGTTGAGCGCGACGTACCAGACGCCGTTCGAGATGCACGGTTCGATTGGTCCCTCGTGCGCCGTCGCCGATGTCCAGGGGGACAAGGCCACCATCTGGTCGGGAACTCAGGATTCACACGGGATTCAGGCCGATCTCGCCACGCTGCTCGACATTCCGGCCGCCAACATCCACGTCATGAACGTCGAAGCGTCAGGCTGTTACGGTCACAACGGCGCTGACCTCGTCACGTTCGACGCGGCGCTGATGTCGCAATTGACGGGCAAACCGGTGCGGGTCCAGTTCATGCGCAGCGACGAGCACGGCTGGGAGCCGAAAGGCCCGGCGATGGTCCAGGATTTTTCGGGCGGAGTCGATGCCGACGGCAACGTCGTCGCGTACACCCACGCCGCATGGATTCCGCCCCACTTCGACGGCGTGGTCCTGACCGGCGAGCTGGTTGGCAAGAACATCGGTTTTCCGCTGCCCGGCAACCTCCCCAACTGGGCGACCGACCTGATCTACGCGTACCCCAATGTGTCGATCAACGAATACGAGCAGAGTGAGTTCGCGAATGCGATCCGGACAGCGTTTTTGCGGGGTCCGGCGTGGTTTCAGCTCGTCTTCGCGAAGGAGGCGTTCGTCGATGAGCTGGCGGCAGCGGCCGGGCGGGACCCGGTCGAGTTCCGGCTGGCGTCGCTCACCGACAAGCGCGACATCGACGTTTTGAATGCTGTCGCCAACGCGGCTGGATGGGAGTCGCGCCCATCGCCCCGGCCTGGCGCCTCCGCGACGGGCATCCGGACTGGCCGCGGGGTCGCGATGGTGAACTACGACGGGACGCACGTCGCCGAGGTGGCGGAGGTCGAAGTCAATGGGTCGACCGGGAACGTCAGGGTCACCCGGTTCTGGGTCGCGCACGACTGCGGGCTGATCATCAATCCGAAGGCGGTCCAGGCGCAGATCGAGAGCAACATTATTCAGGCGACAAGTCGCACGTTGAAGGAGGAAGTCACGTTTGACCAGTCGAACGTGACCAGCCTGGATTGGGTGGGGTACCCGATCCTGACATACCCCGAGGTACCGCAAGTCGAGACGATCCTGATCAACCGGCCGGATGTGCCGTCGACGGGGGCGGGCGAACCCTCGACGTGCCCGGTGCCCGCGGCGATCTCGAATGCGATCTTTGATGCGACCGGCGTCCGGCTGCGGACGCTGCCGCTCCGACCGAACAACGTGCAGGCCGCGTTCGCAGCACTCACGTAGATCGCACCCTCACCCCCTCTCCCGCGGGAGGGAGAGGGGGGCTTTAACTTAATTTCCTGTACGCGCTATGGTGAACATACTGCGCAGAGGGAACGGGGAGAAGTTGGGTCGACACATAGGGGCGCCCGGCCGCGGCGGCGATGACTGAACTGACGCCGGCTGCGCCTGTCTTTCGGATCACCGTCACGCCTGACGAGCTCACCGCGTCTCTGAAAGTGTCTTCGGCGAGCCTGGACCAGGTGGTGGCTGACCTTCCGGGCGCCCTCGCGTACCTGGCGGCCGCGGGGATCACGTACGGGATCAACAACGCAGCTGTGGAGCGCGCGCTTGCCACACCGGGCGAATTCGTTCTCGTGGCGCAAGGTCGTCGACCGATTGATGGCCTGGATGGCCGACTGGAGGTCGAGCCGGCGCTGCTCGAAATCGGGGGCCGACCGCGCGTCGCAGAGGACGGTGCCGTGGACCTGTTCGACCTGAACCTGATCCACACGGTGGCGGAAGGTCAGGTGCTGGCGAAGCGGATTCCGCCGGTTCCCGGCGAGCCCGGGGTGACGGTGCGAGGTCGGATCCTCGTGGCACACCGGGGCCAGCCGGCGCCCGGCAGCGCCGGCCGCGGGACACGATTGCATAACAATGGGGCGGAGATCGTCGCCACGGTGGCGGGCCACGCGGTGGTGCTGGGCGACCAGATCAGCGTGTCGTCGATTTACCAGGTGCGGGGCGACGTGGGCGTGGCGACTGGACACGTCGATTTCGTTGGTAGTGTGGTGGTGCGCGGCGATGTGCGGCCCGGGTACCGGGTGCAGGCCGAGGGGGATGTGGAAGTCCACGGCAACGTCAACGGTGGCACGGTCAAGGCTGGCGGCAATCTCAGCGTGCGGTACGGTATTTTGAGCCAGGCGCACGTCGTGGCCGCGGGGACCGCCCGGGCAAAGTTCGTCGAATACTCCGACGTCCGCGCTGGCGCCGAGGTCTGGGTCTCCGACGGCATCGTCCAGAGCACCATCAGTGCCGGTACCACGGTCGAGGTTCTCGGCCGCTACGGCTCCATCGTCGGTGGTCACGTCTTTGCGAAAAACTCGCTCTCCGCGCGCGAGCTGGGCTCCCCGCGCGGTATCCGGACGGCAATCGCGGTGGGCGCCAATCCGGAGCTGGTGCCCGAAGCGCGGAAGCTGGCCGCGCGTCAGGACGAGCTCGCGCGGCAGATGCCGCTGCTCGTCGCTCGCATCAGCTACTTCCAGCACCAGGCGGCCGCTGGACGACTCAACCGCCGCGGCGCCCAGGAGCTGGAGTCGGCGGCGGCCGAACTGCAGCTCTTGAAGGATGAACGCAAAGTGCTCGCCGAACGCCAGCAGGTGGTGGACGAGATGCTCGGGGCCATCGCGCACGCGTTCGTGGACGCGCGCGACATCTGTCACGCGGACGTGTCGGTGAACATCGGCGCCAACACGCTGTCGGTTCGACAGGCGATCCGCAGTGTCCGGTTTCGCAATTCCGCGCACCTCCCGAAGGTTGAGATGACTAGCCTGGATAGCTGATGACCGGGAGATGCACTGTGAAACGTGGTGTGTCTGTCCCCTCACGGCTCTGCACGCTGACGGTGCCGCCGTGCTGCTCGAAGATCTGACGCGCGCCGGCTAGTCCGATCCCCTCCCCGGCAATGCCGCCGCCGTTGCTGGCATGTTGATAACGATCGAACACATTGGCCAGATCGCTGGCCGGGATGCCCATCCCCGGTGTCTTGCACGCTCAGCACAGCTGACGAACCCGTAAGCCCGGGACGCTCGCCGAACGTGACCGAGATCACCCCTCCCGCCGTCGAGCGGCCGCCGCGGACGTGGAGCGTCGCGACCGGGACCACAACCTGGCGCAAGCCGAGACGCCGCTGATCGCACTGGAGGCGGCCTACATGGAAGCACTCGAGGTTCTCTTTCAGGAAGTCTCTCACGCTCCGCCGGTCACTACGCCACCTTGACCTACCGCGATCACGCGATACGGGCGAATCGGGCGCTGCTGGAGTGGGCGAGCGCCCACGGCGTGGACCTCGAGCGCGCCGACGATGCGGCCGGCGACCGGTTCGCCTGCCGCTACGAGGCATATGTGACCGACCCCAGAACCGAACCACGCAAGACGAAATGGATCGGTGAGCTCAACCTGCGCGTGAGGACCGCCAGCTGAGACGAGACCCGCATTACAGTCCGTTGGCAAGGGCGACGTCGCGTAGTGCGTCGGCGCGCAGGGCGGCGGCGGCGAGCTCCGGTGAATGCGTCGGCTGAAAGCGCTGCACGACCCCCGTTGGCGTTGCGCTCACGGCGACACCGTCGACCGCCCAGCGAGCCTGGCGGGCCGCACCGATGGCGCCCGCCTCGGTCTGGGGCGCGCGCACGACGGGCAGCGCGAAGACGTCAGCGCACAGCTGCGCCCAGCCGTCGGAGCTGGCGCCACCGCCGACCAGGCTGATTTCGGTCGCCTCGACACCCGAGCGTCGCAGCGCCTGGAGGGCGTAGCTCAAGCCAAACGTCACCCCTTCGGCGACGGCGCGCACGAACTCCTGGGGCGTGTGGCTGGCCCGCACCCCGGCGAACACGCCGGCGCCCGCCGGGTGATTGGGCGTCCGTTCACCGCCGAGGTACGGCAGGAAGGTCAGACCGTCGGCGCCGGGTGGCGAGGCCGACAGCGCGGCTTCGAAGGCCGTGTGGTCGAGGCCGAAGAGGCGCAGAATCCATTCGGTGGCGACGGTGCAATTGAGCGTCGCCACCAGCGGCAGCCAGCCGCCGGCCGAATCGCAGAACGCGGAGGCTTCGCCACGCGGATCGACGGCCGGCTGGTCGCGGTGGGCGAAGCCAGTACCGGACGTCCCGAGACTCACGACGACGGGCCCTTCGGTCACGGCCCCGACGCCGAGCGCGGCCATCATGTTGTCGCCACCCCCGGCGCTGACGGGGATACCGGCGGGCAGGCCGAGAGCCGCGGCGGCCGCCGGACGCAGCCGGCCAAGCACGCTGAGCGAGGGCACGATGGGTGGCAGACTGCGCTGCCAGTCCCGCTGGTCGTCGATCGCGCTCAGGACGGTCGGGTGATAGGCGCGCTGGCGCACATCGAAGTACGCCGTCCCCGAGGCGTCACCGGGCTCGGTGGCGAAGGTCCCGGTGAGCCACAGGTTGAGAAAATCGTGCGGCAGGCACATGCGTTGAGTCGCCGCATAATTGGCCGGCTCGTGCCGACGGAGCCAGAGCACCTTGGGCGCCGTGTACCCGACCAGGAAGGAGTTGCCGGTCAGCGTCAGCGCGGCTTGCGGGCCGCCGACCGAGTCGGTGAGCTTTTCACATTCGGCCACGGTGGTCGTGTCATTCCAGAGTTTGGCGGGTCGGACCGGCCGGTCCGCGGAGTCCAGGCACACCAGCCCGTGCTGCTGGCCCGAGACGCCGATACCGGCGACTTCGACGTTGGCATCAGGCGGCAGCGCCTCGCGAGCGGCGGCTTCCAGCGCCGCGATCCACCAGTCGGGGTCCTGCTCGCGGGTGCCATCGGCGCGCTCGATGAGCTCGTGCGGGGCCCGACCGGAACCAAGCACCTCCTCTGAGGTGGCGTCAACGACCAGCACCTTCGTCGACTGTGTTCCGCAGTCGATGCCTATGAACGCACGGCGGGTCATCGGCGCCGAGTTCGGACTAAACTCTGTCCGCCGCCCAGATCCGCTGGTTGACCAGGTTCTCGAGCAACTCCTGGCCACCCGAGACCGGCCGCGGATCGATCTCGCCGGCGGCGACCCGACGCTCGAGATCCTCGAACGACACCTCGCCCGCCAGGATTGATCGTCCGAGGTCATCGCTCCACCTCTGATACCGGTCAGTGCGATGGCGCGACAGCGTCCCTTGCGCGACCATGTCGGCTGCCACCAGCAGCGCTCTGGCCACGGTGTCGATGCCACCAATGTGGGCGTGGAACAGGTCCGTGCGGCTCATGCTCTGGCGACGGAGCTTGGCGTCGAAGTTGACTCCACCGGTCGAAAACCCCCCGCCCTGCACGATCTCGTACATCGCGAGCGAGAGCTCATCCACCGAGTTCGGGAACTGGTCCGTATCCCAGCCATTCTGGTAATCGCCGCGATTCGCGTCGATGCTGCCGAACATCCCGTGGGCGACGGCATATGCAACTTCGTGGTGGAAGCTGTGGCCTGCCAGCGTGGCGTGGTTGGCCTCAATGTTCAATCGATACTCGCCGTCGAGGCCGTGGCGTGCCAGGAAGCCGTGGACGGTGGCGCAGTCGAAGTCGTACTGGTGCTTGGTCGGCTCGTGCGGCTTGGGCTCGATGAGCAGGGTGCCCTGGAAGCCAATTTTGTGCTTGTGTTCGGCGACCAGGGTGAGGAATCGGGCAAGCTGGGCCTCCTCGCGGGCGAGGTCGGTATTGAGCAGGGTCTCGTAGCCTTCGCGGCCGCCCCAGAGCACATAGTTCGCGCCCTTGAGCCGGTGCGTCGCCTCGAGGGCCAATTTCACCTGCGCGGCGGCGTAGGCAAAGATCTCGGGATCCGGGTTTGTCGCCGCGCCGGCCGCGTAGCGCGGGTGGCTGAACAGGTTGGCGGTGCCCCACAGAAGCTTGGCCCCGGTGCGCGCCATGCGCGCCTCGGTGCGATCGACGATGTGCTGGAGATGGACTTTCGTCTCGGCAAACGTCCCGCCTTCTGGGGCCACGTCGCGATCGTGGAAGCAGAAGCCCGGGACGCCCAGCTTGGCGATGAATTCGAAGGCCGCGTCGATTTTGGACTCGGCGGCGGTGAGGGGGTCCTGGCCAGGAGCAAGCCAGGGTCGGTCAAATGTGCCCAGCCCGAACACGTCCGAGCCGGGCCAGTTGAAGGAGTGCCAGAGACAGACGCCGATCCGCAGCTGATCCTCCATGCGCTTGCCCAGCACCAGCCGGTTCGGCTCATAGACCTTGAACGTCAGCGGATCTGTCGAATCAAGGCCACCGAAGGGGATTGGCCCCTCAACTGCAGAGAAGAAGTCCGCGCTCATCCTCGCTCCACCTCGCTGTCCGCATTTGTACAACAGCAGCACAAACCGCGGGACGGTACTACGGGTCGGGGGAGCCGGCGGTCCCCGCGAGGGGCGCTTTGCCGTTGTTGCCGCGCGTAACCGTTCAAAGGCACGCGGCACCCCCGCTCAGGGACCGGCTCACGGGTGCTCCGACGCGGCGTACCCGCAGTGCGGGAAAGCCGGCAACAGGGCAGTACCCACCCAGACCCTTTCGACAACGCCCGCGGGGGCGGACCGAGCGCAGCGAAGCGGTCGGCGGGGGCGTGCTGTCAGCGTCTACGATGGCGGTGATGCAGCAGGTTGACGATCGAAAGCTAGAACTGAAGGCGGCCCTCGCGGCTGTTCTGGACGGCGCCGCGGATGAGCTTGCGCGTTTCGGCGAGGACGTCTTCGACCACGCGGAGCTGGGGTTCCGCGAAGAGCGAACCGCCACGCTGGTCGCGGATCGGCTGCGCGGGCTCGGGCTCGCCCCCGAGGCTGGGCTGGCGCTGACCGGCGTGAAGGCACGCCTGAAGGGCGGCCGGCCGGGTCCGACGGTCGCGGTGGTGGGCGAACTGGACGGACTACCCATACCCGAGCATCCGCGGGCCGACCCGACGACGGGCGTCGTCCACGCGTGCGGGCACAACGCCCAGCTCACGCATCTGATCGGCGTGGCAACGGCCCTGATTACCACTGACGCCATGCGGCATCTGGCCGGCGATGTCGTCTTCTTCGCGGTCCCAGCCGAGGAGTACGTCGATCTCGAATGGCGGCTCGAGCAGGCCCACGCTGGCAAGCTCGAGTTCCTCGGCGGCAAGCCGGAGCTGCTGCGCCTGGGCGCATTCGACGACGTCGATCTGGCCATGCTGGTCCACGCCACCGGCGACCAGCACGACCGCAAACTCAGCCTGCGCTGGACCGCCAATGGACTGGTCGCCAAGCGCGCGCGCTTCGTCGGTCGCGCCGCGCACGCGGCCGCCGCGCCGGACCGAGCAATCAATGCGTTGAACGCCGCCACCCTGGCGCTCCAGGCGATCCACATGCAGCGCGAGACGTTTCGCGATGAGGACCACGTGCGGGTCCACCCGATCCTGACGCGCGGCGGGGCCGCCGTGAACGTGGTGCCCGCCGACGTACGGCTGGAAACGTTCGTGCGCGGCGCAACGTACGCAGCCATCGTCGATGCCGCTGGGAAGGTCGACCGCGCGCTGCACGCTGGCGCACTCGCGGTTGGCGCGAGCGTCGAGATCGAAACGTTGCCGGGCTATATGCCGCTGTTTGTCGACGCGGCGATGGGCGCGCTCTTCAAGGCCAACGCCCTGGCGCTGGTCGGCGACCAGAACTGGGCCGAGATGGGTCCGATCGCGGCCTCGACCGACGCTGGCGACCTGAGCCACGTGCTGCCGGTGCTGCATCCCAGCCACGGCGGGTGCGTCGGCACCAACCACGCCGCCGACTTCCAGATCCAGGACCCGGCGGTCGCCTACGTGACGCCCGCCAAGGCCATGGCGTGGACAATCGTCGACCTGCTCGCCGACGACGCCGCGCAGGCCCGTCAGGTGCTGAGCGCCTTCCAGCCGAGGCTGACCCGGGACACGTACCTGGCCCACATGCGCAGCCTGGCGCGCACCGAACACTACGTGTCATCCTGAGCCACGCGACGATCTTCAGCCGCCCGCTTCGGTGCGCTCGCTCCCTTGCGCCGCAGATGGGGAAGAATGTGCGATTCCCGATGCGAGCCAGCCTCCGGGTGACCGCCGACCGCGTACCCCGCACTGCGTCTGACTCTTCGACCTGGCGGCGCTCGACGAGCCTGGATCAGCGAGCCCAGTGCTGTTTGGTTGACACCGCAACGGAGCGAGCGAAGCGAAGCGGGCGGCTGACCATATGCGAGGGTCACTGACTGATGCCGACGACCGACGGTACGAGCGATACACCGCATATCTACGTGAGCGCCTATGCGCTGTGCGTCAGGGACAGACAGATGCTGCTGGCGCGGATCGCTCCGGGGCGGTATGACACGGGGCAGTGGGCGCTGCCCGGCGGAGGACTGAACTGGGGCGAGGCCCCGGAGGACGCCGTCCTCCGCGAACTCACCGAAGAGACGGGCCTCATCGGCCGCGCGCCGCGCCTCGCCGCCATCTTCTCCGCCACCTATGCGCGCACCCCGGAGCGGCCGCTGGACCCGCTCCACCACATCGGGATCGCGTACTTCGTCGAGACGCTGCCGGGTGAGCTGCGCGATGAGCGGGACGGCTCTACGGACCACTGCGCGTGGTTCCCGCTGGCAGATCTCGACGCAGTCCCGCTGGTGGTGATGGCGCGGCTGGGCCGTGAGTTTGTGACCCGTCACCTGGCCGCTGAGCCTACCTGACCAGATCCACGCTACCCTGGGTGCATGGCCCTGCCGTCCCGCATGAAGTTCGGCATCTTTATGGCGCCGTTCCACGAGGTCGGACACAACCCCACGTATGCGCTGGAGCGCGACATGCAGTTGATCGAGTGGCTCGATCAACTCGGGTTCGACGAAGCCTGGGTGGGCGAGCACCACAGCGCCGGCTGGGAGATCATCGCGTCGCCCGAGATGTACCTGGCGGCCGCCGCGCAGCGCACCCGCAGCATCAAGCTGGGCACTGGCGTGGTCAGCCTGCCGTATCACCACCCCCTGATGGTGGCCAACCGGATTGTGCTGCTGGACCACCTCTCCCGCGGACGAGCCATGCTCGGAGTCGGGCCTGGCGCACTGGTGACCGACGCCATCATGCTCGGGCTGGACCCGACCATCCAGCGTCAGCGGATGGACGAAGCCATGGCCGTCATCATGCGGCTGCTGCAGGACCCGGCGCCGTACACGTACGACAGCGACTGGTTCAAGCTGCGCGAAGCGACGCTGCATCTGCGGCCGTTTACACAGCCCCTGATGCCCGTGGCCGTCGCCAGCGCCGAGTCCCCGTCGGGCATGATCACCGCCGGCAAGCACGGCGCCGGGGTGCTGTCGCTGGGGGTCGTTACCGGGCTGCGGGGCGCGGTGAACCTGCCCGCGCAGTGGGCGATCGCCGAACAGCACGCGGCCGAAAACGGTAAGACCATGAATCGCGCGGACTGGCGGTTGGTCATTCCGGTCCACCTCGCCGAGACCCGCAAAGAGGCATTTGACGACTGCCGGCGCGGTGCGGCGCGGTGGCAGCGCGAATACTTCGTGCGCACGCTGGGTCGCAAATTCCCAACTGACTTTCCGGACGACGAAGTGATCGACCGAATGGCCGGCGCCGGGGCCTGGATCGTCGGCACTCCGGATGATCTGATCGCGGCCATCCACCGCTTCGACGAAGTGACCGGCGGATTCGGTGGCCTCATGGTGACGACGGTTGAGTGGACCTCCCGTGAGAAGGTGTGGAAGAGTTACGAATTGATCGCCGACTACGTCATGCCGCGGTTTCAGGGCTCGCTGGTCGGACTCGAAGGCTCGAATAGCCGCTCGCGGGCAATCAGCGCTGAGCTCAGCGCCGCGCGCGACGGCGCGCTCGAGCAGGCCTACCGCAGCCACGAGGCCACCCGCCCAGCGTCGTGAAGTTCTCCGCAACGTCGGACGCCTGGCTGGCTGCGCCTCGACCGGCTCGGCACGCTCGGCAGGATGACGTTCAGTCTGCTGGGCGCCGATGGCCCGGTCGATGCAACCCTCGCAGTTGAGCTCGGGGCACGCGTTGGTCTGCACAACGGCGCGCTGGCCATGTCGACGGGGCAACCTTGCTCGCGCGCGCGCTCAAGCCGCACGGCGGCCGGGTGTTCTGGCGGTGCTTCGTGCACGATTGCGCCCAGGACTGGCGGGACCGGCGGACCGACCGCGCCCGCGTGGCCACGACCACTTCCTGCCGCTCGACGGCCAGTTCGACGACAACGTGGTACTCCAGATCAAGAACGGTCCGGTGGACTTTCAAGTCCGCGAGCCGGTCTCGCCCCTCATCGGAGGCCTGCGGCAGACCAGCCTCGCCGTCGAGTTCCAGATCGCGCAGGGTCCGCTGCCTTGAGCTGAGCCGGCGTGGCCGCTAGCTGGCCTGGAGTGAGCCGACCAGGGCGCCGAACGAGGCGCCGATCAGCGCCATGGCCAGACCGAGGGCGAGCGGATTCATGCCCAGCGCGTGGGTGCCGGTCAGCTGCGGCACGAGCGCGGTCAGCAGGCCGAGGCCAATGCCGACCACCAGGCCCACGAGGATGCCCCGGGCGGCGCCAATCTGGGACCGCCGGCCGGACAACACGTCTTCGTTGTCGAGCGGCGTCGACCGCTCTTCCATCGAGTCGACCGCACCGTAGATCGCGCCGAGCGCTGCCCCGTACACGACGTGGAGGATCAGGTTGCCGAGCGTGGGCAACGGCCCCGCGCCAAGTGACATTCCCAGCACGCCGCCACCGACCAGCGGCAGGAACACCACCAGCGAAAACAGCCACGGGATCATCGCGAACAGCACCCCGCGCTGCCAGCCCGGGCCGGGCAGGCGCGCCTCGAAAACGAGCCCGTAGAGCAGCGCCCAGAGCAGCCCACCGACCAGGAAAATGGCCGCCGCCACGTACAGGTTGGGGCGGGCCACGTCGATCAGCGCATTGCTGGTCAGCCCACGGAACCAGTCGCCGACGACGGGCAGCGGCAAGCTGCCGAGGCTGAGCATGGCGACGAACGCGGCGGCGAAGGCCACCACCATGGTGATCGAGGCCACGAAGCCCGCCACGAACGCGCGAGAGAGCGCCAGGACCAACGGGGTGGCACCCGCGAGGTCCGCCTTGCCAGGTGTCAAAGCCTGCGCATCTTTCATACGTGAACCGGCCCTTCTGACAAACCCTACTCCTCGCCCACGGCGTTGTCCAGCAAAGTCCGTAAGGCATTTCCCCCACACGGCCCACTTCGGACACGCGCCGTGTACGCTGCGTGCGTGGTCGAACCGCCCGCCAACTCCACCAGCGTGCCGCCGCTGGCGATCGTGTGCCGCGGGGTGGATCGGACCGGGGTGCTCTACGAGATGACCAGCGTGATCGTCCGCCACGGCGGCTACATCCACTCGGTGGACATCCTCGAGCGCGGCGACCGCAGCGCGATCTTCTGGGAACTCTACGGCGTCGACGACGAAGACGCGTTGATCGCCGACCTCGAGTCGCTCGATGTGGTCAACACCGTCGAGCGGGTGCCGAGCATGCTCGAAGTGTTTGGCAAACGCATCATCGTCATCGGCGGCGGGGCGCAGGTCGGCCAGGTCGCGCTGGGCGCCATCGCGGAGGCCGATCGCCACAACATCCGCGGAGAGAAGATCAGCATCGACACGATCCCGATCGTGGGCGAGGAAAACCTGGCCAACGCCGTGCGCGCCGTGCCGCGCCTGCCGCGCGCGGTCGCGCTCGTGCTGGCGGGGTCGCTCATGGGGGGTGAGATCACCCGCGCCGTCCACGAAGTGCGCGACAAGGGCGTGCTGGTGGTCAGCCTGAACATGGCCGGCTCGGCGCCCGGGGCCGCCGACCTGGTGGTCAGCGACCCGGTGCAGGCCGGGGTCATGACGGTCATGGCCGTCGCCAAGACCGCACGCTTCGACATCACCCGTCAGCGGGGGCGCGTGTACTGACGACGCCGATCGAAACCGGCAGCGCGGTCACGGTGTCGTCGTCATTGACGATGATCGGCACGGCGTCGCAGACGGCCGCGTCGACCTGCTGGCCGACTACGAGGGTCAAGTTCCGCCCGGTGCTGCCGACCGTAGACCGACACCACGATGGGCGGTTGGAGGCCCGATCGTCAGCGTCGGCCCGGTCGTGTCGACGGTGGCGCCCGCGGAGATGGCGGGCGCTGAACGCAACCCGAGAGCGTCGATCGCACGGACTGCGGTGAAGTACGTCTGCGTTTCGGTTATGCCGCTGGGTTGGGCAGGGCCAGCAGTTCGAGGGTTGTTTCGGCCATCACGAGCGTGCCTTCGTTGCTCACGATCTCGCCGGGGCCGAGGAC
>Ga0070730_10001664_pt1 | contig 21110 bp, 13 predicted proteins | sample Coa_R1_3_FD_66447 | JGI IMG/M metagenome (GOLD analysis project Ga0070730, IMG submission 66447) | Surface soil microbial communities from Centralia Pennsylvania, which are recovering from an underground coalmine fire - Coalmine... | ecosystem: Environmental > Terrestrial > Soil > Unclassified ... | reverse complement strand
GCGAATACCGTAACGCTCGCTTCGTCAATCAATCCGTCTGCGGTATTCGGCCAGGTCATAATCACCGCAACCGTGCAACCGAAGTTTTCCGGAAGCGGCACGCTCTCCGGTTCGATCACCTTCACCGATGGCGGCACGACGCTTGGAACTTCTTCAGTGAATTCAGCCGGCACGGCCAGCCTGCCGGTTACCTTTACTGCGGCAGGAGACCATGCGCTTGAGGCGATCTTCAGCGGCAATGCAAGTTTTGTGGGCGGCTCTTCCGTCAGCCTCAGCCAAGTTGTCCATCGCGCTGTCCCGTCCGTGAATTTGACCAGTCTGTTGAATCCAAGTTTGTTTGGACAGTCGGTTACTTTCCATGTTGCGGTTTCCGCCGTCCCTTCCGGCACCATCCCGTCTGGCAGCGTCAGCTTGAACAGCGGTGACCTCACCATCGGCGCGGCGGTGCTCGATGCGACCGGCAAAGCTGTCATCACAGTGACTTCGCTACCGCCAGGGCCATTTGCGATTACCGCTCTTTACTCCGGGGACACGAAGTACGCCGAGGCGTTTTCCGCGTCCGTGGTCCAGACGGTGAACAAGAGTCCAGCCGCGAGCACGTTGGTCGCGAGTCCCAATCCAAGCATCTTCGGACAAGGTGTGATATTCACGGCGGTTGTGACGGCGACTGGAGGCGGTGCGGGAACGCCGAGAGGCGTAGTTGTTTTCACAGACGGCGGCAAGCCCATCGGCGCAGCCAATCTGGATGGTACAGCGAAAGCATCGCTGGCAATCTCTTCGCTTAGCGCAGGAAATCACATCATTGCGGCAAGCTATGCTGGAGACGGCAATTTCCTGGCGTCGGTTTCACCTACCATTTCGCTCACCGTCAACAAGAGCGCCACCACAACAACGCTCTCGTCCGCGCCCAATCCAAGTGTTTTTGGCCAGGGCGTCATTCTCGCGGTGGAGGTAACTGCTTCGGGCGGAGGAGCAGGGATACCGTCTGGTACGGTAACGATCAACGATGGGACGGCCATCCTGGGAACGTCAATCGTGGATGGCAGCGGAAGAGCTACCCTCACCGTGAATTCACTGGCGGTTGGCAACCACAGCATAAGCGCCAGTTACGCCGGCGACTCGAATTTCAATGCTTCGTCCACCACGGGCGCGACTGGTGTCACGCAGATCGTGAATCAGAGCGGCACAGTCACCTCGATTTCGAGTTCGGCCAATCCAGCCGTGTTCGGGCAGACCATTACGCTTACAGCGGAGGTGGTTGCGGCCGGTGGCGGCTCCGGAACGCCAGCCGGAAGCGTGACCTTTCGCGACGGTGCACTTACATTGGGGACCGCAACCCTAGGCGCCGGCGGCATGGCCACTTTTACTCTTTCTTCCTTGGCCGTAGGAGCGCACAACATTACTGTCGGCTACGGCGGGAATGTCAACTACCTCCCGTCCGTTGCCAGCGTTCTCAGTGAGACGGTCAACCGGGACACCGTACTCACTACTGTAACTTCCGCGCCGAATCCTTCCGTGTTTGGGCAAACAGTCACGTTCACGATCCAGGTTGCGGCTGCTCCGCCCGGCGGTAGCTCGGGCACGCCGATTCCCACTGGAAGCGTGGTCCTCACCGACAACGCCGCGGCTCTCAGTACCGCAATCCTCGATAGCGCGGGGAAAGCTGCGGTTACTGCTACCGGCCTAACGGTTGGAGTCCATAATTTCCTGGCCAATTACAGCGGCGATCAAAATTTCCTGTCGGGTACGTCGGTCGTATGGGTGCAATCCGTCAACAAGGCGCCCACTGTGACCCTGCTGGCCAGCTCAGCCAACCCAACGACTAATGCTTCATCCATCATGCTCACGGCGATCACGAGCGCATCAAACGGGACACCCTCCGGCAATGTCACATTCTCAGACGGAAGCACTCAGCTGCAGGTGGTTCCAATCGACAAGAATGGAAGTGCTGTATTGACGCTATCCAATCTGCCGATTGGAGTCCATGGCTTTACCGCCACCTACGACGGTGACGGGAATTTCGCGGTTTCGCAAGCCGCCGCTCTCAGCGAGTCAGTGGTTGACTCGCACAGCGCAGTTGCCCTGAACAGTTCGGCGAATCCGCAGACGGTAACTGAATCGCTTACGTTTGTCGTAACCGTAAGGCCGGCGCTGGGCGGCGTCGCGAATGGCGGCACGGTCACATTCAGCGACGGCGGAACGATCCTCGCTATCGTACCGGTAAAAAACTCCGGCGCCAGTTTTACAACGACTGCGTTGCCAGTGGGCGGCCATCGCATCGCTGCCATCTATCAGGCGTCAAACGCACCTGGTCCATTCGACGGCACATCGCCAGTCTTCCAGCAAACGATTAATCCCGCAGATCCTGTGGTAATCATTGGCGGGAACGGGCAGGATTTCACCATCGCGGTATCTCAGCCCAACGGCCAGTTGAGCGCAGGTCAGACCTTTACCGCCGATGTCCTGCTAACGCCGGTAAACGGCTTGACCGGACAAGTTGCCACCCTGTGCGCGGGAACTCCCGAAGGCAGCACCTGTAGCGTGAGCGCCGATGCTGCAGTCTTTGATGGAAAGAGCCCAATCAGTGCGAAGCTTGTGGTTACGACGACCGGGCCAAGTGCGACGGCGCTTCTTACGAATCCACTGCGTCCACGAGGACTTCCGTGGACAGCAATGGGGCTCTCGCTTGGCTTGGGTTTAGCCGTCCTTCCATTTGTGTCCAAGCGGTCACGCAAATTTGCGCTGGTTGTTGCCGCGGCGGGCGCCCTGGCTGGGTGCGGCGGCACGACCTTCAAAACCCACACGTTGCGGGTCGATACGCCTCCAGGGACTTACACCATCATGGTGCAATCGCAATCGGGATCATTGGTACATTCCGCACCCGTGTTGTTGACTGTTAAGTGAGTGTTGGCGCCTTGGCGGGGTTTTAACGATGGCCGGCACATGATCCTTAATAGGAGACGATCTTATGCCCATATCTGCAGAATGCCTCTCGGATGATCGCATTGTTGAAGCGGAGTTTGATGCTGAACCTTGGTTTGCCCAGGCAAGTGACGTAGACATTTGTAAGCTTGCGGCGTGCGGTTGGGGTGGTGACTATCCAGCTGACGAGACCGCGATCTTCATGGCAGACATCAACGAAGATGTGAAGCGGGTGTTTACGTACCTGGAATTAGTTGCGCACAAGAAGAACCATCCAGGATTTGAATGTCACGTTGATTCACAATCTGCTTCGGCCTGGGTCTTGAAGCATCGTCCGCACCTGATTCTCACGATACAAAGGACGGATTAGCCGAGCCATCTTACGCGGGCAGTACTTTGACCTGCGAGTAGGAATCAATCCTTGCCGGCGGAACGAGCGGCATGGAGAAGTGTGCGCAGTTCGTCCGAACACGGAGAACATCGAGCGATATGATCGATCACCTGCCGGTCGTGAAAGCTCCCAGGTTTGGCCGCCATCTGTTTCAGAACGTCTGTTCCCGGACAACAAATCCGGTCGGGATTTGGGAAGCGGTTCTCAAGATAGACTCCCCATCCTTTCAGCAGCTCCGCCTCGCCTTCGTCTAAGTCATTTGGGAGGCCCTCATGCGACTGAGCCCCTGCCTTTGCCCCTGCGCCTGCTTTTTGCGCGGCCTGCTGGTTTCCCTTGTGATCCGATCCTGAGTGTCGCCTTCGCATTCTCGATGTCCCGCCAGAAGCGTTTCTTTAAAGTTGGTACGCTGCTTCCCAGCATGGCCGCAATCTCATCCCATACATGGCCGTCTCTGCGCAGCCCCAATATAGTAACGCCCTCCGGCGTCAAGTGATGTTGCAATTTCTCAAAAAAAAGAAGCATGTTCATTTCATCTTCCCAACTGGCAACCGGGGTCTTAGCTTCCAGGTCGAGGCCCACAAGTTCTAACCGGCGGAGCCGGACGGCTCGTCGGTACAATAATCGGCAGAAGATACTCAGTAGCAAGGCGTGAGTGTCGGCGGTAACCTCAGCTTTATCTTGAGCAAGCCGGCCGAGGAATTTCGACGCCCTAGCGGCGGCCTCCTCCATCAGTGCGGCGGTTTCCGAGTGGTCTCCCATGGCGCTGCGCGTCCTTTCGCACGCCGTGTGCCAGATCTCGGCGGCGGCAGTGCGCACATCCTCTCGGATGTCGACGCCAGTCGTGGGACCGTAGTTTAGCCAACAACCGCTCTCTTCTGGGAGGGTCGCCATATTCACTCTCCACAGCCATTGGATGGTGCCCCGGGAGCCAAGCGAGAAATTTCAGTGTATTCCCGTAGTCCTTCATCCAATTGCAACTTAGTTGTCACCGTTTTAACAGCGCATGACACTCCGCTGTCCGATTCCAAAATTCACAGACGATCCAGAAAAATGTAACTATCACAGAGCGACAACCAAATTACCGATCCGTGACAAACATTGCTGAAACGTTTTAACTCTTGGATCGTCGTCGTCCTGCAGTCCGCGCTGGACAATCTACGAGTCTGAATTGTGTTCTGGTGGAGGGGCCCTTGTCCAAGACCTGGTCGGAATAGATCCTATCTGTCCGCGGTTATAGATGCCGGCAATTGCGCGACATTGAAATGCGCAGGGAGCACGGGGATGAAGATCACGCGCTTTGGCTGAGTTTCCTCTCGTCGAGATACTTGTGCCGCAGCTGTTGGACCGCTGCGATGAATGGCTTTAGCGGTGCTGAGTTGAATCTCTCCCCAAGAATCATCGCGGTTTCGATCACGAGTTCGGGCTCAACGAAGGTGCGTACCGTAACATTCTCCGGGAGCCTGTGGACCTGGCAATCCTTCGCCAGTCCAACTCCTATCCCGATTCCCAGCCCGTGAAAGATCATGCTGGAAAAGTCATGAGGATCCTTGACCTGCCGCTCAATGCGCGGTGAGAACCCGGCGGCACGGCATCGGCTTACGAACCAACTATGAAGAGCGGGACTCTGCTCTTTCGCAGGTAAGATGAGGGGCTGATCGGCGAGATCGGTGAGTCTCAGTTCTGCTTTTAGCGCCAGCTTGTGGCTATCCGGTATCGCCGCCTTCAGCGGGTAGCGGAGCAGGGAGACCATCTTGAGGTCGGCGATCTGGGGATATTGATCCGGCATTCCAAGAATGCCGCAATCCCATTCCCCCTTGGATAGCTTCTCCACGATCTCCGCGCTAAACGAACCCTGGGTAACGACTTTAAGAGCGGTTCCCGGGATGACAATAGTCCGGAGGTCCTGGATGAACCGGGAATTGAACTGGGGCGGATAACCGAGAACAACCGTCTCGGCAGCATCTTGCGGGTTCACCACCTCTACTGCTCGCTGGGCGTGGTGCAGTGCCTTGCGGGCTTCCTCCACAAATCTTTGGCCGGCCTCTGTAAGCTCAACTTTCCGGCTGGTCCGGCGGAAGAGGGGCAGGCCCAGATACTCTTCCAGTTGCTGAATCGACTTGCTCAGGGCCGGCTGGGCGATATGCAGGCGCTTGGCCGCCTCGCTGAAGTTGAGGACTTCCGCCAGAACCACCGCATGGTGCTGCAAACGAGCGTCAATCGCGGGATGCATAAACCTAACCACCCAACCCGAGTGTTTGCGCGCGAAGCCCTTGGTGCGCGTTCGAGCGGTCTCCGCCCAACCAGCACCGCCCCATGTGTTTGGAAAGGCGCGCTTCCACTATGAAATCGTGAATGGCATAATCGTGTCAAGCGCTTCTGGGAGGCCGAAAATCGTATGTATCGGCTCCCGTTCGGATGTGGAATTCGGTGAGGAGCGCATAGAATTGATGGGTCCTGATCTATGGAAACTGCCGCCGCTTCGACGGAAACGACCCGGCCACCGCTGGGCAGCATTGCATGGGGCATCCTTCTTAATGCCGTGGTGCCTGTGATTCTCTACAAGCTGTCCAAGCGCTACTACTCGGCCTCGGAGTCAACGGCTCTGATCGTTGCGGCCATCTTTCCTCTGGGAAAAAGCGCCTTCGGACTGATACGCCATCGACAACTCGATCCAATTTCAATCCTGGCGCTGCTGGGCATTGCCACCGATGGCGTGGCCATCTCCTTCGGCGGTAGTCCGCGTCTCTTATTGATTAGGGAATCCCTGTTTACCGGCGTGTTTGGTGTGGCTTGTTTGCTCTCGCTTCTTCTGCCACGCCCGATGATGTTCTATTTCAGCCGGCGGTTCATAGCAGGGGAGGATCCACAACGGCAGGAGAGATTTAATGCCGCGTGGCAATTCTCTGACGTGCGTTTCTGCCATCGGTTGATCACCACGGTTTGGGGATTGGCATTCGTGGGCGAGTTGATAGTCAGAATCATTCTGATCTATCGGCTCCCGCCAGCTCTTGTCTTGATCATCTCGCCCGTTCTGGTCGGAGCACTGACCATCGTGACGATGATTTGGGCATTCAGTTATGGACATCGAGTGCGGGTGCGGGCCCTTGCTCGCTTCCGTCAGACGGCTCAGTAGCAGGACCAAGACGTTTGAATCGTCTGCATGGCTAAAGATCCAATGCAGACGATTCCTCTACCAATCGCTTCACTTCTCGGAAGCATCCACAAGACCCAATAGTGTAGGCTATGAGCGCCAGGCCATGTCCATTCCTTGAATCCGTCCTTTCGTCAAGGTTTTCTGCGACTAAACACATGATGTTCCAAGTGGACCAATATGCCGCACGAACCAGAGCTACTATCCTCACGGACAACATACCAGAAGTATGCTCCTTCTCTGTGTGCAATCTGTGAAAGTATGGAACGCAGCGGTTCATTTCTAAAATGAAATGTAAATCCCGCTTGATCCTCTACATATCCCGGATCGCGCATACCCACTAAGTCTTCATGCCCTAACAATTGGCAGCTGTTTTCTTGTAACCATGCCTTAACTTCCGGAAGATGCTGAAAGATCTCACCAGTAACCTCTGATCTCTTAATGTCTGTAGCATCGAGACTCTTGATCTCCAAATTAAGCAAAGATAGTGGCGTTCCGACGTACACGCTGACAAGTCCACTATCTTGCCGCCACGTGTATTGCGGTTTCGCCTTCACCAGTGCATCCAATATGTCCTTCACTGTGCCCTTGGCAACAGTAATGTCAACCGTGTCATTTATGACGTTCGGATCGGTTGAGGAACCATATAGTCCAATGACTATATGGTGGTGGAGCGCAATAGTTTCCAAAACATCACGAACATGGGCACTCTGGAAGCTTACATTGCGTACTTTGATTGACGATGCGGCTTTCTCTCCCAAGCATGGGCATGGTTGAACCGTCATGCATGCGATAAAGACTATGGCTCCAATAATTGTCTTCATGGCTCCTCCGAATGGATACGAGATCTTTTGTTGGATATTCATTAGCACGAACTGCTACGGGAAAAAAGGCAGACTGCTGCGACTGTGCGAAAAGTGCTGCCATGGGAGTTTGGCTTGAACTGGGCGTTTGGCTTGCAATGGGAGTTGGAGTTGGACTTGGAGTGGGAGTCGGGGTCGGCGTGATCGAGGGGCCTCACCCCCAATGGAACAGGGGGCATCACAAACACGTTAGCGATAAATAGCGTATCACTTGCTCATGTGGGCTCCGACTCAACGGAGCACCTGACGAAAACTACGTCTAACAAAGCTTTCACTCTTGCGAGATGCTCGTGTCGAAGAGACCTCAGCCTATTTGGCCAACCAACGGTCGGGGCGGCGAACGCGATGGCATCTAGTCCACAATGAGAAGCCTGAAAGAGCGCCCTTTGACTATGCCAGTCTTGGGTGATGATTGTGATGCCGACATGATCAAGCCGTTGCTTTGCATGCACGATCGAAGCGCGAGTGTTAGTACCGCCATGATCACAATAGATTCTTGCTTCCGGTACGCCATTTTCGATGAGGGCTTTCTTCATATCCTCGCTCTCATGGTGTGACGGAGGGCTGTCATCGCCGCTCACGAAAATAGAATCAATCTTACCTGCGTGAAATAGTCGCGATGCTGTCTGAATGCGGCTCGTAAAGTTCAGATTAGGGCCACCACCCGTGCGCATTTGAGGGCATGCGAGAAGCAGGGCAACCGAACGATGTGGAATTGAGTGAATATCGGAATAAAGCCGGCCAGCCGTGCGAATGTCCACAAGTATCCATGCGGCAGTTGTTGGCGCTATGTAAAGACCTAGTACGAGAAATACTGTCCATCCGCAAATGCGATTCCGCATCATTAGGGTAAACCTCATCCGCTCATTTGCCTCGCAGTAATGATTTGGGCTTTCAGCTACGGAGATCGAGTGCGCGCAAGAGCAACAACATCCAGCAGCGACAATGCATTGCCCTTGGCACCTAATCAGTTGGTGTAAAAGGTCCAGTCAGACTGTATTGCTTCTGGAGTGCAACAGCGCTATTACGAAGATGCGCCCCATCCAATCGGCTTTGCAGAGTTACCTCTCGTTCACCATTATGATCTGGCAACAAGAATACTATTTCTACAAGTCTGGTGGTGCCTTTAATGCTGGATCGAGTTCAGGCGTATCCGAGCGTAGCCTAACTCAGACACAGCCAAGAATGCGGCTCATTTCAACACCGGTATAGCACACTCCTGTCAGACGATTGGTTCAGGGCGAATCTTTTGCCCTTTTTCACGGGCTTTCCTAGCTGCTTCTAAGCGGTGCGTTGCATTGCAGAGATCTCCGAGCTTATTCAGCGCGCGCCTGCCAAGAATCTCCCAACGGTTCCTCTATTAGTCCTTAGACTTAAGATCATGATGCATGTGCACATGAACCTCTTGGTTGTGAACGTTACCTTCTGCATCTCGTACAAATCTAAACGATTTCGCGTTGGGGTCGTAAGTTGAGGTTTCATCCCACTCAAGATTGAGCTTCTTGAGCTGCTCGAAATACTCCGCGCTGGGTGGATTCGGCCCCTCTCTTAAGGCTCGCAGGAATTCATCCGGGGGTTTATAGTGATGAGTATTAACGTAGTGGTAGATAAGATTGGGCGCTGCAAAAATTTCTCCTGCCCTGGAAAACACACGTATTTCCGCGCTACCCAGCAACAGGCATAATAAGCCATCCTTTCGGGCGCTAACACGCGCACATGGCGTACACAAATCACAGTCATGCAGTCCCCGAGTCTGAACGACGGAGACTGCACAGAACCTCCATAGTAACTCGAGAATCTCCTCCGATGGCACCATTATGTCAAACTCATGTCCGTGTTCCAGCCAGCCAATATTCTTTGTTCCCGGTCGATCATATTCGGGAAAGTATTCGTAGCCGGAAAGGTCTCTGTAATATGTCATAGCAATTACTTGATAAGTGGTCCAAGGCAGATCTCACTGTGGCAAAAACCTCCAATAATGACACCCTTGCCGTTGACCATACTCTCGATTGCAGCGTCCGTCATCGTAGCAGCATCGTGGACAGTTATGCCATTTACATCCTTATATAGCGCAAAGTCCTGCTTAAAAAACCTCAGGTCAGGGGTTCGAACCCCTTGTAAATCGCCGTGGACTCCACTTAGGATCTCGACATCTTGATACGGTCCCCGTGTACCAAGGTCGTTTATGAGCCGTGCAACAGTATCTTTGTCTATCCTGCCTACAGTGAGATATACAGTCCCACCATTTGAGTTTGTCACGGGAGGCACAAAATATCCAGTCGCTTTAAGAGGATTCTTTTCAAACCCTCTTGCGAGGGACAAACCGCCTTCCTCCTCGTCTAGAATGGGAATTGCCATGGGCAGCAACATTCCGAAAATCTGCCCATTCGCTTCTGCGCTATTGCTGGGGTTGAACCGCAGTTCATTAGCGGATCTGTGCAGATCGTTAGCACCAAGAGCAGCAGCTCTAGCAGGATCGGCGAATTCAACAAAACTGACAGCGGCATCGCCGATGTCCATCGCCGTGTTAAGACTCGCTTCCAAGACGGCGGCTTTGACAAAACCTGCGATACTGCCAAAAAATCCCAAACCGGACGACTGAGTGCTAAATCCCACTGGAATAGAAGCATCGTTAAACCAACTTGGATCGTAATACGCCGGATACGAACGAGGGCCACCAAGCACGCTGAAACCACCGCCACTACCACCTCCAAGCGGTGGTCCAAAGAGATTTCCTCCGGGGCCACCACCAAAGGGATCTCCACCGCCGCCACCGCCGCCACCACCGCCACCGCCGCCACCACCGCCACCGTCGCAACAAATCAACCAGAGATCGTCAAGGCCCAGCGGGTCAACGGCGTTTATCGGATTGCCGGTCACGTAGGCATAGCGATTCCAGGTCTGCGGGTTCGTGGCGTCAACCGCTGCATTGCCCGAGGGATCAGGCGTAAGCCAGCGGCCCATTGTGCCCGAATACTGGCGGAAGAGTGTATGCTGCAGTCCTGTAGCATCCTGCTCCAGCCCGGTGAAACCGAACGGAGTTACATTGCAATTTCCGCTGGTTGCCTGACCGTCGCCAAAAGGCAGATTCGTTGCCGAGAGACAGGGATTGCCATTCGCGTCTGTCCGCACGCGTTCCGTGCCCAGGTAATCGGCAAAGGTAAAGTAGGTTGTCCCATTCTTGTACGTGGCAACGTGGCGGCCACCCACAAGAACCTCCGTACTAAGCACAGCACCGGTATTTGGATCCAGCAGAGTCAAAGAGCCGGCACTACTCATGTATTCATACTGTGGAGTACGCACCCGTCGACCCTCGGCGTCATAGACGTATGACGGTGTGCCGTCTACGCCCACCATATGGCCCTCGGCATCGTAGGTGTAGTGGTGGTTGCCGTCGTACAGCAGGTTGCCAGCGGCATCATAGGAATAGCCGTCCAGACGATTGTTCTGTCCAGTAAACGAATATGCTGGTTGCGGTGCGCTTCCAGCGGTTGCATTCTGCTGCCAGCGATTGCCAGCATTGTCGTAGGCCCAATTCAAGGCTAAGCTGCCGCTGTTCTGGCTCGCCGAACTGAGGCGGTCCATGGAATCGTAGGAGTAGACCCAGGTTCCGTTAGTGAAGTCGCTCGTCGCCGACAACAGACCATTGGGTTCATACATCAGAGTTGTGCCGTAGAGAGGTGGTTGGCCGCCAGTAAGATTACCGCTGGAACTCGTACCGGCGGTTCCTCCAGAGATGCTTACTGGAAACGATGTTCCACTAAAGTACTGCGTATTGCCGGTGGTGCTGCCGGCTGTAACCTGGAAATTCTGCCCCTGGCGAGAATTGAGAGAAATAGAAACACTGGAGGCATTCGGAGAAGGCGCAGGCACTGGCAGCGCAGCCACAATCCCAGCAAGAGGATCGGAGTTGATGGCATTGACGACCGCAGCGGCGACCGCAACAGGCGTTGAGTTCTGTCCGTAGCTGGCGGAAGTGGTATGGCCGTTTGCCGTAACCGCGACGGTGCCAGAATCGTATTGCGTGCCGCCCGCTGCACCGGTAATAGAGCCATCGTATTCGTAGTTTGCAGAGCATGAATTCGGATGGGTAACTTGCGGTGTTATTCCGGTCACCTGAAACGATGGCGCCGAAATCAGGGGATAATCCTGGCTAATAATTACTCTGTCAGTAGGACTGGAGTTCGTGGAGAGGTTCACGGTACTGCCTGAAGCCGTGGCGCCAATCACTCCAGTGGAATTAATCAGCAGAGCCAAGCCTTTAGCTACGTCCTGGCTTGTTGCAGGATAAGAATAAAGATATTGGATGTTTGTGTTGTATGTGCTGAACGAGACCGACCCAGAATCGTAGTAGGCGCTTGCCGCCAGCGCGGCCAAGTCCTGATTTACCCAGTTGGGAGCGTTACTGCTTCGGCTCAGATCGTAAACGTGCTGATTGGAACCGAGGTACTGAATGTGCATGATCGCGTCGGAGGATCTGACAAAGCTACTCAACTTACTCCCTGAAGCTCCGGCGTTGCCCGCACCTGACAATGCCGTGACGTCTGAGCCACTCCATGCATTGCTGGTATCAAGTTTCAGCAGTAGGACATGTTGATTTGTACCCAGATAAAACACACGACCATTGCCTGCAGTGTCCACTAAACCGGTCAAGGCGCTTCCGGACGCAGCGACGCCGGCATTCGCAAGCATAGTCAAGTCCTGATTTACCCAGTTGGCAGCGTTGCTGCTTCGGCTCAGATCGTAAACGTGCTGATTGGAACCCAGGTATTGAATGTGCATGATCGCATCGGAGGATCTAACAAAGCTACTTAGTGCACTGCCCGGCGCCGCTGTGTTGCTGGCACCAGACAATGCCGTCACGTCTGAGCCGGTCCATGCATTGGTGGTATCAAGTTTTAGCAGTAGTACATGTTGATTCGAGCCCAGATAAAACACACGGCCATTGCCTGCAGTGTCGACTAAACCGGTCAAGGCGGTTCCAGACGCAGCGACAGCGGCATTCGTGGTCGCGGTCAAGTCTTTATTGCTCCAACCGCCGCTTACCGTACTGCCCATGTCGAAGACATGCTGAGTATTAGAGCCCAAATACTGAAGGTGGATCGTACCGTCAGATGGCCAGACAAAACTGCTCAGCGCGCTTCCTGACGCTGCCAAGACACCTGCCCCTGATTGAACCGTCAGATCCAAGTTAAACCAAGCGTTGTTTTCGGCATAGATCTCTTGAATTGACTGGTCGGCGGAAACATAAAATATTCGCGCGATTCCGCTTCCATCGACAACACCAGTCAATCCGCTCCCTTGGGAAGGCACAATTGCAGATCCAGTGGAATGGGTGATCGCGGATATATCTTGATATAGCCAACCGCTCGCACTATTCCAAGTGAGATGGTAGACGTGCTGGTTTGTGCCAACGTAAAAGACGTGCAAAAAGCCGTCGGAAGTAACGAGGCTGGTTAACGAACTTCCAGATAGAGCGTTGGGGGCGGCGCTAGCGAGCATGACTCCGCTTGAACTTGAACCGAATGACGGACCTGAAAAATAGGCGGAATTGGTGCTTTGCGAAGTTACCGAGTAGAGTACACTCACGTCCGCCCCGGTCATTGATAAGGCATTTCCGCTTGCACTTGCCTGCCACTTGCCCATTTGCGCTGCTAGCCCGGCTGCTACGGTCGCTCCCGTATCACCTGACTTATATCCGTAGCTCGCAACAACAGTTGGAGTGCACGATGAACCGTGCGGATCAAGCAAAGAGACCTGAATCGTGCCAGTGTCGTAAATCGTGGAGCCATTGGCCACCGTCAGCGAGGAGCCAGAGGTAGTGACCGTCAAACCGCTGCCGGCAGCACTTGCCGCTAAAAGATACTGTCCCGCCGTGCCTGTAATCTTACTGAGGATCATGACTGTCCCGCCTGTGGACGTCGCCGTCACAGGGGAAGAACTCGCGCTCAGTTGGCTGGCGAGAGAACTTGCCATACCCGATAAGCCACCACTCTGCGTCCAAGAAGCAGACGCGCTGAAAGGCGTGAAGGAATTGCTGGGCGAACTTATGGTAATGGTCGCGCCGCCATTGTTGCCGCCCAGCATCACCGAACCGCCAGCGACTGTCAGCGTTTGCTCAGAGCCGGAAATTTGGATTGTTCCCGTATGCGTCGAACTGGACTGCAATGATCCGCTGAATGTAATCGACGCGGTTGAAGGAACGGAATACGGCGTACTGCGCTCCGCGCCGCTGATTGTAAGCGTGCCGGTCCCGGGAATACCAATCTCCGGAAGCGTGCCAAGTGTGGATGCCGAAGATGTTTCAGAGGGCGTTAAGTCGTTGACTGAACGTACTGATCCAAGCAAGGGATCATAGGTTAGAACTTCCTCGACGCCATTGCCAAACATTGTTGACGTCGGCCCAAATATCCCGTATTGCACATTCGATACCAGCTTTGCCGGGTGATTTGTGTCAGCAAGGCTACTGTCGAATTCTTGAAAGCGACTCGCCGCGTCGTAGGTGCGGGTAAATGTTACGCCTAGTCCATTCGCGGAACTAAGCAATTGCCCCCCATTGTTGTAGGTATATGCCATCTGGTAAGACGAATTTCCGCACGTGCGAGGTGTGCAAAGAGCGTTGGTTTGGATGTGGCCGCCGGGTGTGTAGTCAAAGATCTGTGCCGTGTTGGCGTTAGATGGGCTTCCCGTCCACTCTGCGGAAAGGCGACCTACCAGATTCTGCTGTTGGAGCGAAGACCATTGCAGCCCAAGCGTGGATGCCGTTGCCGGCTGATCATAGAAATAGTAAGCAGCCGCTGTATTTGGTTCGGGCGTCGAAGTGCCAGTAAACAAATATTGCCGCGATAACAGGCGGTCCATTTCATCGTACTGATAAATGGTATCGACGGTTGAAGCCGGAGCGGTCTGATTGTTGGGAGCCGGACGGGTGAGACGGATCAGCCGCCCAGCGGCATCGTACTGATAATTGGTGGTTCCTGATTCAGGCGAAACCTCGCTGGTAACTTGCCCGAGCGAATCGTATGTCCAAGTACGTCCCGCCACGTTGGGCTGGGTTACTGACAGAAGCTGTCCCTGGAGATCGTATGTGTAGCTGGTAACGAATCCTGTGCCGCTGATATCCATGCCACAACTCGTCGGCGCGTTTACGGCACCCACGGAAAGATTACCGCTCAGCTCACAAACGCCGATCAAACGGCCCCAAGGGTCTGATTGCAAAATGCGTTGGCGCCTTACCGTTCCGTTGCTTTCCTCGGTGATCTTGGTCGACAAACCAGCATATGCATATTGCGCTTGAGAACCATCCGGATGCGTAACGGTCGTGGGTCGGCCAAATTGATCATAGGCATAGTTTTGCCCCGCTCCCATAGAGCCGTTCGCTGGACACAACGGTGCAGCGTAATCCAATCTGGCACCGCTATAGAGATACGGTGTCGATACAAAGACAACTCGGCTAAGAAAGTCATAACAGGTGTCTTGGCGAAGCCAGACGCCTGATGCTGTTTGCGTACCCGAGCTTATCGTCCTGCCGTATCCATCAACGAATGTCTGGTTGACGACATAGCGAGTGTCTATGAGCTGATCCGATTCGACCAAGTTTGCGGTGGGATAGTAAATGTTAGTGAGACCGCCGTCTGGAGCGCTGACTGATATGACGCGCCCGATGCTGTCGTATGACCAATGCGTAGGTTCAAGATTCGCCCCGATCGCAGACTGCGGTAAACCAGTATTGGAATCGCGTTGCACCGAAACACTGTGCGCAACGCCATTGCTGGTGTGAGGCGCGATGACTTGAGTTGGACTGATTCCAGCCGCGTCATAAATGGTTTGGCTGGTGCGCTGCAATGAATCAGTCGCACCCGTAATATTGCCAAAGCCGTCGCGTGCAAAATTGGCAGTTAGCCATTGGCCAGCCGTGTCTAACCATTGCGATGCCTGGGTGAAATTGCCCTTGTTGTCGTACTGGTAGCTGTCACACCTAAGGGAAGACGAAGTACATGTAAATGGTGGCGTTGCAGGACCGCTATTGGAACCTTGTTTCGTCTGCGTGGAGCTGACGTGGTCGATCACGTTAGGCACCGAAAAGCTTGACGAAGGATAATAGCTAGCGTCCGCTTCCCGAATCGGTGAATTTTGCCCTTGAAATCCAAGATACTGGTCTGTGACAGTGGTAATATTCGCAGTCTGCTGACCATCGTACGTGTAGGAGAACACCCTGCTGGCGCTTGTGCCTGGTGGATTGATCGTTTTTGAGGTGGGGAGCACAAAGCAAGCCCCATTCGTGGCGCAGCCACCGGTGTTCATCTGATAAGTGACGGCTTCCGACGCAGCGAGGCTACCACCGCCGGTTACTGAATGACTTGTGACCCACGCGCCGCCAGCTAGGGTAAATTGGTACGTCTCTACAGCAACGGGACTACACAAGCCAGAATTGACACATCTTGATACCGTTACAGTTTGGCTGCATTGCTGCGTAGTACTTGTGCAGCTGGGAGTGGCGGACGGGGAAACAGCACTGCAGGAAGAGCTTCCTCCCCCAAAGACAAAGCCGCTATCTGGTCCCGAAGAACCGGTGTTTGGATTGGTCAGGCAATACCTTGCACCGGACGTCCCCTGCTTTGAAGAAAGCCAGAGATTCCTTGCTCCGTATGAATCGACGACTACAGAATAGCTAAACAAGACTTGACCGCCCGTGGGCAGGGTGGCAGAGATCACAACGGCATAGGCACCATCGTAAACAAATTGATAAGACGAGTCGGGTAACGCAATGCTCTGGATGGTTGTTATTGGAGAGGAGTTTATCGTGACTGGTGGGCCGCCGCCGGGTTGAGTACTGAGTGCCTCCGCAACACCGGGCTCGTTGAACGCTGTATAAACATTGGTCGTGGTCGTGGTCGCCGTGATGCGCGTCCGTTGACCTTGAAAATTCAGAACATCATAGAAAATCTGATTGCCGCTCTTGGAAACGAGGACTGGCGTTCTTCCTGCCGGATCGACGACATTACCGTTGGAATCCGTCGAATAAGCATTCCCGTTTTTATCGCGACGATACGGATAAAGCTGCGTTCCATCTTTTGCGTAGATGGTTGCCTGGGTCGTATTTGTTACAACCATAGAAAGGCCGGAGGAGTCCTCGGCGTACGCGGAACCTGTGGGCGAGGCTGTTCCGCAAGTTCCGCCGGAATTCGTCGTGATATTAAATGTATGCTTCGTGCCACTAGCTTCTGTCCAAAAGAACGGCCCGTAGATCTGCGTCGCTCCCTGTTGTGTGCCGCAGGTTGGGCCGCTTGCACCCGGCAAAACCACACCGGGATCAACGCTTGACACCAAGCGCCATCCGCCCATGTTTGCCATTGGCAGGTTGGTTGGCGACCACTGGATGCCGCTGGGACCTCCGCCAACAGTCCAGATTTTACTGTCGTAGACGAGCTTGTAAGAGAGCGTGGCGCCGGCTGGCTCGGGAAAAGAGGCGATAGGAATCTCGATATGGTTGTTACCATTTGTGAGATTCGTGAACCCCAGTTCATGCGGATCTAAAGGACTAAGCGCGGGAGAACCAGCTGCGGAATTGTAGGAGGCGGCGATCTGGGCTAAGCCAGACAACGTGAACGCGACCAGCATTGGCAAAATTGCAAGAACAGCGCGATATTTTTTGAAAAATGACATTCCTAATCTCCCGAACTAACAGAACTCTATGAAATGCAGCAAACTGTTTGACGCGAACCCGGGTACTACCCACTGAGAGAGTCTGACCAAAGCTTCTTCGATAAGCGCATAGACACCGGAGAGCGATATTTCGTCACAGACCAGTGCTCATACTGGCCCTGCTCTTGCTGCGTTCACGTCACGAAACGTTACGGACCAATCTCCGTTCAGTACGTGACTGCTGGGAATACTTGCCCTTCGGAGAAGGCATACCTCACCTGGTGCGGCGCGAAACCGCCTAAAAATTAACGCGTGGGGATTACTGTTTGGGCTTTTCCCTTGCCTGAAACGGGCGAACTCGTCTTCTTTGGGGAGATGGGCCGTGGGGAGGGCTTCTACCTGCGAGCAAGACTCGGGGAAAACTTAAACTTAAACTTTCTTCGACCTTAAACCAACGCACTGAACTTACGCAACAAAAATGAGGTGGCCCAAATTGCGCACATCTGGCCAAATTTGCGGAGCATGATTGCAACTGCTTCTTGCTCTAGAGCTTTATTGCTGTTAGGTATGCCGAAAGAGCACAACTTTTTCTTATTGGCCACCAACCGGAATCACACTCATAGTGTGTAGAACTCCAATAGTCCGCACCGCACCATGAAGAGGTGCGCTCCCAGGATCCGCGTAAATTATTTGGCAGTGAAGTCCGCCGACTCAGGCTGAAGCGCGGCCTTTCGCAGGAAAAACTGGCAGAACTCTCGCATCTCCATCGCAATTACATCGGCGGCGTAGAGCGCGGCGAACGCAATATCGGTCTTTTGAATATCGTAGCGATAGCGCGCTGCCTCCGCGTTTCGCCCGCCAAACTTCTTCGGTTGGTTCGCTAGCACTCGCAAACGTCGCTAATCCAAGTATCCTCCCGGTCGATGAGTTGCGCGCATAGCCCTTCTGTTTGCACACTGGTATGTCACATTCAGACGAACTGCAAACCAATGAATGATTGGCTTTGAACTATGTCTCTGCTGCGTCGAATCAAACGCTACTTCACGACTCAATACCGCCGCGAGCTGGCAATGGTGGACCGGATCGGCATCGGCGGGGAACAGTACGCCAGCCAGTTCCTCAGTCCACCGCTCGTTGTCAGCCTGGTCGCGAACCCTGTGCTGCCGCACCCGAGTCGGCCTCATTTGTTTCTTGAATCTGATTTTTTGGTTTATGCAGCGGGCACTCTGTTTTGCCTCGAGATCAAGAACTACAAGGGGATCATTTCGTATGCCAATCCTGAACAAACGGAAATTGCCCAGCAGAAGATTGGGCGCTATGGCGAGGACATCCCCGCCAAGTTTCACCAGAACCCGCTCCGCCAGGCCAGAGGGTTTCTCTTTCACTTAAAGCGATATCTTGAGGCCAATGTCGATCCGAGGTTTGGAGGCTTGTATATCGTCCCGGCAGCGGCCTTCGTGCGAAATGGCGACGCGGATATCGGAGAGATCTGGAATCCTTCCGCAGGCATTCTATACGTGGATGAACTTCCGGCCTTCATCGAAGCCAACGCGAATCGCCGATTTGCCACCAGACCTTCGCGATGGATCATCGACGGACTTCAGCGTGTGCCCCGGCCGGATGTCATCGTGACTCTGGCGGGCGATCCGCTGCGAGGCTTTCTCACACATACTCATTTGGGCCTCAAGATTGCGGAGGGCCAACCCGCAATGATTCCGTTCTCCGAGATTGTCGAGGTTCGTCTAAGCCGCTCGGGAAGATTTTCGGACCACGACACTGTGCTGGTAATCTTGCGAAACGGGAAGCAGGAGAGCTACACGTCAATTGGCGGCGCCATCCAGTTTCGCACTTTGCAAGGCATGGTCACGACCAGGCATTTACATAATCTCGTTTCGATTGTCCCGGGACATCCGATTGCCGTTCGTGCCCACTGATAATTCTCCCTTGGTCGCCGGCTGCTAGAATGGTCGCTGTCGCGCAAAGAAGCACATGGCACCAAAGGCCACAATCTACAAAGCCGAGCTGCAGGTCAGCGACATGGACCGCCAGTATTACGCGACCCATGCGCTAACGCTGGCGCTGCACCCATCCGAAACGGTCGAGCGCCTCATGGTGCGGCTGCTGGCGTTCGCGTTGCACGCCGATGAGCGACTGGAATTCGGGCGGGGCCTGAGTACAGACGACGAGCCCGACTTGTGGCGCAAGTCCCTGACCGGCGAGATCGAGCAGTGGATCGAACTCGGCCACCCCGACGAACAGCACATCCGCAAAGCCTGCGGGCGGGCGCGGCAAGTCGTCGTGATCAGCTACAGCGGACGCAGCTCCGATGTCTGGTGGGATAAGATCGCGGCCGGCCTTGCGCGCTCGAAAAACCTTACCGTGATCGACATTCCCTCAGCCAGCGTGCAAGCGCTTGCGGGTCTGGCCGATCGCAACATGCAATTGCAGTGCCTGATCCAGGACGGCCTGGCGCAATTGATGAGCACGAAGGCCACCATGTCAGTGGAACCAATGCTGCGCATGGTGCCGACGGCGCAGGTGAGTTCTTAACCGAGGTACAGCGCTGTTCAGTGACAACACTTGTTTGCCAACCACGGGCCAGGACCGGTGGAACTGTCCAACTTGCCAGTTTGAAATTGAGCCTTTGGCATCTCTGCCGTATGCTATCGGAATGTGCGGACGCTTTCGCTTATCTAGACACGGCAAGGAGGTCGCCGAGGAGTTTGCGATTGAAGAAGACGTGGAGTGGACTCCGCGATACAACATCGCACCGAGTGACCAGATTCCAACTGTTCTGCAAGATCCAAGCAAACCGGTGCGGCATTTGGCGCTGATGCGTTGGGGATTGATTCCGTTTTGGGCCAAGGACCCGGCCATCGGCTTTAAGACGATCAATGGGATGTCGGAAACAGCTGCCAGCAAACCCGCTTTCCGGGAGGCGATGCGGACTCGTAGATGTCTAATCCCAAGCGACGGCTTTTTCGAGTGGAAGAAAATCGGACCGAAAGAAAAGCAGCCCTACAATTTCGGAATGACGGATGATTCGATCTTTGCTTTTGCCGGCCTCTGGGACCGTTGGAGGGACGCAGCCGGGAAACAAATCCTGTCCTGCACGATCTTAACGACGAAGCCAAATTCTTTGGTCTCCGATGTCCATAATCGTATGCCGGCAATACTTCGTCCTGACGATTACGATCTTTGGCTCGATCCTGGCATAACGGATCCCGCCAGAATTGTGGATCTGCTGGCGCCATACGACGCGCAGTTAATGAAAAGGTATCCCGTGAGTACGCGCGTCAACTCGGTCAAGAACGATGACCAAGAATGCGCACGGGAGATCAAATTGGCCGATGCAGCCCCAAGTGGCCAACAAATGCTTTTGTGAAAAGGAATTCGGTAGAAGGTCTTACGAAGCCCTTTTAGATTCTGGCTCCAAGCAAGAATATTCATAGGCTCTTCAGCCACTTAGAGTGATTCCCACCCTCGTTATGTTGACAGCCTCTCTGGGCTGGCTTACTGTAATGTCTCTGTAGCGAACAAAAAGCGAATACAGTGACGGCAGCTCACTCTCCTTATATATGGCATCTTTAGCCCTCATCCGCGCCCAGGTCGAGAGCCGGGTCCCCGGCGCATTGAACACCTACGCGCGCACGGAGCGCGAGATGCTGCCCACCGGCATTCCCGCCATTGACCAGGAGACAGGCGGTATTTCCAAGAGTGCTTTGACGCAAATATGTGCCCCACTCGGCAATTCTTCCGGCAAGACAACCCTGCTGCTGTCTCTCATGGCGCAGGCCACGAGGCGGGGTGAATTCACCGCTCTGATCGACGCGGGCGATTGCTTCGATCCGGTTTCCGCCGACGCCGCGGGAGTGGAATTGTCCCACGTGCTTTGGGTGCGATGCGGAGAAAGACAGGGAATGCGTTTGCTGGAGCAGGCATTCAAGGCGGCGGACATTCTGGTGCAGAACGGCGGCTTTGGGTTGATCGCGGTAGATCTCGGCAATTCCGAGGATCGGTTAATACGGAAGATTCCGCTGACAACCTGGTTTCGCTTTGCCCGCGTCGTCGAGAAGCTACCAGCTGCCCTAGTCTTCTTGAGTTCATCGCCCGCAGCCCGGAGCTGCGCTGCATTGAC
>Ga0070730_10001663_pt1 | contig 21116 bp, 19 predicted proteins | sample Coa_R1_3_FD_66447 | JGI IMG/M metagenome (GOLD analysis project Ga0070730, IMG submission 66447) | Surface soil microbial communities from Centralia Pennsylvania, which are recovering from an underground coalmine fire - Coalmine... | ecosystem: Environmental > Terrestrial > Soil > Unclassified ... | reverse complement strand
CAGATGATGGATACGACAATGAGCTGGACGGACGAACGCATCGAAAAACTGACGAAAATGTGGGAAAGCGGCGCGACCGCCAGCCAGATCGCCGATGATCTGGGCGGCGTCAGCCGCAACGCGGTGATCGGCAAGGCGCACCGACTGGGACTGGAAAGCCGCCCGTCGCCCGTGAAGGGCAACGAAGCCGCGGCATCGGCTCCCGCTGAGTCGCCCGCGCCCGCCGCCACCCGCGAACCCGCGCCCGCGGCACCCAAGCCCGAGCCGGTGAAGCCCCGCCCGGTCGCCGCCGAGCCCAAGCCGCAGCCCGCGCCCGTCCGGGCCGAGCCGCCGGCCCCGCGGCCCGCGCCGGTCGCCGCCGCGCCGGCGCCGCGCGCCGCCGACGAAGCTTCCGAGTCGCCCGCCACGCCGGCGCCGACGCCCGGCCCGATCTATCGCTCGATCGGCCCCGGCGGCTTCCAGCGCCAGCAGCCCGGCGAGCAGCAGTCGCCGATCCCGCCCGCGCCGCCGCGCCGCCTGGTGCCGGCCAAGCCCTCGCCCGAGATCGCCAACAAGACCTCGCTGCTCGATCTCAACGATCGCATCTGCAAGTGGCCGCTCGGCCATCCCGGCGAGCCGGACTTCCACTTCTGCGGCGATCCGGTGAACCCGGGCTTCCCCTATTGCGTGGCGCATTGCGGCCTCGCCTATCAGGCGCAGATGCCGCGCCGCGACCGGCGCCCGGCGCCGCCGCTGCCCTATGGTGGCCCGCGCGTCCGCTGAGTCGCACCACCCCGAAACCGGGAGGCCGTCCGCAGCGATGCTGGCGGCCTTTCTTTGTGTGCCGGGCACGGCGTTGATGCAGGAGGTGCAAGATCCCATGTGAGTCCTTTGCAGGCCCGCTGGTGGGAACTGCTAGCTGAAGGCAACTGCGTCGCCCCAGCGAAGGCTGGGGCCTATCTCTCTATCCACATGCGGTGTGGACAATGGAGAGAGACATGGAGCCCAGCCTTCGCTGGGGCGACGGAAGTTGTTTTCATCCCCCCAAAGCCCATCGCATCCAGATACAAACACGGAACGCGCTTTGCTTTGCCTGCAACGACCGGCTAGGTTCGCTCCACGATGGCCGACGATCTCTTTGCTTCCTCCCGCTCCGTGACGCCCGAAAGCTACGACGCCTCCGCGATCGAGGTGCTGGAGGGGCTGGAACCCGTCCGTCGCCGCCCCGGCATGTATATCGGCGGCACCGACGAGCGCGCGCTGCATCACCTCGCCGCCGAGGTGCTCGACAATGCGATGGACGAGGCCGTCGCCGGCCATGCCAGCCGCATCGAGGTGACGCTGGGCGCGGGCAACCGCCTCACCATCACCGACAATGGCCGCGGCATCCCGATCGACGAGCACAAGCGCTATCCCGGCAAGTCGGCGCTGGAAGTGATCCTCACCACGCTGCACTCGGGCGGCAAGTTCAGCGACAAGGCGTACCAGACGTCGGGCGGCCTCCACGGTGTCGGTATCTCGGTGGTAAACGCGCTGTCGACCGACACGGTGGTCGAGGTCGCGCGCAACAAGGAGCTCTACCAGCAGCGCTTCAGCCAGGGCCACGCGACCACCGCGCTGGAGAGGATCGGCGCGGCGCCCAACCGGCGCGGCACCTCGGTCGCCTTCACGCCCGACATCGAGATCTTCGGCGAGCTGAAGTTCAAGCCGCAGCGGCTCTACCGCCTCGCGCGCTCCAAGGCCTATCTGTTTGCCGGCGTCGAGATCCGCTGGAAGTGCGATCCCTCGGTCATCACCGACGAAACGCCGGCCGAAGCGGTGTTCCAGTTCCCCGGCGGCTTGGCCGATCATCTCAAGGAACAAGTCGGCGGCCGCGAATGCGCGACGGCGGAATTCTTCGCCGGGCGCCACGACTTCCCCGATCGTCAGGGCTCGGCCGAGTGGGCGGTGGCATGGCCGCTCTTCTCCGACGGTTCCTACAGCTACTATTGCAACACCATCCCAACCCCCGATGGCGGCACCCACGAGCAGGGCCTTCGCGCGGCACTGGTGAAGGGCATTCGCGCCTTCGCGGATCTCGTCGGCAACAAGCGCGCCAAGGATATCGCACCCGAAGACGTGATGGTCGGCTCCGAACTGATGCTCTCGGTGTTCGTCCGCGAGCCGCAATTCCAGTCGCAGACCAAGGACCGGCTCACCTCGCCCGACGCCGCGCGTCTGGTGGAGGCGGCGGTGCGCGACCATTTCGATCATTTCCTCGCCGACAATATGGAGCGCGGCAAGGCGCTGCTCGGCCTGATCCTCGATCGCATGGACGACCGCCTGCGCCGCAAGGCGGAGCGCGACGTCAAGCGCAAGACTGCGACCTCGGGCCGCAAGCTGCGCCTGCCGGGCAAGCTCACCGACTGCGCCTCGGACTCGCCCGAGGGCACCGAACTCTTCATCGTCGAGGGCGACTCGGCTGGCGGCTCGGCCAAGCAGGCGCGCGACCGCAAGACGCAGGCGGTGCTGCCGATCCGCGGCAAGATCCTCAACGTCGCCTCAGCCAACACCGCCAAGATATTGGCGAACCAGGAAATTGCCGATCTGATCCAGGCGCTCGGCTGCGGCACGCGCGACAAGTGCGACGCCTCGGTGCTCCGCTACGAACGCATCGTCATCATGACCGACGCCGATGTCGACGGCGCGCACATCGCGACGCTGCTGATGACCTTCTTCTTCCAGGAAATGCCCGACGTCGTGCGGAAAGGGCATCTCTACCTCGCCCAGCCGCCGCTCTATCGCATCACGGCAGGCGCCAAGTCGCTCTACGCCCATGATGACGAGGATCGTGCGCGGATCGAGAACGGCCCCTTCAAGGGCAAGAAGGTCGAGGTCGCGCGCTTCAAGGGTCTCGGCGAGATGAACCCGGCGCAGCTGCGCGAGACGACGATGGACAAGTCGACGCGCACGATGATCCGCGTGACACTGCCGCAGGAATATGAGGAGCGCGCGGCGGTGCGCGATCTGGTCGACCGGCTGATGGGCAAGGAGGCCTCGCACCGCTTTGCCTTCATCCAGGAAAACGCCGCCCGCATCGACGAAGAAGAGATCGACGCCTGAGAGGGCTGACGGGGGAGCATGGGCGAGACCAGAGACGCGACGCGCGCCAGGCTGCAGGCCCTGCTGCGAAGGCTCGCGGCCGCGCCGCGCGATGTCGATGCGGCATGGGACGCCGCCGACATTGCCATCGATCACGGCTTTGAGGATGAGGCCGTCGCCACGGTCGATGCCTCGGTCCGGCTGATCGCGAACCATCCACAGCTTTGGCAGATGCTCGGGCTCCTCTATCGCGGGCTCGACCAGTCGAAAGCGGCGCTTGCCTGTTTCAGCCACGCTGCCCGCCTCGCCCCGCGGGACGCTCGCATCGCGCATGCAATGGCGCTGACGAGCGTGCAGGCTGGCCGGCCCACCGTCGCGCTCTATGACCGCGCGCTCCAGATCACGCCGCTCGACGGCGAGCTGCTGCTGGGCCGGGCGGCGGCCCTGGCGGCGACGGGCTCCATCGACCGGGCCAAGGCCGATCTCGCTGCGCTGCTGCACCAGCATCCGGGTTGGGTGCCCGGCCATCTCGGCTTCGCCAAGCTGTGCTCGATGAGCGGCCATCCCACCGCCGCGACCGAGACGCTGGACATCGCGCTCAGCCGGCATCCGGCGGACGTCGGGCTCCACAACGCCCGGCTCGCGGTGCTCGCGCGATCCGCGCCACCGGAAACCCGTCTTGCCGCCATCGCCGACGCGCGCCGCCGCGCCGGCCCCAATGCAGCCTTCGCCAAGGCCGAAGCGGCCGCGCTCAGCGAGGCCGGCGACATCGCCGCCGCCGACGCCCTGTTCGCAACGATCGATGCCGGCGGCGACACCGACTTCGCGCTCGCCCGCGTGCGCCATGAGCTTCGCGCCCGGCGGCCGGAGACGGTCGATCGTCTGGCCGGGCCGCTCGCCGGATCGAGCGAGGCGGTGACGGCCTGGGCCTATCGCGCCACCGCCTGGCGCATGATGGGAGACGAGCGGCTGGACTGGCTGGAGCGCGACGGGCTGATCGGCGTCTATGACATCAGCGACCAACTCCCGCCGCTCGACAGACTGGCCGAAGTGCTGCGGCAGATCCATGTCGGGCGGGCCCAGCCGCTCGACCAGTCGGTGCGCGGCGGTACCCAGACCGACGGACCGCTCTTCGCGCGCGCCGAGCCCGAAATTCGGGCGGTGCGCGAGGCGGTGCTGGAGACGGTGCGGCACTATCGGGAGAGCCTGCCGCCGGTCGATCCCAGCCACCCGCTTCTGTCGGCGCCACGCAAGGAGCGTCCGCATTTCGCCGGCTCCTGGTCTGTCCGGCTGCAAGGCTCCGGCCACCACGTCCATCATGTGCATACGCAGGGCTGGCTGAGCTCCGCGCTCTATATCGCCCTGCCGGATGCCGATGCTGTCGAAGATCGCGGCCTGCTCCAGCTCGGCGCCCCACCGGAAGAGCTGGGTCTCGACCTCGCGCCCACGCGCACCATCGAGCCACGCCCGGGCCGGCTGGTGCTGTTCCCATCGACGACATGGCACGGCACCACGCGCTTCGCCGCCGGAGAACGCCTGACGATCGCCTTCGACGTCGCCCGCCCGCGCGGCTAGCGGCCGCACACCGCTTCGCCCTCATGGAGGGCGCGTCTTGGCCTTTCATCACGCTCAGGGCAAATGGCAGGGATTGGTGCAGGCTGTGTGAAAACGTCTCTCCGCAACAAAACGAGCAACTTCGGAATAAATTGGCACATGGTGGCGCCAGAATAGAATCGATTACCACCCGAATTTGAATCGATATTTCGCGCCGCACTGTCGAAATCGAGTTTTTACACAGTCTGGGTGGTTTTCTTCCAGACCGGTTTTGTCACCCGAACAGGGTTCGGCGACGGTCAGCATCTGACACCGTCGGAGTTCGACCTTCCGCTGTGGATCGGCGTGGCCGCGCCGATTGACAGCGGGCCGCCTTTAGCGTTCTCCCGCCCGAGATATGCGTTTCTTTCCCTCGCAAATTTCCTTGGCATATGCTGCGGCATATGCCGAGGAGCCCACATGAACATCGAACGTCACGTCAAACTGTTCAAAAACGGCCGCAGCCAGGCGGTGCGCATCCCTCGCGAGTTTGAACTTCCGGGAGAGGATGCCATCATGCGCAAGGAGGGCTCACGTATCATCATAGAGCCTGCGCCTTTACCCTCGCTGCTAGTGGTCGAAACCTGACAATTGGTACCCTTCCTGATCGACGGCCAAATGACGACATCTGGTGTTAGCTGCCGCTCTTCTGCATGAACGGAAATGCATCACCAGTGGGGCCATCATCGAGCAATTCGATTTGGTGCGGGTGGGTTGGATCGTCGAGATGCAATTTTAGAGCATATGCGTCGGGCTTGATGACAAAGCCCGTGGCCGAAGCTCCCACATAGGTCTTTGGCAGCACATAGGGGCCTGCCTTATCCCGCTCGATCACGTAGCCAATTCGTTGATTTGCAACGGTCATTATCCCGTTGTTGAGGACGACCGTGCCACAGCAGCGGTTCACATAAGCTCCGTTAGCGATGCCAACCTGCAAACGCGGCGCACCCGTGAGCGCTATGTAGCCCCACGCACATAAGACGACGATTAGGCCGATGATCCCGACAAGTTTGCTCGCGCTCATGATGCCTATTTGAACCGGACCACGAATGTCTGCAATTGGGCGGGGAGCTGCCCAACCGCTCTTGTACGTCGGCTCCGCCCACTGCGAACGGCTCGACGTGGCGCACATCGGACGTCGCTGATCGCTATCCGACCACCTATCCCACACCACGGCCGAGCAAGGCACAGATTGACACGCTCGCGGGACATGGCGAACGTGTAGCCAGTTCCGTCGGCAGGCTATTTCAAAATGATCTGGTGGAAAAAAGCTCTTCTCGTGCTTGGCGCTTTGTTCATCTGGTTCTTCGGACTTATAGTTATGGGCGAGCAAGGCTATTCAAGTCAGTACTTCTGGGTGTCATGTAGCGCACTGGCGATCGTATTTGCCGTGGCCCCGTTTTGGCGATTTCGCTTTTCTGCTTGGTATTGGTTGACAACTGTGGGCCTCGCGATAGCCAATCTAGTAACACTATATATCATGATGGCTAAGGTTTCAGTCCACAATCTGCCAGCTAAAAGTGTAGTTCAACTGTTGCTGGTTGTCGACTGCATGGCTTGCTGGTCGGCTATGGTGGGAGTTTATTACGCTCTTCATCGCCGATTTCCATGGCAAACCTCTGACCGATAATCCGTTACCTGCATGGCTATGGCAGATATGCAGGTTGGTGTTGGCTATCGGGATTGACCGCTAGTGGGCGGATGAAGACCTTGCGCTTTTTCCGGTGCCGAATGACACTCGCTCCGAAGGGAAGTTCCGATGCCATTGTTGAATGGAAAAGTCGCTCTTGTGATCGGAGGGGCGCGGGGCATCGGGGCGGCAGTTAGCCGTAGGATGGTTGCAGATGGAGCGGCGGTTTCGATCGTCTATCTGAGCCGGTCGGACCAGGCCGAAGAACTGGCAAGCGAGCTAAGGACTGGCGGCGCTTCTGTTCTCACGATTAAGGCCGACGTGAGCGATCCGATCGCCCTCGCGGGTGCCATGGATACATCTTTCGCCCATTTCGGCCGTCTGGACGTGTTGGTAAGCGTGGCAGGCACGGCCATTGTTGGCCCTCTCGATGCTTACGCAGAGGACGCTTTCGACCGCATCTTCGCATTGAACGTGCGCGCTCCATTCACCGCCGCGAAAAAGGCGGCGACCATGATGGACGTCGGTGGACGGATCATCACAATCGGCAGCATCGTCGCGGATCGCATGCCGGGAGAAGGCGGAACTCTCTACGCCGCCAGCAAGTCGGCGCTGGGAGGCCTGACGCGGGGGCTGGCGCGCGACCTTGGCGAACGCGGGATCACCGCTAATCTCATCCAACCCGGACCGATCGACACCGAGCGCAATCCCGCGAACGGCCCCAACGCCGAGGCTAATAGGACGCCTCTCGCCATACGGCGTCACGGAACGCCGGACGAGGTCGCAGGGCTCGTTGCCTATCTTGCATCATCAGAAGCCGCGTTCGTAACGGGCTCGGTCTATAACATTGATGGCGGTTGGAGCGCCTAATCTGCGCGTGCCTACGATCGCTTCCGGGGAAGGACCGAACGGCAGTCAGCGTCGTGTTCTAGGCGAAATCTGCAGTCGATCCGGCCGCACTCGACGCGCCCACCGCACGATACTCTGAAGCCGGCCACGGTCGCAACCCGCAGCCGGCCCCCCGCCCCGATCAGTGCTTGGTGATCGGCGTATTCTGCGACGCGATCGCCACCCATTTGCCGCCGCGCTTCTGGAATATGTCCATCCACGAATAGACGCCGCTGGTCGACGCACCCTTGTGCGTGCTCTCCTCGGTATCCATCCCCTGCACGATCGCCAGATCGCCGACGATCCGGACATGAACGTCGTGATTGGTCATTGAGGTGGTCTTGTCCTCGCCCGACGTGATGCCCGCCAGGAACTCGGCGCGGGTGGCCTGCTTGCCGGTCTGGTTCTGGCCGATCCAGTCCGGTGCGATGATCTCCTTAAGCGCGGTTACGTCCTTCGCGACCATCGCTTTCGACCAGCTGGCCTCCTTCGCGACCAGTTCATCGGAAGGGGGCGCGGCGAACGAAGCCGTCGCCAGAGTGGTTGCTGCAAACGTGCACGCCATCCATGTCAGAAGCCTCATCGAAGACACTCCTCAGTCCTGGTGGGTAACAACAGGCCGCTCGCCGGGTTTTGCGTATGGGCGGGTCGGCGCCGCTGATTAGCACGCAGCCGTTCCACTTGCGAATCGACCATCGGCGGGGGGCGGCGCCGGCCTCGACGCCTAGTCGAGCACGCGCGCCGCGATCGCCTCGCGCCGTCGTGGCGTGACGCCGAGCTCCTTGCGGAGATAATCGTCGAGCGAGCCATGACGCTCGTCGATCGCCGCGAAGGCAGCGTCGATATAGGACGCCTCGACCGTCATCAGCACGCGGATGACCGAATCCGAGATGCCCTCGCCGTAGCTCGCGCGAATATGTCGAGCGCCCGCCGCGATCCGCCGCTCGACCCGGCCGGCGACGTTGGTGAGCAGATAGTCTGCGACGATGTCGTCGCGATGCACGTCCATCATCGCGTGGAACAGCGCGACCGCGAGGCCGGTGCGGTCCTTGCCCGCCATGCAGTGGATCAGGGAGGGGCCGGGGATCGTCGCCAGCGCCTCGAAATAGCGGGCGAGGATTGGGACCATGCGCGGCCGGAACGGCATCTCGGCATAGCCACGCACCATCGCGCGCCGGGCCTCCTCCACGCCGGGCACCCCGCGCGCCGCATCGACATGCGGGGCGATGCCGGTCGTATCCTCGTCGACGAAGAACACCTGCGCGGCGAAGCCCTCCGGCCGCCGGCAGGGCGCCACCGCGCGCTCGCCCGCCCCGCGCAGATCGATCACCACCGCGAGCCCGAGCCCCCCGATCGCCTCCAGATCCGAGTCGGTGGCATCGACATGCTGAGCCGAGCGGAAGAGATGGCCGGTCTTCAGCCGTCCGGACGGGGTCGCATAACCGCCATAATCACGGAAGTTATGCACGCCCTCAAGGGGTAGCACGCGGCTGTCGACGAGTAGGTCAGTGGCCATGGGCTTCTCCTGCACAAGCGACTCCACCTCCATTTTCGACGCCGATCATGACGATCCCGCGACCGGCACTCAACCGATGCTCTTCCGGCAGGCAACCATGGGTCACGCATTCTTAACGGGACGGGAGGCAATTTCCGGTTGCCCAGCGTGAGAGAGGTTCGCCTTTGACGCCCATCGACCCTTTGCCGCTCGACCATAGCTGGCCGCTCTTCGAGCGTGGGGTGCATTTCGAGCTCGGCTGCCTCACCGGCGGCCAGGGGACGGGGCTGATCGATCCTGCGCTCGACGGGCAAGCGCTTGCACGACACGGCATCGGCACCTGGGCGTGCGATCTCAGCGACAACGCCCTGACCTGGTCAGCCGGCGTGTATGATCTGTTCGGATTGCCGCGTGGTGCTCACCTGTCCCGTACCGAGGTGGTCGGGCTCTATGACGAGCGCTCGCGCACCGCGATGGAACGGCTGCGGGCCTATGCCATCAAGCATCGGCGAGGCTTCACGCTGGACGCGGAAATCCTGCCCGATCGGGGAGGCCATCGCTGGATGCGACTGGTCGCCGCCCCGATCTGCGAGGGCGGCCGCGTCGTGCGCCTGCACGGCCTCAAGCGAGACGTCTCCCACGAATATCGGTGACCCCGGCCGAAGCATGGAAACGGCGATAATCGGCCATAAGCAGATAATGCAGAGCCGAATGACGTAGAGCAGCGACTGCTTGCGGGAGAATCGTGATGCTGCCTGGTCTTGCCGCGCTCGTTCTTGCGACGCTCTTCACCGGGGCTGCGCTTTACATCAGCCTTGTCGAGCATCCCGCCCGATTGGTTCTCCATGATGCTGCGCTGCTTGCTCAATGGCAGTCCAGCTATATGCGCGCGCTGCCCATTCAAGCAGGCCTGGCCTTGCTCGGCACCGCCGTCGGGCTGGTCGTCTGGTATCGTTCCGATGGCTGGCAGTGGCTTGTCGGCAGTCTCACGCTCCTCGCAAACTGGCCGTTCACGATGTTCGTCATCATGCCGACGAACAAGCGCCTGCTCGCCATGCGGCAGAGTGAAGCGGGCCCTGAGAGCCGCAGGATGCTGCTGCGCTGGGCCGCCCTCCACCACGTAAGGAGCGCCCTCGGATGCATCGCGGTGCTGCTTTTCCTGTGCGGTCTCGTCGCGGCGCAACGTCCGTAATCCACCTTCCGCCAATAGCGCCAACGGCCGAAACGGTTGACTGCCCGGCCGGACCCACGAATATGCCGGGCGAGAGGACCGAGGCCCACCCATGTCGAACTTCGAATTCCGTTTCGATGAGGAGCAGGGCGTGCTGCATTGCAAGGCCAACGGCTTCTTCACCGTCGAGGAGGTGCAAGCGTTCGGGGTGGCGATGCGCCACCATGCCGACACCGCGCGCCGTGCGCATGGTTACTGCCGGCTGCTGATCGACAGCAGCGACGGCGTCGTGCAGTCGAACGAGGTGATCGAGGAATTCGCCCGCTTCCCCCCGATGATCCAGCGTCCGGGCGACAAGAAGGCGGTGGTGGTGAGCTCCAGCCTCGCCAAGGTGCAGGCGCGTCGCACGTTCCACAGCGACCGCGAGCAGGCCTTCGTGTCGATGGCCGCCGCGACCGCATGGCTGATGGCGGACTGACCGCTCCCGCCTCCCCTCATCGCTCCGCCGGCTTGCCGTGCCGCGGCCCACGTCCTACCCCGCACGCCATGACCCGCCCGATCCTGCTCCCCGCCGCCGACCGCATCGCCTCGCCCTGGAAGAATGGCGGCGGCGTGACGAGCGAGGTTGCGGTCTTCCCGGCTGGCGCGTCGATGGACGATTTCCTGTGGCGGGTGAGCATCGCCGAGGTGGCGGAAGCCGGCGCCTTCTCACGCTTCCCGATGATCGATCGCGTGCTGGCCGTGCTCGAAGGCACGCTGTCGCTGGCCGTCACCGGGGAGGATGCGCCGGTGCTGCTCTCGTCCGCGACGGGCGCGCACGCCTTTCCGGGCGATGTCGATGCACATGGCACACCGCTCGACGGGCCGGTACGTGATCTCAACATGATGGTCCGGCGCGGGGCGTGGCAGGGCACGACCGAGGTGCTGCGGCCATTTGCGCCGATGCGGATCGACGACCTGCCATGCTGCGCGCTGCTGGTCGCGACGGGTCCGGCTCGCGTCGAGCGTCTCGGCGAGACGTTCGCGCTCGATCGGCTGGATGCGCTGCTCATCGACGAGGCCGGCGACGCACCGATCATGCTTTCCAGCGATGCGTCGCTCTATCTGATCCGGCTCACAACCACCTGATCCTGCGCGCAGCTCAGCCCTTGGTGGCCGGCACGCACTTCAGCTGGGCGCCGCCGCCCTGCCCCAACCCCGCCTCCATCGCATCCGCATAGACCTTCAGCATCGCCAGGCAGCGCTGCTGGTTGAAGAATGTCCGGCGACCGGTGATCAGACCCTCGAGCGCGTAGGATATATGCGAAGGCTTGGCGGCGCGGCCCGCGCTAGCTCCAGTCCTCGTCCTCGAACACCGGCGCGCGGCCCTGCCGGGCGGCGGTGAGCGTTTCGGCATGGCCGGCCGATGCCAGCAGCAATTCCTGTTCACGCGATTCGCCTTCGAGCAACTGCGCCGCGCTGGCGTCAAAGCTCTGGTTGAACAGCCGCTTGGCGGCGCGCACCGCGCGCGGGCTCTGCGCCGCGATGGCGCGCGCTATCGCCAGCGCCTCGGCATGCGGATCGTCGGCGAGCCGCGTGACGAGACCCAGCCGGGCCCCCTCATCCCCCGCGATGCGGCGCGCGGAATAAGTGAGTTCGCGCGCCACATCGTCGCGTACCAGCCCGCGCAGCAGCGCGATCCCGCCGATGTCGGGCACCAGCCCCCAACGCATCTCCATGACCGAAAGCTCAGCGTCGGGCGTGGCGATGCGGATGTCGGCGCCCAGCATTATCTGGAAGCCCGCGCCGAAGGCGAAACCATGCACCGCCGCGATCACCGGCACGGGCAGCATGCGCCAGCCCCACGCGGCGTTCTGGAAGATATTGGCCTCGCCATGCGTGCGCGGCATCAGATCGCGCAGCGCTGGGCTGCTCCCGAGGCTTTCGAGGTCGATGCCGACGCAGAAGCCCCGCCCTTCGCCCGACAACACCACCGCGCGCACGCCCGCCATGCCGTCGAGCCGCGCCTGCACGGCCGCGATCTCCGCAAACATGCCCTCGTCGAGCGCGTTGATCTTCTCCGGCCGGGCGAGCCGTACATCGGCAACGCCGCCCTCGACCGACAGGCTGATCCGGTCCGTCATGTCCCTCTCCCCTGATCCAGCGCCTCAGATCGAGCGGCCGACGACTTCCTTCATGATCTCGTTGGTGCCGCCGAAGATGCGGGTGACGCGCGCGTCGCGCCACAGCCGGGCGACCATATATTCGTTCATGTAGCCCGCGCCGCCATGCAGCTGGAGCGCCATGTCGATCACGCGGCCCTGCATGTCGGTGTGCCACATCTTCGCGGCGGATGCCTCGGCGGTGGTGAGTTCGCCCTTGAGGTGGCGGGCGATGCACCAGTCGAGATGCGCCCAGCCGACCTGCAACTGGGTCTTCATGTCGGCCAGCGTGAACTTGGTGTTCTGGAACTCGAACACGGTCTTGCCGAACGCCTTGCGATCCTTGACGAACGCCACCGCCTCGTCGAACGCGCGCTGGGTTGCGGCCTGCGCCGAGATCGCGATCGACAGCCGCTCCTGCGGCAGCTGGTTCATCAGATAGGCGAAGCCCTTGCCCTCCTCGCCGAGGCATTGGGTCATCGGCACGCGGACATCCTCGAAGAACAGCTCCGAGGTGTCGGCGGAATGCTGGCCAACCTTGTCGAGGTTGCGCCCGCGCTGGAAGCCCGGCGTATCGGCATCGACGAGGATCAGCGAGATGCCCTTGGCGCCCTGCGTCGGATCGGTCTTGGCGACGACAATGATCAGGTCCGCATTCTGGCCGTTGGTGATGTAGGTCTTGGAACCGTTGACGACATAGTGGTTGCCGTCCTTGATCGCGGTGGTGCGCACGCCCTGCAGATCGGAGCCCGCGCCGGGCTCGGTCATGGCGATGGCGGTGATGATTTCGCCCGACACCATGCCCGGCAGATATTTGCGCTTCTGCTCCTCCGAGCCATAGGCCTCGATATAGTCGACGACGATGTCGCTCTGCAGCGTGATGCCCGCGGCCGAGCCCGAATAGCCCAGCTCCTCGCCAACCACGGCGTTGTAGCCGAAATCGAGGCCGAGCCCGCCATATTCCTCCTTCACGGTCGGGCAGAGCAGCCCCGCCTCGCCGCATGCCCGCCAGAATTTGCGGTCGACGATGCCCTCCTGCTCATAGCGGTCGAGGTTCGGAATCAGCTCGCGGTCGAACAGCTTGCGTACCGTGTCACGGAACAGGGCGTGATCTTCGTTGAAGGCGGTCCGCTGGGCGAGGTCGAGCATCACTCTCTCCGGTTTTCGGTTTTCTGGCGACCACGATAGACGGGTGGGTGCATCTCCACAAAGGCGGTCATCGTCTCGTGATGACCGCCACAGGCGATTGCACGCTGTCTCCGCCCCGCTATGCACATGCCAACCGGCACGCAGGAGACACAAGCATGGCGGATGCGGAACTGGCGGGCCCGATCCTGCCGAGAACGGCACCGCCACGCTGTTTCAGGACGCCCGCACCGTCGCGTTCGTCGCCGCGTTGCGCGCCTTCCTCTGAAGGCCAAGGCGGCCGGGGCCATCGAAGCCCCGGCTGACGTGCTTACCAGTGCCGCCGGTAATAAGGACGGCGGTAGCCATAATGGCGGTAGTACCAGACATGGTACGGATAGGGCCGGTAGACCCACGTGCCGCCATAGAACACCCATGGCCGGTACCAGCCCGGCGCGGCATAGGCATAGGACGGGCCGTAGGAGCCGTAGAACGCCGGCGCGCCGCCACGCACGACATAGCCGGGCGGACAGCCGGGGCTGGTGGCGTTGCTGCCCGCGCTGCTGGCGATCGCAGCCCCGCCCACGGCGCCGACCGCCGCACCGGCCAGCGCGCCGGTGCCATGATCGCCGCGCCCGGAGAGGCCCGCGCCGACGATCGCGCCGAACAGCCCGCCAATCACAGCGCCCGCGCCGACATCGCCATGCGACTTCACGCAATAGGCCTGCGCCCAGCGCTGGGCGTCGGACGCATATCGGCGATCCAGATCGGCGAACTGCGCGGCGTCGGGTCCGGGCTGGTAGCCGGGCGGCGGCGGAGGCAACCGCGAGCCGTCATAGCCCGGAGGCGGCGCAGGCGCGTCGTCATATCCCTGCGGCTCACCACGATCATAACCGGGAGGCGGACCGCGATCATAGCCCTGCGGCGGAGCGGCACCATAGCCGGGCGGCGGCGACTGGCCATAGCCGGGCGGCGGCGGTGTATTCCCCCGCCCCTGATCATAGCCGGAGCCCTGATCGTAGCCGGAGCCCTGATCGTAGCCGGAGCCCTGATCATAGCCCTGGCCCTGATCATAGTCGCCGCCCTGATCGTAGCCCGGAGGCGCCTGCTGATATCCGGGCGGCGGCGGGGCATAACCCTGCGACCCGCCCGGCGCCTGCGCGGACGCAGCCGAAAGCGCAACGGACGACACGGCCATCGACAGGCCGGTTGCCACAAACATGGTCTTGGTCAGCAACTTGGCTGTCATTCGGCACGATCCTGCAACGCGGGTTCAATCGGCATCAGTAACCCGACTCTGACTGAACGGCGTCTGAGCGTCGAGCCCTTCCTTTCACCATCATGGCACGCACGCCTGATTCTTGCAGCGCCTCGATCAGCTCGCCATCGAGCGCTTGCGAACGCCCACGCTGCGGCTAGGGCTGTGACCCGATATGCGAAGGAGGGGAATCATGCCCCAGTTGGCCTGCACGACGATCACCTCGCCCGTCGGCTGCCTCCAGCTGGTCGCGACTGACGCGGCGCTGGTGGCAATCCTGTGGGAGAAGGATGACCCCGCACGCGTCCCGCTGGGCGCGCTGGCCGAGGATGACGCGCATCCCGTGCTGACCGAGACCGCGCGCCAGCTCCGCGATTATTTCGAAGGCCGCCGCACACGCTTCACCGTGCCGCTCGAATTTACCGGAACGGTTTTCCAGCGCGAGGTCTGGCAGGCGCTCCTCACCATCCCGTTCGGCGAGACGCGCAGCTATCGCCAGATCGCCGAGCAGATCGGTCACCCCGCCGCGGTGCGCGCGGTGGGGGCGGCGAACGGCCGCAATCCCATCTCGATCATCGCGCCGTGCCATCGCGTGATCGGCACCGACGGCAAGCTGACCGGTTTTGCCGGCGGCCTCGACGCCAAAGCCACTCTCCTCGCGCTGGAAGGTGTGGCCGTGGCACCCGCGACCAGCGACGATCGCCAATATTCCTGGCTGGACGCCGGCGTATCTCCCATTGGATGATCGGCAGGCGAATGGGAAAGCCGAGCATTGTCCTTGGCATGGATAACAGCGCTACCTAAGCTGCCCGCGACGCCTGTCCTGCTCTCGCTCCAGATGGCAGGTCAGCTCGGACCGACAGCCCCTCGTTGGAAACCCTTCGCCGCGACATGGTACGCCGCATCATCCACAGCGCGCGCAGCATAGGCCAGACCCCGGGAGAATGAGCATGACGCATGCAATTGGCTACGCCGTCCAGGACGCCAGCAGCCCACTCCGGCCGTTCCGCTTCGATCGGCGCGCGATCCGGTCCAATGACGTCGCCATCGAGATCCTCTATTGCGGCGTCTGCCATTCGGACCTGCACCAGGCACGCAACGATTGGCACAATTCGCTCTACCCGATGGTGCCCGGCCACGAGATCGTCGGGCGGGTGACGGCGGTCGGCGATCAGGTGGCGAAGTTCAAGGTGGGCGATCCCGTCGCGGTCGGCTGCCTTGTCGACAGCTGCCGGAGCTGCGAACAGTGCGCGGCCGGCGAGGAGCAATATTGCCGCAGCCGCGCCACGCCTACCTACAACGGCAAGGAACGCGACGGCGAGACGCCGACCTTCGGCGGCTATTCGGATCATATCGTCGTGCGCGAGGAGTTCGTGCTGCGTCTCCCCGACGGGCTCGACATCGCGCGCGCAGCCCCGCTCCTGTGCGCGGGCATCACCAGTTGGACGCCGCTCAAGCAATGGCATGTCGGGCCCGGTAGCCGGGTCGGCGTGATCGGGCTGGGCGGACTCGGTCATATGGCGGTGAAGCTCGCGGTCGGACTTGGTGCCGAGGTGACGGTGGTCACGACCTCACCGTCGAAAGAAGCCGATGCGCTGGCGCTCGGCGCGCACAAGGTGCTGCTCTCCACCGACAAGGCAGCGATGCGCGCGGCGGCCCACAGCTTCGATCTGATCGTCGACACGGTGCCGGTAGCGCACGACCTGACGCCTTACATGCCGCTGCTCGACATCGACGGCACCATCGTGCTGGTCGGCGCGATCGATATGCTGCCCCCTTTCCACTCCGGGCTGCTGCTCGGCGGGCGCCGGCGCGTGGCAGGGTCCGCAATCGGCGGCATTCCCGAAACGCAGGCGCTGCTCGATTTCTGCGCCGAGAAGAACATCCTGCCCGACACCGAGATGATCGCAATCCAGGACGTCAACCACGCGTTCGAGCGGATGGAGCGATCGGACGTGAAGTATCGCTTCGTCATCGACATGGCCTCGCTCGCCAGCGACAAGACATGATCCTGCCCGATCCCCGGCTGATGTAGCGGGATGGCCGCCCTGTAGGCCGTCGCCGCGTCGGCCGAAGGGGTGAGCCGGCGCGGCATCCCCTCGATATCCTCGATCGCCCCCCAGCGCGTCTTCGTGGCGGCGAGGCAGCGTCGACGGCGGCTCAGTTTTCCTCAGCCAGCGCCTCGATGCGCGTGCTGAGCTTGCCGATCACGCGCACCAGCTCGTCGAGCTCGTCTTTGTCGAGTGTCCCGAACACGTCGATCAGGAAGCGGTTGCGGATCGGCTGGGAGGCCGCGATCGCCGCCTCGCCCGCCGCCGTCACCGAGATGCGCTTGGCGCGGCGATCGTCCGGATCGGGATCGCGACGGACGAGGCCGTCGCGCTCCAGCCCGTCGATCGCCTCGGTCACGGTACGCGGCGCCTGACCGAGCGCGGAGGCGATGTCGGTCGACCGCACCGGCCCACAGCGCTCCACCAGCTGCAGCAGTTTGGTCCGTGCCAGCGACGTGCCGTGTATCATCATCAGCCGGTCCACCAGCCGATGGGCCCGCAGATAATAATCGCGCAGCGCCTCGGCCGCGCGTTCACAGTCGGCAAGCTGTTCTTGAGGGTCCATAATAAATGGGGTTGCCATATTTCACTCTTTTGGGCAAGGGCGGCGACGGGGGCTTATGCCCCGCGTGGTGTCGCATAAGGATCGTCGATGGTCGAAGCTGCCCAACAGCCCCCCGCAACAGGGGACAAGCGTGCGAGGCGCCTGAGCCCGCGGGCGCGGCGCATCCTGCTGGTCGTGGCCGTCGTGGCAGCAACGGCATTCGGGCTGTGGCTGATACATTACGAGACCCGCGGCAAATATATCGAGAGCACCGACGACGCTTATATCCGCGCCGACGCCGTGACCGTGAGCCCCAAGATCTCGGGCTATGTCGAACAGGTGTTCGTCGCCGACAACCAGGACGTCAAGGCTGGCCAGCCGCTCGTCCGCATCGATCCGCGCGACTATAAGGCGCAGACCTCGCAATATCAGGCGCAGATCGACGTCGCACGCGCCAATGCGGATAATGTCCGCGCGATGATCCGCGAACAGGACGCCGCGATCGCGCAGGCCCGCGCCCAGCTCGCCGCGTCGGAGGCCGATGCACGCTTCTCCGCGGGCGAGGTCCAGCGCTATACCCCGCTCGCCGAGAGTGGGGCGGAGACGCGCGAGAAGCTCACCACGCTGCGCAACCAGGCAACGCAGGCCGCCAACGCCGCCGCCGCCCAGCGCGCCGCGCTCGACAGCGCCGAGCGTCGCATCGGCGCACTGCAAGCGCAGATCCGTCAGGCCGAGGCGCAGGGCGAGACGGCTCAGGCGCAGCTCTCCGCCGCCAACGTCAATCTCGGCTCGACGATCGTGCGCGCCAGCGTCGACGGCCGCGTCGGCGACAAGAGTGTGCGCGTCGGCCAGTTCGTCCAGTCCGGCACGCGGATGATGTCGGTGGTGCCGCTGTCCAAGATCTACGTCAGCGCCAATTTCAAGGAGACGCAGATCGGCCTGATGCGCCCCGGCCAGCCCGCCACGATCGAGGTGGATTCGCTGCCCGGTGTCGAGCTCAAGGGCCATGTCGACAGCGTGTCGCCGGGCACGGGTGCCGAATTCTCACTGCTGCCCCCCCAGAACGCCACCGGCAACTTCACCAAGATCGTCCAGCGCGTGCCGATCCGCGTCGCGATCGACGCCGGCCCCGACGCGCGCAAGGTTCTGGTGCCGGGCCTGTCGGTGACGGTGAAGGTCGACACCATCGCGGCCAAGAGCGAGATGCGCTTGATCAAGGATCAGGAGAAGGCCCGCGGCGATCGATGAGCGACACGCCCGCCTCCCCCGCCGCGGTGCCCGCGATGCCGGAACGCGCCGACGCCGCCGCGTGGTTGGCGGTGGCGGCGGGGACGCTGGGCGCGCTGATGGCGACGCTCGACATCTCGATCGTCAACTCCTCGCTCCCCACCATCCAGGGCGAGATCGGCGCCAGCGGCACCGAAGGCACCTGGATCGCCACCGCCTATCTGGTGGCCGAGATCATCATCATCCCGCTGTCGGGCTGGCTGGAGAAGGTGTTCGGCCTGCGCACCTTCCTGCTGCTCGCCGCGACGCTGTTCACCTGCTTCTCGATGATGTGCGGCTTCTCGACGACGCTGCCGATGATGATCGTCGGGCGCGTCGGCCAGGGCTTCACCGGCGGCGCGCTGATCCCGACTGCGATGACGATCATCGCCACGCGCCTGCCGCGCTCGCAGCAGCCGATCGGCAATTCGATGTTCGGCGCCACCGCCATCCTCGGCCCCGTGCTGGGCCCGGTGCTGGGCGGCTGGCTGACCGAGAATGTCAGCTGGCACTATGCCTTCTTCATCAACCTGCCGGTGGGCGCGGCGCTGATCACGCTGCTGCTGGTGGCGATGCCCTTCCACAAGCCCAAGCTCGATCTGCTGCGCGAAGCCGACTGGCTCGGCATCGCGGGCCTCGCCATGGGGCTCGGCGGGCTGACCGTCGTGCTGGAGGAAGGCGAGCGCGAACAATGGTTCTCCTCGCCCGAGATCCGCTGGCTGGCGCTGGTGGCCGCGATCGGCTTCGTCCTGCTGTTCGCCGGGCAGATGCTGGCGAGCAAGCCGGTGATCCGCCTGCGCCTGCTGCTCGATCGCCAGTTCGGCAGCATCGTCGCGATGGTGACGGTGGTGGGCATGGTGATCTACGGCACCTCCTACGTCATCCCGCAGTTCCTCTCGATCATCGCGGGCTACAACTCGCTGCAATCGGGACAGATCGTGCTGCTGTCGGGCATACCGATGATGCTGATGATGCCGTTCACGCCCTGGCTGGTGCAGAATGTCGACATCCGCATCGCGGTGCCGTTCGGGCTGACGCTGCTGGCGCTGAGCGCCTGGCTGGAAACCGATCTCACCTCGCTCTCCACGGGCGGCAACTTCGTCGCGTCGCAGCTGATGCGCGGCGTCGGCACGGTGTTCGCGATGATGTTCATGAACCAGGCCGCGATCCGATCGGTGCCCCCCGCGCAGGCCGGCGATGCGTCCGGCCTCTACAACGCGGCGCGCAATCTGGGCGGCTCCTTCGCGCTGGCCGGGATCGCGGTGATCCAGGATCAGCGCACCTGGCTGCACAGCCGCCGGATCGAGGACACGCTCTCCGCCAATTCCGTGCGCGTGCAGGATTATATGGCCGCGCAGAGCCAGTCGCTTGGTGGGCAGGCGGCGGCCTATCGCTCGCTCGGCGCCACGATCCAGACGCAGGCGCTGACCATGACCTATGCAGACCTGTTCTGGATCCTCGCGGTCGGCATCCTGATGGTCACCCCTCTCGCCCTGTTCCTTCGGCCGCTTCCCAAACACGCGAAGCCGGTCGCTGCCCATTGAGGAGCGCCATGCGCCCGATCCTTCCTCCCTTCGTCCTGCTTGCCCTGCTCGCCGGCTGCACCGTCGGGCCGAACTATGCCGGTCCGCCGCAGGCCGCGCCCAAGGCCCCCGCCTTCGTCCGCGCCGACGCGGCGCAGGCGTCCGCCACCGCGCCGGTCGCACGCTGGTGGGAGGCGCTCGGCGATCCGGTGCTGAACGATCTGGTCGCACGCGCGCTCGCCGCCAATCCCAACATCGCGATCGCCGAGGCACGGCTGCGGCAGGCGCGCGCGGCGCTCCGCATCGAGAAGGCCAACGAGCTGCCCAGCGCCAACGCGCAGGCGATCTACGCCCATGCCCACCTGCCCGGCGTGAACTTCAACAGCAACGGCAGCAACAACGGCAGCAGCTCGACCGATCTCGACCTCTTCAACCTCGGCTTCGATGCGACCTGGGAAGTCGATCTGTTCGGCGGCCAGCGCCGCGCGATCGAGGCGGCGCGCGCGCAGGCCGGCGCCGCCGAAGCCAAGCTCGCCGACGCGCAGGTCAGTCTCTCGGCCGAGGTGGCGCAGGCCTATGTCAACCTGCGCGACCGCCAGCGCCGGATCGATCTCAGCACGCGATCGGTCAGGATGCAGGAGCAGATGCTGGCGCTGACCCAGCAGCGCTATGATCGCGGCACCGCCTCGCGCCTCGACGTCACGCGGCTCCAGAACCAGCTCGACGGCACCCGCGCCGACATCACCCCGCTCAACGCCGAGCTCGAAGCCTATCTGGACGAACTCGCGACGCTGACCGGCGACGAGCCCGGCGCGCTCGACGACCGGCTGAAAACGGCGCAGCCGATCCCGCTGCCGCCCGCGCAGGTGGCGGTGGGCGACCCCGCAGCTCTGCTCCAGCGCCGGCCCGACATCCGCGCCGCCGAGCGCACGCTCGCCGCCGACACCGCCAAGATCGGTCAGGCCGAGGCCCAGCGCTTCCCCAAGCTCAGCTTCATGGGGATCATCGGGCTGGGCGGCAGTTCGCCGTCGGACCTCACCAAGCTCGACGATTTCACCGCGCTGGTGGCGCCGCAGCTCAGCTGGAACTTCCTCGATTTCGGGCGCAACAAGGCGCGCGTCGTGCAGGCCGAGGGCGTGCGCGACGAGGCCGAGGGTCAGTATCGCGCCACCGTGCTGGCGGCGCTGCGCGATGCCGAGGATTCGCTCTCGCGCTTCCGCTATCGTCGCATCACCATCGCCACGCTGGCCCGCGCCAAGGCGGAGGCAGACGAGGCGCTCGCGCTCTCCGAACAGCGCTACAAGGCCGGCACCTCGACGCTGATCGACCTGCTCGACGCGCGCCGCCAGCAGATCGCCGCCGAACAGAGTC
>Ga0070730_10001662_pt1 | contig 21135 bp, 18 predicted proteins | sample Coa_R1_3_FD_66447 | JGI IMG/M metagenome (GOLD analysis project Ga0070730, IMG submission 66447) | Surface soil microbial communities from Centralia Pennsylvania, which are recovering from an underground coalmine fire - Coalmine... | ecosystem: Environmental > Terrestrial > Soil > Unclassified ... | reverse complement strand
CCGTACGCCCTGGAAGTCGCGGTGCGCAACGATCGGGTCGCCCTGCGCAATACCGGGCTGGCGGAGCGCCTGTTGAGCATGAGCAGGAGTGGTGTTCACGCGTTGTAGGGCTGAGGCGTTCCGCAGACAAGACTTGCCTAATTCCGAGTTGCGAGGTAGAATATACAACATACAAAGCGTCTTCTCTGGTACCGGATTGCTGGTACCTTTGCTATATCGCGTAGGAGGTTCCCTTGTGGACCTCGGTATTTTTTAAGGAGGGATAGTATATGTCTGGAACTGAGACTACAGCGGCGAATTCGCACGCAGCGTCAGGCTATGCCCATCCAGAGGTGCTGGTCGAGACCCAGTGGGTGGCCGATAACCTCAACGATCCAACTATTCGCCTGATTGAGGCCGACGAGGATGTGTTACTGTACGAGGTCGGCCATATTCCTGGGGCCGTCAAGCTGGACTGGCACGTGGATGTGCAGGACGACCTGGACCGCGACTTTATTGACCAGCAGGGCTTTGAGCAGTTGATGAGTCGCTGGGGCATTAGTAACGATACCACGATTGTGCTCTACGGTGACAAGAACAACTGGTATGCCTGCTACTCGTTCTGGCTCTTCACCATGTACGGCCATACGAAGATGAAGATTATGAATGGTGGCCGGAGCAAATGGGAGGCGGAGAAGCGCGAGATGACCAGGGATGTGCCCCAGTTCGCGGCAACGACCTACCATGCTCAAGCCGCCGACGAGACGCTACGCGCCTATCGCGATGACGTCTTCGCCGAACTCAAGAATCCCAGCCGCCGCCTGATCGATGTGCGCTCGCCCGATGAATACACAGGTCGCCTGATCCACATGGTCAACTATCCGCAGGAGGGTGCGCAGCGTGGTGGCCATATCCCAGGTGCGAAGAATATTCCCTGGGCCACGGCGGCCAACAGCGATGGCACCTTCAAGTCGGCATCAGAGCTGCGTCTGCTCTATGGGGCAAAGGATATCACGCCGGATAAGGAAGTGATCGCGTATTGTCGTATTGGTGAGCGTTCGGCCCATACCTGGTTTGTGCTGACGCGTCTGCTGGGTTTCCCGCGTGTGCGCAACTATGACGGCTCCTGGACGGAATGGGGTAACATGGTGCGCGCGCCTATCGAAAAGCCGTAACATAAGCTGTCCCCGCATCCACAAGACAGGGTAAGGTCCTGTCTTGTGTGGTTCATGAGTGGGAGACCAGGCAGTAGCTTTTAACCTATCCTCAGAAGGAGTTACATCGGAATGGATCGTCAAGAGGCAATTGACTTTCTGCTAGATCATTATGATAACCCGCGCAACTATGGTTCGCTGGAGAAGCCGGATGTGAGCTTGAGTGGGGGCAATCCCGGTTGCGCCGACGTGATTACGATGGAGGCGCGTTTCAATAACGAGAACAAGCTGGAAGAGATTAGCTGGCATGGCGATGGCTGCACTATCAGTCGCGCCGCCGCCTCCTACGTCACCGAGATTGTGCAGGGGATGACCGCCGAAGAGATTGAGGCGATGAGCTTCGAGGATCTGATCGAGGAGCTTGGACGCGAGTTGGTGATGACGCGCCCAACCTGCGCCACGCTTGCCCTGGGAACGCTCAAGAAGGGCGTGCATGAGTTCCATATGCATCGATTGGCTGGGAAAACGAAGCCATCTGATCAGTAGGGCGGCAGGAGCAGGACATTTGCCTGATCCTTCCTATCTATGCACCTTTTTTCTGCTGAGTTCGTTTCCTCCAATGGAGCAGCAGAGATTGGGGATGGCCTGGTTATGCGCTCTCTTGAGAAAGGTGCTGCCAGTAGTCCCGAACTCTCCCTTTTGTAGAGATGAGGTCTGGCCTCACGCAGATTCGGGCGGCTCGGTATGAATGACGACCGAGCCAAGGCGGGGATAGGCCTGGCGCAGGGCGCGCTTGATCTCCTCAGCCCAGATGTGTACCTGGCTGAGCGGAGCATGGGCATCGAAGATCGTATGTAATACCAGGTCGATGTCGCCGGCTTCCTGCTGTGCCTCCTGTGAGATATCGGTCTTTTCACTGAGATCAGTTGTGGTTGTGCGCGAGCGGTAGAGGTGGACATCGTGTGCGCTGCCAACTCCCGCGATACGGTCGGCGATGTGGCAAATGTCTGCGGCCATCGCTGTATAGCATTCGGTAACGTCCTGGCGCCGCACAATCGTTTCGTTAGGTGCTTCCAGGTGGGTAGTGACGCGGCGCAGCAGGGAGTTACCCTGTAGGACGGCCTGCTCCAGGTGGGTGGCGACGGCGTGGGCTTCGCGGAGATCCATATTAGCATGCACTTCCAGGTCGAAATCGGCCTCCAGTTGTCCTTCCACTTCCCGCACATGAATGTCGTGGGCATGCACACCCTGTAGCTCCGCCAGATAGTGAATCTGGTCGGTCACTGTCTCTCTGGGGGAGGCAGTCGGTTCGACATGCACCACAATATCGACCTCCCCTTGCGCTGAAACGGTGCGTATGCCATCCATGGCAGCCTTCTCTACACGCTCGGTCAGCGTATGGGTTTGCTCGAATGTCAGCGTGCGGGGCGCGGCGATGATCACGTCCGCGAAGAGCTTGTTGCCAGCGCGCCGGGTGCGGATACGGCGTATCTCGGTTACATCTTCCAGGCGGGTAATGTACTCTTCAATGCGCGTGGCTAAGGCCTCGGGTGCACGATCAATCAGCGCGTCGATGGTCTCTCGCGCCAATCGCATGCTCACCCAGAGCACGATACCAGAGACTCCCAGTGCGGCGATCGCATCGGCCTGGCTCAACCAGGCTGGCAGGTGAAACATGCGCGTCAGAGAGACCACAAGCAGGCCCGCAATGACCACGCAAGAACTCCAGATATCAGTGCTGAAATGCAGCGCATCGGCCTCCAGGGCTTGACTCCCCAGCTTGCGCGCCACATGCAGGAGCGCTCGCGAACGAGTTATATCAACCACAATCGAGATCAACATCACTACAAAGGCCCAGATGCTGATCTCAACGTAACCCTCATGGAAAAGCAGGCGACGAATGGCCTCATAGATGACCCAGAGCGCGGTAAGCATCAGCAGGCCAGACTCAATGAACGCTGAGAGATTCTCGACCTTGCCATGCCCATAGTTATGGGTAGCATCAGCGGGACGATCGGCGACCCGTACCGCGAAAAACGTCAATAGTGCGGCTACCAGGTCCAGTCCTGAGTGTGCTGCCTCCGCGAGAATACCCAGACTTCCTGTAAGCAAGCCGACGGTGATTTTGAGGACAGTGAGGCCAATAGCAGCCCCGACCGAGGAGAGGGCTACAACAGTTTTTTCGCGATGGGGATCTTTTCTCTGTGGCATAACTAACTTTACATTGGCCGTACTGGCCTTTCGCGCTCCTTTTTTCGACTTCATTCCCCACTCTACTATAGTATCGGGCAACGCCTCCAATTGTACTCGATGTTGATGGTTGGGGCAAGTTTTGCTTGCCGGAAGCAGGCAGACAGGGAAGAAAGGGTCCTTCTGTCGGATTATTACCTGCCCGTTTCCCATTAGCTCAAAAGAAATACCTATGGGTAATTTGGCTATATAATTGTACCCATATTGACCAGATTGCTGATTGACATCGCGTTTATCAACTGTTATCCTTAATAAGGAATAAAACTGAATAGAGAGACTGACCCGCGTTGAGCGAACATAGTACGAGGTAGGAACCTGACAGCGATCCGATGAATGGTGAAAGTTCGGAATGGGAATGCCCCTCAGAACGCTTTCGTGAGCGGCTGGCCGAAGAAAGCTTGTCGGAGACTATAGACAGTTTGTCTATGTATGTAGAAGACCTGGCAGGCAAGTAGGCGTAGGTGGACGGCTCCCATGCAGCAAAGCAGTCGCAAATGAGTGGTCTTTTCGTCTTCGTTACAGTGTTGTAGGAGCGGAAGTTGCGAACGGCGCAGCATCTCGCGCGGAGCTAATCGAAAAGGCAAACTGGGTGGTACCACGGGAAGCAAAGATCTGCCTCTCGTCCCTGAAGTAGAAGGGATGAGGGCTTTTTTATTGTCGCTGCTTTGCATGTATGAGGTGGATCTTATGATTACTGTTGCTATTATCAATGTAACAAGCTATACAGCGATAGAACTGCTGCGTTTACTGGCGCAGCATCCCCAGTTCGTTGTGACTTCTGTGACCGGGCGCAGCGCGGTAGGCAAACGTCTGGATGAGATCTTTCCGCAACTGCGTGTCGTATTGCCGGTCGGTGACACTCAGGTGCGCGCGGTTGATTCCTCGCTCATCATTACCGAGGAGCCAGAGCAAACTGATCTCGCGTTTGTTTGTCTGCCACACGCCGCTGCAGCGGAATCGGTCGTGAAATTGCTCCAGCAGGGCACGAAAGTCGTGGACCTTTCCGCCGATTTTCGTCTGCACGATGTGAACGTCTATGAAGAGTGGTATAAGCATACCCATCCGGCGCCATCTCTGCTCGAAACAGCGGTGTATGGTCTGAGCGAGCGTTATCGTGAACGCATCCGGCAGGCCAGCGTGGTGGCTAATCCTGGCTGTAATGCCATCACGGCCATCCTTGGCCTGCTTCCTGCTGTAGCGGCTGGCATTATCGGTCCTGATATTATTATTGATGTAAAAGCCGCTCTCAGTGGGGCTGGACGGAGCCCAACGCTCAATACGCACTACGCTGAGGCCAACGAAGATGTGTCTCCCTATAGTGTCGCGGGCCATCGTCATCTGCCGGAGGTCACCCAGGAGCTGGAGGCAGCGGCGGCAGATGGTGGCCATCCTGTGCCCGGTTCACTGCGTATCACCTTTATGCCGCATCTCGTTCCCATGACGCGTGGCATTCTGGCGACCAGCTATGCGAGTTTGCAGCCGGATGCACAGCACCATTTTCCTACAGCAACGGAAGTGCGGGCAATTTATGAACACTATTACGCTGGTGAACCGTTTGTACATGTAGTTGATCAAGCGCCGCATACCAAATGGACCTATGGGAGCAATCACTGTTTCGTCTATCCTATAGTAGATGGGCGGACGAATCGTCTGGTGGTTATGTCATGCGTGGATAATCTGCTCAAAGGGGCGGCGGGTCAGGCGGTGCAGAATGCCAATCTCGTTTTTGGCCTATCAGAAACGGCTGGATTGACCAGCATGGGGATTAATCCCTGATCAGAATATAAAAAAGCCAATGAAAGCTGTCAATGGATTTTAGACAAAGTATGGTAAACTCTTTCGTTCCCAATCTGGGCGGCGAGGAGAGTGTGAGGAGTTAGCAAGAATACATGTCAATTAGTTTTTCGCGGACACCGGATGGCGATATCGTTAGCGACCATCATTTGATTGCGCAGGTATTGAGTGAGGCACTGCCGTATATCGATTTCTTAAAGGGCAAGACGCTTGTGATAAAATTGGGGGGTAGCACGCTTGAGTACCAGCGTGGGGTTCTGCAAGATATTGTCTGGTTGCACGCGCTTGGGGCCCGTCCAGTACTGGTGCATGGGGGTGGACCATATATTAATGAATGGTTGAAGAAATTGCAATTGCCTACGCGTTTCGAGAATGGGCTACGGGTTACCGATGCTCAGACATTGGAGGTGGTACGCATGGTGCTGCTGGGTCAGGTCAATCAGGGTCTGGTCTTGATGGCATCGCAGATGGGTGGCAAAGCAGTGGGTCTGAGCGGAACCGATGGAGGTATGGTACGAGCCCATATTGCTGATGAGAGTCTGGGTTTTGTTGGTGAGATCGATACCGTTGATCCAGAGCCGATTCAGGCGCTGGTGAATGATGGCTATATTCCGATAATTGCTCCCCTGGGCGAGGGCCCCAATGGTACCTGCCTCAATATCAATGCTGACCTGGTGGCCGCGCATCTCGCGGGCGCGCTCAATGCCGAGAAGTTGATCTTTCTGAGCAATGTTGTGGGTATCTGTCGCTCGGATGGCTCGTTAATCTCCGAACTGAGCGAGGCCGAGGCGAAAAAGCTTATCGATGAGGGTGTCATCAATGGTGGGATGATCCCCAAGGTAGATGCCTGCCTGGATGCGCTTGCAGCTGTTCCCCGTGTGCATATTGTGGATGGGCGCGAAGAGCATGTATTGTTGCGCGAACTCTTCACCAACCAGGGCGCAGGCACGATGATTATACGCTAGCAAAAATGGTGACGTTGGTTTGCGTAGGGCCGCTGAAGACGGCCCGGTGAGCCCAACAACAACGTTGCCATTCAGAATAAAATGATTCATGAACGATGAGAGGTAGTTGAGTATGAAGAAGCGCGTTGAGCGATTGCGTGGTATGCACGACCTTTTACCAGAGACGCAGCTGCATCAGCGTTGGATGATCGATCATCTCAGTACATTCCTGGCTCAGGCCGGGTATGCCCAGGTGGACTCACCAATTCTTGAGCGGAGTGACCTTTTCCAGGCGAGCTTTGGACAGGAACTATGGCAGAATCTCTATAGCTTTACATTGCATCATCGAGATCTCTGCTTGCGTCCAGAGTATACCGCTTCTATCTGTCGTCTCTACCTCGATCATTATCAGCATCATCCCTTGCCGCTCCGTTTCCAGTATGCCGGGCCGGTATTCCGTTATGAGGCGCCGGGGCGTGGTCGCTATCGCCAGCATACGCAGCTCGGCGTTGAGCTGTTTGGTGGTCACACCGCCGTGGCCGACGCGGAAATACTGCAATTGGCCTGTGATATTTTGGGTCGCCTGCATATCTCGCAGTATCGGCTGGAATTGGGGCATATCGGTGTGGCCAGTGGTTTTATTAATCGCCTGCACCTGGACGACCATGCTGCGCGCCTGCTACTCAGCTTGATGGAGCAGATCAGTCGTTCCGCGGAAGGTGAGCGCATAGCCCAGGAGCGCCTGGAAGCGTTGTATCCCTCCGTTGGGACCACAGCAGGGACTGATTTATCGAATCCATCTGTTCAAGAGGCAACGTCCCAGGTCGATGCACGTTACATCACCTCGCTGCTCAACGGCATTAGCATCTCCTTCGGCGATGACAGTGCCCGTAGCGAAGTAGTCGAACGCTTCTTATGGAAGATGGGGCGTAGTGAGCAGCGTCGCCAGATTCTGCATGCGCTGGAATTCCTGCGCGCACTGCATGCCGTCTCAGGTCCGCCCCCGGCTGTCTTTGACGAATTGCATAGCCTCCTGGAGCGCTACGGACTTGATCCAGCGCCGCTCAATGAGCTGCGTCAGCTGGTGGCGATCGTCGAGCAGTGTGGGGTGCCCAGCGAGCAGATCCTGCTCAACCTCTCACTTGGGCGTGGCATCAGCTATTATACCGGCCTGGTCTTCGAGATCCACGCTCAGGAGGCCGATGGCTTTGATACCCAGCTTTGTGGCGGGGGACGTTATGATCGGCTCATGCGTGCAGTTGGTGGGACGCGTGATCTCAATGCCTGTGGTTTTAGCTTTGGTGTTGAGCGCCTCCTCTCCCTTGTTCCGCAAAGCGATCTCCCCACCGCCGCTACTGTGCGGGCGCTGGTTATTCCAGTGAGTGCTGGCGAGGTGCCCTATGCTCTGCAGGTGGCGCGCTCGGCCCGCGCGCAGGGGCTGAGTGCCGAGGTCGATGTGACTGGACATGGCGTCGCTGCTGGTCTACGGCTGGCTGGCAAGAGGCAGCTTGACCTGGCGCTGATCGTCGGTGAAGTTGAGCAGCAGCGTGGTGTTGTGACTGTGCGCAACCTTGCCACAGGCGTCGAACAAATCACGGATATCACATTGCTTGGTCGGAACCAATTGGTGGTGCCCGAGGGAGATGAGAGCGAGAGTCGTAGGGACCGGGGGTCGTCCCACGGGGATCACCTACGGAGCCAGGTCATCCCTGGCGGATTGATTGTTTCCAGGGGAGAGGAGAGTGCTCTGTGAGTGACAATGGAAGAGTGCGCCTGGCGTTACCGGGAAAAGGGGCGTTGGAGGCTGCGACATTAACATTTCTAGCTGAATGTGGCATGAAGGTCAGCCGGAGCAATCCCCGTCAGTATCTGGCACGTATCAAGAGTATGCCAGATCTGGAAGTGGTCTTTCAACGTGCTACCGATATTCCCTCGTTGGTGCAGGGGGGGGATGCCGCACTTGGTATTACTGGCTACGATATTTTGGCCGAGCATCGCGGCTATGGTGATGAGGAGATCGACGAGGACGATCATGATGAAACCCTGATGGTATTGGAGCGTGATCTGGGCTACGGAGGGTGTCGCCTCGTCATTGCTGTCCCAGAGACCTGGATCGATGTGAGTAATTGCGCCGACCTCTGGCATCTGTCCGGCTATTACCAGGCTCATAAGGGGCGAGGGCTGCGCATCGCCACCAAATATCCTATCCTGACGAATCAGTTTCTGCGCCGCCACAATATCACCCATTGTAAAATATTTTCGCCACACGGTGCTCTGGAGGCCGCCCCGCTCACCGACACGGCCGATCTTATCGTAGATCTGACTGAGACGGGTACAACTTTGCGTGAGAATCATCTAAAGTTGCTGGATGATGGTGTCGTGCTGCGTTCCCAGTCCTCGCTGATTGGCAATGCTCGCCTCCTGCACCAGGAGCCTGGAGCATTGAAGGCCACGGAGATCATGCTGGAGCTGATCGAGGCGCGGGTACAGGCGCGTAACCGCTCAATGCTTACCGCCTATGTGAGGGCCGCCCAGATTGAACAGGTGCAGCGGATATGCATCAAGCTGAACCGGCTTCCTGGCATGGAGTTCCGGGTGCTACATGCTGACCCGGCAGACCAGAGCGAGCAGGGTGGATATACTCTCTCAGGAGTGGTTGGCGCGGGCAATTCCGCGCCCGAACTGCTAGAGATTGTCGCCGCCCTGCGCAGTGCTGGCGCGACACAAATGCATATTGTGCCGCTTACCTATCGTTTCGCAGAAGAGTCTGTCAGTGTGCGCGCCCTGCGGGAGCGTTTGAAGAGGTTATCTTGAGCAACGTCGTTATCTTTGACCTGGACGGTGTTATTACCAGTGAGCATGCCTATTGGGATACGGCCGGATTGGTACTGCATGAACTACTCTCCAGCCCACGCTACTGGAACGTCGGGGGGGCAAGTGTGTATCATCCCGTCACAACTGCAGCAGAGAGCCGGCGTTTAAGCAGGCAGATCTTGCCAGAGGCGGTCATCGTTGGACTCAAGGCGCGCTCCGTGAACTCAAACTGGGATACTTGCTACGTCGGCGTCTGTATCTGCCTGATCGACCTGCTGGCATCCCTACCCGATTGCTCAATGCTCTTGCCTTTACAGCCCTGGGACGAGCATTGGATCACCTCCTTTAGAGAGCAGCTAGCCCTCACCCATGTAGGCAGTGCCCTCCCTCGCATCGAAGGTTCACAAGAGGACTCTGATGCGAGAGAGGTGGTCGATCAACCAGAGGCCCATCAGAAGACCTCTTACTTACAGGAGCGCAATCCGTTTCACCGCCTTACCGACGAGACCTTTCAAGGTTATATCGGCCTTGCACTTATCGATCGCCTGGATGTTTACGCCAGTGAAGTGCTCGGTCATCCTATAGAGGAGGTCTTCTCGCGCTACAGCCGCTCATGGAAGTTCTGCGCCAATCTTTTTCAGGAGTGGTACTTAGGCGATGAGCTGTATACACAGGAGTATGGGCATGGACCGGCCCAACTGGGGAAACCTGGCTGCATTCACTTTGAGCAACCACTGCTGCCGATTGAGCCCATGCGTGCCACCCTGGAAGCGCTGCGAACACAGGGCTATACACTGGGCGTAGCAACCGGACGCCCTGGCCAGGAGGCGATCATGCCTCTCAAGAACTATGGCCTGTACGACTATTTTGACGAGCAACGCATCGTTACCCATGCTGACGTAGCGCGTGCGGAAGCCAAACTGCGTTCAGAAAGTGAAATGACCTCGCTTGTGAAGCCGCATCCCTACCAGTTTCTGCGCGCCGTTGACCCAACTTATCGACCTGGCCACCTGTTGCCACAACGAGGAAGCTTTGTTGTCGTTGGTGATACCACCAGCGACGTATTGGGGGGGCACGCAGCTGGCGCGTTGATGATCGCTGTGCTGACAGGCGCAAGCACGGCTGAGGCGCGTACACTACTTGAAGAGAGTCAGCCGGACTTCATTGTTAAGGATATGACGCACGTACCAGCCCTCCTGGCACAGATCGACGACCTTGCCACTATTCAGCGCCTGCAATTCGGCGAGCGAGCGAAGGCCGAACTGCTCTTGCAGCGCTGGTTCGCATTGCATATGCACCTGAACACCGAAAGCGTTACTCTGACGCCCAAACCGGTCTCGCTCAACTCCTTCAATGGCATCTATAGGGCTTCCGGCGAGGACTACTTCTTCAAGACGCATGTAGAGGAGCAGGGCATACTGGAAGAGTATTATAATGCAGAATTGCTGCACCAGGCTGGGTACAATATCGTCAGGCCGTTGCGTACCTTGCATGAAAAGGGTCAGCAGATGGTAATCTATCCCGTCGTGCAGCAGCCTGTCATGTTTGACCTGATGCGGGCAGTCGAAACCGGGCAGGGCGGGGATGTGACGCTAGACATGCTGGTGGCCGCTGAGAAGCGCGAGTGTGAGCGTTTGCTGGAGATTTACCAATCAACATTGAGGCCCAGCACGGCTGAAGAGCATGCGCAGGCTCCGATTCATCAGTTGTTCTGGCATCGCCTGACGGGTGGTCGCCTGAAGCAGTTTTATGAGGGCAAATGTATATTTTTCCCCGAACCAAAGGATCCGCGCGACGCGGAAGGAGGCCTCTCCTTTGAGACCATAGCGGGGTATAGCTGGTGTATCAACGGGAGCACTATTACTGGCAAGTATCGCACACTGGGTGATATTATTGAGCGGGCAAAAGTGGTGCTCAATCCGGCACGAGCTGCTCATACCGTGATCGGTCATGGCGATGCGCACTTTGGCAATGTCTTTCTGGAGGATCAGCAGCGTTATCTCTACTTCGATCCTGCTTTTGCTGGTCGGCATTCGCCATTGTTAGATATTATCAAGCCGATTTTTCATAATGTCTTTGCGACCTGGATGTACTTTGCGCAGGATGTGGCGCGAGATCTTGAACTATCAGTTGAGGTGCGGGGAAACTCGCTCATTGTGTTTCATAACTATGAGCTGAGCGCTGTGCGTCGGGCTATCCTGAGTACCAAGTTCCAGTACTTTCGACCTTTGATTACCATGCTACGTGAAGCGCATGCATTGCCCGATGATTGGTCTGAGCAGATGAAGCTAGCTCTGATGTGTTGCCCGCTCTTGACCGTCAATTTGCTGGATCAGCAGCGCTTCCCGCCCGCAGTTTGCTGGTTGGGGCTCTCCCAGGTGATGCAGATGGCAACGTGTTCGCGGCTCCCTCCTTCCTGAGTCAGGTCTATTGGCCAGGAAAGAAGAGCAGTTCATATGGTAAGTATGTTTTGGAAGGCAGAATGAAGCATGATCGCCATTATTGATTATGGTGCTGGCAATATTCGCAGCATCGCCAAGGGTCTGGAGCATGTTGGCGCCAGTGTGCAGGTCACTGATGATCCAGCGATTGTTGCCAGATCACAGGCCGTGGTATTGCCCGGCGTTGGCTCCGGTGGCGCGGCTATGGCTCGTATGACGCAGCGAGGCTTGGATGATGCTATCCGCGAAGCGACCAGGCAGGGGAAGCCCTTTCTTGGTATTTGTCTGGGCATGCAATTGCTGGCGGACTATCATGACGAAGGGGAAGTGGGCGGCTTGCACCTCTTCCGAGGATCAGTCAGGCGCATCCCGCATGCCCTCAAGATTCCAGAGATGGGCTGGAACCAGGCAACACCACTGCATGAGGGATTGCCAATCTTTGCCGATATCTCCCCGGATGCCTACTTCTACTTCGCACACTCCTATTATGTGGAGCCGCAGGATCAGCAAGGGGTGGCTGCGCTGACCGATTATGGTGGATCCTATTGTAGCGTTATCGCGACCGAGCAGGTATGGGGCACACAGTTCCACCCTGAGAAAAGCGGTGAGGTCGGGTTGCAACTGCTCAGAAATTTCGTCAGGTGGGCTCAACAATGATTATTTTACCGGCAATTGATATCAAAGATGGTCGTTGTGTGCGTCTCTACCAGGGCGACTATGATCAGGTGACGACGTACGATAGTGATCCTGTGCAGGTGGCTGTGCGCTGGCAGCAGGCAGGGGCAAGCTGGCTACATGTTGTGGATCTGGATGGTGCTAAAGAAGGTGTTCCGGCCAATAGAGAACTGATAAAGCAGATACGTGCGACCACCACGCTGCATATTGAGGGTGGTGGTGGCATGCGTTCCCTGGAATATATAGAGCAGATTCTGGATCTCGGTGTGGATCGTGTTATTCTCGGTACAGTGGTCCTGACTGATCGTGCTATCCTTGATAAGGCTCTGGCACGTTGGGGAGAGCGAATTGTGGTAGGGCTGGATGCGCGCGATGGCTGGGTGGCCATTGCCGGCTGGCGCGAGACATCACGTGTCCGTGCGACTGAACTTGCCCACGAGTTATGTGCAGCCGGTGTGCGGCGTTTTATCTATACCGATATTGGTCGCGATAGTACCCTCACCGGCCCAAACCTCAACGCGCTGGCCGAAATGCAGAAAGCTTCGACTTGCAAACTGATTGCCTCCGGGGGGGTGGGTTCGCTGGCCGATCTGCATGCGCTGGCGAAACTGGATGTTGAAGGCGTTATTGTCGGCAAGGCCATTTATACTGGCGATGTCGATCTTGCCGCCGCCATTCGTGAGCTGGAGAGGTAACAACTATGCTGACCAAGCGTATTATTCCCTGCCTGGATGTGGCAAAGGGGCGCGTTGTCAAAGGCGTAAACTTTGTCAATTTGCGCGATGCTGGCGATCCCGTTGAACTGGCAACCTTCTATAATCAGGAAGGCGCGGACGAGGTGGTCTTCCTTGATATCACCGCCTCCTACGAGAATCGGGCCACCATGCTCGACGTGGTGCGACGTACGGCAGAGCAGGTCTTTATTCCAGTAACCGTCGGCGGTGGTATCCGCACGATTGAAGATATCCGCGCTACACTGGGGGCGGGCGCGGATAAAACATCGCTTAATACGGCTGCGGTCCAGAATCCCGACATCCTGCGAGCGGGCGCTGAGCAATTTGGGGCACAATGTATCGTGCTGGCCATCGATGCGCGTGCCAACCCTGCTATGCCCAGCGGCTACGAAGTCTTTGTGCATGGAGGGCGCACCCCGACTGGCATAGACGTGCTGGAGTGGGCGCAGCGCGCCGTCGAACTGGGTGCGGGCGAAATCTTGCTGACCAGCATGGATCGCGATGGCACCAAACAGGGCTATGATCTCGCGCTGAACGCCAAAATATCTACTGCCGTCTCAGTTCCACTGATCGCATCCGGCGGTGTCGGTACCTTGCAACACTTCTATGAAGGTGTCACGGAGGGCCGTGCGGACGCAGTGTTGGCCGCCTCCATCTTCCACTTTGGCGAATTTCGTGTTCGCGAGGTCAAACAGTACTTACAGGAAAGAGGCGTTTTGGTGCGGCCTGTATGAGACTACTCCGGCCGCACCTCTTTACAATATAATGCCTATAGTATATAACATAACCACGAATTGATGTACGAAGAAAGAGATATCCCTATGTACACTATGTGTTGGCCAACAAACCTCATCCTCTGCTAGCCGGACATCTGATCCTGCCTTTGAGCAGTGCAATCCTTCACTCATGTTCGTCTTCGAGCTTGATCACTAAACACTCTGCATGTCTTTGTTCTTGCAGTGTACGTTTCTGGTTTCCCTCGGAATATGCAATGGTATCTGACTCTTAAATGTTCCCTGGGATCTTCTGATCTTCTCCCTTTTCCGAGTGAAAGCATGCTGCACGCCTCCTCGTATTGGATGTTCCTTCTGGCTACAGAGGGTGAGTGAGGCTGAACAGCTCTTCTGTGTACTCGTCTTTGGGCAGATTCGTGTAAATCTCGCCATTGTTCTGTCCCCTCACTTCACCCTCCCCGTTAAGTACGTTTCCCGCGTGACAATGCGTCGCGCTGGTTACTGGGCAAAAGATCCCCGCACACATGCTTTCTCTGCGGCTGCCTTTTTGCCCAGGTGAAGTGAGAGGAATAGAAGATGCCTTCTTCTGCCAGAAACCTGCCCTTCTTTGCGCTAACAACCGCTGGATTAGAGGCGCTCAGTGCCAAAGAAATAGCTCTGCTGCCTCATGTGAGTATCAAAGGCACTACTTATCGTCGCATCTCAGCGAACTATTCAGGCCCTCTTGAGCCGCTTTTATCTCTGCGCACTGTTGACGACGTCTTTCTTGAGGTCGCAACCTGGACGGAAATTGGACGACCTCGTAGTGTCCTTGAGAAGCTTCGTTCTCTCAGTGCTCGCCTCGACCTGCACGACGCTGCTGAGTGCTGCGCTGCACTTCGATCAATCCACAATCAGCCTCCTTTTTCTGTCAGCGTCAGTTTTGTGGGGAAACGAAACTACACGAGTGAAGAAATCAAGAACGTGATCGCCCAGGAGATTGAAAGGACGCATGGGTGGACGTATCAGCAGGATGATCGTGCTGCTGATCTCAATGTCCGCCTCTTTCTTGAACATGAAACTGCAATAGTAGGTGTGCGGCTGGGAAAAACAGCTTTGCATGATCGCTGGTATCAACAGGTACATCTGCCAGGAGCGCTCAAACCCTCAGTTGCTGCCGCGTTGGTACTACTTGCACAGACTGAGGCAACGATGACCATACTGGATCCCTGTTGTGGCAGCGGCACCATTCTTATTGAAGTGGCTCTGCAGGGTGCAAACGCCTGTGGAGGAGATAACAATCCGCTTGCTCTTGCAGCAACTCGAACCAATAGCTCTGCTGCTGGAGTTCCTGTCTGTGTACGATGCTGGGATGCACAGGCGCTTCCCCTTGCTGATTCAAGCGTTGATCGTGTGATCTGCAATCTGCCCTGGGGACATCAGGTGCAAGTAGAGGGAACACTCACCGCGCTGTATCGGCAAATAGTTGTAGAGATGAGGAGGGTGCTGGCTCCAGCAGGACGTATTGTGTTGCTAGCGAATACACCTCAGAAAGTCGATCCGCTCGATCTTTGTCGTATTCAACAGTTCGAGATCAGTTTGTTTGGGCAGCGACCGACCATTCTCGTTCTTGCTCACCCTCAGACGGGGTGCCAGTACAGCTGAGATGATCTATGAGGGTTATGAAAAAGAGAGAAACTACCGAAAGGTCCTATAGGTACTGTACTTGGATGAAGAAGTAATGTATCCTTAAACGCAGCATTTTTTAAATCGGATCTCTGATCAATCCTTCTTCAAAGGATAGAGAACATGTACTTATTGAAATCGCTTGAAGAAAGCTTGTATCAGAGCGACTGCTATATCAACGAAGTTAGATGTAATTCGTTGTATTGGATTATTTCGTAGTTTCTACTATTTAACAAAGTGGTTATCAGATAATAACAAAGAGGTTATCAGATAGCGTGAATCATATGCACTCACACCGAGAGACTATGACTGATAGCCTTGCGGATATCATTCAACTCATCCAGCTTGGATCCCGGAGTGGTACACTCACAGTTGAGCGTGGCCTGGACCAGCGTGTAGAAGAGGGCTATATTGTGTTCGCCAGTGGCAGGGTGGTTGAGGCCAGGGTGGGCCAATATACTGGTTCGGCTGCATACAATTATCTCAATGCATGGGGAACCTGTCGTTTCTCGTTTGTGAGTGGCGCCTCTGTACCGCAGCAATCCACCAGACCTGCTTCGTCTGGCTATGGCACACCTGCTGCCAATACGTTCACGCATACTACGACGTCGCCACTGCAGCAAAATAGCGAAGTCACCCCCTACAGCCAGAGATCAACGCAGTCCCTGTTCCCTATGCGGCTACATGCGGGCGAAGCGATGTTACAACAGTCAGGGGGCGCGCAGCTTCCACGGAACCATCGACGTCTGCTGCTACTGATCAATGGACAACGGAGCGTAGGCGAGCTTGCGCGCTTAATGGCACGAAACCTCGAAGAGGTGCAGGCATTGCTTAATGAATTAGAGCGCTCGGGCCTTATTCAGCAGTAGCACTACCCAAAGGAGGAATTATTCCTATGTCTATGCGTGTGCCCCTGGCACCTTCTCGTAAGAGGCTCTCTCTTACTGTTCGCGTCTCCATCCTTCTGATAGCAGCGGTGGTGCTACCATTAATGATTACTGTCGGTGTGGGTGAGTTGATCTTGCGACCGACATTAATCGCGCAGGCAACCAGTGAGATGGGAAATGATGCGCAAACCCATGAGCAGGCCATCGATTCACTATTCATCGCCCGTTTACAAGATTTAGGCGCGCTGGGGCAGTTCTTTGCCATCCAACGCTTTCTCTCGGGTGAGGCACTCTATAAGCAACAGGCGCGCGATGAACTGGCTCTGGGATATCGCCTGGACCAGAATTATAGTGCCTGGACCCTGTTTGACACCCATGGCAAGGTCCTTCTCTCCTATCCCACCCTACAGCCTGCGCCGCGTGGAAAATATATGATCGCGCCCGAAATCATGGCCCAGTTACAAAGCGCACACAAAACAGTCATCTCAGATGTCTATTTCGACAGCAACACCCACATGGCATTTGTCGATATGTATACATCAATCGCCTCTCCGCAGGGTGCGCTTCTCGGTATCGGGCGTTCAACTCTCAAGCTCAGTGATATCTGGACGGCGGTGAATAATGAAACGAATGCGACCGCTGGAAGTTACGCCATGATCATCGATGGGCATGGTGTACGCATTGGCTATACCAATACCGACACAACCCTGACAACCCAGCCGCCAGCGCTCTTTAAAGCGATTACAAAGCCGTCGCCACAATTTCAGCAGCGCATTCAAGATGAGGATCTCTATGGGAACAGCCATGCCGCTGTAACAACCCTGGTCGATCCTGTGTTGGAGCAACAGAATGCTCAAGGGCCTGCTACCTTCCAATTCACACCAGCTCTGCAATCGGAAGCATTCCAGGCGTATAAGGTGCAATGTCTGGTTGTTCCCTGGACGTATATCGTTCTCCGACCGGTCAATACCATTACGAAAGCTGCCAACCAGCAGGATATTTATCTGCTGCTGCTTGCCGCTGTGATTACCCTGCTTGCCGCCGTTGTTGGTCTCGTTGTGGGCCGTAATCTTACCCGCCCCATCCTGGGTTCGGTCGCATCTCTGATCAAAAGCAGCGAGATGTTGAAAACCTTTGCGGCACGTGAACAGGCTACCGCGACCGAACAGAAGTGGATCGTTGAGTCCGCTGAGACCGGGCTCAAGGCAGTGCAGTACTATGCTGGCGCCAGCGGGGTGGCCGCGCGCAGGCTGGGTGAGGTAGGCCAGCGACTCACACAACACTGGGAGAGGCTGGATGCCCCTAGAATCAGACAACAGGTAGGTGAGATTATGTCGGCGGCGCATTACATTGAGCAGGCGGCCGTCCACGAGGAAAAGAGCAGCAAAACGCTCTCGACAGCCATACGTATCACGACGCAGGTGACGGACCAGTTGCTCTCAGGCGCCACCTCCGCAACCGAAGCCGCCGATCAGTTGGAAGGGGTTATCGCACAACTACGCAGAGTGGTTGGAGAGTAGCGACAGCACAAGGAGAAGAGAAAAAATGAACAGAGTTGGTCAACGAGCTCCCATGCGCTCTATCCTCATGGGTATCCTCGTGCTCGCTAGCATGCTCCTGGCATCGTGTGATAGTGGGCCCACTAATAATGCAAAAGGACCATCCGCGGCCAATGGGGGCAAGGGCTGTAGCAAGATTGGGATCCTGCTTCCCGAAACAACCTCATCAGTGCGTTGGGAGACGAAGGACCATCCCTTGCTTGAGCTGGCCGTCAAATCAGCTATCCCTAATGCACAAATTGACTATAGCAACGCCCAGGGCAATTCTGCTACGCAACTCAGCCAGGCTGAAACAGATCTGGCAAACGGCGATTGTATGTTGATCGTGGGCGCTCATGATAGCGTTGCTGCATCCTCCATTGTCGCAAAGGCGAAGGCCCAGAATGTGCCTGTCATTGCCTATGACCGTCTGATCCAGTCGAAAGACCTCAACTACTATGTCTCTTTTGACAATGTGAAAGTCGGTCAAATACAGGGCCAATATATTGTTGACCACTATCAAGAGTATCAGCCACAACAGGCGCCGATAACTGGATTACTGGCGACACAACAGGCTCAGAAGGCTGCGGCAGTGCACATTGTCATGATCAGCGGCTCGCAAACAGATACAAATGCTTTGTTATTCAGCATGGGCGTCCACACAGCGCTTGATCCCTTGTTTGCCAATGGTAGTCTCAAAAATGTTTCAGAGAACTTCACGCCTAACTGGGACAATAACGTCGCGCAGGCTGAGATGGAAGCCGCACTGGCGGATCAGCAGAATAACATCCAGATCGCGTATGTTGCCAACGACGGTATGGCCGATGGCGCCATTACCGCGCTGAAGGCTGCCAATTTGAATGGGAAGGTGCTGGTGACAGGGCAGGACGCAACGGCCACTGGTATCCATAACATTCTCATAGGCGCACAGAGCATGACCGTCTACAAGCCGATCGCGAAAGAAGCCCAATCAGTAGGCGACCTCGTGAAAGCGCTCTATAACGGAACGGATGTCAATGGCTTAACGCATGGCGTGACAACGACCACCTTTGATGGCGGAAATGTCCCTTCCATTCTCGCTGTTCCTGTTGCGGTTGATCGCAACAATATTGCATCGACGGTTATCGCCGACAACTATCTTTCAAAGAGTGATGTTTGCGCCGGCATTCCCGCAGGGACCGCTGGCGTCTGTTAAACGAAGATAGGTTGAGAAGAGGGTCTAAGTGGTTTCAGAAACCAATTTTGGCCCTCTTCTCAACTGATATGGCGAGGCTATGCGATGCTGTGCCCGGCTACTATCCGATCAATCATCAGCTTCAAGCGGCTTGGATGTGGCCCGATGATCCGCTCAATTTCCTGCCCATCTTTGAAAAAGACCAGCGTAGGAGCTGCCTGGATACCAAAGCGGGCCGGATAGAGCAGGTTCTCATCGATATCCATTTTGGCAAAGCCCAGTTTCCCCTGGTATTCCGCACTGAGCCGCTGATAGACAGGCGCCAACGCGCGGCATGCCGGACACCAGGACATCGCCCCAAAATTGACGATGGTTGGCAGGCTCGACTTGAGAATCCTGGCCTCAAAATCCTGATCACTTACCGCGAACAGATTTCCATTCAAAACTTCATTTGTGTGCATCATCGTTCCTTCCTGAACAGTGTTGCTTCCATACTTGCAGACCTTGCGTTCCAGGGTCTACAATGCAGTGTACATATTCAAGCTGACTTGAAGTCAAGCAAGGAACTCAAAGCTATTATGGAAGAACTGACTATTGGTGAGATCGCGCGGCGAGCGGGCCTGCGCACATCTACTATCCGCTATTATGAAGAGATCAATCTCCTGCCAGCGCCACGCAGAGTGAGCGGCCAGCGCCGCTACGATACGACCATCCTTGAGCGCCTGGCCTTTATTCAGGTGGCCCAGAAGCTAGGCTTTTCCCTGGCGGAAATAGAGGCCCTCTTTCACCACCAGGAGGAGCAGATGCCGCTCTCTGAAAACTGGCAAACGCTGGCCCGTCAGAAACTGGCAGAGGTGAACCTGCTGATCCAGCGCGCCCACGGCATCAGGAAACTGCTTACTCAGGGCCTACGCTGCCAGTGCCCCGACCTGCAGGACTGTATCAACTGCGTGCTGATGCAGTGCTCGGAAGCAAATAATGAGCAAATCATCTTCAAACGCTAGAGCAGTATGTTATTTGAATGTTGTTGCCAGAAATGCCCGTATCTTGCGCCAGTAATCGGCGTTCGCATGGGCCATCGAGGCCGCGTTCCCACCATGCCAGGTAAGGGTTGTGGGCAGGTAAGGCAGCGTAAAGAGATGGCCTGCGTCCTGGTAGGCGATATGCTGATAAGGGAAAGGGTGGTGGGTGTGGTCAAGGCGCGCGATGATACGCTCACAAAAGTATGTTGTAGGCCAGATACGATCCGCAGTGCCGGAGATCAAGAGCAGAGGTCCATGAAACTGCTCGACAGGAATGGTTGCCTGCTCAGTGGCCTCTGGGTGCGCAGCCAGATAAAGACGCATCTCCCCCTCATCTACCTCCGCCGTTGGGGAGCCGGAGGGCCAGCGCAGGCAGGGCACACCCTGCCCATCACGCATCCAGGCGGGCTGATAGCCAGACTCGGACTCGCTCTCCCAGACCAGGCCGCTGGGAACGACTGCGATCACCGCCCGCACCTGGGGGAGGGTCGTGCCAAGCAATAAGGCTACTTCGCCTCCCCGTGAAGTCCCCATCAACGCTAACCGCTGGCCATCGACTCCCTCTTGCTCTCCCAACCAGGTCAGGGCGGTTTCAAAATACTCCAGAGGGATGCATGTCAGTTCCGGTGGCAGGTGCTCTGTACCGAAGTAGGCCAGGGCAAGGGCTGGATATCCCCAGGAGGCCAGCAGCGCGGCTCGCCCCTCCTGCAGACCTCCCTCAGCCCCGCCAAAGACCAGCAGTGCTGGACGAGCAGATGTTATGAGCGGGCGGAAAAACGTCCCGACCAGGCCACGGTGGCGCACGGAAATACGCTCGACTCCGGGAGCAATGATGTGTCGCCCGATAGGAACTGAAGCGAGCACGAGGCCATCCACCTCCGCTGTGAGTTCCATTGACAGCGCTTCGCTCCCACGCTTGAGGAAGGTTCCGCGTTTACTGCGTGGTGTTGTAGCTGACCAGCAGAGGCCCATGGGATCAACCTCACTATAGCTCCCGGAGATCGGGGCATCCGAGACAAGGTCTATACAACCCTGCTGATCGGATAGAAAGGTGGCCGAGGAGGTCCATGTACGACCTCGCTCATCTTCCATAGAGGCTCTCAGGGCAATCGCTCGACCTGGCTCAAAGCCGCGCAGGCGGATATGTAGCGTGTCATCGAGGAGAGCGGGCTGCGGAGTGACATCGATGGACGGGATACCTGTGGAATGGGGGAATGGCATCGTGGCTCCTGATCTTTCCTGATCACTTTACTTTATGCAGCGCCCCATCCTCAGCAATGGTAAACACATTCCCAACCTCATCAATGTATCTGCCATCTTGCGTGATCTC
>Ga0070730_10001661_pt1 | contig 21148 bp, 19 predicted proteins | sample Coa_R1_3_FD_66447 | JGI IMG/M metagenome (GOLD analysis project Ga0070730, IMG submission 66447) | Surface soil microbial communities from Centralia Pennsylvania, which are recovering from an underground coalmine fire - Coalmine... | ecosystem: Environmental > Terrestrial > Soil > Unclassified ... | reverse complement strand
GAGGACTATCCCGGCGGAAGCAACATTGTGGATGTCTATATCCGGCGGCTGCGGCGCAAGATCGAGCGCGACCCGGCCAATCCGCAGTATATTCAATCAGCGCGTGGGGTCGGGTACAAATTTGTGGGCAAGTAGCTCGCCTGCTGCTCAAACGTTCTCCCAGAGGGTGGGAGCCTGCGTTTCCTGCGTAGACTCAGCGATCTCCTCCAGGTTGCCGCTGCCGCTGGCGGTAGTGTGCGCCTGGCGCGTGGGTTCCGGCAAGCGATAGCCCCGGCAGGATTTTAGCACGTAGTCGATGGCGGTCTCCAGGCTAACCCGGTGCCCAATGGAGATGATCAGGGGGTTCGTGCGCGCTTTGCTGCGCAGTCCCACACCCAATGTTTCCCCATCGACCATCAACGGCACACGCGCCCCCACCTCCTGGCTGAGTTCACCTTTCAAATGCCCGGTCAGGATGGATTTGGCGCAGCCGATGCTGGGCAGGTCCAGCAAGACGCCCAGATGGCTGGCAATGCCAATGCGGCGCGGATGCGCGATGCCCTGTCCATCGACCATCAGCAGGTCTGGCGTGTGGCGCAGCTTCTGAAAGCCTGCCAGGATCGACGGCGCTTCGCGGAACGAGAGCAGGCCAGGGATATAGGGGAAGCGCAGAGCCTCTTCGTGCCGGATACGTTCCAGCGCCTTCATTGACGGATAGCTCAGCGCCACGATGGCCGCGCGCGCCAGGCCGGTGCGATCATTGGCCGAGATGTCGATGCCAGCGATGACCTTGACTTCGCCCAGTCGATCTTCTCGGATCACCTTGCGCGCCAGTTCGCGCTGAACCGTGATGGCTTCCTGGGGGTCCAAATCCCAACGATGCAGGAGCTGGGGCGACGACATAGCGGTTTCCTTCGCTTTAAGCATAGCTGATTGACAGCTACGCTGATCTATTCACTCAGCCGTTCGCGTTGCTACCACGATCAAGCGCGGGCTGTTCTCGTCGCCGGGGTTCAACTCATAATCGCCAAAGAGATGGCTGATCTGAAAGCCGCAGCTTTCCACCAGCAATTCTGCCTCCCCAGGACTGAGCAGCGCCAGCGCGTTCTGCACGACAATGCGGCGCAGCGGGCCGCCCTGCGCATGAACATCATAGAAATGGGTCAACTGAAGCGCGCGCGCCTCTGGGTCGCTGGCGGCGGCAATCAGATGGCTGACCCGTTCGTGCTGGCGCTCGTCGGTCCAGACGCCCTGAAGGAAAAGCTGCCCCTCGGCCTGCTGATAGCGGCGCAGGTCGGCGTTGGGCAGATCAAGGATGAGTGTGCCTCCGGGGAGCAGATGCCGATGGATCGACTCAAGCGCGGCGCGTTGGTCAGCGCGGGTCACAAAATGCGCGAAGCTGTTGAGCGCAACGAAGGCCAGCCGGAATTGCCGGTTGAGCCGCAGCGTGCGCGCATCGGCCTCCACAAGTTCGACGCGCTTGAGCAAGCCTGCCGCTTCTAACCGGGCGCGGGCACGGGCGAGCATGGCTGGTGATGAATCGACCCCGACGATCTCTCGCCCCTGCTGCGCCAGCGGGAGCAACAGCCGCCCGGTCCCACAGCCAATCTCCAGCACGGGCGAGCCGCTGGCTGCCGCGTAATTCAGATAGAGTTCAACGTCCTCCTGATACCCGGCATGCTCCAGATCGTAATAAGGGGCAATCAACTCGTACATATCCATGCGGCTATCATAGTCTTACCTGGCGCGCTTGTCCAATATCGCTCAGTGAGAAAACCGCTGGCCCCCTGAGATATTTCAGGGGGCCAGCGCAATCGGCTTATTGGTTCGGTCAAATAGATTTCCCGAAACAGATACCGTGATTGTCTCCGTTTAGCTGCTCCTGCTCACCTGATTCTGAGCGGTATCTGCCGTGCGGTTCGTAACCTGCTGTGCCTTGCCCAGCGTGGTGTTGACGTTCTGGCGGCCCTGCTCAATGGCGGTGGTCGCTCTGCCGCGCAGTTCGGTCATGCGCCCCTGCGCTTGCCCCTGCAACTGACTGAAGCGGTTCTGGAGGTCGGCGCGCGTCTCTTCGCCGCGCTTGGGTGCAAAGAGCAAACCAAGAATAGCCCCAATTGCGCTTCCCCACAGAAATGCTCGGATGGTCCTCATGTCGTTGATCCCTCCTGTATCCTCAGATTCAACCTAACGCGCGGGGACATAGAAAGCCTGCTGCCCCCGCGCTGTTCGCATCTTTCCAGAAGATGTGTCTGCAATATGTATGCCAGCCAGCAGGCACGCGCCGCTGGCTGTGGTTGGCGCCGCTTAGCCCGGGTAGCTAGCAGTTGCTACTCTGGCAAAAGCGACCTGGGCAGCCTCAATAGTCCGCTCGATCTCTGCCTCCTGGTGCGCCAGCGAGAGGAACCCGGCCTCAAATTGCGAGGGCGCCAGATAGACACCCTGCTCTAGCATCGCCTGAAAGAAGCGGGCGTATTGCTCGGCGCTGGCTGTTTTGGCAGTCGTATAGTCCAGGACCGACTGATCGGTGAAGAAGGCGCAGAACATCGAGCCAACGCGTGTCTGGGTGATGGGCACTCCAGCAGCCCTGGCCGCTGCGCCCAGCCCTGCGGCCAGTTGGGCCGAGCGCGCCTCAAGCTGCACGTAGACGCCAGGCTGTCGCAGCAGCTCAAGCTGCGCGATACCCGCAGCCATCGCTAGCGGATTGCCGGAGAGCGTGCCCGCTTGATAGACCGGCCCAGCCGGCGCGATCAGGCCCATGATCTCTTTGCTGCCGCCATAGGCCGCCGCCGGAAGGCCGCCGCCGATGATCTTGCCCAGGCAGGTGAGGTCTGGCTCAATGCCATAAAGCTGCTGCGCGCCCCCATAGGCGACGCGAAAGCCGGTCATCACTTCGTCAAAGATGAGCAGCGCGCCAAAGCGCCTCGTCAGGTCGCGCAGCCCTTGTAGGTAGCCTGGCAGCGGCGGCACGCAGCCCATATTGCCCGCCACCGGCTCGACAATCACGGCGGCGATGCTGTCGGGAACCTCTTGAAAGAGCGCCTCAACCTCTGGCAGGCTGTTGTAGGGCGCAATGAGCGTATCGGCGGCGCTCGCCTGCGGAACGCCGGGGCTGTCAGGGATGCCCAGCGTCATCGCGCCGGAGCCTGCGGCGACGAGCAGAAAGTCGGCGTGGCCGTGATAGCCGCCCGCAAACTTGATGATTTTATTGCGCCGCGTATAGGCTCGCGCCAGCCGCAGCGCGCTCATTGTGGCCTCGGTCCCGGAGTTGACGAAGCGTACCATCTCGACGGCGGGCATGGCCTCGATGACCATCTCGGCCAGGCGCACCTCAAGCTCAGTCGGCGCGCCATAGCTCGTGCCACGCGCTGCTGTTCGGGTGATCGCCTCGATGACGTGCGGGTGGGCGTGGCCGTGAATGAGCGGCCCCCACGAGAGGACATAATCAATGTAGCGGTTGCCATCGACATCGTAGAGATAGGCGCCCGCGCCGCGCTCGATGAAGCGCGGCTGGCCGCCAACGGCTTTGAAGGCGCGCACGGGGCTATTGACTCCGCCGGGAATGATCTCGCGCGCCCGCGCAAATAATTCGTCGGATCGCTGCGTATTCATATGGAAGTATCCTTCTGTTCGGTATCCTGTTGCTGTGTTATAAAGATCGTCCTTATTATATGCCGCGCACAGGATACGCTTCAGAAGGCGGCAGCCAGGATGCCGTAAATGTCGGCGGGCGCGCCGGTGGTGGGGACGATCACTTCCCACCAGCTATAATTCGTGCCATCGGTGATAATGGCGCCAGTGGTGGTGGTTGCGCGCCCCTGCACGCGCTGCCCAAAGGGAAGAGTGTAGAGGATGGATGCTGTGCTGCTTGGGGTGGCGCGCAGATTGCATCCCGAATGATAGACGCAGAGGACGGAATTGGTCGCCCGATGCAGGCTATAGACCGGCACGTAGCCGGTCTGGCTATAGCCAGTTTCAGTGGGATAGGCCACCTGTTCGCAGGAGGAATTGGCCGGGCCAAGATCAACCAGATTGGTCCCGCCTTGCACTGTCTCTGCGGTTGGTCCATTGCAGTTGGATGCCAGGAAAATAGGTTGCGTCTGATTCGTGATCACGATAGGGTCGCCAGAATTGCTCATGCCGGTGGAGGCGAGCGAAATATTGCACCCCGCCAGGAGCAGCGCGGCCAGGATGGCAATGGCTGCTATGCTGCGCTCCCAGGCAGTTGCTCTGGAGGGCCAGGTGTTCAGAAAAGCGAATCGTGGACGACTCGGTATGCGGCTGGCGTTCATAATAGCTAACATCAGTTCTTTATCAGGCGTTATGCGCTGCATGGTGGCTTGCAGAACAGCGCAATCTCGCCTATGCTTATTCCGACCAGTGCTGCTGGCATGGTGAGCCAGCAACAGCTTGTTGCAAACTCTGTACCATCAACTGAGCGCTGTGCTGGATTGCGCTGGCGCGCTAGCTTGCCTGGGAGAGCGTATCGCAATGGAGAGCCTGTCTTCGCGTGACCCCACCCGTCTGGCCGACCTGCCGCCGCGTGTGTTTGAGACCCTGCGGAAGATTGTGGGGCCGGAGCATGTGCTGCGTGACCCTGAAGATTTGCTGGCCTATGGCATCGATGGCACCTGGGTCGAGCGTGAGCCGCAGGTGGTTGTTCTCCCCATAAGCGCCGAGGAGATCAGCGCGATCCTCAAGCTGGCGAATGCCGAGCATATTGTCGTCACGCCGAGGGGATCAGCAAGCGGCCTGTCTGGTGGCGCGCTCCCGGCCTCCGGCGGCATTGCGCTGGGCTTGACCCGCATGAATCGCATCCTGGAGATCGATACCGGCAATGCTTTAGCGGTCGTCCAGCCCGGCGTGATTACCGGCGAGTTGCAGGCCGCTGTCGAAAAGGTCGGGTTGTTCTATCCGCCGGACCCTTCCAGCCTGAGCGTGTCGGCCATCGGTGGGAATGTGGCAGAGAACGCTGGCGGGGCGCGCTGCTTGAAGTATGGCGTGACCACTGATTATGTCATGGGCTTGCAGGTTGTGCTGCCAACGGGCGAGATCATTCGTACCGGCGGGCGCATGGTCAAGAATGTGACTGGCTACAACTTGCGCGCGCTCTTCACCGGCGCCGAGGGCACGCTGGGCGTGGTGACAGAGATTACTCTGCGACTGCTGCCCAAACCCAAATACGCGCTGACAGCGCTGGCGGTCTTTCCACGCCTGGACGATGCAGCGGAAGCTGTCACCCAGATCATGGGCACGGGCCTTGTTCCGGCCAGCGTGGAACTGATGGACCAGACGACCGTGCAATGTGTGGAGGAACTGCTGCATATCGGGCTACCGCTTGAGGCCGAGGCGCTCTTGCTCTTTGCCGTCGATGGGAACTATGAGCAGATCGTGCGCGCCGAACTGGAGAGCGTTGCTGATGTCTGCCGGGCGCGTGGCGCCGCCGAGGTGCGCGTGGCGCAGGATGCGGAGGAGAGCGCCCGTCTCTGGAAGGCGCGGCGTTCAGTATCGCCCGCGCTGGCGCGCCGTCGGCCTAATAAGCTGGGCGAAGATGTGAGCATTCCGCGCACGGCGATCCCCGCGATGGTCCGCGCCGTGCGGGAGATTGCGGCGAGCCATCAATTGGCTATTCCGGTCTTCGGGCATATCGGCGACGGCAACCTGCATCCTAATATCTTATGCGACCGCCGCAACCGCGAGGAGATGGCCCGCGTTCGCCTGGCAGCAGCGGAAATCTTTGAGGCGGCGATTGCCCTGGGCGGAACGCTCTCTGGCGAACATGGCATCGGCCTGCTCAAGAAGGAGTTTATGGAGCGTGATCTGGGCGCGGCGCAGGTCGCGGCGATGCGGCGCATCAAGGCGGCGCTGGACCCTAACCTGATCCTGAACCCAGGCAAGATTTTCCCGACCGGCCAAAGCGATTGGTGAGACCCTGGATGTGCTGCCGCGCATCGGCCTGTTTCTCTTGCGGCCCGTTGAGAAGCATGCTACACTTTCAGTGCAGCGTTATTCGTAGCCTCTCTGGTGTGAGGGGTTGTGCTGCGCTGGTATTATAAAACGATCACTCTATCTCATCTTAGCCCCGATGTGATGATAATCAGAGAGGGTTTTCAATGGCAGCAACGACGTCCCCTATTCGCCCGTTATTTCAAATCAATCTTGGCACTGTGGCGAATGCCACCGATGATACTTTGGGCAAGGTGGCGCAGGTGCTGGTAGACCCAGATACCTGGCAGATCAGCCATGTCGTCGTGCAGCGCGGCGTGGTGATGAAGAAATTCCTCGCGCTCCCGATAGAGTTTGTCCAAGAGGCGCGGGTCGATGGACTTCAGCTTTCGCTGCTGGTGGACGATCTGCTCCAGAAAGCGCAGTCGCCCAAAGGCAACCTGCTCGTGCTGAAAGAGCATCTGCCGGTGGGCAGCGGCTCGGAGAAGCTGGGCGGGCTGTCGCAGCTTTTCTTCGATGCCCAGACGCGCAAAGTCGCCTATCTGGTGGTGCATCGCTCTGCGATGGCCGGTGGCGAGGTCTTGCTCAGCGTCGATCAACTCAGCGTTCTTCAGTCTGACTGGCTGGAGGTGAAGATTTCTCCCAAAGACTTTGCGCTCTTGCCGCACTATCGCCCAGACCCGGAACTGGCCGAGGCAGTGCGCCAGGCTCTCTGGGATTATCCGCGCTTGCGCGTTGATCTGGGCGCAGTCGCGGCGCATGCCCAGTGCAACGAGGTCTGGCTGTTGGGTCATGTTTCCAGCGACATCAATCGGCGTCTGGCGGAAAATCTTGCCGGTCAGGTACAGGGCGTGCGCCTGCTGCATAACGAATTGGTAGCCGACACGGACCTGGCCGTCGATATTGCTGTCGCGCTGGGCAAGCGCGAAGAGACGCGGGGCCTGCCGATTGGAGTCTATCCTGATCTCGGCGAGGTCCACCTGCGCGGCATGGTTCCAACGGCGGCGGAAAAGCAGGTTGCCGGAGAGATTGCTGCCGCTGTGCCCGGCGTCAAAACGCTGCATAACGAACTGGTCGTGAACAACCAGATTGATTACCTCCCAGCGCTGGCAGGCGTTAACGGCACAGAGGATATTGTCCCTGGCGGCGAGGGTGTCAAATCGAAACACTCCATTTGAGCGCCGCATTGAACCAGTGTGTATCTATCTGATCAGACTGGAAGCGCGGAGGAGCCAGAACGATACATCGTTCTGGCTCCTCCGCGCTTCAGGCGCGCTTTTGCAGCTTTCCGGCCCAGGCGGTATAATCCTGGTTGCGATACGAGATAGACCATTCTTTGCTCTCATTGCTCTGCTGAGGTTTTATCGATCATGCTTGCACTGGCGCTCCCGCTCTCGTTCTTCCTGGTGATGCTCGAAACGGCCATCGGGTCGTTTATTGTCCTGTTCTTGCTCGACGTATATGGCGGGCTAAAGATAGCCCGCTTAGTTAAAACAGCCAACGCCAAACCGGCCCAGCCATTGAAGGCTGCTGTCTCGCCCGCTAGCGAGGAGGATGTGCCGTTGTCTGCTGAAGAGGAGGTTGGGTCGTCGCTTGCTGAGGGGCAAGCGACTGCTTCGGATGATGCAGCAGAGGTCAGCCTCAAGACGCCCTCAGCCAGAGCAGCCGCAAAGCGCGTGGGCGTGACGAACGGTTTTTTGGTCTTCCAGGGCTTGCTCTATCTCATTCTGGCGCTGCTTGTGTATTGGTTTGGCTCTGCCTTTGCGACCCCATCCATCTTTGATGGGATCAAGGGCTTTTATCAGCAATATCCGCTTGATCGCGCGTGGCTGGCGTACCAATTTACGCCCTTGTGGGTCTTTCTGGGATTACTGCTTGTCTATAACGTCCTGCTCTGGTTCAAGCAGCGGGCGCCGCGCTGGATCGTTGGCGCCCTGGCCTGTCTGGCTGGCCTGGCGGAGCTGCTGGTGATCGGCATGGCCTATCGTCCCCTGGCGGCGGACAGCCTGGGCGGCGCGTTCACCGTTGCAGGCATCGTGGTCGGCGCGCTGGCGTTGGGTGGTGTACTCACCGCGATGTTGCTGGGTCACTGGTATCTCAACACGCCCACCGCGTCTGGCAAGCCGCTGGAGTTTGCCACGCTGGTTATGTTGATTGGTCTGGGGCTGGAACTCGTCTTCAGCTTCTTCATCCACAGCACGATTCCCGCCGCGCTGCCGCAGTTGGGAACCCCGCCAATCTCAGCGGGTGGGCTGAATGTGATTCGTTTCATCTTCGGTTTTCTTTTCACGCTGGGTCTGGGCGCGCTGGCTTTTCGTCTGACCCGGGGCCGCTCCTTCCAGTCGGCCACCGGCATGCTCTATCTGGCAGTGGCTTTTGCTTTTACCGGAGAGATCATGACACGCGGCCTCTTCTTCCTGCCACACCTGCGCTAGCTACGCGGGTGTCTTCTGCGCCTGCTCCGCCAGGAAGGTTACAAGCGCCTGGTTGAAACTTTCGGGTTGTTCGAGATTGGAGAGATGCGCGGCGTAGGGAATCGTGACGAGCCGGGCGTGAGGGATGTGTTCGGCCATCAGGTGCGCGTCGGCTAGCGGCGTGGTGCTATCTTCTTCGCCCACGAGGATGAGCGTGGGGCAGTGAATCTGTGGCAGCAGATCGGTGGAATCTGCGCGCAGAGCTATGCCGCGCAGCGCCCCTGCGAGTCCCGTAGGCGTGGCGGCCTCCATCATGGCGCGCAGACGCGCGGTTGTGCCGGTGGGGTCTTGCAGCGTGGCCTGTGTGAGCAGTCGGGGAAGATAGCGTTCGGCAATCACATGGCTACCCTGACGCTCGGCCAGTTGCGCCATCTCCTCGCGGCTGGCGCGGCCTTCCTCGGAATCGGCTTGGGGGCGCGTATCCGCCAGGATCAACTCGCGCACGCGCGCGCCATACCTGCGATAGAAGGCAAAGGCAACATAACCGCCCAGCGAAAGTCCCCCAAGCGCGCAGTCCTCGATCTGAAGCGCTTCAAGCAGCGCGGCAATATCATCGGCCAGGGTCTCCATCAGGTAGGGGCCGTCCGGCGCGTCCGATTCGCCAAAGCCGCGAAAATCGGGGGTGATGACGCGGAACTGGCGGCCTTGCGTCAGCGCGCTGATCTGATGCGCCCACATCGAGCGGTTACAAGGAAAGGCATGCAGCAGGACCAGTGGTTTGCCTGTGCCCCACTCCTCATAACCGAGATGGATGCCATTTGCCTGGATGCGCATGTGACACGCTCCTTTCGTCTGGGGGGTGCTCGCCCATGACCCAGCCTGATCTTTTCACGATCCCTCTTGCACAGACTATACCGCTAGTTTCAATCCTTCTTCTAGGTGCTGCTGGCGCTGCTCCTGGCAGAAAAATGGCAGAGCTATTATACCTGGCAGCTTTTGGGGGCGCAAGTTTGTGCTATCATATCCCCTAATAGTCATGTCTCAAACGCCGATAGATAGTAGGAGCATCGATAATGGACCAGGAGCGCATTCAGCAGGCCATTCGCGCCGCAGGCTTCGATGGCTGGCTCTTTTATGATTTCCGCAAGCTCAATCCACTGGCGTACCGGGTGCTGGGGCTAGATGAGGGTGGCTTCTATACCCGTCGCTGGTTCTATTTCGTGCCCGCACAGGGCGAGCCGACGGCGATTATTAGCTCGGTTGAGCCGCATGTGCTGCGCGATCTGCCCGGTCAGCGGCGCGTCTTCCGCTCCTGGCCGGAGCTTAGCGCGCTGCTCGAAGCGACCTTGCAGGGCACGCGGCGGCTGGCGATGGAATACTCGCCCATGAACGCCATCCCAACGATGGCTCGCGTGGATGGGGGTACGCTGGAGTTGGTCCGCTCGCTAGGGAAAGAGATCGTGAGTTCGGCCAATCTGGTGCAGCAGTTTGTGGCCGTCTTGAGCGCGGCGCAGATGGAGATGCACCGCGAGGCCGGGCGTCGCCTGATCGCCGTCAAAGACGAACTGCTGCGCTCGATTGCGCAGCAGATGCGCGCGGGCGTGGCGCTGACTGAGTACAGCGTGCAGCAAGCTTTTCTGGCGCGCATTCAGGCCGCCGGGGTCGTTCCAGAGGGCGCGCCGATTGTGGCCGTGAATGCGCACGCGGGCGACCCGCATTACGGTCCATCGGCGGAGGGGTCCGCGCCACTGCGTGAGGGCGATCTACTGCTGCTGGATTTCTGGGGCTATCTGCCGCAGCCGGGGGCCATCTTCGCGGACTATACCTGGATGGCCTACCTCGGCGCGCGTGTGCCGGAAAAATACCAGCAGGTCTTTGATCTGGTGCGCCGGGCGCGCGATCATGGCATCAGCTTCTTGAGCGAGCGCGTGGAAAAGGGGCAGCCGGTGCAGGGCTGGGAAGTCGATCAGTCGGTGCGCGATCTGATTACAGCAGGCGGCTACGGCGATTCCTTTGTGCATCGCACCGGCCACAGCATCACGACGGTGGAACACGGCGACGGCGCGAATCTAGATAACCTGGAGACGCACGACGAGCGCCTGATCTTGCCGGAAACCTGCTGTTCGATAGAACCTGGCATCTATCTGCCGGAGTTTGGTGTGCGCAGCGAGGTCGATGTGCTGGTGCATGCCAGCGGCGTCGAGGTGACAGGTGTGCCCATCCAGGAGGAGATCATCCCACTGCTGGCATAGCCCGTGAGCTATCCCACGAGCGAGGGAGACCGTAAGCGGTCACGCTTGCGGTCTCCCCTCAACTATATCTCGTTACTTTCTCAGTCGGTCGTCTTCGGCATGAGTCTGTAATTGTTGGTTCAGAATATCCGCTTATAGACATCTTCGCCATAGCTGGTTTGCAAGGGTTCGCCTTCGATTACCTTAAACGTTCGTGTTCCATCGGTTTGCCTGTCAGCCCGCAGGAACAGAGCGTTTTCCTTTTTGGGGTCGTAATAACCATGCGCGAATTCATATAAATGCGTCACGAAGAAGACCTTGATGCGCTTTTCTACTAACGCGATAATGATCTGCCGGGCAATCTCCGAGCCTTCTCTTTCGTTGGTCGCGGCAAAGGATTCATTAAACAGCACCAGGGAATGGGGCGTGATCTGATCGACGATCTCGCTCATGCGGCTGAGTTCTTCATCCAGTTTGCCGCTTTTCATGGTTGCGTCTTCTTTGCGTTTGAAGTGCGTAAACAGGCGCTCGCAGACATTGGCACAGAACGACTCCGCCGGGACAAACATGCCACACTGCATCATCACTTGGGCCAACCCGATGCTGCGCAAAAATGTCGATTTGCCCCCCTGGTTGGCGCCGGTGATGATCACGAGGTCTTTCCTCTCAGTCGTCACATCGTTGCCCACCACGCTTTGTTCCATCGTGAGAGCCAGGCAGGCATCGTATAATCCCTGAAAAGCATGTTGGCGTTCGCTGGAAGGCGCGGGCACGGGAAAGGACAGTGGCGCGCCCTTTTGGGCAAGCTGCTCCTGGAGATTCAGACAGCCAACATAAAAAGCCAACTCCGTCCGCAGCACGGTAAAAAAACTGAGGATATGATCAGTGGACTGGGCGAGCGCATTGGCAACCAGATTGATCCCCCGATCTTTTAATTCCGATAACGCCCTGCCGCCGCTTTCATCGCGTTCACTGATCGCAAAGCTGTACGTGGGCGGTTTTTCGGCAAAGAGCCGCTCTCGCCACCCCTGTGGTTTGTTCGGTGGTATACGCAGGACATACTTGGTTCCTTTATTGCCTTTTCCCAGTCCGGCGCTCATCAACACGCCGTTGCGGAATTTCAGTGCCTTGAGATGATTTCGGACGCTGACGAAGTAGTCCTCACTCAGTTCCTGGTTGAGCATCGCAAACAACGCGGTAAAGCCCGCTGACTCAAAAGTATGGGCATGTTCCCCGGCGATCTGCTTGAGCCTTTTCAGCATGCCCACAAAGAGCTGCAACACTTCAATGGAGCGATGCAGGATCCCGGAAGGATAATCTCTGAAAAAGCCCCACACCTTTTTCTCGCTGGCAATTGCCTCGACCGCCAGCGCGTAGAGTTCTCGGACAATGGCAGCGTTGTTGAGGCAATCCTGAAGAATCTGTTGGCGATAGCGGATGGTGTCCAGATCGGTGACACTGAACAACACCGCTTTCTTTGCCACTTCAAAAAGAAATGGGTCACCCAGCGACATGGCCTTGAACAGCGTGTTGAGTTCCAGGTCTTGGGTCAGGGCTTGTTCATTTGGCGGTAATTTCCGCTGAAGGTCAAAATCCTGATCGCGGTAGAGGAGAAACGCTTTCATGGGGTGATGCGCTCCTTGACACTCTCGTAGGTCAGCCGGTACTTTTCGGCAATGGCAAGCGCGTAGGCCAGTCCGTCAGCGGGCCTTCTGACAATTTTATAGGTGCGCAAGGCCGGATTGTCGGGAACGACCGTGCTGACCATGCTGACGGTCTGCTCGCTGAATGCAGTCAATTCATCAATGAACGTGACCCACACACACAACACATCTAATTGGATGATTTTTTCCATGATCGCTTTGCTCAGAAAGACTGCGTCGTGGAGGGTGGTGGAGGTAAAAATTTCATTCAGGATGATCAGACTGTGTGAGGTGGCCTGGTTGAGCATCTGGGCCATTCTGACCAGATCATCCTCCAGTTTGCTGCGGAGGTCTTTGATGGTTTCTTCTTTTTCAAAATGCGTCAAGAGGCTGTCGAACAGCAAGAGATACGCTTCCCTGCCTGGGACGGGACAGCCAATGCTCGCCAGATAATGCGCCTGTCCGAAGGTGCGAGCGAAGGTGGTTTTCCCGCCTTGGTTCGGGCCAGTGACGATCAAGATGCGCTCTGGGTCTTTCAAGGAATAATCATTGCAGACAACAGATGTGTGTTCGCTCAGGAGTTTCGCGGCCAGCACGACATCAAACCCCTCATGAACAGAGACTTCCTTATTGGTAGTGGACAGGTGCGGATAACAAAACGGCAATCCCGCTCGTTTGAAGCGCGCGACATACTCCAGAGAGGCCAGGTAAAATTGGATTTCCCGGTCAAAAATGGCGAGCGTTTCATCCAGATACTTCCTGTTTTTCGCGCAGTAATCATCCAGATGGGAAAAGATGGCGGGATACAATTTGGCGACCAACTCCAGGATTTTCGCTTCCACATGGTTCATCTCCGGCCAGGAGGACAATTTCACCCGATAATCTTTGACCGCTCCCTGTTTGAATTTCTCGAAGGTGTTCACCACCTCCGCGCTGTAATCACCTTCAGCGGCATATGCGCGCACCTTGACGCGGTTCCCGTTGATCAGCAGACAATAGTGTACTGTGGACAGGTCGGCTTTCAGTTGGTGCGTTTCCGCCTGCAGGGAGGTAAAACGCTCGGAATGGGCATAGTCGGTCACATAGTCACGGAGGGCCAGCAAGCCGCGCGAATGCAAGTCTGCATGGGCGAGATCATTCACCAGGCCAGTCACGGCGTCGCAATACAGTTCTACCGCGTCCACAAACCAGCGTTCCTTCTGGTATGTATAGTGGAGCTTGCCCGCCTGGGTGAGATGTTCGCGCATGGCGCGCAGTTTGTGCGCAAAGGCGGTGATCTGCGCAAACAGCCTTTCGCTTTCAAGCTCCCGCATGATTGCCTGACGATAGGTGATCGCATCAACCGTGTTCAAGGGTGTATAAAAAAACGGTTTCAGATGATAGTCCTGCCTGTCGGCAGTGATGGCGTCGATCATCTGATCAAGATTGAGATCGACAAAAAAGGCGGGCGCTTCCGGTGGTTCTCTTGTGAGGCGGTCTTCATTTCTTGCAAAGAGGATGCTCTGGAACGTCATGCGCGCAACACCTCCCAAACAAGCTGGTTCAATCCGCAGCGATGGGCGTAATAAAAATGGCTTCTCTAGCCCCACAGAGAGGTGGGAACGAGAGAAGCCATCATCTGCCCGCGAGGCAGCATTTACACAGCGAGCTTCATCGCTGGAATTCCTGTTTACATATTACCCCCCAAAGGCAGGCGATGCAAGGCGCGCTTCTACGCGCCCGCCCGGTCAGTAGCCTCTTCGGCGGCTTTGGCCTGGTCCCAGGCGTGGTAGGAGCTGCGTACCAGCGGCCCGGCCTCCACATGGCGGAAGCCCAGCTTCTTGCCCTCGCGCGCAAACTCGCGGAACTCCTCCGGCGTGGCATAGCGCTCCACCGGCAGGTGCTTGAAGGATGGGCGCAGATATTGACCGATGGTGACAATATCGACATCGTGATCGCGCAGGTCGCGCAGCGTCTGCATCACTTCTTCGTGTTCTTCGCCCAGACCCAGCATGAAGCCGGATTTGGTGGGGCGCTCAGGGTTCATCGCCTTGGCCCACTTGAGGACTTGCAGCGAGCGTGTATACACTGCCTGTGGGCGCACGCGCTTGTAGAGGCGCGGTACCGTCTCGATATTGTGGTTGAAGACGGTGGGCTTTGCCTCCATGACGAGGCGCAGGGCGTCATGGTCGCCCTTGAAGTCGGGCGTCAGCACCTCGACCGAGCATTCAGGGTTGACGCGGCGAATCCAGCGGATCGTCGCGGCAAAGAGCGTCGCGCCACCGTCGCGCAGTTCGTCGCGGTTGACGGAGGTCACGACGCAATGGCGCAGGTCCATCGTTTTGACGGCTTCAGCCACGCGGCGCGGCTCCTCCCAATCGAGCGCCATCGGGCGGCCTGTGGCGACGGCGCAAAAGCCGCAACTGCGCGTGCAGACACTGCCAAGGATCATGAAAGTAGCCGTGCGGTGGCCCCAGCACTCGCCGATATTGGGGCAGCGCGCCTCTTCGCAGACGGTATGCAGCCCCTTATCGCGCATCAGCGTTTTGAGTTCGCTGTAGTTCTGGCCTTGTGGCGCGTGAATCTTGAGCCATTCGGGACGGCGTTCGAGCGTTGCCGACATCATGCACCTCTTTGATACGCTATTTCCCTCATTGTACAATAGGCGGCCACATCCGGCAACCTGACGAGAGGTGCTGAGCGGCTCGCGCTCTACTGCGCCGACCAGAAGCGGCGCAGCAGCGTATCATCGGGCGTGGGCACATAGGAGCGCAGCAGGCGGCATCCTGCGCCCTCAATGTGGTAATCGCCGAGCGCGGCGGGCAGCACAACGCTATCGCCCTGGCGCAACTCCAAGGCCGCATCCTGCCCTGCGTGTAATGTGCAGCCGCCATCCAGCAGCGAGATGATCTGACAACTGGTGGGGGGGGTCGTGTCCGTGATGGAACCGTGAAAGGTTGTTTCTTCGAGGACAAAATAGCGGCAGGCGACAAGCACGCGATGGAGGTCGCCGTTGCGCTCTTCATTCAGGGCGACAGGCTGCATCGTGTGGATGGCTGTCGACTCGTAGCTCATGACATCCAGCGCCTTGTCCACATGTAGTTCACGAGGCTTGCCATCAGCGGCCAGGCGGCCATAGTCGTACAGGCGATAGGTAACATCCGAGTATTCTTGCAGTTCATAGAGGAGGATGCCCGCGCCGATAGCGTGGACAGTTCCGGCAGGCACAAAGACGACATCACCGGCCTGGACCGGCTGCTCATGTACAAGAGATTCGAGTGTGACGTCGGTGATGGCCTGGCGCACCTCGTCGCGGGTGACGGCGCGGCGCAGGCCATGAATAATTACCGCGCCGGGGTCGGCATGCAGAATGTACCACGCCTCGGTCTTGCCGAGCTTGCCACCCTCATGCTCGTGCGCATATTCGTCAGCGGGATGGACCTGGACGGAGAGTTTATCCTGCGCGTCGATGAATTTGGCGAGCAGCGGGAAACGCGGGCCGAAGATCGCCAGCGTCTGTGAGCCGAGCAATGGTTCGCCCAGTTCGGCGACCAGATCACCCAGGCTCCGGCCCTGATAGGGCGGGTCGATGATCTGGTTGCCTGTCTCGGTCTCCCAGGATTCGCCAACCTTCGCGCCGGGCGGCAGGGTTTTTCCGGCGTAGCGGGCCAGGTTCTGCCCGCCCCAGATGGTTTCGTGCAGGCTTCCGCGCAGGCGCATCGGGCGCAGTCTGCCGCCAGATGGACTCATCAGCACGCGCTCCTCACCAGATCATGAGATCTTGTTAATAAGCTGGACAGCCCGACTGATCGCGCTTTTGGCCTCTGCCGGGGGCATCTGGCTTAAACATTCGTCAACATGGTGTTTGAGGACTTCAGCCGCCACTTTATCCATCGCTGCGCGGGCAGCCAATACCTGGGTAATGACATCTTCACAGTTGCGCTGCTCATCCAGCATGCGGATAATCCCGCGTATCTGGCCTTCGATGCGGCGCAGCCGGTTACTAATATCCGTGTTGTTGTGTTCTTCGAGTGCGGCCATAATCCGAACTTCGTTCTCTTGCAAGGAACGGGCCAAAGACACCACCACGCGGCGCCCACTGGCCTGAAGATGATACACCTTGCCTGCCTGGGGAAGCGGATAGCAAGGAATGCCAGCCGCTCCCACCCAGACAGGCAGCATAAGCGTTCGCGCGTATTATGCAGTGGTCAGCACGCTGTCGATCATGCGCTTGAGCGCGGCGCGGCCCCCAAAGCCGACCATGCGGTTGATCTCTTTGCCATCCTTGAAAAAGATGAGGGTAGGGATGCCCTGAATCCCCAGGCGTGAGGGGGTGTTCGGGTTCTCGTCGGTATTCATCTTGGCAAAGCGCAGCTTGCCAGAGTACTCGACGCTCATCTCTTCAAAAACCGGGGCCATTGCCCGGCAGGGACCACACCAGGGCGCCCAATAATCGACCGCGACCGGCTCAGAGGATTTCAGCACCTGCTGCTCAAAATCCTGATCGGTGACATTCACATAAGAACCCGCCATGAAAGAACCTCCTACTGGCGACATTGGCTCCTGATTTTTTCTGCTTACAGGGAGGGTCTCAGGATACCCACCCTGGGTATCTTTAGCATAGCATCGAATTGCCGCCCTGTCAAGCTGAGCAATTGCAGCGATCCATCCGGCGTCTGATAGATGCTCCCTGTGCTTGTCGTGATGCTGGTCTTCTGGTCGGTCATGCTATAATCCCAGGCAAGGATAGTGTGCCGCGGCATGCTTCCCTGGAGGGTTCCACCACCAGCGAAAGCCCTCCGGGCCGGTAGCGGCAGGGAGTGGCTTGTGTTATGCTGTGCGCGGTAATGATCTTGCGTTGATGATTGCCTGTGTTGTTCTTGCTTGATAGGCGTTTTTCTGTGAAGAATTCTATGCAACAGATCAGTGATTCGGAGTTTGCCCCCGAAGCACCAGAAGTACAGGCGTTACAACAGCCAGTGCCCACAGGTTCGGAGCAGCGGCAGTGGCTTGCCTGGCTGCGGCGCCCCTCGGCGGCGCTGCGGCAAACGATGTTCCTCTTTGGTGTCACGCGCCTGCTGTTTGCTCTGGTGACATACTTTGGCTATATCCTCTTCAACGCTGGCAAATACTCGCCCGCATCGGTAGGGGTGGGCAATCTCCTCGCCAGTTGGGATCAATGGGATGCAAAGTGGTATCTAGGCATCGTGCAGCAGGGCTATCACGATCCGCTGCAAGCGGCGTTTTTCCCGCTCTATCCCTTGCTGGTGAAGCTGGGGTCGCTGCCCTTCGGCGACGGCGTAGCCTACCCAGTTGCTCTGGTGGTCTCCAATATCGCCTTCTTTTTCGCTCTGTGGGCGCTGCGCGTGCTGGCCGAGCGAGAGGTGGGGCCGGAGGCGGCGGCGCGGGCGACCCTCTATCTGGCGCTCTTCCCGACGGCGCTCTTTTTCTTCGCGCCCTATAACGAGTCGTTGTTTGTGCTATTGGCCGTCGCTTGCTTCCTGGCGCTGCGACGCGGACAGTGGTTGCTGGCCGGAGGTGTGGCGCTGCTGGCCGCGCTGACGCGCAGCGCGGGCATCTTTCTGGTCGTGCCCTTTGCTATCGAGTATGCGCAGCAGCATGGCTGGCAGTGGCGGCGCGCGCGTCTGGATGCGCTGGCAATCATATTGATTCCGCTGGGCCTGGGACTCTATAGTCTGTATTGTTGGGTGCAGTTTGGCGACCCGCTCGCGTTTGCCCATGTGCAGATTCATTGGGGGCGGACGCTCCAGTGGCCCTGGGCTGGCCTCTGGAATCAGCTCGTGATCCTTGCGCACGCTCAGCCAGCCTCGTTCTTCCAGGCGCACAACCTGCTTGATCTGGCGGCGACGCTCATGATGATCGCGCTGGTGTCGCTGGGCTGGCGTCGCCTGCCGCTGGCGTATAGCTGCTATGCAACGGTGCTGCTGGCGAATTTTCTGCTGTTTCCCCAGGCGTTCAACGACGCCCTGGCTTCCAACCAACGCTTTGCCCTGGAGGTCTTCCCAGCCTTTCTGACGCTGGGCCTCCTGGTGCGGCGGCCAGCAATCCATCAGGCCATCGTCATTATTTTTACCAGCCTGCTGTCTTTGCTGACCCTGGTCTTTATTACAGGACGTTGGTTGGTCTGAATCTGGCAGAAGAGAACGCCTGGCATCTCCCCAGCGTTGCTCCTGTCTGTAGTATCGGCACGATAAGCAACAACGAAAGCCGAGGCGCTCATGACGCAGCCCATCTATCTGGATTATAACGCGACCACGCCGCTGGACCCGGCGGTGATTGCCGCGATGCGTCCCTCTCTGGAGCAGCAATTTGGCAATCCCTCTAGCAGCCATGTTTATGGGCAGGCGGCTAAGGAGGCAGTAGAGCGGGCGCGAGAGCAGGTGGCAGCCTTGCTGGGCTGCGCGCCCGATGAGGTGGTCTTCACCAGCGGCGGCTCGGAGAGCGATAATCAGGCGATCAAGGGCGTGGCCTTTGCCTGCCGCGAGCGCGGCACGCACATCATCACCAGCCAGATTGAGCATCCGGCAGTGCTGAATACCTGCCGCTATCTCGAAGCGCGGCACGGCTTTCAGGTGACGTATCTGCCGGTTGATGGCGATGGGCTGGTGGACCCGGCGGCGGTTGAGGAAGCAATCACGCCCCAGACAATCTTGATGACGATCATGCACGCCAACAACGAGGTGGGCACGCTGGAGCCAATTGCCGACATTGGCCGGTTAGCGCGCCAGCGCGGCATCGTCTTGCATACCGACGCGGCGCAGTCGATAGGCAAAGTTCCGGCGCCTGTGGATGACCTGGGTGTGGACCTGCTGACCATCGCAGGACACAAGCTCTACGCGCCAAAGGGCATTGGCGCGCTCTACATCCGGCGCGGAACCGTACTCGACCCACTGATCCATGGCGCGGGCCACGAGCATGGACGGCGCGCCGGAACCGAAAACGTGTCCTCCATCGTGGCGCTGGGCGCGGCCTGCGCGTTGGCGGGCGGGCAGATCGAAAGCCAGATAGCGCGCTGGCTGGCGCTGCGCGAGCGATTGCTGGCTGGCCTGGAGGCGCGTGTGGGGCCGGTGAAGGTGAACGGACACCCGGAGCGGCGGCTGCCCAATACGCTGAATATCTGCGTGCCCGGCGTGATCGGCGAGGATGTGTTGGCGCGCACGCCCGGCGTGGCCGCTTCCACCGGCTCAGCCTGCCATGCCGGGCTGACCGAACCATCGGCAGTCTTGCTGGCGCTGGGCCTTGAGCCGACGCTGGCGCTGGGCGCGCTGCGCCTGTCGCTGGGCCGCTGGACGAGCGAAGCAGAGATCGACGCCGCCGTAGCTCAACTAAGCGAATCCATTCTGTCGCTGCGCAAGGGTGCGTAGAACGCCGATCAAACAGTCGTCAGCGCCGGGGCTGGCGGCTGAAGGCCGCGCCTGGAGGCTGCGCCGCAAAGCCCGCCTGCGCGGGCTAAGACGAAAACACGCCTTTTTGACCGATGCTCCAGGCGCCCATTGATGCTGCGCGAGGGGGCGCAGCGATCACACGCTAGAAAAAACGAAGGAGTTGAACCGATGAGTCTGGATGTTTCCTCGAACGCTGCCCTGCTGCACCCGGAATTAGAGGCGTATCGGGCCGAGTTTCCGATCCTCCAGCGCAAGACCTATCTGAATAGCTGCTCGCTGGGCGCGCTCTCGCAGCGTTCCATTGACGCGCTGCATCGCTTCACCGAGAATTGGAATGAGTATGGGGCGCACGCCTGGTATAAAATCTGGCTAGGCGAGATCGCGGCGGTCAAAGAAAAGTTTGCGCGGGTGATCGGGGCCAAACCCAACGAGGTCGCCATCGCGCCCAGCGTCTCGGCGGCGGTCAGCGAGCTCACCAGCGCGCTGGACTTTGGCAAGCGCAACCGCGTCGTCATGGCCGACATGGACTTCCCGACGCTGGCCTATCAGTGGCTGGTCAAGCAGCGGCTGGGCGTCGAGGTCGATTTCGTCGGGAGTCCCGACCGCATCCATGTGCCGCCGGAACTGCTCATCGACAAGATTGACGACCGCACGGCGATGGTCGCCACGTCGCGGGTCTTCTTCACCAGCGGCTACGTGCAGGATGTCGGCGCGGTGGCCGAAGCGGCGCATCGCCAGGGCGCGTATGTGCTGATCGATGATTATCAGGGGACGGGGCAGATTCCCATTGATGTACACGCGCTGGATATTGATTTCCTGGTAACGGGCACGCTCAAATGGCTGATGGGTGGGCCAGGGCTGGCGCTGGTCTATGTCCGCGAGGGGTTGATCCCGCAGCTTCAGCCGACGATGACCGGCTGGTTTGCCAACCGCGACCAGTTTCAATTTAACAGCCGCGAGTTTCATTTCCGGGAGGACGCTGGGCGCTTCGAGTCGGGCACGCCCGCGCTGCCGACGATTCATACTGCCAATGGTGGCTTGGAGATGGTGCTGGAGATTGGGGTGCAGCGCATCTATGAGCGCACGCGGGCGCTGACCACCGATCTGGTCGAGCGGGTGAAGGCCAAGGGCTGGAGCCTGTGCAGTCCCGAAGAGGAGGACCGGCGCTCCTCGATTGTGATGCTGGCGCTGGATCAGCCCGCTGAGATTGTGGAGCAGTTGGTGGCGCGCCGCTTTATTGTCGATCATCGCCCTGGCCTGGTGCGCATCTCGCCCTATTTCTATAACACCATCGCCGAGAACGAGGCGGTGATCGAGGAGATTAGCCGAATTCTGGCTGAGCGCAAATGAGCAGAGGCCAATAACGCGAGGAAGCTGATAGGAGAGAAGTCTTACCGCAGTTGCATTGCAGGGCCAGACATGGCACAATAAGGTGCGATGCCTGGGTTTGCAGCATCTCTCCCTTCGTTCCTATTGCAAACGGCCTGATCTTATTTTTCATCCCAACCCTGAAGCTGTGAGGAGGGCGCGATCATGCTTTGTCCGGTTTGTGG
>Ga0070730_10001660_pt1 | contig 21156 bp, 19 predicted proteins | sample Coa_R1_3_FD_66447 | JGI IMG/M metagenome (GOLD analysis project Ga0070730, IMG submission 66447) | Surface soil microbial communities from Centralia Pennsylvania, which are recovering from an underground coalmine fire - Coalmine... | ecosystem: Environmental > Terrestrial > Soil > Unclassified ... | reverse complement strand
GTCGGAGTGGGCGCCCACCATCATCACCTTGAAGATCGATCCCGAAAAAATCCGCGACGTCATCGGCAAGGGCGGCGCCGTGATCCGGCAGATCACCGAAGAGACGGGCACTTCCATCGACATTGAAAACGACGGTACGGTGAAGATCGCGTCGGTGCAGGGTGCCGCGGGCCGCGAAGCGCAGCGCCGGATCGAACTCATCACGGCGGACATCGAGGTGGGCCGCGTGTATGAGGGCAAGGTCGCGCGTTTGATGGATTTCGGCGCATTCGTGACCATCCTTCCGGGCCGCGACGGCTTGGTGCACATCTCGCAGATTTCCGAAGAGCGGGTCGAGCGGGTTGGGGACAAGCTGAAGGAAGGCGATGTGGTGCGCGTCAAGGTGCTCGAGGTCGACCGCCAGGGCCGCGTGCGTTTGTCGATGCGCAACGTGGACGCTGCCTAGTTCATTGCGAGTTCATTGCGGCGCATTCCCCCATCCGGGGGCCGGGCGCGGTTTCGCGTTGCGGTACGCCGCTTGCCGCCGTGCGCCTGACCATCTCCCAGGTCCGCATGAAGAGGCTTGCGCGTCGCCTCTTGCGGTGACCGTCACTTGCCGAGGTTGGTCGCCTCGCGTACCGGAGACAGCTTATAGCCGTCTTCGGGCGGACGCGCCGACGTGAACGTCTTGACGCGCTCGCGCACGGGGGGCGGCAATTGGCTCACGAATTGACGCATGGCCTGGTCCAGATGACCGCCGACTTGCGCCTGCGCACCGCTGCCATATGAGCGAATCACGTTGACCATGAAATCCTGGCTCAATATGGGGTCAGGCAGATGTTCCTGTTCGGCGATCACCTGCAGCAGGATGCTGCGCGTGATGTCGGCGCTGTTTTTCTTGTCGACGACGACGAAATCGATTCGCTCGACGACCAGACGCCGCACATCCGCCAGCGTTATATAGCGGCTCTCGACCGTGTCGTACAGCCGACGGTTTGGATATTTCTTAATCACTCGCGGTTCGCTCATAGGGCTGCTCGCTCGTGGGTGGTCGACGCGGGACCGGAGAATGCCGGTACGTGCCGATACCAATGATTTTCATTCCCTCGATCATCTGGACAAAGGATAGCGCAACGCAGCGCGAAGGCAAATCCAGATGCGAAACCTCGAATTTGGCAATGGAATATGCGCATTTGTGCGCTTTACAGCCTCAAATGGGACGCCGGGCCGGCGGTAACCCCGAACCTGGCCCGCCGCCCCTAAACGAGATACGCCGGCGGCCCCAACGCGCCAGCCGGCGCCAAGCGGTGCCTCATGCCGGCCCGAATGCGTCATGTCAGCCCTAAACGGTGCGTCAGGCCAGCGCCAAGTGGTCGTCAGGCCAGCCCCAAGTGGTCGCCGGGCCGGCCCCCAACGATGCGTCAGGCCGGCTCCAAACGGGACGCGAGGCGCTTCGGGACGCGATCGATATTCCACCGGGCCGTGGCCCACTTCCACGCTTCCGGGATCGTTGCTTCCTCGATTTCCGGGGGCGGAGATAGGTCAAGCAGCTCGAAAACCTTGATGATGAGCGGCAAAGGCGTGCCCCCGTCCAGTTGAACGCTGCGTGAGGACTTGGCCAGCTTCCTTCCATCGGACTCCGTCAGCAGCGGAACGTGGGCATAGTCGGGCGCCGCGAGGCCGAGCAATCGCTGCAAATGGATCTGACGCGGTGTATTGTCCAAAAGGTCCGCGCCCCGCACCACGTGCGTCACCCCTTGCGCGGCATCATCGACCACGACGGCCAATACATAGGCGAACAGCTGATCGCGGCGTCGAACCAGGATATCGCCGACGGCGGCTGCGACATCCTGGCGGAAGACTCCCTGAATGCGGTCCTTGAACTGAATGACGGCCTGGTCGACGCGAACGCGCGTCGAACACGGAGAACCGGGCCTCAAAGGACCGTTGCGGCAATGGCCTGGATAGCGCTCATCTTCAGCCGATCGCAAACGGCTGCACGAGCATTGAAAGGTCAATCCGCGCGCATGCAGACGGTCGAGCGCGGCCGCATATCGATCGGTACGTTCGCCCTGGCGCACCACCTCGCCATCCCATTCGAAGCCGAACCGGTTCAGGGTCCGAAGTATTCCGTCGGCGGACCCCGGAACCACCCGGGGAGGGTCAAGATCCTCGACGCGTAGCAGCCAGTGACCGCCATGCGCGCGCGCGTCCAGGTAGCTTGCCGCGGCGGTGTATAGCGAGCCCAGGTGCAGCTCGCCGGTCGGCGAGGGTGCGAATCGCCCGACGTAGCGGCCGGCTCCCGGGACCTCAGCGGTACCTGTCGTCGCGGTCGCCGTACTGCTTTTCGCGGCGTTCGCGCCGCTCCTGAGCTTCAACCGACAGCGTCGCCACGGGCCTTGCTTCGAGACGCTTGATGCCGATCTCCTCGCCGGTTTCCAGGCAGTAGCCATAGGAACCGTCTTCGATCCGCTTCAGGGCTTCGTCGATTTTTCGGATCAGCTTGCGTTCGCGATCGCGCGTGCGGAGCTCGAGGCTGAACTCCTCTTCCTGGGTCGCACGGTCGTTCGGATCGGGGAAATTGGCCGCTTCGTCCTTCATGTGCAACACGGTGCGGTCGACCTCGACCATCAGGTCGCGCTTCCAGTTCTGCAGGATGCGGGCGAAATGCTCGAGCTGCTCCTTGTTCATGTATTGCTCGCCGCGGCGGGCAATATAGGGCTTCACATTGCGTGGGCCCGCCAACAGGCTGGCGGAAGCGGCCGGGTCGATGTCGGCGTCTTCGTCGTTCTGAATGGGCCGCGTGGGCATCACCAGCGGGCGGGTGTCGAATTTGATCGGTACGTGTCTATCGTTCATCTCAGCGCCATCATGAGACTTGGGCGGAGGTGCCGCGGCCGCGGGCTTGACGGGCACCGGCTTGATGGCCGCCGGCTTGACCGGGGCGGGTTTTGCGCGGACTGCCTTGGCTGTAGCGGGCTTGGCGGCGGCCATGGGTTTCGGAGCAGATTTGTTCGGTTTCACTGTTACCTTCGATGTGGCGATGGGGGTGTGCTTCGGTAGCGGTCGCGCCGCCTTTTTCAAGGCAGCGGCTTTCTGGCCAGCCTTCCCGGAAGTCGCCTTACCTGGCTTCTTAGCCGTTTTAGTCGGTTTTTTTGAGGGCATTTACCGTCTCCGCCTCTTTATGAAGAGCGCGCGATTATACCGACGCGCACCGGCCTGTACAGGGCGCCGGTCTAACTTATTTTATATATCTAAGCCCATGATTGAAAAGACAAAGCATAACGCCGGCCGCGCCGGGGCGCGCAGTACCCGGTCGCAGCCTCCCGCCGGACCGGCCGCAGGGCCCGCGCAAGGCCTACGGAAGGGCCGTGAGCGGGGCCGCCACCCAGCCCGATTTGCGGTGTTCGGCCACGACCGTGGTGTAAATGCCGCCCCGAACGTTGAATTCGGCGGTGAGGCGCAGGAACCGGGGAGCCATCGCGGCCACGAGATCCTGCAATATCTCGTTGGTCACGGCTTCGTGAAATGCGCCGCGATCGCGGTAGGACCAGATGTACAGTTTGAGCGCCTTCAGCTCCACGCAGCGTGCGTCCGGTACGTACTCGAGCTTCAGGGTGGCGAAATCCGGTTGTCCGGTTTTCGGGCATAGACAGGTGAACTCGGGAATCGTCATCCGGATGGTGTAGTCCCGTTCGGGGGCGGGATTTACGAAGGTTTCCAAAGATCGACTGGGTTCGGTCATGAGCTCGACAATCGCGTCAGGGGTTTACGAAAGTGACGTTTACTTTACACTACGCGCCACATTCGCGGCCAAGCGCTTGCGGCGGTATCCCGTGCCGCTCGCCCCGCGCCCGATCTCAAGGTTGTAAACTGATGCGCTTAACGAAACTCAAGATCGCCGGCTTCAAATCCTTCGTCGACCCCACGACCGTGACGTTTCCGAGCAGCCTCACGGGTGTCGTCGGCCCGAACGGATGCGGCAAGTCGAACATCATCGATGCCGTGCGGTGGGTGATGGGCGAGATCTCCGCGAAACATCTGCGCGGCGATTCGATGGCCGACGTGATCTTCAACGGCTCCGCGACTCGCAAGCCTTTGGGGGCGGCCTCGGTGGAACTGGTGTTCGACAACTCCGAGGGCAAGATCAGCGGCGCCTACGCGAGCTACAACGAAGTATCCCTGCGGCGGGCGGTGTCCCGCGACGGCACGTCCGATTATTTCATCAACGGCACGAAAGTGCGGCGCAAGGACATCACCCAGCTGTTCCTCGGCACGGGGCTGGGATCACGCAGCTACGCCATCATCGAGCAGGGAATGATCTCGAGGGTCATCGAAGCCCGGCCCGACGATCTGCGGGCATTCCTGGAAGAGGCGGCGGGCATTTCGCGCTATAAGGAGCGCCGGCGGGAAACGGAAAACCGCATCGGCCAGACGCGCGAGAACCTGGATCGTTTGAACGATTTGCGCGACGAGGTCGAGAAGCAGATCCGTCATTTGCAGCGGCAGGCGGCGACGGCCCGCCGCTATCAGACGCTCAAGGAGGAACAGAGGAAGCTGCAGGCGGAACTGCTCGCCTTGCGGCTGCAGAGTTTGGACGCCGAGGCGGGAATTCGCGATGCGGCCGTGGAACACTGCGACACGGCCTTGCAGGCGGTGATGGCGGACCTTCGGCAAGCCGAGGCGCAGATCGAGCAGCTCCGCGTCGACCAGAACTCCAAGGCCGAGGCGCTCCGAGAAACTCAGGCGCGCTTCTACGGCGCCGGATCGGAGGTGACGCGGATCGAGCAGAGCATCGCGCACGCGCGTGAATTGCGCAGCCGCCAAGCCTCCGATCTCTCCCAATCGCAGTCGCAGGTCCAGGAACTCACGGGTGTGATCCAGCGCGATCTTGCCTCGCTTGAAAGCTTGCGCGCCGAACTTGCCGCGATGGTACCTGGTCTCGATGCCGCTCATGCCGAGGAGCGAACCGCATCGGACCTGCTGCTGCGCTCGGAACACGCGCTCGGCGAATGGCAGCACGCGGCGGACGAGCATTCACGGTCGGTCGCGCAAGGCCAACGCGAAACGCAGGTCGAGCGGGCTCGGATCGAGCAGCTCGAGAATCAGCAGCGCCGCCTGCTGCAGCAGCGGGAGCGCCAGGAGGCGGAGCGTCTGGTCCTCGTGGAGGTGCAGCCCGCCGTGTCATTGGAAGAGCTCGGCGCCCAAGCGACGGCGTCGCGCGATGCCGGCCAGAAAGCCGCGGCGGAATTGCAGGAATTGCTGGAGGAGCTTTCCGTGGCGCGCGAGCTCGAACGCGGGCAGACGCAGGCTCAGAACGCATTGCGCACCAAGTGGCAGGAGGCCTTGGGCACACAGGTTTCCACCGAAGCCCTGCAGCAAGCGGCACTCGGCAAGGTATCGGGCAAAGTGACCCAATGGCTGAAGGCGCAGTCGCTGGATCATCAGCCGCGCGTCGCGCAGCAGCTGCGCGTCGATCGCGGCTGGGAGAGGGCGGTGGAGACCGTTCTCGGATCCTATCTCGAGGCGGTCTGCGTCGATGGGCTGGACGGCGTGGCGGACGTGCTCGGCAGCTTCGACGGCGGTCACCTGGCCATGGTGACCATCAGCGCGGAAGCGGGGGGTCCGCCCGATGCGGCATCGCTGCAGGCGAAGGTGCAGGGCGCGGCGGTACTCGGCTCCGTCCTGTCATCGGTGTTCACCGCGGACACTTTGGGCGAAGCGCTGGGGCGGCGGCGCAGGCTCACCGCGGGCCAGTCCGTGGTCACCCGCGACGGCGTATGGCTGGGCCCCGATTGGCTTCGGTTGTCGCGCGACGAGGACCCCCACTCCGGCGTCATCGAGCGCGAAGAATCGCTGCGCCACATCAGTGCCGAGGTCGGCCGGCTGGCCGACGAAGTCAAGGAGTCCGAGCGCCGCCTCGAACTCACGCGCGCGTTGGTACTCGCGCTCGAGGACCGCCGCGACCGCTCCCAAACCGAGGTCAACCGGCTGCATCGCGAGCATATCGACCGGCGCGGGGCGCTCGATGCCGCACAGGCACGGACCGCGGACGCGGCCCGGCGCTTGCAGGCGCTGGAGACGAGCCTCGCGGACGTGCGGGCCGAACTGGAACGCACCGAATCGGATCTGCGGGCTGCACGCGCGCGCATGGAAATTGCCATCGAGTCGCTGGCCGCGCTCGAACCCCGGCGGGTGGCGCTCGAGCAGGAGCGCGAGCGCCTGCGCGGCGAGCAGGCCGCCGCGCGCGCCGCGGCTCAGGCGGCGCAAACGGCCGCGCGCGAACTGGCGGTGCAGGTCGAGTCGCGGCGCGCGGCGCACTCGACGACGACGACGACGCTGGCGCGAGTCGAGAAGCAGCTCGAAGGCTTGGCGCTGCGCCGCGACGAACTGGCCGCGCAGCTCGCGCAAGGCGAGGCGCCCCTCGCCGCGCTGCAGGTCGAGCTCGAAGCGGCACTGCAGGTTCGCGTGCAGATCGAGGGCGAGCTGCACGCGGCGAAAATTGCGAGCGATGAGCTGGATGCGGCGCTGCGCGATCGGGAAACGCACCGCGCCGGCATCGAGGAACGCGTCGAAGCCGCCCGTACGGCCATGGACGACGCGCGGCTGGCCGCGCAGCAAGTCCGCGTGCGGCGCGAGACCGTGGTCGAGCAGCTGACCGCGACCGGTTTCGAATTGGCCGGCTTGATCGCGCAGCTCGCGCCGGAAGCATCGGTCGCGGCCTGGGAGTCGGAGCTCGGTGAGACCAAGTCCAAGATCGAACGCCTGGGGCAGGTGAATCTTGCGGCGATCGGCGAGTACAAGGAACAGTCGGAGCGCAAGGAATATCTCGACCGCCAGTGCAAGGACTTGACCGACGCATTGGAGACCCTGGAATCGGCGATGCGCAAGATCGATCGTGAAACCCGCACCCGCTTCCAGGACACGTTCGACCGGGTCAATGCCGGACTCAAGGAGAAGTTTCCGCGCTTGTTCGGCGGCGGACACGCGTACCTCGAACTGACCGGCGAGGAGGAATCGGAGGCGGCGGGAGTCTCCGTGATGGCGCGCCCGCCGGGCAAGCGCAACAGCACGATCAGCCAGCTTTCCGGCGGCGAAAAGGCATTGACCGCGGTGGCGCTGGTGTTCGCTATTTTCGATCTGAATCCGGCGCCGTTCTGTCTGCTGGACGAGGTCGACGCGCCGCTGGACGAGAACAACGTCGGGCGTTTCTGCGACATCGTGCGCGAGATGTCGAGCAGCGTGCAGTTCATCTTCATCACCCACAACAAGAGCACCATGGAGCTCGCTTCGCAGCTGGTGGGCGTCACCATGCACGAGCCCGGCGTCTCGCGGCTCGTGGCGGTGGATGTGGATGAAGCCGTGCGCATGGCTGCGATGTAAGGGTGATGGCCGCCGAGCTGCGCTTCATTCTGGCGGTTTTGGGCGCGCTGTTGCTCGCGGGAATCTGGTGGCGCGGCGCGCGGCGGTCGCGTCAGGCGACGGGAAATGCCGAACTGCGGGAATCGACCATGAGCTCTGCCGCCGCGCCGGTCCGCGCCGCGGCGCCGCCCGACGATGCGCCAGGCCCGCAGGAGCCGCGCGGGCATGAAAGCCCCGACGAATGGGCGGTGTCGCCGCTCGAACCGTTGAGCATTCGTACCGCCCAATTCGACACGGTGCAACTCGCCGACCTGTCGATGACGGCGGAAGCGGATGCGCTCGATGAGACGGTGGACCTCGGCATCGCCGACCATGAACATGCCGCGCATCGATTCCAACCGCCGCCGTCTCCCGCGCGCGCGGACGAGCGCGCCCATGGCGGCGGCATGGGCGAACCCGATCGGGCGCGCGCCCCTTCGACGAGCGCCGCCCGGGCACCGTCGGCAAGCGTTGCCGAGGCGCCGCGCGCGGCGCCGAAACCGCAGTTCGCAAATGCCGGCGAGACGCAGCGCATCGTGTCGATTCGAGTGTGTGCGACGGGGGAGATGCGTTGGTCGGGATTCGATTTGATGGCTGCGCTCGAGAATCATGGATTGGCGCATGGGCGCTATAACGTGTTTCATCGCAAACACAGTGACGGCCGGACCCTGTTTTGCGCTGCGAGCCTGGTGGAACCGGGGATCTTCAATCTGGCGAAGATGCCGCAGGAGGAATTCCGCGGGTTGACCTTGTTTGCGGTATTGCCCGGGCCGCTCCCGCCGCTGCAGACGCTCGACGCGGTCATCGAGACGGCGGGGCAGCTCGCGGCGACATTGCACGGCACGCTGCAGGATTCCCATGGGGCTCCTCTGTCCATGCAGCGGGCCGAGGCCCTGCGCGAGGACCTCGCGCGCTTTCAAGCTCAGCTGACGATGCCCGGCTGACCATGGCCTGACGTACGTGGACAACCTCAAGCCTCGAGCGGCGGAACGGAAGGCGGCGCAACGCGCGGCGCAGCTTCGCGAGTTGTTGGATCGCTATAACTACCGTTATCACGCGCTGGATGATCCGGAAGTTCCGGACGCCGAATACGACAAGCTCATGGTCGAACTGCGCGCCATCGAAGCCGAGTACCCGCAGCTGCTCACCAAGGACTCGCCGTCGCAACGCGTCGGCGCGGCGCCGGTGGCGGCGTTCGGCGCGGTACGGCATCGAATCGCGATGTTGTCGCTCGACAACGCGTTCAGCGAGCAGGAGGTGCGCGATTTCGATCGCCGGATACGCGAACGCCTCGAGGACGATGCCGTGGTTCGCTACTCGGCGGAGCCCAAGCTCGATGGTCTGGCGATCAGCGCGCTTTTCGAGAACGGCGTGTACGTCCGGGGTGCCACGCGCGGGGACGGCGAAACGGGCGAGGACATCACCCAGAACCTGCGCACCATTGCTGCGTTGCCGCTCAGGCTGCGCGCCGCGGATGCGCCGGGCGTACTCGAGGTACGCGGCGAAGTGTTCATGCCGCTTGCGGGCTTCGAGCGCTTCAACAGCGAGGCGGCGGCGCGCGGCGAGAAGACGTACATCAACCCGCGCAACGCCGCAGCGGGGAGTCTGCGCCAACTCGATCCGCGAATGACCGCGGCCCGTCCTTTGGACTTGTTCATCTACGGGATCGGATACGCCGAGGGCGGCGAGTTGCCGACCCGCCACGGGGCGATGCTGCAGCAGCTCAAGCTGTGGGGATTCAAGGTCTGTCCGCAATCGCGCGTGGTCGAATCCATCGAAGGATGTCTCGAGTACTACCAGGCCATGGGCGAGGCGCGTGCGACGCTGCCTTATCAGATCGACGGCGTCGTGTACAAGGTCGACGACGTCGGCCTGCAGAAGAAGCTGGGATTCGTATCGCGGGCGCCGCGCTGGGCCATTGCCCACAAGTTCCCGGCCGAAGAGGCGCTGACGACGATTCGCGGCATCGAATTCCAAGTTGGTCGCACGGGTGCCCTGACGCCGGTGGCGCGACTGGAACCGGTATTCGTCGGCGGCGTGACGGTGAGCAACGCCACTCTGCACAACATGGGCGAACTCACGCGCAAGGATGTACGCGTGGGCGACACGGTGGTGATCCGGCGCGCCGGGGACGTGATCCCGGAAGTAGTGCGGGTGATCCCCGAGCGGCGGGTCGCGGGTGCGAGCCTGATCGAATTGCCCGCCGTCTGCCCGGTGTGCGGATCGCCGGTGGTCCGGGAAGAAGATCAGGCGGTTGCCCGCTGCAGCGGCGGCCGGACTTGTGCGGCGCAGCGGCGCGAAGAAATCAAGCATTTCGCCAGCCGCCGCGCGCTCGACATTCAAGGTTTGGGCGACAAGCTCGTCGACCAGTTGGTGGAACGCGACTGGGTGAAGACTCCGGCCGATCTGTTCGATCTGGAGCGGGCGAAGCTCGCGACCCTGGATCGCATGGGGGAAAAATCCGCGCAAAAACTGCACGCGGCGATCGCATCGGCCAAGCACACGAGTTTGCCGCGCTTTCTGTATGCGCTCGGCATACGCGATGTGGGTGAAGCCACTGCGCTCGCGCTGGCACAGCACTTCCGGGACGTGGCGCCGCTGCGCAGCGCCTCCGCCGACGAGATTGAGCATGTTCCCGATGTGGGGCCCGTGGTGGCGGCGAATGTCGCCGCATACTTCGCCGATGCCGAGAATCGCGCGATCGTCGACCGGCTGTTGGCGAGCGGCATCACATGGCCGGCGCTGCCCGGTTCGGCCGCGCAGGGTGCGCTGGCGGGAAAGACATTCGTCTTGACCGGAACGCTCGAGGCCCTCACCCGCGACGCCGCCCGGGAGGCGATCATCGCACGCGGCGGCAAGGTCAGCGGCAGCGTGTCGAAGAAGACGGATTATGTCGTCGCCGGCGCGGATTCGGGTTCGAAGCTCACGAAGGCACGGGACCTACGGGTGACGGTTCTCGACGAACCGGCGTTCCTCGAACTGCTTAAAAAATAGCGGGCCGGAAAAAGGTGCGGGCACGGAGCCTGTCTGAAGTACTCAGACGGGCTCCGGGACGGTCCCGCGCCCTTACGGCTGATTTACAGCGGTTTCTTGTCGATCTGCGCGGTCTTCTTCATATCCTCGACGTAGGCCACGAGCTTCTTCTGAATCAAGTTCTTGGTGACTTGCGCCTTGACCTGTTCGAACGGGGGCGGGGTGACCTCGCGAATGTCCTCCAGCTTGATGATGTGCCAGCCGTACTGCGTTTGCACGGGTTCGGGCGTCGTTTCACCTTTTTTCAGCGACTTCACCGCATCGGCGAACGGCTTCACCATGCGGGTGGCCGTGAACCACCCCAGGTCTCCTCCGCTGGTCTTGGAATTGTCGGTGGATTCGGCCTTGGCCACGTCCTCGAACTTGGCGCCGCCCTTCAGCTTCTTGATCAGCTGATCGGCCTTTTCCTTGCTCGCCACCAGAATGTGCCGGGCGTGGTATTCGGTCTTGTCCATCGCCGAGATGTCGCCGTCATACTCCGCGTGCAACTCCGCGTCGGTGGGTTCCTTGCCCTTCAGGAACCGCTGCGATTCGCCATCCGAAAGGATGCGCATGCGCAAAACGTCGAGATTTGCCGCGACCTCCGGATCCTTGTCCACCCCATCCTTGACGGCCTGGGCGGAAACCAGCTGCATGGTTATCAGTTCGTCCAAGACCTGGTTTTTCTGTTCCGGGGTCAGATCGGGCGGGACCGGCTTTCCCTGCAGCAGGTTCTTCAAGAAAGCGTCGTAATCGGCGCGAGGAATGGCGACGCCGTTGACGACCGCCACGCTGGGCGCGGCCGCCGGGTCCGCTGCCGCCGGCGCCGCGGCCTGCTGTCCTTTACCGCAGGCCGTGAGCAACACGCCAAAGGCTGCCGCGGTGGACACCAGGTGCCACGGTGTACGAAGAAATTGAGTCATTTGTATCCTCTATGATCGTAAAAGCGACTTGGCCGACGTGGCCGCGCGCCCGGGGGCGGCAGTTTAGCCCCCAACGGCGGTTCGGGCCAGGCATACGATTTGAAAAGCTTGGACGTACCGAAATTCAATTGTCGGAGCGCGGCGGAGGCGCGCAGCACGGCCGCGCAGCGCGGCCGGTGGATTCTAGACGTTCTTGTAACGTTCTTGTCATGCAGCGTGACGCCGTGATTCAGCGTGACCTCGCGATGCAGCGTGACGTCGAAATGACGGAACCGGCGGTGTCCTCCGATCACCCGTCCGGACCTTGACCGGCCACCCGCGGGGGCGACGACGCCTCGATGGTGAGGGCGTGGATATCCGTTTGCATCATATCGCCGACGGCAGCGTAAACCAGGCGATGACGGGCGACCGGCGCCACCCCGCGAAAGGCCTCGGACACGATGCGCACCCGATAATGGCCCAGTCCCCCGGCCGCGCCCGCGTGGCCCGCATGCAGGCGGCTTTCATCTTCGATCTCGAGTTCGAGCGGGGCGAAGCCGGTTTCGAGGCGATCCCGCAGCCGCTGTTCCCGGGCCGGGATGGCGGGCGGCGCCTGCGGCTCGGCCGTCATGTCCCGCCCTGCGCGGGCGCGACCGCGGTCTTCCCGTGCAGCCAAACGACTTGCGGAACCATGAAGATCAGTGTCGCGGCGCTGATGCCAAACACTTTGAAATCGACCCAGATGTTCTCCTCAAAGTTCCGGGCGATGTAAATGTTTGCGGCCGCCAGTACCGCAAACCAAAGCGCCCATCCAAAGTTGATGAGAAGCCAGGTCCGCCGCGCCAAGTCCAGGGGCTCGCTGAACACGCCTTCCAGCAGACGCCTCGCCAGGGGCTGCCTGCCGATGCTCGTGCTTCCCAAGAAAGCGACCGAGAGCGCACCCAGCAAGATGGTCGGCTTCCATTGGATGAAGCGCTTATCGTGGAGCAGCAGCGTCGCGGAGCCGAGGATGAGCACCACGCAGGCGGTGGCGACATGGATGGTTTTGAACCGGCCGGTCCGCATCCGATGCACGAACATCAGGGCGACGCTGGTGACCATGAGCGACCCCGTCGCCCAATAAATGCCGTACAACTTGAAGACCGCGAAAAATATGAAGAGCGGGGACCATTCGAGGAGTTGATTCATCCCGGTATGATAGCCGACCGTATGAGCATCTATTTACAACTGCATCAGGTTTCTCCACAGCGGCGCTTCATCCGGCAAGCGGTCGAAGCATTGCGCTCCGGTGGGGTGATCGTGTATCCGACGGATTCATGCTATGCCCTCGGCTGCCACATCGGAGACAAGGCGGCCTTGGAGCGCATCCGCGAGATCCGTCAGACCGATCGGAATCACCACTTTACCCTGGTTTGCCGCGACCTCGCGGACGTGGGCAAGTATGCCGTCGTGGACAATTCCCAGTACCGGTTGCTGCGTGCGCACACGCCGGGACCCTATACGTTCCTCCTCAAAGCCTCGCGCGAAACGCCGCGCCGCCTGAAACACGAGCGCCGCGGCACGATCGGACTTCGAGTACCCGATCACCCGGTGACGGCATTGCTGCTCACCGAATTGGGCGAACCGGTCATGAGTTCCACCCTTCTGTTGCCGGGCGAGGACCTGCCGCGGACCGACGCAAAGGAGATCTACGAGCGGCTCGAGCACAGCGTGGATCTCGTCTTGGACGGCGGCAACTGCGGCCTGATTCCGACCTCGGTGATCGACTTGTCCGGCGCCCGGGCGGTGATCGCCCGCGTGGGCCGCGGCGACGTGACCCCCTTTGCGGACCAGGCAACCGTATAATGCGGGGGCAATGCGGGCACGCGAGCTCGTGTTTTATGTTAAATAACGAGTGCAAGCATTGGATTTATCTGCATTTCTCACGAAGATCTCGATTTGGGCAATCCCCGCGCTTTTTGCGATCACGCTGCATGAAGTGGCCCATGGATGGACTGCGCGGTGCTTCGGCGATCGCACGGCGCAGATGCTTGGACGCTTGAGCCTCAATCCGCTGCGGCATATCGATCCTGTCGGAACCGTGCTCGTCCCCGGAGTGCTGCTTGCGATCGGCGGGCCTCCCTTCGGCTGGGCCAAGCCCGTACCCGTGGCCACCGGTGTGCTGCGCCATCCGCGCGTGGGCATGGTACTGGTGGCGTTCGCGGGTCCGCTTGCCAACATGGGGATGGCCGTGATTTGGTGCGGTATCTTGTGGGCCGTCGCGCGCGTCAACGGTAATGAGACTTTGAGATTCTGGATTGCCCAGATGGCTGAAGCCGGCATCTGGGGGAACGTGATCCTGGCTCTCTTCAACTTGCTGCCCGTGCCGCCGCTGGACGGCGGCAGGGTACTGGCGGGATTGCTGCCGCAGCGCTGGGGAAACCGCTTGGAGAAAATCGAACCGGTGGGATTGTTTTTGGTGCTCGGTTTGTCCGTGATGCGCTGGCTCGACTGGCTGTTCGAGCCCGCGTACCGGATGATGGGGCGCGTCATCACGGTGCTGCTGGGTTCGCCGGCATGAGCCATCCAATCCAGAATCGACGGGTTCTCTCCGGCATGCGCCCGAGCGGATTGCTGCATCTCGGGAACTATCATGGCGCCCTCAAGAATTGGATCGAGCTGCAGTATCAATACGAGTGCTTCTTCTTCATTGCCGACTGGCATGCGCTCACGACGGGTTACGAGGACACCTCGAAACTCGAGGACTACGTCTGGACGATGGCCGTCGATTGGCTGGCTGCCGGCCTCAATCCCGGCGTGGCGACGCTGTTCATCCAATCCAAAGTTCCCGAGCATGCGGAACTGCACCTGCTGCTGTCGATGATCACCCCGCTGGGATGGTTGGAGCGGGTCCCTTCCTACAAGGACCAGCAGGCGCAACTGGCCGATCGCGACCTCTCCACCTACGGCTTTCTCGGCTACCCGCTGCTGCAGAGCGCGGATATCCTGTTGTACAGGTCGCAGTACGTGCCGGTCGGCGAAGACCAGGTGGCCCACGTGGAGATCACGCGGGAGGTGGCGCGGCGCTTCAATCATATCTATGGCCGCGAGCCGGAATTCGAACAGAAGGTGGAAAAGGCCATCAAGAGCCTGGGATCGCGCAATGCGACCATGTACCGCACGCTGCGCAAGGAGTTCCAGGAGAAGGGCAACGGCGACGCGCTTGCCAGGGCGCGCGCGCTGGTTGAAACGAATGCGCGGCTGACCGTGGCCGATCGCGATCGCCTGTTCGGTTTCCTCGAAGGCACCGGCATTTCCATCCTGCCCGAACCGGAGGCGCTGCTCACGGCGACTCCCAAGGTGCCGGGCCTGGACGGCCGCAAGATGTCGAAGTCCTATGGCAACACCATCGGCCTGCGCGAAGAGCCTGATTCCATCACCAGGAAGTTGAAGGCCATGCAGACCGATCCGGCACGCGTTCGGCGCACCGATCCGGGCGATCCGGATAAGTGTCCCGTGTGGGATTTGCACAAGGTGTATTCGACGGCCGAGACACAAGCCTGGGTGCAGCAGGGCTGCCGCACCGCCGGAATCGGCTGTTTGGACTGCAAGGCGCCCTTGATCGAAAAAATAGTCGCGGAAGTCTCGGCAATTTCCAAGCGGGCGCAGGAGTTCGAGGAGAATCCGGAATTGGTACGCGGTATCATCGCCGAAGGGTGCGAGCGCGCGCGCGCGGCGGCGCGTGACACCCTGGAATCGGTGCGTCAGGCCATGGCGATGAATTACAGATGAAACCCGAGCTACGCATCGTGCACAACGATGGCGCGACGGTGCCGGCGAAGGCGCCGCGCGAGCCCGCGCCCGCGCAAGGCGAGATGCCGTTTGCCATGGTGGAGGGTCAACCCGTCACCGAAATGCCCCGCGACCTGTACATCCCGCCGCAGGCGCTCGAGGTCTTTCTCGAGGCGTTCGAGGGTCCCCTCGATATGCTGCTGTATCTCATACGGCGGCAGAACCTCGACATTCTCGACATTCCGATCGCCGAAATCACGCGCCAGTACATGCGCTACATCGAGTTGATGCAGGTGCTCCAGCTCGAGTTGGCGGGCGAATACCTGCTCATGGCGGCCACGCTCGCGGAAGTGAAATCGCGCATGCTGCTGCCGCGCCCGCACAGCGAGGATGCCGCCGACGAAGCGGATCCACGCGCCGAGCTCGTGCGCCGTCTGCAGGAGTATGAGCGTTTCAAGCGCGCGGCCGAAGGCATCGACCGGATGTCGCGGCTGGAACGGGACACGTGGGTCGCGTCGGCGGATCTGGTCGATCGAAAGGTGGTGCGCATCGCACCGCAGGTCACCCTTCAGGAAATGCTGATGGCGTTTCAGGAAGTGCTTGCGCGCAACGACATGTTCGCCCATCACCATGTCCAGCGCGAGCCGCTGTCCGTGCGCCAGCGCATGACGGACGTGCTGTCGGCGTTGACGGCGTCCGCGTTCGTGGACTTCGTACGCCTGTTCCGGCCGAATGAGGGCCGCCGCGGCGTCACGGTGACCTTCGTCGCCATTCTCGAGCTGCTCCGCGAAGGGTTGATCGAAATCGTCCAGGCGGAGCCCTACGCACCGCTGCACGTACGCCTCGGCAGTCCTTCGCGGCACCTCAAAGTGGTGCCCGACGAGAGCCCCACGGCGCTGTCCGATGACGGTCCAACCGACGCCGCGCCGTCACACTAACCTCACGCGAGAGTTCTCATGAATGATCAGTACGTTCGAAACGTGATCGAAGCCGCACTGCTGGCAGCGGGACGTCCGCTCGCCTCCGATGAACTGGTGACGCTGTTCGACGAGCGTGACGGCTCGAATGCGGACGAGGTTCGGGCCGCCATAGCGTCGCTGCGTTCCGACTATGAAACCCGCGGACTGGAACTGGTGGAGGTGGCGAGCGGCTACCGGATCCAGATCAGAGCGTCGGTGGCGCAGCCGGTGTCGCGGCTATGGCAGGAGCGTCCGACGAAATATTCCCGTGCCCTGCTCGAAACGCTGGCGCTGGTCGCCTACCGCCAGCCGATCACGCGCGGCGAAATCGAGCAAATCCGCGGCGTGACGGTGAATCCGAACATCATCAAGACGCTGCTCGAACGCAGCTGGATCCGCGTCGTCGGCCACCGCGACGTGCCCGGGAAGCCGGAATTGCTGGGCACGACGCGCGATTTTCTGGACTATTTCAGCCTGCAGAAGCTCGACGATCTGCCGACTCTGGCGCAGCTCAAGGAACTCGAGGATCTGCGGGTGCAATTGAGTTTGCCCGGCGCCGATCCCGTGGTGGAGGCCGATCTCGCCGGCGAGGCTGTCGCGGCGGCGGGGCCGGTGAGCGAGGCGGCGGGCGACGATTCCGTGGCCGACGGCGCTGCGATGGACGAGTCGCCGGCCGACGACGCCGCCGCGGACGATGCGGGCGCGGATGATGAGGAGCTCGATGCGGCTTCGGAGCAGCACCGCTCCCACGGACTGGTCGCGCGCGGTGCCGGCGACGATCAGCGTTGATGCGGTCGCGCCCGCCCCGCCGGCGCTCGCCGCGGAACGAACCGGCGGCTCGCGGTCCGCGCAGGGAGCCCCCGCAGCTCGAGCGGATTCAAAAATTGCTCTCCGCCGCCGGCGTGGGGTCGCGCCGCGAAGTGGAGCGGTGGATTCGCGAAGGTCGATTGCAAGTCAACGGCGAGGTGCCGGCGCTCGGCGCGAGGCTCGCCGCACGCGACCGGATCACGCTCGACGGCCGGCCCGTACGCCTGCACACGCCGAAGGACAAGGCCGCGCGCGTCTTGCTGTTCCATCGCTCGCCGGGCGACGCGCTCGATTTGAAGGCGGCGACTTCGCGTGCGGCCGAGCACTTGAATTTGCCGCGGGTGGACGGCCGTTGGCTGGCGATTCAGCCTCTGCCCCCGGTGGACGGCGGACTTGAAATCCTCACCAACGACGGATCCTGGGCGCACCGGATTTCACAGGGCGCGCATGCCTTGACCGTCGACTACGTGCTGCGGATGCGCGGCCCGCTGAATGAAACGCTGGTCGAGGAGTTTCGCGGGGCCACGGATTGCGAGGGCGATCCAATGACCATCCTGAAGGCGGAGGCGCAGTTCGGCGAGGGCTTCAATCACTGGCTCAACGTGACGGTGCGCGCAACCCGTTCCGCCCAGATACGCCATTGGTGGGCGGCCCGCGGAATCATCGTCAGCCGTCTCATGCGGGTTCGATTCGGACCCGTGCACCTGTCGCGCGAGCTGCCCCGCGGACATTCCCGCGCCATGTTGGCGAGCGAGCGCAACGCACTGGTGAACGAGGTCGATGCCGCCAAGGCGGCGCATCGGGCGGGAAGCGGATCCGAATCGGGCGATGTGGAAGCGGGCGGCCACGAACCGGACGAACACTGAGTTCTCTGCGCTGGCGCGCGATTCGGGCGCGGCAGGATTCGCTGCAGGGGTGCGATTCACGGGCATACGCCTGGGGCACGATTCGCCTGGGGCGCATTCGCGTGCGGCAGGATTCGTCCGCGACGCTCGAGGGCGAATCTATGGCTGCGGCGGCGACGACTCCAGCAGTTGTCCCAAGTATTGTTGCCACACGGCGGCCCAGGTATGCGTGCCGTGGCCGTGGGTTTGGTCCGAAGCGGGAAGCAGCACGAAACGGCCCTTCGGCACCCGTTTGATTTCCCGCTCGGCAATGCCCAGCTCGGGAGGATTGATGAAGTCGTCCGCCGAATTGACCCACATCACCGGCGCACGGATGTTCTCGAGTCCGGCCGACGGGTCGTAGTCGCGCGATGCGCTCAACTGATACAGGAGGTCATTCGCGTCCAGGTCCGCCAGTTCTCGTTCCATATATTTTTGGACGAACTCGTCGGCGGCGTCCCGCGTCGGCAGCGCGGCCTGCATCTGGAGCGGCGCGCTGCCGGCGATGAGCAGCATGCCGGCGGCGGTGCGCAGGGCGCCGGCGGGCTGGGTCCGGTATTCGCCTTGCCGCCAATCCGGGTCGGAGCGTATGGCTTCGATGATGAGGTCCCGCCACACCCGGTTTCGCCCGGCGATCGGCACCGGCAGGCATGCAAGCGGCATCAAGGCGTCGACGAAGTCCGCGTGGCTCTCCCCCCACATCCAGCTGTGCATGCACCCCATCGAGGTTCCCATCACGAGCCGCAGATGATCCACCTGGAGTCCCAGCGTGACCAGGGCATATTGCGCGGCGACCATGTCCTCGTAGGTATACCGGGGAAAGCGCGCGTGCAGCCCGTCGCTCGGTCTGCTGGATTGTCCGTGACCGATGCCGTCCGGCAGGACGATGAAATACCGGGTCGCATCGAGCAGCCGTCCTTTTCCGAATAGAACGCCGCCGAACCTGTCGGTCAGGAAGTTGTGCCCCGATCCGCCGGTGCCGTGCAGTATGAGCACTGCATTGTCGACGTGCCCATGCGCATCGCGGTGCGGCTTTCCGAGCACGGTGTAGTGGATGCGCAGCTCGGGCAGCGTCTCTCCCGATGCGAAATGGAAATTCGCGGCCACGTACTCGCCTTCGAGATGCTTCAGGGGATCGGGTGCCTCGGCGGCGCAAGCCGGCCGTGCGGCCGCGATGACGGCCGCGGCCGCGGCCGCGGCCAGGATGCCCGCGGCCAGGGTGCATGGAGCGAAAGAGTTGCGTGCTGACATCGAATCACCTTACTGGGCGTCGAAGTACTGGCCGGTCGTGCCGCGGCCGTGGGTGCTCAACAAGTACAAAAAAGGCCCGGTGACCGAGGCGGGCGTCGGCAGTGTTTCCGGATCTTCCGCGGGATAAGCCGCGGCGCGCATCGGGGTGCGCATGCGGCCGGGATTGATGCTGTTCACGCGGACCGCGGGTTCGCCTTCCAGTTCCTGCGCCCACATGCTGCGCACCGACTCGAGCCCGCTCTTCGCCACTGCGTAGGCACCCCAGAATGGCCGCGAATCGCGCACCACGCCGCTGCTCACGAAAATGACGGACGGGTCCCGGCCCCTGCGCAAGCCGGGAAGCAGCACCTGGGTCAGGATGAAGGGCGCCGTGAGGTTTACGTGCAGCACCCGGCACCAGGTGGGTACGTCATATTGCTCGAGCGGGGTGCGATCGCCCAGCACTCCCGCCGAATGCACCAAACCGTCGAGCCTGCCGAATTCCGACTCGACGGTGCCCGCGAGCGCATCGTAGTGGGCGGCCGTGGCGGTCGCGAGATCGAGCGTCGCGATGGCGGGTTGCGGCGCGTCCAGCGACTCTATTTCATCGTAGACCCGGCCCAGCTTGCCGGCATTGCGGCCGCACAAGATCACCGTCGCACCGGCGCGCGCGCATTCGACGGCGAGCGCGCGGCCGAGCCCGCTACTCGCTCCGGTGACCAGGATGACCCGCTCGGCCAGCAAGCCGGCGGACGGCGTGAAGTTCTTGGGTATCGACATGGATTCTCCGTTGCATCAGCGCGCGGCGGCAGCGCGCCGCGCAGCGGTCCAGGCGTTATACACGTCGGCCAGCCGAAATTCCGCGAAGGCTTGCTGCTCGCGTCCATTCAAGCGCTTGGCGCCGAGCGCGGCAAGCACCATCAGGTGGCGAAGCGGCGGCCGCTCCGGCGGAGGAAGCACCGCGGCCGCATTCGCGAAGCAGCCGGCCGCATGCTCGCGCATTTGCCGCAGATAGCCTCGCAGGCGCGGCGGCGGTTCGCGCGCCATGAGGTCGTCGTTGCCGATGCCTGAGGCGAGCAGCTCATCGACCGGGAAGAGGATGCGCCCGGCGCGCGCCTCGCGGCCATAGGCAGCGAGAGCCCGCGCCACATACTGCGCCTCGGCCAGCGCCGTGATGCTGGCCTCCACGGCGCCCGAGCGCGCCCCATGGAGCCGGGCCGCGAACAGCAGCGGGGCGCCGAACAAAGCGCGCGCATGCGCCGGCAAGTCGGCGGCGCGCTCCAAAGGCGCGCCCGCGACCTGCGCGGTGGCGGCCTCAATCGGATGCGCCAGGGGCGACCAGTCGATGGCCGCCGTGCCCTGAAGATCGGCGAGATAGCGGGAGATGGGATGCAAGGGGGACCCTCGAGCGAGCCGCCCCACTTCCTCCCCCCACCAGGCGAGTTTGATCCGGGCGACCGCCGCCTCGGTCTCGGGGTCCAACAGGGCATGCCACTCGGCCAGCAGCGCATAGACGCCGAGCAGCGTCTCGCGGGCTTCGGGCGCGGCGAACAGCCAACTCCAGTAGCGCATGGTCCCCGCCGGGACCGCGCGGCTGCGATAGGGTTCTTCAAGTGTTTTCAGGCTGCGTCTCGTCCGGAGCGGGTTCCAATGGCGTGCCGGCAGCGCGCGGCGTGCGAGCCAGCGCATCGACGGGCTCCATGATCTCCAACTCCCGCTGAACGCGCAGTCCCAGCTCCGGAAACCGCCGTGCCGCGGGCAAGATCTGATGTTCCAGCGATCCGACGGCCTTGTTGAAGGAGTCGACGCTCGACCCCAGGGCTTTTCCCAGCTTGCCCAAGTGCTCGCCGAACACCGCGAGCCGCTTGTAGAGGTCCTCGCCCAGACGCCGAATCTCCGCCGCGTTGTCCGCCAGTACCGTCTGTTTCCAGCCGTAGGCGACCGCCTTCAGCAGCGCCACCAGGCTCGTCGGTGTTGCGAGCATGACGTTCTGCCGCAGCGATTCGTCGATCAAGCCCTGATTCTCGTGCAGTGCCGCGGTCAGAAATTGATCGCCGGGCAGGAACAGAACGACGAATTCCGGACTGTTCTCGAACTGCGACCAGTACTGCTTGGACGACAGCTCCCGTACGCGGGCGCCGACGATCTGCGCGTGGCGCCGCAGTTGGACGGAGCGCTCCTGGTCGTCCGGCGCCTCGACGGCTGCCAGGT
>Ga0070730_10001659_pt1 | contig 21156 bp, 23 predicted proteins | sample Coa_R1_3_FD_66447 | JGI IMG/M metagenome (GOLD analysis project Ga0070730, IMG submission 66447) | Surface soil microbial communities from Centralia Pennsylvania, which are recovering from an underground coalmine fire - Coalmine... | ecosystem: Environmental > Terrestrial > Soil > Unclassified ... | reverse complement strand
TGCGGTGAATCTCGCGGGCCACTTCCACCAGCGGCGGCTTGTTCTTGAGCAGCGGGAAGACGGCGACCTTGATCGGCGCGATCACCGGGTGCAGGTGCAGGACGGTGCGAATCTCGTCGCCATCCGGCTCCTCCTCGTAGGCGTCCAGCAGCAGATACAGGAAGGTGCGGTCCAGCCCACCGGATGCCTCGACGATCCAGGGGATATACTTCTGGTTCGTCTCCGGGTCGGTGTAGGACAAATCCTGGCCGCTATACTGGCTGTGGCGGCTCAAGTCCCAATCCTGCCGCCAGTGAATGCCCTCCCATTCCTGCCAGCCTAGCACCGTTTGGTACTCGATGTCCACCGCCTTTTTGGCATAGTGCGCCAGTTCATCCGGGCGATGATCGCGGAAATGCAGGCGATCCTTATGCTGAATCAGCGTGTGATAGAAGCGCCAGCGCTCGCCCTTCCAGTAATCAAACCACTGCTCCATCTGGCTGGGATGGACGAAGTATTGCAAGTCCCACTGCGTAAACTCACGCTGGCGGAAGAGGAAGTTGCCCGGCGTGACCTCGTTGCGGAACGCCTCACCGATCTGGCAGATGCCAAAGGGAATCTTCAGCCGCGAAGATTTCAGCACATTCTCGTAATCCAGATAGATGTTCTGGCACGCCTCGCCGCGCAGATAGGTCTTGGTGCGCTCGCCCTCGATGACGCCCAGATACGTCTCCATCAGCAGGTTAAAGGGCCGCGCCGCCATCAACTCGCCGCCGCAATTGGGGCAGCGGCGGTTGATGCGGTTCTCGTCCGGCAGGTGGTCCTCGCGCCAGCGCATCTTGCAGTTCTTGCAGTCCGCCAGGGGATCAGAGAAATGCTCCACATGGCCGCTGGCCTCCCAGACACGCGGGTGCGTGATGATCGCGCCCTCGATGCCAACGACATCATCGCGCATCTGCACCATGAACTTCCACCAGTGGCGGCGCAGGTTCTGGCGCATCTCCACGCCCAGCGGGCCAAAGTCATAGATGCCCGCCACGCCGCCATAAATCTCTGAGTTGGGGTAGACAAAGCCGCGCCGCTTACACAGCGAAACGATCTTCTCCATTGGGGTAAACGTTTCGCTCGCCGCGCGCTCCACTTCGATTTGAGCCATCGATGCGCCTCCAGGTGTGGTCGCAGCGCCAAAAAAATACCCCAGGCGCTGCATAGTCTGCTATACAACACCCAGGGACGGATGCGCGGCTCTCTTGCACACCCCTCAACGGGTCAAAGAGACCTGGCGCACTCGCGGTTCCACCCTGGTTCCGAACGGGCTGGCGGTTAAAACTGCGCCGTCTCATTCGGCCCTTGATTCTTCTGCGTACCTGCGGCTCCCAGGCGCCATTCGTCCCTACGCTCGCGCCGGTCTTGCACCACCCACCGGCTCGCTGAAGCGCCCGCACGGACTACTTCTCCTGTTCATCGCCGCCTCACTTGTACCCAGATAGTATATCCCCAAATCCGCCCAGACGCAAGCACGTTCACAGTTTCCGCAGAATGGCCTCCATTTCCGTATCGGTGAACGCGCGCAGGGTTTCGGTGCGCGCGTTGCCCTGGCCCCCCAGGAGGAGTAACACCGCCATGATCGCCTGATCGTCGTCGGTTTCGGCGATTACCACAAGGTCATAGCGCCCCTGGGTCCAGTAGGTGCTGGTCAACTTGACCCCACGACGTTCGCACTCTGCACGAAATTGCTGCGCGCGCTGCACCGTGTCTTTAACGGTCTTGATGCCCTGATCGGTCCAATTGACAAGGGTGACATAGGTTGCCATGTGAGCGCTCCCTTCTGCTGAAGCGACTACGAGGCGGCTGCCAAACCAGAAGAGGCGCTGCACAATCTATACCGGCAGCCAAAAGAGCAGGCGCTGGCGCTTATGACTCGGCGCTAGCGCCTACTCTCCCCTGGCGCAGCGTGGGCAGTTCCTGGCGGAAGAGCGCCAGCAGATCGGCAGGCTCCAGATGTCTGCCCAGCGCCTCGCAGACCTGGCCCAGCCGACGACCCTGCATCGCCAGCAGCGCATTGCGCATTGGGCGCGCAAGCTGGCTTTGCGGCGTGCAGAGCGCGTTGACGCTGATGCGCAGTTCGTCGCTCACCCTGGAGCAAAGTCCCTCCAGCGTCTTCATGCTCAGGATGACGCTGGCGTAGGGAGGCCGCCAGACGCCGGGCAGGCCGGGCCAGGTGTAGTCATCCGTCTGGAGCGGAGCGACGGGCGAGCGTCGGCGCGCCAGCGCCAGCAGGTCCGGGCGCAGCGCCGCCTGCATCGCGGGCGGCAGGCCGCGCAGCAGCCACGCGACCTCTAACGCCTCCCTGGAGGCGACGCGGGGCTTCGGCGGCGCGGGCCGCTTCGGAGGTAGCGGAGCAGTCTGCCGGGATTGAACGGGGGCGAGGCCAAAAAAGCAAGACCACAGAGACGCGAGATGCCAGGATGCCATAGAGACAACCTCTCTTTCTGGCACGCGCGGCGTCAGCGTGGGGCAGGTTGCCTACCACACGCCAAACGGCCATCCCCCGATAAAGCGCAGCCGCCAGAGAAACTGGCGCTGGCTTTTCCAAGAGATGGCCGCTGAGAGGTCTACCAAGTCGGCAATTTTTCCGGTGATAGAATGCTCGCAGCCTCGGCTCCTGGTTGAGTCAGGGTTTGGGGTCAATGGCGCGGCTGGTGTTATCGCACTGGCCGCGTCGTGCCGTCCGGTTACTATAAGCTGAGCAAACTATACCTGAACATTGCCACGTTGTCAAGGGTGGTAGGAGCGATTGGGCACAGGCGATGTAAAAGTCGCCCTGCGCCTGGCAGGCTTGTTCTCTCACGGGAAGAATAGGATATGCAAGTGAAGAAGCAGCGCCCCACGCTGATGACTCCTCGGCTGAAACAGCGCTGGAGTCATTAGCCCCATGCCGACGCACTTCGAGAACTTTCTGGCCGCAAGCAATCAAAGTCCCGGCGTATTCTTGATTGCGCAATTGCTCTCTATTGGGCGTGCTATGAACTTGGTGCTGATGGTTTGGGAAGCCAGCCGGCCTGATGAGTGGCGCGATCTGTGTACTCATCTGCCCCTCTAATTGTTCAGCAATGCCTCCACTTCGGCCCGCGTGGGCAGGGAGGGCGTCGCGCCCATTTTGGTGACGGCCAGCGCGCCCGCTGCGCTGGCCCAGCGCGCGGCCTGGGCCATTGGCTGGCCCAGCGCCAGCGCCGCCGCCAGCGCGCCGCAGAAGGCGTCGCCTGCCGCCGTCGCGTCCACCTGCTGCACTGGAATGGGCTGGATGTGTTCCATGTGGGTGTGATTGACCCACAGCGCGCCCCGCGAGCCAAGCGTCAGGATGACATCCTCTGGGCCGCGCTCCAGCAGCGCCAGCGCGGCGCGCAGGGCGCCGTCGTGGTCGCTGGTAGGGATGCCGGTCAGTTGTTCGGCCTCGACTTCGTTGGGGACGATGATGCTGGTCAGGCGCAGCAGTTCCTCCGGCAGCGGTTCGGCTGGCGCGGGCGCGGGATTGAAGAGGAAGCGCGCTCCTGCCTCGCGGGCCAGTTTCGCGGCTGCCAGGACGGTTGGGATGGGCACTTCAAGCTGGGCCATTGCGATGGCCGCGCCAGTGAAGGCTGGGCGGGCGGCTTCAATATCCTGCGGCGTCAGGCGAAGATTGGCGCGTGGTGTCACAATGATGCTGTTCTGGCCGTTGGGGTCAACGACGATCATAGCGATGCCGGTGCCAGCTTCGGGGTCGCGCTTCACATAGTCACTCGCAATCCCTGTAGCCGCCAGCATATCCAGCAGAGGCTGGGCAAAGATGTCGTCGCCGACGCGCCCAACGATGACGACCTCTGCGCCACAGCGCGCGGCGGCGATGGCCTGATTGTTGCCTTTGCCGCCAACAAACATGCCAAAATCCGTCCCGACCAGCGATTCGCCCGCCAGCGGGCGTCGCGGCGCGCGGACCACCAGATCGGTCATAAAGCTGCCAATGACCGTGACACGTCCAGAGGAAGCCTGGTCCATAGGGACACCTCCGCTCAATCTCCAATTTTTTCAGCAATCAGCGGTTTGCGACGCGAGACCAGCCAGACACTGCTCAGGATCAGCGCGCCGCCCGCTACGGTTGCCCAGGTCAACTGCTCGCCCAGCAGCAGGATGGCAATGACTGCCCCCAGCAGCGGCTGAATAAACAGGAACGGCGCGGCGCGGGACGCATCCACCTGGCTGAGCGCCTGAAACCAGAGAAAGTAACCAATCACCGTGACAGCCAGCGCCATATAGATCACGCAGAGCCAGGTCGTCAGCGAGAGATGCGGCCAGCCCAGACGCAGAATCTCCTCGCCCCCGGCGGGCAGCCAGAAGAGCAGACTGCCAATAATGGAAGCGCTGGTGATCAGCAGGGGGGGGTAGCGGCTCAGCAGCGATTTGCCGGTGATAGTATAGCCCGCCTCCAGGGCCAGCGAGAGGATGACCAGCAGATCGCCCAGGATGTGCAGACCAGCGCCGCTGCCCCCTGGCGCGCCCCACTGCGGCTGAACCCCGCGTTCGATCACTAGATAGACGCCCGCGAAGCCAACGGCCAGCGCCAGCGCGGCGGCACGGCTGAAGCGCTCGCGCAAGATCACCCAGGAGAGCAGCGCGGTGAAGATCGATTCGGTGGAGATCAGCAGCGCCGTATCGCTGGCGCTGGTCAGGTTCAGGCCCACATACTCAAAGAGCTTATTGAGTACAAAACCCAGCAGCACCAGCAGGCCCAGCTTGGGGAGCATGCGCGCCGGAAAGCGCAGGCGCCGCCGCCCGGCGATCACCATCGGCAGCAGGAAGAGCGAGGCAAGGGTGAAGCGCAGCGTATTGAGTAAGACCGGCGTCAGATCGCGCAGCGCCAGCTTGCCGGCCGCATACGAGCCAGCCCAGAGGACGTTTGCCAGGATGAGCATGCTCCAGGCGCCAGCGCGGGTCGTAGTGAGGCGTCGGGCCGCGCCGAAGGCAGCGGTTCGGGCCTGGGCAATGCTCATCAAGTCTCCTGTCTGGCGACGAATGCTTTGAGCATCTCAGTAGAGATGACCCCATATCCTCCAACAAAAAACTGCCTGGAACGTATACGTGAGTGTAACTGGCTATGTCGGCGGGTGTCAAGGGCGACGGGCTGGCACATTCGGGCGCAAGGTATCTCCATCACGGCGCAGCGACAACTATGATACACTGATACGCGATGATGAGCGCAGCACAAGGAGGCACACGGGATGCAGCAACCGGCATTGACTCCTCAGCAGCAGGCTATCCGCGAGGTGCGCGACCGCTACGAGCGCGGCGACCTGTCCTTCGACCGTTTTGAGTACGCGCTGAATGCTCTGTTGCAGGCGCAAACGCCGGAGGAGTGCCAGGCCATCGTGAGCGAGCTGCCTGCCTCCCCGCTGAATGCGCTGGATGTGCAGGCAGCGCCCGCCGCGCCGCCTGTGCCCACCACGCCGCGCCGCACGCGCTGGTGGGTCGCCTTTATGGGCGGCGTGCGCCGCATGAGCCGCCCCTGGAAGCTGGCCGACCAGACCATCGGCGTCGCCATCTGCGGCGGCATCGAGGTCGATCTGAACCTGGCCGCGCTGCCGCCGCAGGGCGTCATGCGCATCTTCACGCTCTGCGGCGGAGCCAAAATCTTTGTGCCGCGCTCTATGGAGGTTTCGGTGCGCGGCATGGTGCTGCTGGGCGGCATCAACGCGCTGGGCGAGAGCAATGGCGGCATCATCTCCTTCACGAATGAGGAAAGCCAGGGCCAGAACACCGCCGGTGTGTCGACGCACCAATTGGATATTCAGGTCTTTTGCTTGATGGGTGGGGTCGAGGTGATTCAGGTCGATGGCCCGGTGATTACCGGCGGCGGCCTGCCCGACGTGTCGAACCCCGCCATGCTGATGACGCCCTACAATCGTGAGAGCTATCGGGCCATTCGCCATGCCGAGCGCGAAGCCAGACACGAGGCCCGCCGCCAGCGACGGGCCATGCGCGATTGGTGATCTGCCCCGGCGCTCTGGCCCGCGCAACCTCTAGCCGTGACTTTCGTCGCCAGGCGCCCGACGTTGGAGACTTTCTGGCGGCTGTTTTGGGGTGGCGAGCGCCAGCAGGCCGAACACCAGCGCCAGGCCGCTCGTGGCGACAATGCGCCCTCCCAGCCATCGGATGTCTGCCATGCCTGGCCTCCTCTTGCTCTGGCGCGCCCGTGTCTTCTCTCTCCTCGTCCAATATCCGCTCCAGGTAATAGCGTGATGCTCGGCGGCGCGGAGAAGTTTCCCGTACTCAGGCCAGCTTTGGCGCTTGCTGGTGCTCCTGTTGCGCCCGGCGCTCATCCTCGGCCTCTTCGCGTCGGCGCGCCTCTTCCTCCTGCCGGGCCAGCCATTTGAAGAAGATGATACTCAGCACCACAATATCCAGCAGCAAACCTGGCCCGTACAGAATGATGCTGCCCAACTGGAAATCTGCAAGCGTCGAGATGCCCCAGAGGTGTGGGGCGTTATTGTAGACGGCGTAGAACGAATTATCGGCGAAAAAGAGGATGACACAGGCGATCCCCAGCGGAATGCCATCCAGGAAGAGATAGAGCAACTGGATAGGCTGCGACCAGCGCTTCCCCTGGCGCACCGGCGTAATCAGCGGCCACCAGTTCAAGAAGCCAGTCAGCAGGAAGAGCAGGCTTTGCAGGTCGTGCAACGGCATATGCTGGACGGCGGGATTATACAGCGACGGAATCAGCCAGAGCAGGAAATTGACGTTGAAGACGAAAGTTGCCAGGAAGAGGAAAGACATTCCGCTCATCATCCGATGCAGCGGCCCGGAGCGAAAGAGCGGGTCGAGCAGCCACTCTGGCAGGCCGAGCAGCAGCAGCGGTGGGATGAACGTCGTCAGTAGTATCACCTGGGTCATGTGGGCGCTGAAGAGGTAATCATTGCCTATCGCATCTAGCGGCGAGACCAGCGTGATGAAGATCAGCGCGATGGCGCTGAGAAAGAGCAATATCTGGCGGCGCGTAGCAGGCTCGCCCAGATCGTACTTGCGGCGCAGCGGTCCGATGCCAACCCCATAGCCAACGCAGAGCGCGGCCAGAAAGAGCAAGACGCCGGGATCCCAGTGCCATTGAAGCCAGAGCGGTGTATCCATGTGTCTATCCTTGTAGCGTTGCAGCGATGTTGACAGGCCAGCTATTACTATAGCGCACAGGGAGAGGCGCCGCAACCCGCAAGGGCAAAAATCCGTCGGCCAGCAGGAACCTTCCTGCTGGCCGACGGCGGAGCGAGTCGTTCACTCCTCAGTGATCCTCCTCCGGGTACTCAATGTTCGTTGTTCCCTGGGTGAAGGTATCGGGGTGTGTCTCAATGGTATCCGCTCCGCGCTGGATGGACTCGGGGCGTGTCTCAATGGTATCCGCTCCGCGCTGAATGGTATCGGGATGCGCCTCGTACACGTCTTCCCCGCGCGTCACTGTGTGCTGATGGCGCTCACCCGTGTCGGCTCCTTGCAGCCTCCCTGCGCTTTCCTCCATTCCCAGAACACTGGCTCGCTCCTCATGGGGGGATAGGGCCGTGTAGCGCTCGTGCTGCAACTCGTCTTTTGTGATACTCAGAGAGACTCCATTACTGTCGCTCCTGCGCACGATGCTGAGCGGAATGTAGAGATCCTTGGGGAAGATCAGCCCCTTGTGCAGAATGATGTTATCTCCCTCCATAATTTGCTTGCTTACGTGCCCAACTCTCTCGCCATTCACATCATAGACCGGGGTACCCTCGGCAACCTGGCCTATCAGATTGGCGCCCATCTCTGGAGTGTTGCTCATGCCTTGTTCCTCTCTCGTCTCGGTTATGCTGTTTTTGTGGGAACGCTGTTGTCGTGATGAGGATGGTCTGCCAGGGTTGCTGCATTTCTTGTTCCACTGCCTAGATGTTTGTCCTCCGTCTTGCGGTGAAGGCTGGCAAGGATTATAGTGAGGGTACTTTTTGTCCCTGATCTCAAGGAGGGTGCGTATGGCGCAGGAGAGACGCGAGGGCCAGGCTCGGCGAAAGCAGCACTCAGCGGGCGCGCTGCGCGAGGGCGCGCGCGAGGTCGGCGGCGCGCTCATGCCGCTGACAGCGCGGGGCGAGGCTACCCGCCGCCGCATTCTGGATGCCGCCGAAGCCGTTTTTGGCGCGAAGGGCTATCACGCGGCCAGCGTGACCGAAATTACCCAGCGGGCGCAGGTGGCGCAAGGCACCTTCTATCTCTATTTCCATAGCAAGCGCGAAATCTTCCTGCAACTGGTGGAAGACCTGGGGCTACGCTTGCGCGCGACCCTCCGCGCCGCCACGAGCCACTCCGAGGGAAGGCTGGCGATAGAGCGCGACGGCTTTCAGGCGTTCTTTGAATTCGCTCGCGGGCACCGGCAGCTCTATCGCATCGTGCAGGAATCCGACCGCGTGGACCTGCCCACCTATCAAGCCTATTACACCCGTCTTGCGCGCGGCTACGAGCGCGGTCTGCGCGCGGCAATGGAGGCCGGGGAAATTCGTTCGATGGACCCGGAGGCGCTGACATATGCGCTCATCGGCATCGGCCATTTCCTGGCGCTGCGCTGGCTGATCTGGCCCGATGACGAGGCCGGGCCGCCGGGCGAACGCCCTCTACGGAGCATGAGCGAGCGCCCGGCGCAGAGCGAGGGTGAGACCGAAGCCCCGGAATTGCCAGAGCGCGTCTTTATGACGCTGCTCGATTTTCTCACACGCGGGCTGAAACCAGAGAGGATATGATGAATCACGAGCAATTATTGGCCGATGCCCGCGCGCATGTGCGCGAGCGACTGAGCAGCGAGAGCAGCGGGCACGATTGGTGGCATATAGATCGCGTCGTGCGGCTGGCGCGACGGCTGGCGCAAGAAGAAGGCGCGGACCGCTTTCTCTGCGAACTGGCCGCCCTGACGCACGACCTGGCCGACTGGAAGATCAATCCAGACGAAGCGCAGGCGCTGGCCGCCCTGCGCGCCTGGCTGGCGGAACACGGCGCGGACGACCCGACGATTGCGGCGGTGATGGAGATCATTACGCATATGTCCTTCAAGGGCGGCAGCCAGCCCCCTATGCGCACCCTGGAGGGCCAAATTGTACAGGATGCCGACCGGCTCGACGCCATCGGCGCGATTGGCATTGCCCGCGCCTTTGCCTATGGTGGCGCGAAAGGTCGGCTGCTCCATGACCCGGCGGACCGGCCACGCAGCCAGATGACGGTCGAAGAGTATCGCCTCCAGCAGACAGGCACTATCACCCACTTTTATGAAAAGCTCCTGCTCCTCAAAGATCGCATGAACACCCCCACTGCAAGCCGCCTGGCAGCCCATCGCCACGCCGTGCTAGAAGCGTTCCTCGCCGAGTTTCAGGCCGAATGGGAGGGCGAGCGCTGAGCCAGACGTAACTGGCAAACGGCAAAGACAACTCCAGCCATCAGGATAGGTAATGTTACCGATGCGCCTTGCTGTGTTTTCAGGTATCTCTTACTAGGCGCGAATCTTGCACGCGATGCGCGACCAGCTTAAAGTCCTCTGGATTGGGCGGCGCTGCTGCCCACTAGATTGCCGGGGCACTCTTCCCATGCAAGTGCATGAGCATGTTCAAGACGCGACAACCATTGCAGTGATCCAGCGGTTTAACGAGGCATTCAATAGAAAAGATGTAGACGCCGTGATGGCTGCCATGACCGATGATTGCATTTTTGAAAACACCTCACCGGCCCCAGACGGTGAGCGCTTCGTGGGCCAGCAGGCTGTTCGGGCCTTCTGGGAGCAGTTCTTTGGTTCCACCCCCAGCGCGGTCTTTGAGGCCGAAGAGCAGTTTGCCGCTGGTGATCGCTGCGTGGTCCGCTGGATCTATCGTTGGAGAAACGCAGACGGGCAGCCAGGGCATGTACGCGGGGTTGATGTGTATCGTGTGCGGGATGGCAAAGTAGCTGAGAAACTCGCCTATGTGAAGGGGTGATGTTCAGGCGCGGTGTGCCAGGAGGAGCTATGAGCAATCCATCGATGTCCCCAACCTATGCAGAGGCGCTTACCTCCTTCGATCAGGGGTATATCGCCTTTCTGGCCGCCTTTGCCCAGGCGCCCGACGAGGCGCTGGCCTATGTGCCGCCGGGGGATGAGTACGCGCTGGGGGTGCTGCCACTGCACCTGCAAGACCCTCTACGCCGCTATACGGCGCTGCTTCGACAGATGCTGCGCGCCAACTTTGGCGAGGTCGATCTCAGCGCGGACCCTGAGCGCGAGGCGCGCGAGGCGCGGTGGCATGCTGAGTTGGTGGCTCAACGCCCAACTGGCGCTGACCGGCCAGGAATGCTGGCGGGGCTGGCTGCCACTCATCAAGAAGCGCGGGCAGCGCTTGTCGCGCTCGACGAGGCCACGGGCGCGCGAACAGCGCCCGTCATTTATTCAGCAGGCTCTGCGCCCTACCCCACGTCGGCGCGGAACATCCTGGGCTGGCTGACGGACCACTATCAGGAACACATTACCCAGACGCAGGCCATGCTGGCAGAGTGGCGCGCCCAGATGCGCGTGTAGTCCCCCAAAAGCATACCTTTCTATCGTTTCGCTCGTTAATAAGATGAAGAATCAACGGAAGAAAGCGAGCAAAACGACCTCCATGTATGGTGTGATCCATCGCCTGGCGCGCCCCCGCCAGCTTACCCGGATGGCGACCGGCGTCGTGGCCCTGGGCGTCGTGTTGGCCCTCTACGCGCTGACGACCCAGACCACCGCCGCTCACCCGGCCAGGCCCGGCGCTGCCGTGACCCTGAGCTTCACCGTTACTGTCGTGGCGGGCACACCGCCCAGTGATGTCCTCTTCTGGGTCTGCCCGGATGCCAAAACCGATGGGACCGGCTGCAATCAGATGAACACCCAGCCGGATGGAACATTCACCTACCAACTCTCGACAACCACCGGCACGACCTATCATCACCTGATTATTGAGTGGTCGCATGGTCGCCTGCCCAGTTCCAGTGGACCGCTTCCTACTTCCCCAGCCCATATCGTCTGCGACGATGGCCCCTACACCGTTACCGGGCCAAAGTCTATCGCCTGCCAGGCAGATTTTACGCCTGTCACTCCAACGCCCCCGCCATCGCCCACTCCCGGCGCCAGCCCGACCCCGGCGGCCACCAATGACCCCACCGGCACACCCGGCGGCAGCGACAACAGCACGCTTATTACCGGCCTGCAAATCATTATCGGCGTCGGCCTTGTCCTCTTCCTCCTCCTGCTGGGCATCTTGATCTGGCAGCGAGCCAGCGCCCGGAGGAGGTAGGCTGAACGGCCTATTGCCAGGAGGCGCCTGGCTGTGTTATGCTCTGAATGCTACCCAAGAAGAGCAAAGCAAGGGTTGAGGCGCAAGCAACAAGGATACGAAATAATGGGAACTTCCCGCTGGGGACAACCGGAAAGCGATCAGCCACCAGCGCCCAGGGCGTCTGGCTGGACGACATCACGCTGGGGCCAGTCCGAACCAGAAGCGCCAGCGCCGCCCGCAGCCCAATCGACTGCTGCTGCTCCCGCTGTGCCTCCGCGCCCGAACACGCCGCGCCAGCCCCACGCCGCTGCCCAGGAGTCAATCCTGCTGACCGCCCCTCCTGCCTCCCCAGCGGCCTCTCTTCCCTTGCCGCATCCGCAGGCTAACCAGATCGCGGGCAAGCAGCGCCAGCAGCAGAGCAATGCCTGGCTGACGACGCTGGAAGGTGGCCTGACCAGACTCACCGGCCCGCACCGTGCGATCCGTCGCCGATCCAGATCGCGCCAGCAGATGCTCCGCCGTGACCTGATCGTTGCGCTTTCCGCGCTCCTCGTGGCAGCGATCATCCTCATTAGCATTCCAGGGCTGCGGCAGCAGCTCTTCTCGTTCCTGCCTCAGCCCTCCTCATCGGGAACGGCCCAGCAATCCACGCAGCAGGGGGTCTTAATCGCGCGCAGCAACATCGTCGGGTCATCCCTAAAGCTAGGTAGTCACACCTACCAGATGACTCAGCAGGATGCGGCGTTCTGGAGCGTCACGGTGCCTGATCTCGCCCAGGGAACCTATGATCTGACTATTGTGGCCCCCAATTATACCCCGGCGACCGGGCGTGTGCAGGTGCAGGCGCAGCAAGAGCGCGTCGTAACGGCCTTGCTCACCCCTGCTCCCACCTATCTCATGGACCTGATCAGCGCTGGGCATAACCAGATCACCAGCGCGCCCCTTGCCAAAGGCGTGGGCGCTGGCGCGCAATATTCTGGCGCCAGCGCAGCCACCAAACCGCTGAAAGTGACGATCACATATCGCGTCCTCTCGCTGGTCACGCTGCCCGCGCCCTCCGCGCTGGAGACAAGCCAGGCCAGGGCGCCGCTGGCGCCGCTGCTCAGTGGAGTGGTCACGCCTGACATCCTCTTTACCGATGCTGCCAGCAACACGCTGGTGGGCGAATACCGTCCCAACGCGCTCCCCGCTGATCACTTCCTGGTGGCGCTAACCCTCACCCCGGACCCATCCGGCCAGGCATCGTTCGCGCTGGATAGCCCCGCTGTCCTCAAGGCTACCACCGCCTCAGGGGCGCCCGTGACGGCCCCAGGCGGCGTTTCCCCTGACCCGGCGCTGCTCTTCGCGCTGGCGCGTGTCGCGCTGGAGCCGGGAGCAACGGGCAGCGCCTTTACCTGCCTGGGCCTGTCGGATGCACTCTCCAACCCTGGCGCGCCCGCCAACCCCGAAGATGGCTTCTTCATTGGCCTTGGCAGCAGCACCCATTACTTCTATCGCTGGGGACAACTCTGGGCGACCAACAGCGCCGCGCACCTCCTGGCCCCTGATCTCCCCCAGGCCAGCGCCACCACCCTTGGCCTCGCCCAGAACCTGCTCGACGCCGCGCACCAGGGCCAGTTCCCCGGCTGCAAGTAGCTGGCGGTTAAAACCGCGCCTATGGGCAGCCTGAGGCTGCCACCTCCGTTCCGGGGGCACGGCAAAACCTGCCTGCACGGGTTCAGGAACGAGCGCCTGGGGGGCACAAGCCGACTTCTTGGCCTGGGCGCCCGCCGTAGCGGCGATTTTCATCGCCGGCGGGCCGCCTTGCGCTCTCGCTCAGCGGATGATACGCTATTGACATGAAAGGCAGTGCTGTCTGAGCGAGAGCGCAGTGCAGCAGCAAAAGTGAGGGCGCATCATGCGATTAGAACCAGCCCGCTGGAAGACCGCTATCTGGATTCTGACCTGCGCATTTATTGTCGCCATTGGCATCTGGGTCATCAGCCTGGGTGACGAGTTCACTGCGCTGCTGGGGCTGGTGGTCGCGGTCATGTTTGGGTTTCCGCTGCTCTACTTTCTGGTGCAGTTCATTCATCCGCTGGAGTGGTGGGAACTGACCCCCGAAGGCATCACCTCCCACGCCCTGGGACGACCTGTCACCATCCGCTGGGATGACATCGAAGAGATGACCTTTTGGCGCTATGGCCGTCTCGGCCAGAAGCGCGTCTTTCTCAAAACCCATTCTGGCAGGCAGCAGGCGCAGAACAATAAAATGCTCGCGCGTAAAGCCGAAGTCCAGGGGGGCTTTCATGTGATGATCCAGGCCAGCCAGTTCTCCATGTCTGCCGAAGACTTCTTCAACCTGCTTCAGCGCTACTGGAAGGACGAAGAAGCGCGTAGCAAACTGGCCTCTTCTTCCGCACCCTCACCCGCCTGATCGGGTAGCTCAGCATCAGGGCATTAAAAATTCATAAAAAAACGCGGCAAAGCGGAAAAGTCATTGGCAGAACAATAGACATTCCCCCTCATCTTGGTTACAATCCCTCTTGGAGCGGCAAAAACGCGCGAAGAACAGCACGGACCGCTGGCAAAACAAGGAAGGTATCGGCAGGGCACGCCAGCAAAGCACGGACAGCAGCAGTGGCAGGGAACGCCAGCAGCGCAAGGACTGCCAGACCCCGTAAGGATTGCGCCTATTTTGCTTCGCGCGCTTCTGCTGAAAAAACACCAGCGGCACAGATTCTGTGCCGCTGGTGTTTTTGTCTGTGTTGGACGCGCGCCTGAGGCGTCGGCGCTTGACGGGCCTGCGCCTCCGCTTAGCCGCGCAGGCGCTCCAACACCTGCGGATGACGCAGCTTCGCCAGCGCGCCTGCCTCAATCTGACGCACGCGCTCGCGGGTAATGCCAAGCTGGCGGCCCACCTGCTCCAGTGGGTAGGTATGGCCGCTGCCGCCCAGCCCGAAGCGTAACTCCAGGACAAGCTGCTCACGCGGAGTTAGCACATCCTCCAGCACCTCGCGCACCTCTTCCTTCAAGGTGTGCATGGCTGCCGCATCCTCCGGCGACTGCGACGCCTCATCCGCCAGGACATCGCCCAGTTCCTGCTCGTCGTCCTCGCCAACGGGCAGTTCGAGCGAGATCGGCGTGCCTGGCGCGGCCTCCAACTCGTGCAGGCGCTCGACCTCCATGCCCACTGCGTCGGCCAACTCAAACTCGGTTGGCTCGCGGCCCAACTCCTGAATCAACCGCTGGCGCTCGCGGCGCACGCGGTTCAGGGCGGTATTCACATAGACGGGCAGCCGGATGGCGCGGCCCTTATCGGCCACCGCCCGGCTGATCGCCTGGCGAATCCACCATGTGGCGTGCGTGCTGAAGCGATGTCCGCGCCGCCAGTCATAGCGCTGCACAGCGCGCATCAGCCCGATGTTGCCCTCCTGAATCAGATCAAGCAAGGTCAGGCCACGTCCCACGTAGCGCTTGGCAATGCTGACCACCAGGCGCAGGTTCGCCAGCACAAACTCCGACATGGCGCTCCTGTCGCCAGCCTCAATGCGCTTGGCAAGATCAATCTCTTGCTGATGGCTGAGCATCCGTACCCGCCCAATCTCACGGAGATAGGCGGTAATCGTATCGACCTCTGTAGCCTCGCCGCGCTCAGCCTCGCGGGCAATCTGCTCTACCCGGCGCAGCCGGTCACGTCCGGCATCTCCCAGATCCGGCAGATCGCGCAGCGCCCCAGTATCGGTTTCAAGGTCTTCAAGATGATGCTCTATATCGGTATCCTCACGGGCGTGAACCTCTTCCTCCTCATCATCGACAATATCAATATCATCGGCGAGGAGTTGGTCCACGGCTTCATCGAGGTCCTCAAGCTCAGCTATTTGCGGCTGAGGATCGCTGACTTGCTCCGGCAAGCCAGCATGGGCCTGCGGGTCGTAATGCCGGGTGCGCTGGAGCGCGGCCTCTAGCTCATCACGGCGCACAAACCCCCGCTTGCGCCCCTTCTCAAGCAAATCGTTCAGCGTGGGAACCCATTCCTGCTCATTCATACGCTGTGTCATGTCGCTCATATTTCCTATTAGACAGGGTCTCAGCGGTGTGCCTGGAACCCGTATTCGCTCTGCTCACCACAAAATCGTATCATCAGGCGGAGCGAGGCGCCCCACTGAATCGACGTTGTCCTGCTCCTCACGCCACGTATCTAGCCATGCCACCCTCCCAGGCCCACACAACTCTCTATTCCCTTTCGGCAGCTTCAGAACGGCAGCCCCCGAAAAACAAATGATCTGGGAAAAAGGCATCTATCAAGAGCTTGCGTTTCCTCTTTATATATTATCGGGCCAAAAGCCCAATTTTGACAAGACTTTGCGTTTGACCCTACTAAAATGGGCTATTGACTGAACAATATCATCCACTCTACTTCATGAGTGGTCGCACAAAAAGTGCCATGCGCTGAGCGAACCAATGTCACGCGCAGCCTGAATCAGCAGCGCGTTATCGCCGGAAGGTGATTACTGGGAAGCAATGCACAGTACTGGCAAAGCAGTGTTCAGGAGTTTCTCTCTATACTGTATACGTATAACCCTGATGAAATGTTACATACCCGCGTGGGGTATTTCCCTTGCACTAAGATATACGTGCAGACCTCCTCAAAGTTGCATACCCCCAGGAGGTATTTGGCGCCTCTCGCCAAACCCTGCTGGCAAATTTATCCGGCCTGCGGCACGCTATTGCTCCTGTGTTCAGCCCCCACTGGCTCTGCATGCACCACCGCGTCCATCACCTCTGGCGCCTGGCGCTGAATCTCGGTACTGACCTGATGCGCGATCTCGTGCGCCTCCTGAATTGAAAGGCCGGGGTCTAGCCCCACCGCCATATCCAGCAGCACTCGGTTCCCGGCCACGCGCGCGCGTAACTGGCGCACTTCCCGCACCTGTGGGCAGGAGACTGCCACCTCGGTAATGCGATCAAGCAGGGCTTTTGGCGGCGCTTTATCCATCAGGATGCCCGTCGTGCGCACTCCACTGCGAATGGCAGTGCCGCCGATGACCAGCGCAACAGTAATGGCGGCGATGGGGTCGGCAAGCTTAAAGCCAAAGCGGGCGAAGATCAGCCCGACGATGACAGCCACCGCGCCCCACATATCCGAGAGAAAATGAAACGAGTCCGCCTCCAGCGCGGCGCTGCCGCCGCTTTCTCCCGCTGCCTTATCCAGATAGCGGCTGGTCGAGAGATCGATGACCAGCGAGCCGCCCATGACGGCAAAGGCCCACCACTCCACATCAATGCTAAAGCCGTTGATGATACGCAAGATCGATTCATAGATCAGGATGCCACTGGCAATGCCAATAATGAGCATTTGCAGCAGGCTGCTCAAGTTCTCGTAGCGCGCGTGCCCAAAGGCATGCTGCGCGTCCGCTGGCTGTTCGGCGCGCCGAATGCCCCAGACCGCCAGCACGCTGGCCGTCAGATCAGTCAGCGAGTGGACAGCCTCAGCAATCAAGCCGATACTGCCTGCCAGGATGCCCACACCACCTTTCACGATGATGAGGAAGAGATTAACCGCGACCGAGACCAACGCCGCCCGAATCTTGCCTGACGCCTTCTGCTCAGGCGAAGACGCCGATTTCGGTTGCGATTGCATCACGCTTTCTGCCATGTGCCCATCCGTTCCCTACGAGCCAGCAAGAAATGCGCTCTCACTCGCTCCACAATGCAAGAAGCAGGCCAACGCTGTCTACACGACAAACTTCCCATCTTTGTTGAAGAGGCGCCCATCGACCCGGACTTCGCCGCCGGTGCGCAGGTCGCAGATCATATCCCAGTGCAGCGCGGACTGATTTTTCGCGCCGGTATCGGGGTAGCTCGCGCCCAGCGCCAGATGCACCGAGCCGCCGATCTTCTCATCGAAGAGGATGTTGCGAATGCCCCGGCTGATGCCGAAGTTGTTGCCAAAGGCAAACTCGCCCAGGCGGCGCGACCCCTCATCGATGTCGAGCATCTGCTCCAGCAAGTCCTGGCCCACATCTGCTGTCGCCTCGACCACCTGGCCCGCCTCAAAGCGCAGCCGCACGCCCTCAACCGGGCGGCCCTGGAACATGGCTGGCAGGGTGAAGCAAATGTGCCCGTTGACCGAATCTTCCACCGGCCCGGTGAAGAACTCGCCATCGGGGAAGTTCTTCATGCCGTCGCCGTTGATAAAGATGCGGTCCTTCACCGAGAGATGCAGGTCGGTATCTTTGGCGACGACGTGAATCTGATCCTTGCCCTTTAGCCAGTCTACCAGATGCTGCTGCTCGGCCCCCAGCGCCTTCCAGCGCGCCACCGGGTCGTCGTCGTTCAGGAAACAGGCGTCATAGACAAACTCGATAAAGTCGCCGAGCGACATGCCGGCATCCTGCGCGTAGGCGTTGGTGGGATAGAGCGTCAGGCTCCATTTGAGGTCGCCGGTGGCCTGGCGGCGCATGAAGGTTTCTTGCAGGCTGTGCCCCGCTTTCGTTCGGATGGCCTGCTTCTTCGGGTCGGCGTTTGCCAGCGCGCGGGTGTTTTCTGAGGCCATGATGCTGAGCGTGGCGTTGAACCGATTCATCACTAATTCTTCCATCGGCGAGATGTACGCCAACTGCTGCTCGTTCGCCTCGCCCAGAAAAACCTCCTGCAAGGCTGGTAGGCTGATCTGCACATGCGGATGCGCGCCCACTCGCAGCGCCTCGCGGTAGACTTCCTTGACCAGCGGCGCGGCGACTGGCGCGCTGTTAATGATGAAGAGATCGCCGGGCTGCACGCCCACCGAATAGTGTACCAGCACTTCGGCCCAGCGTCGTATGCGTGGATCAGACATAGAAGACTTCTCCTTCCCTTTCCTGCTCACCCAGGGGGATGTTTGGGATTATTTGTAGCCATGCTGCAAGAGGTGTTCGCCTCCCCGGCGCGCGCCTTCCTCATCGGGCGTGGCGTAGTCAAACGCATCGGCCAGCCGATCAGCAATGCTGAAGACGGCGCAGACAGCGATAGCCTCCTCGATGCCCGCATCACTGACGCCTGCCGCTTGCATCTCCAGGATGTCCGCAGACGAGACCTCATCAGGTCTGAGCGTCAGCTTCTCCAGCAAGGCCAGCGTGGCCCGCAGCCGGTCATTGACGGGGGCGCTGCGCCAATTCGTCAAGACGGCTTCTATCAGCGCCGCATCTTGCATGCCTGCCAGCGCGACCGCGCCGTGAATGGCTGTTCAGTACACGCACTGATTGAGCCGCGAGACAAACGCGCCAAACAGTTCGCGCTCGCCCTGCGACCATTCGGTGGATGCTTCGTGCAGCGCTGCATCAACGAAGGCCGAGAACGGCGCGCCGAAAAAGTCGGGGCGATAGGCGCAGACTTTGGACATATCGCCGATGCGCCCTCCTTGCGCCGCCATCTGCTGAAATTGCGCTTTCTGTTCGGCAGTATGCCCCTCTTCAAGAATGCGTAGACGCATGACCCGTTCCTTTCGTGGCGCGCAAGAGGGCCATGCCGCGCTCGTAGCGGCGGATGGCTGTGCCCAGCGCGGCGCTGACAACGGCCTCGAAGATGGTGTCTTCTGAATAGCCCGCATCCAGGAGGGCTTGAATATCCTCATCGGTCACTTTGTAGGCGTAGCGCGTGACCTTGATGAGAACGCTCGCCAGTGGCTCGGAAAATTGTTCGCTAGCCGCCGTCTGATCCGGATTGACGCTCCACCCGGCGATGTGCTGGCGCTCTTCCGGGCTGACCGTCCCCTGGCTCGCCAGCACGGCCTGGCGCAACTGCTGAAATGTTTTATGAATCGACTGGCTCATGCCCTTCGCCCTCCTTCACGTATGTTCTCCCTGCCCGGCCCAGATCATACTAGAGCGTGCTACCAATTACAACTCCACCTCCGGCGCGGCCTTTAGCCGCCAGCGCTCACCCCACCAGCAGCTTGCCATCTTTCAGGAAGAGGGTGTCATCAACCCAGACTTCGCCGCCGCCAGCCTCCGGGCGCAGGTCGCAGACCATATCCCAATGCAGCGCCGAAAGGTTTTTGCCGCCTGTCTCCGGGTAGCTGCTGCCCAGCGCCAGATGCGCCGTGCCGCCGATCTTCTCGTCAAAGAGCGTGTTGGAGATGCCGCGCGTGATGCCAAAATTGTTGCCAAAGGCGAATTCGCCCAGGCGGCGCGAGCCGTCATCCAGACGAATCATCTGCTCCAGGAACTCCTGGCCCTGCGCGGCAGTGGCCTCGACGACCTCGCCCTGGTGGAAGCGCAGGCGAATATCCTGCACGACGCGCCCGTTGTGCGCCGAGGGGATAGTATAGCGAATCGTGCCCTCGGCGGAATCTTCCACCGGCCCGGTGAAGAACTCGCCGCTGGGGAAATTGCGCTTGCCATCGCTGTTGATGAACGTTCGTCCCTCGATGGAGAGCGAAAGATCGGTATCACGACCAAGGACGCGCACGCGCCGCTTGCCCTTAAGCCAATCGACGTAGCGCTGCTGGCTGGCGCCCACTTCGCGCCAGCGGTCGGCGGGATGCTCGTCGTTCAGGAAGCAGGCTTGATAGACAAACTCGGTGAACTCGGCCAGCGACATGCCCGCGTTCTGGGCATACGCCTGGGTGGGATAGAGCGTGCCGCACCATTTGAAGGCGCCCTGCTGCTCGCGCTCGCTGAAGCGCCGCCGCCCTGCGGCATTGGCGCGCTGAAAGATGGCCTGACGGGCCGGGTCTACATGGACCAGCGCGCGCACGTTTTCATCGCTGCCGATGGTCAGCCGGGCGCTGATTGTTTCGGAGAACGTTTCATCCAGCGGTGAGACAAAGGAGAGCTGGGCCTCCGAGGCTTCTTTGAGGAAGATTTCGGTCAATTCCGGCAGGGTGATGCGCAGGATGGGAATGCCGCCCGCCCGCAAGATTTCGCGGTAGACTTCTTCAACCAGCGGCGCGGCCAGAGGCGTGGCATAGATCAAGACGGTTTCCCCCGGCTGGATGTAGAGGCAATAGCGCGTGAGCGTCTCCGCCCAGCGGCGGATGCGAGGATCGGCCATATACTGCTCCTTTAGTTGAGCGTGAGAAAAGAGCGGGATGCTCTGCTTTCCGAAAAACAGTCATGGAGTAACACTCTGCAATAAGTCTACCATAACTCTGCAATAATGAGACAAGAGTAGATCGGCTCCTGTGCCGAAATTTATGCTGGCAGATGAGGACAGGCCCTTGTCGGGCGATCTCCATCAAAAGGCCCGCTGGCGTGAAACAAAGTGGTCTCAATCTTGCTCCCACTCTATATCTGCTACTTGAAGTAGCAGATATACCAGAGGGAGAACCCATGCGCGTCATCGCCACCAAAATGATCGTCCTCGTCGTCGTTGTCGTTCCCTTTCTTGCTACACTTCTTGCCATACGCTTGCTCTGGACCCATGCCGTCTATTGGTCCGATCTGGTGTTGCTGGCAGTCATGTACTTGCTCATCGGGCTAGGCGTGACGATTGGCTACCATCGCATGTTGACCCATCGGGGCTTCCGTCCCAATCCGGTTGTCAAGCTGGTGTTGCTCATCCTTGGCTCGATGGCGCTGGAAGGCCCGGCGCTTCAATGGGCGGCGACGCACATCAAGCACCACGCGCTGGCCGACCGCGAGGGCGATCCCCATAGCCCTGTTGAGGGCTTCTTCCATGCGCATATCGGCTGGATGTTTGGTAGCGGTGAGGGCGATCCTAATGTGTATTGCCGCTACTTAACGAAAGACCGCGCCGTCGTCTTCGTCAGCCGCACATGGGTATTCTGGGGGATTCTGGCGCTGGTGATTCCGTTCGCCGTTGGCGGGTGGACCGGCCTCCTCTGGGGCGGCCTGGTGCGCGTCTTCCTCACCCATCACGTCACCTGGAGCGTCAATTCCGTCTGCCACACCTT
>Ga0070730_10001658_pt1 | contig 21161 bp, 26 predicted proteins | sample Coa_R1_3_FD_66447 | JGI IMG/M metagenome (GOLD analysis project Ga0070730, IMG submission 66447) | Surface soil microbial communities from Centralia Pennsylvania, which are recovering from an underground coalmine fire - Coalmine... | ecosystem: Environmental > Terrestrial > Soil > Unclassified ... | reverse complement strand
AAGCACCGCCCACGCTGCGTCCGTCAGTTCTCCCCGCCCGACCATGCCCAGCTCCTGTGGTGTGCACACCCTCCTGCACAGGATACCGGGCAACGGGTCCATTCATCAGACAGACCCTAGACGCGCGGCGCGGCGCTTGGTGCGTGCAACGAGCGCTGGGTGGGTGCTGCACCGGCGCCGTGGCTCCGGCCGCGCTTGTGGGCAGCGCCGCCGCGTATGCTCGCAGTGGAAGGGGAAACGAGTTATCTTCGGGTTCGCACCCGCGCAGCCGGCGCGTAGATTCAAACCAGAGCGACGAAGCGAAGACCGCAGATCGCGCCACCGTGAAGGAGGTTTGTCACCATGCCAGCTTCCCGCCAACCCTTCGATCCGTCCCGCCCCAACCTGTCCGAGACTGCTGCCGGCTCGCCGACATTGCCCGCGGCGGCTGATAGCGCGGAGGTGGAGGGCTACATCCTGATCTTCTGCCACTTTTGCACTCACAGCCACGAACAGACCGATCCCAAGTGCAACAGCATGTGTCTGCACGGCACCACCGGCTTTAGCAGCGGGCCTACCGGCGGGATCACCTCGCCGTACTGAGGCGCCGCCAGGCTGAGAAGCGCCTTGCCACCCCTGATAGCCGACAACCCGCGCGACCTGCTGCAGACAAAATCGCGTGCGAGCTGATCGGCTGGGCGGCGCCGCGCTACCTCAACTCGTCCTCGTAGCGCAAGGATTGGCTCGACCGGCGCACGCGGCTGATGGCGGCGTGGGACTTCCCTGTGCTGATCCTTCAAGGCTTCCACGATCCGCGCCAGCCCCACGAGTTTTACGAGGGCGTCGAGCCCTTCGTGCCGCGGGCGCGGCTGAGTTGCATCGACGCCGTCCACTTCTTCGTCTTCGAGAACCCCGACGTGACCACCCGGACCCTCGCCGCCTTCCTCGGCACGAAGTAGCTCCAGCCGCGCGCTGTGCCGACCGCCTTCCGCGCTGCGCAGCGAAGACGTACGGCCTCGCTGACATGACTCGATCTTGCGAGTATGAATGGCGTGGAGTGAGCACGAGGGAGCAGGAGCGAGGTCTCTGCACGTCTCTTGCCGTTGCCCGACGTGTGGCCTGTTGGCAAGAGCCGATCAGATGGGCTATACAATTATTAGCACTTACTGATTGAGAGTGCTAAGTCTACAGCGAGAGACTCAACTCTCGGAGGAACACGACCATGACCATGCGCTGGGATCCCTTCGCCGACTTCGCCTCCATGCGCGGCCTCTCCAACCGCCTGTTCAACGACACCGCGCCGCGCACGCTGCGCCTGGGCGCCGCCAGCCCCTTCCCGTTCGACCTCTTCGAGGCCGGCGACGAGTTCGTGCTGCGCGCCGCCATCCCCGGCATCAACACCGCCGATCTCGACCTCTCCGTGCGCGAGAACGTGCTGACGCTGAGCGGCAGCCGCAGCCTCTATCCCGCCGAGGACGCGCAGACGTACACCTGGCACGCGCGTGGCCTGGCGGAGGGCCCGTTCACCCTGCGCGTGGCGCTGCCCGCCGCCGTCGAGTCCGGCGCCGCCCGGGCCTCGTACGAGGCCGGCATGCTTACGGTGAAGCTGCCGAAGAGCGAGGCGGTCAAGGTCAAGAAGATCGCCATCGCCACGCCCAGCGAGCAGATCGCCGCCGCGGCCGCCGACTAACAGATGGTTTCAAAACCGGCGTTCACGTGCGATCGCACACCTGCAAGCGGGAACTCGAGCCGGTTTTGAAACCATGTCTAAGCTGACCGACGACGATCGGCGGTCGGCGCCGGGCATGCCGGCGCCTGCACCGCCGTGAAACGACGGGCCGGAAGCGAAACTCCGCTCCCGGCCCGTCGCGCGCCCTGCGTCCGGCGACGGTACATCCTGCACGAGGATGCCGGCACGGCGGCGCCCGCTTGTGGCATGCTGTCGGCGGGCCGAGATCGATCCGGAGTGGCAGCGCCGATGAAGCTCTACCTCGTGCGTCACGCCGTCGCCTATGCGCACGGCGACCCGAACTTTCCCAACGACGACGACCGCCCGCTCACACCGAAGGGGCGCAAGCAGTTCGAAAGGGCGGTGGAAGGGCTGCTGGAGCTGATCGACCCGCCGGCAGCGATCCTCACCAGCCCGTTGCCGCGCGCGGCGCAGACGGCGGCGATCCTCTGCACCGCGGCCGGCCGCGGCGAGAGCGAGATCGTCATCTGCGAGGCGCTGCGCCCCGGCGGGCAGTTCGAGCAGGTGCTGAAGGACTGCACCGCGCGGCTCTACGCCGGCGCCGGCGACGCGGAAGTCGACCAGCAGCAAAGGAACCCGGTATCAGAACGCGGCCTGGCCCTCGTCGGTCACCGGCCGGGCATCGGCCTGCTGGCGGCATGGCTGCTGGGCGGCGAAGAGGCGGGCTACGCGCTGCCCTTCGAGAAGGGCGGCGCCGCCTGCCTCAGCTTCGAGGGTCCGCCCGCCGCCGGCGCCGGTGAGCTGGACTGGCTGCTGACGCCGAAGATCATGCGCCGCCTGCGTTGAGCGGGCCTCACAGCGCCGTGTCGCGCCAGGCCTGCGCGGCGCGGCTGCGCGGCTGCACCGGCGCCCCGCGTTCGCGTTCAGCGCGGCGCACGGCGTCGCGCAGCGCCACGGGCAGCGCGAAGCCCTCCGGCACCGAGCGCTGCATCTTCTCCGGCTCGCCCAGTGCCTCGATCCGCCGCACGCCGCGGGCGCGAAACCAGGCGATCGCCTCCTCCAGCCGATACTCCGGTGTCGAGGCGCCCGAAGTGATCAGCACCGTCCTCACGCCGTCCAGCCATTCGGGCCGCAGCTCGCTCACGTCCTGCACGCGCTGGCTTTGCGCCCCGTGCGCCCGCGCCGTGTGCACAAGATTTGCCGTGTTCTCGCTCTTGTCGCCGCCGATCACCAGCACCACGTCCGCCCGGCGCGCCCCGGCGATCACCGCCTGCTGGCGGTTCTCCGTCGCGTAGCAGATCGAGGCGTGCTCGTTGGCGCCGGCCGCCTCTGCCGCGGTGGCGATCGCCGGCCGGGCGCGAGGATAGCGCCGGCGGATCGCGGCGATGATCGCCTGTGCGTCCTGGATGCTCCAGGTCGTCTGCGTGACGAAGACGATCTGATCATCCGGCGGCAACTCTAGCCGCTCCACGTCGGCGATCGAGGAGACGACGTGCGTACGGTCGGGCACCTCGCCCAGCGTACCCGTGATCTCATCGTGGGCGCGCTTGCCGATGAGGATGATCTGGTCGGCGGCGTGGCGCAGCACGGCCTCGTGCACGCGGGCGACCAGCGGGCAGGTGAGGTCGATCACGGCATGAAAATCGCGCGCCGCCGCCTGCGCCCGCACCGCCGGCGAGACGCCGTGCGCACTGAACAGCAGTACGGCTCCGTCCGGCGCCTCGGCCACGTCGTCGCAAAACTCGACGCCGAGCGCCCGCAGCTCGTTCACCGGGTCGGGGTTGTGCACGATCTCGTGATAGACCCATACCGGCCGGTCGGGGTAGATCTGCCGCGCCAGGTCGGCGCCGCGCAGGGCGAAGAGCACGCCGGCGCAATAGCCGTGCGGATGCGCCACGAGCACGCGCTCGACGCTCAGGGCCGCGGCTGCAACGGGAACGGCGGCTTCGGGTTCCATCGCTTCAAGTATGGCACGGCTGGGCGCGTGGCCTCACCCCCTAACCCCCTCTCCAGTTCCTGGAGAGGGGGATCTGCGGAAGGCGATTCCAATCTCAAATTCCGAGTCCTCCCCTCTCCATGCAATGGAGAGGGGGCCGGGGGGTGAGGCCACGCGCTATCATCGATCGCGCGAGCGCGTGTGCCCGCGGCACGGCAAGGAGGCCGGCGATGACAACCACGACCATGTCTCACAAGCAGCGGCTGCGCGCCGCGCTGGACGGCCAGGCGGTGGATCATGCTCCGGCCGCGCTCTGGGGCCACGACTTCAAGCGGGAGTGGTCCGCTGTTGACCTTGCGGCCTTCACCATCGAGTCCTACGACACGTACGGCTGGGACCTGATTAAGCTCAACCCGCGCGCCACCTACTATTTCGAGGCCTGGGGCAGCGTCTACCAGCCCACCGGCAGCACGCAGCCGCGCCTACAACACCACCCGCTCAACAGCGCCGAAGAGCTCGCCAACCTGCCCGAGATCGAGGCGACGGCCGGCGTCTTCGCCGAGCAGCTCGAGGGCCTGGACCGCGTGGTTGCGCAGGTCGGCCACGAGGTCGACGTGATCCAGACCGTGTTCAATCCGCTCACCGTCGCCAGCGGCCTGCTGGGCATGCGTCCGCCCGCCTTCCTTGAGCTGACGCGGCGCCGGCCCGCGCTCGTGCACAAGGGCCTGGCGACGATCGCCCGCGTGCTGGCCCGCTACGCCGCTGCCTGCCGCGAGGCGGGCGCCGGCGGCGTCTTCTTCGCCACGGTCGACTGGGGTACGAGCGATGCAGCCGACGCGGCGTTCTACCGCGAGTACGGCCGCCCCTACGACCTGCAAGTCCTGGCCGCCGTGCACGAGGCGCCGCTGAACGTTTTGCATGTCTGCCGCGATCACAACCTGCTCGATCTGTTGCTCGATTATCCGGTCGCCGCCTTCAACTGGGACGACCACGGCGCCGGCAACGCCTCGCTCGCCGCCGCGCAGCAGAAGACGCCGCGGGCCGTGATCGGCGGCATCGACCGCGCCACCCTGCGCGACGGCACGCCGGGAGCGATCGCGGCCCAGGCGCGGCAGGCGCTGACAGAGACCGGCAGCCGCCGCGTGGTGCTCGCCGCCGGCTGCTCCGTGGATCCCTCGGCGCCCGCCGCCAACCTGCGCGCCGTCGCCGAGGCGGCGCGCGGAGGCTGAAGGATGCAGCGGTCCGAGGCAAACCCTGGTACGGAGCAGTGATGTGACGACCGATCAGCCCGAGCCGGAGCGGCTGTGGCCGGAAGAGTGGCAGCGCGGACCGCGCTTCAGCGGCGCCTACTCGTTCATGCGCGTGCCGCTCACGCGCGACCTGCGCTTCGCCGACGTCGCCATCGTCGGCGTTCCCTTCGACGGCGGCGTCAACCATCGCCCCGGCGCACGCTTCGGCCCGCGCGGCATCCGCAACGCCACGGCGCAGGTGCGCGCCCATCCCATGCCCGGCGATCCGCTGTGGGGGCCGCTGGAGACGCTGCGCGTCGTCGACTACGGCGATCTCGATGTCTCCTCCCCCTACATCGCCTACGCCATCGACAAGATGCAGGAGCTGCTGGCGCCGATCTTCGCCGCCGGCGTCACGCCGATCATCCTCGGCGGCGATCACACGATCTCACTGCCGATCCTGCGCGCCATGGCGCAAACGCACGGCCCCGCGTCGCTCGTGCACTTCGACGCCCACCCCGACTTCTGGAAGCCAACCGATGCGAGCCGCCCCTACCACCACGGCACGCCCTTCCGCCTCGCCGCCGACGAAGGCTTGATCCGCGTGCACGAGTCGGTGCAGATCGGCATCCGCGGCAGCGTCTCCGGCGCCATCCTGCACGAGGTGCGCGAGGCCGGCTTTCACATGATCACCGCCGACGAGTTCTACGAGCTCGGCGTGCACGGCGCTCTGGAGCGGCTGCACCGCGTGGTGCGGCCGCCCGTCTACGTCTCGCTTGACATCGACTGCGCCGACCCCGCCTACGCACCCGGCACCGGCACGCCGGAGGTGGCCGGCCTCACCAGCCGCGAGCTGGTGCAGCTCGTCCGCGGCCTGCGCGGCCTGCCGATCGTCGGCTTCGACATCGTGGAAGTAGCGCCGCCCTTCGACCAGAGCGAGATCACCGCCCTGCTCGCCGCCAACCTGGTCTACGAGTTTTTGGAGCTGGCCGCCGCCCTGAAGCGGGGCAGCAACCGGCGGGCAACGAGCAACCGAGCCGGGCGGGCGTCTGCGCCGGCCGCACGGCGCCGGCCGCGGAATCGGCCCGCTTCGTGATCGCAGAGCCCGTATACTCCAGCACGTAGACGTTGCCTGAGGAGCGCCGCTTGCACTCAGCACACTGCCGCCTTCTGTCCGCCCCAACCAGGTCGTGCGCCGGGGGCGGCGCGTGACGATCGAGGACCGCTTCCCCGACGAGCCCTACTGCTACCTCACCACCACCGGCCGCAGCAGCGGCCAGCCGCGCGAGATCGAGATCTGGTTCGCCGCCGAGGGCGACACGATCTACCTGCTCTCCGGCGGCGGCCACAACGCCCACTGGGTGTTAAACCTGATCAAACAACCGCGCGTGCGGGTGCGCATCGCCGACGAGACCTTCGCTGGCACGGCACGCGTGCTGGAACCCGGTGAGGAAGAGCGCGCGGCGAGGCCGCTGCTGGCCGCCAAGTACCAGGATTGGCAGCCGGGCAAGCCGCTCTCCGGCTGGGCGCGCACGGCCCTGCCCGTCGCCATCGCGCTGGAGAGCGGCGCCTGATCGACGGGTGGCGGCGAACCGCCGCCGGCGTGCCGTCTCCCCCACCTTGCAGCGCTGCGCCATTCCATCGCAGATCGCCTGTGATACAGTTTCCCTGCGGAGGCGGCGCGCTCGGCGGCCGCCGAAGAAAGGATGGTATGGACGAGAGCCAACCTTGGCAGGCGCACTACGACGAGTTGCGCGCCGTGCTGCGTCGCATCGGCGCCATACTTGGCGACAAGCGCACCCCGGCCCCGGATCGCGAGACCGCGGCGCAAGAATTCATCAGTGCCTGGCAGCAGATCACCCGTCATATCAAAGATCAACCGGCTACAGCCGGAGTTGCGGCGCCGCGCGATTAGCGTGGCGCCGCTCTGGCAGGCGAAGAATCCGCCATGACCGGCATGGAAACCGCGCTCTCCTTGCCCCGCCTCGACGAGATTGAGGCCGCCGCGGCACGCCTCGCGCCGTACGTGCGCCGCACGCCGTCCCTGCCGCTGCGCCCCACCTACGGGGCGCTGCCCGGTGAGCTGTGGCTGAAGCTGGAGAGCCTGCAACACACCGGCTCATTCAAGCCACGCGGCGCCTTCAACAAGCTGCTCAGCGTGGAGGAGCCGCGGCGAAAGGCCGGCGTGGTGGCCGTCTCCGGCGGCAATCACGGACTCGGCGTCGCCTTCGCCGCGCACCGCCTCGGCGTGCCCGCCACGATCTTCCTGCCCGTCTACGCCTCTCCCGTCAAGCAGCAGCGCATCGCCGCGCTCGGCGCTGAGATCGTGCTGAACGAGACGATCGCCGAGGCCTTCGCCCGTGCGGACGAGCGCGTTGCCGCGGCCGGCGCGGTGCCGGTGCATCCCTACGCCGACCCGCTGGTGATCTGCGGCCAGGGCACGGTTGGGCTGGAATTCGTACGCGATGCACCGCCGCTGGATGTGCTGTATGTGGCGGTGGGCGGCGGCGGGTTGCTCGCCGGCGTGAGCATCGCCGCGAAGGCGCAGCTGCCGGGGATCCACATCGTCGGCGTCGAGCCGGAAGGCGCGGCCACGCTGACCGCCGCGCGGCAGGCCGGCCGGCCGGTGACCCTGCCCAAGATCGGCTCCGTCGCCGCCGACTCGCTCGGCGCGCCGGACGTGGCGCCGCTCACGTTTGCCGCGGCACAGCAGCACGTGGACGAGGTCGTGCTGGTGAACGACGACGAGATCGTGGCGGCGCGCGCACGCCTCTGGCTTGAGCTGAACCTGGCGGCGGAGAACGGCGGCGCCGCCGCCTTCGCCGGTTATCTCAGCGGCCGCGCGGCGCGCGAGGGAAGCTGCGGCGTGATCGTCTGCGGCGGCAACATCGATCTCGGCTGGTGATCGGGCCGCCGACAGCCGTGGCCGTGCAGTCGAGATTGCCATCTATATCGCTGTAACTGCCTCAGGACTATCCCCAAAAGGGTGAATTGACAGGCCCGCGGACCCCGGCTACGGTGGGCGCTGGCGCCGCGCCGTCACCGCAGCGGCGGCGCTCGCGCGAGGCTGAGGGTGCACCGTCGTTCGCAGAAACGAGTTTGGGCGCCGTATGCCGGCGTGCTGCTGCTGGTCGCGCTGCTTGCGGCGTCTCCCGCGCTCATGCCCGGCGCCGTGCCGGCGCCGGGCGCAGCGCTGGCCGACGACGGACCGAACGGCCCGCCGCAGCCCAGGACGCCGCCCGTGCCCACGCCCGATGCGCCCACGGTTACGGCATCGCTGCCCGCGACCCGCACCGGGTCTCCGACCAGACCGCCGCCCACGCCAGCGCCGGAGAGAACGCGCACGCCAACGCCGGCGGTGACCGTCGCCCCGACGCCAACGTCGCGGGCGCCGGTCGCCGCCACTTCCGCGGCGCTGTCGATCGTCGCGATCTCACCGGCGCCCGCGGCGCTGAGGATGCTGGCGCCGGTGTGCAGTGGCGGCGGCGACGCGATCAGTTGGTCATGGGTTCCCGCGCCGGACGCCGCGGGCTACCTCCTGCAAGTCTCAACTACCGCCGGCCAGCTCGATGACGGCACGCTGGCCGATGCAGACACCTTCAACGGCCGCCTCGACGCCACGAACACCACCTTCTCCACCCCGGCTGTGCCCGGACAGCCGTACTTTGCGGTCGTGCTGCCGCTCAGCGCCGCAGGCCTGGCCGAAACCGATCGCGTGAGTCTACCGATCGAAAGCGTCTGCATCGACGCCGGGGCGAGCTCGCGGCCACTGCCGCCCACGCAGGCGCCCGCGCCGCCAGCGGCTGCCGTGGCGGACGCCGCAGCGCCCGCCGCGCCCAGCGACCTGGTCGCCACCCCGCTGGACGCCAGCGAAGTACGCCTGGACTGGACCAGCAACTCCGAAGATGAAGGCGGCTTCGCCGTGGACGACGGTTACAGCGTGGTGGCCCAGGTGCCCGCGGGCGTGACCACGATCACGCTGGTCGGCCTCGATCCGGACGGGCCGTACTGCGCGGCCGTCTACGCCTACAACCAGGCCGGCGCGTCTGACCTGAGCAACTTCGTCTGCTTCACCACGCTATCCGACACCGGCGACAGCAGCACCGCTCGCGAGCCAGCGGCGGGGTTCTCGGGATGAGCGCACGGCGGGCGGGCCTGGCCGCGCGCTGCGCGGGACTCAGCGGCTCCGACCGGGTCACCGCCGGACTCTGGCTCGCCTTGGCCCTCTCGCTGGCCGTCGTTGCCGCGGGCGCGCTGGCTCACTCCGGATCGCGGTCGGCGCGACGCGCTGGCCGCACTGCGGCAGCTCCCGCGGCGATCGCCCCTCCCGCCGAAGCCAGTGCGGGCACGGCGCCGGCCGTGGCTGGCTCGATCGTCGCGGCGGCAGAGGCCGCACCCGCAGCCGCCGCCACGCCGGCGAGCAGCGCGCCCGCGCCGTGGCTCCAAGCGCCGCTGTCTGCCGACGCAGTCCCTGACACGGCGATCGCGCCCGCTGGGGCGACGCTCGTGCGGCGGGTGAACCTCGCGGCTGTGGACGGCAGGCCAGACACGATCGTCGCCTACTGGCAGACGGTTGCCGCGGGCGGCTGCGCCCAACCGCGTATCGTCGTCTTCCGACCGGACGCAGGCGGCCAGTGGGCGGCCGTCTGGGACGCGAGCGCCGGCCAGAACGGCAACGCGCCGCTCGTTCCTGCTTCGTGCGATGCCGCCGTGGGCCTGTTCGCGGTGCGGCCGCTGGACGCCTCAGGCACACCGTTTCTCGTCTTTTCCGCCACCGGCGCCGACGGCAGCCAGCGGGTGATCGCGCAAGCGCTCGACGATCCCGCGCACGCGCCGTCCGTGGTGCTGCCGGTCGCGGCGGCGGCACAGATCAGCCTGGCCGACGGCCTGCCCGGCTCGCTGCAGATCGAAACGTCCTTAACCGCGCCGGACGGCGCGGGTCTCGCCGAGCTGCGTGGCGAGGCGATCGGGCGTACGGACGATCTCTTCCGCTGGCAGGACGGCGGCTTCGCGCTCAGCAGCCGCAATCTGACGCTCAACTGCCTGGCCGGCAGTGTGCTCGACATGACGACCTCGGCAAACGGGCTGGCGATCGCCTTCCGCTGCCCCGCCGGCCCAGGCAGCGCTGTCACGGCAATCGAGGTCACGCCGGCGACGCAGATCGCGCCGAACCTGCTGATCGGCGGCTTGCGCACGGGCGACGATATCAGCGTCAGCCTGCTGCCGCCCGGGCCGGACGCCGCGCCGGGCGGGTTGCCTGTCGCGGCGCAGGTCAGCTCGCAGTCGGCGGCGGCACGCCAGGCAGCGTCGCGATCCGCCCCGGCCCCGGCACCGGCAGCGCCACACGCCGTTGTCGCGCCGCCGGCCACGTCGCCGCAGCCTCGCCAGCCGGTCGCCGCTCCGGTTCCGACAATCACCAACGTGGCCGCGCCGGCGGCGGAGGACAACAGCCAGCCGGCGCCGTCAGCCGCAGTGGCAAACACGACGATCGAGCCGCCGGCGCGGCCGATCCCCCTGCAGCCAGTCTCGGCCGCCACCGCTCGGCCGATCCCGCAGCAAGGTCGCTAGCCAGCCGCGCGAGCCGGTGGTGGACGCCTACTCCGGCAGCTCGGGCTCCGCGGGCCGCAGGTCGAGCGCCGCCTGGATCTGACGCACCGCCGCCTCCGGATCGTCAACGCCGACGACCACCTTCTTGTAGTGCTCGTGCGAGGTGCTGATCACGATCGCCTTTTCCGCGCCGTGCACGTCCCAGAACGCCCAGCCATCGTCCTCCCCCTTACCCGGCCGCCAAAACGAGCCGGCCGTGATCACGCCGGGGATGGCTGTGCCGGCCAGCCGCAACCCGCGCCGCCAGCGGCTCGCCTGCGCCGGGTCGTACACCACGTCGGTCACATGCGCCAGCGGCAGCTCCAGCCGGCTCTTCAACGCCCAGAGCTTATCCATCCCCTCCATAACGATCGCCAGCTTGCCGCCGGCAATCTCGATCCTCGCCATGCCGCCCGCTCCTCCAGGATCCGGCCATCCCCGCGCCGCCAGCGCACGCTTGCGCCAGCCTGCCGCATTCATCATCGTGCAGCAGCGGCCGCCTGCACAGGACCGATTGGCCGCGCACAGGCGGATCTTCCGAGCGCCGCCATGTGCCCGCAGCGGGCCGCCGGGTCTAGGAAGCGGCTGGGCGCCGCGTGCTACACTCCGGCTGCGGAGGCGGCCGCCGACGCCAGCGGGAGGCAGGGCATGGAGATCGGCATCGGCATTGACGGCTCACTGGCGCTCACGCTCGACGAGGAGCGCAGCCTGGTCGAAGAGGCGGTGACGCTGGGCTACGCCGCCGCCTGGACGCCCAGCGGCGCCGGCAGCCGCGACGGCTTCCACGTCTGCGGGCGCTGGTCGCTGTGGACGGGCGGAGCCGGCCAATGCCTGCCGACGGGCATCGCCGTGGTGCCGGCGCCGCTGTGGAGCGCGGCGCCGCTCGCCAGCCAGGCCGCGACGGTGGGCGAGCTGAGCGGCGGCCGCTTCGTGCTCGGCATCGGCACCGGCAGTTTGTACAGCAGCGCCTACCGGCCGATGTTCGGCCTGCCGGATGTCGGCGCCGTCGGCGCCATGCGCGACTACCTCACCGCGCTGCGCGGCCTGCTGAACGGCGAAGCGGTCACGATCGACAGCCCGCTGATCCGGCTGCGGCGGGCGCAGATCCTCCAGCGGCCCGTCTCGGTGCCGCTCTATCTCGCCGCGCTGGGGCCGCAGATGCTGCGCCTCGCCGGGCGCCTGGCCGACGGCGTCTCGCTCAACTGGTGTACGCCCGAGCAACGCGCCTGGTGCCGCGAGCAGGTGGCCGCGGGCGCCAGCGCCGCCGGCCGCGATCCGGCCGCCGTGCGCATCACCGAGTACATCCGCGTCTGCGTTGACGAAGACGAGGACCGCGCCCGCCGCGGCCTCGCCCGCGCGGTGATGGGCTACGCGCTCTCGCGCCCCGGCGCTGGCAACGACCGCGGCTACCGCGCCCATTTCGGTCGCATGGGCTTCGAAACGCACCTGCAGGCGATCGAGGCGAAGCGCGACTCCGGCGCAAGCGAAGCGGAGTTGATCGACGCCTTCCCGCCCGAGCTGCTGCGCGCCGTCGGTTACTACGGCCCTGCCGCCGGCGCGGCGGCGGCCTTCGCGCGGCCCGCTGAAGGGCTCGACCTGGCGATCGTGCGCATCGTGCCCGCACGCCCCGGCCTCGAAGGCGCCCGCGCCGCCCTGCGTGCCTGCCGCCCGGACCTTGTTGGCGCGCCGGCGACGGCCTCATAGGCCGAAGCGGTCGATTGACGCGGATGCATCGCTGTCGCCGGCGAGGCGCACGAACGAGCGGCCGCTCCCATCACGAGGGAGCGGCCGCTCGTTCGTTCGTCGGTTTTGCTGCAGGGACGGCTAGGCCATGCCGGTCGCGTAACCGGGTGCGGCCGGACCGGGTTCCATGCTGAACGGCGGATAGGCATCAGTAAGCAGGAGCACATAGGCGCTCGCGCGTTGCTGCCAGCGCGACACGCCGACCGCAAAGGTGAACATGCCCTGCGGATATTTACCCGTGAAGAGAATCGCCCACCAGGCGATGAAGGTAATAACCTCAAGGGCGATTCCCAGCAGGTAAAGAACGATGATGTGCGGGATCGCGTAAATGATCCGCAGCAGCGTCGAAAGCCGATTCATCGGCTCCGAATAGGCCAGCTCGTATTGCAACGGATAGTCGCCGCCGCCGCCAAAGGGTGGGTACTCGTCGCGCAGCAGCGCGCCGTAGGAACTGACACGAGCGGCATAGCGCGCGACCGACAGCGAAAAGTCCCACATGCCTCGCGGATACTTGCCCGTAATCAGAATGGCAAACCAGGCGATGACGGTAACGACCTCCATGCAGACACCCAGCACGGCGAGCACGATCATGTGCGGGATCAGCATGAAGATGCGCAGCAGCGTGGTCACGCGGTTGAGTTGGGCGGGATACGGCACGTCATAGTGCACGGTGTCGGACATGGCTGCCTCCAGCGGTCAAACGAGTTCACGCGCTGAATCTGCTGACGGGGCGCCGCGGCGGCGGCGCAGCATTCGCCCGATACCTCCTCCTTACGCACAGAGGAACGGCACCTAACGCCAAACTACCCACAGCAGCGTAGGCGTTTGGCCAAGAGTACGGTGTCATCGATCGCATGTCAAAAATGTGAATTCGTTCACAGCCGAACCGTTACAGAATGTGATAGCGTTCCACGCTTGCTGCCTTTCGCCCTTTGCAACCGGCCCCGGCGCCGCTAGCATGGGGACGATCGCTTCCTGCGCGTCGGTCTGTACGGGGCAAGCCGCCCATGGCCGTGCCCCGCCAGTGTGTGCCGGATTGTGCCGTCTGCTGGTGACCGCTCACCCAGCGGCTGAATTGTTCAAGCGAGCGCAGAGTTATGGCGCGCGACTTTTCTATTGATCTTTCCGGCTTCCCGGATCTGGCTCGCCTGGCCGAGGAAGTGCGCGCCAGCCGTCGCCGGCGTGTTCTTCGCCGCGACGGCGAGAACATCGCTGTCCTCGCACCGCTGCCCGTGCTCCGGCGTCGCGCTGCGGCGCCGGGCCCCCGCGGCGTTGCCGCAGCCCTCGCGGTCGTTGAGCGGACTGCCGGTATCTTCCACGATAACGCAAGGCGGCCGCCGCCAACCATCGCCGAGGAAACCGCCGCGTTCGAGCAGGGCGTTGCTGACGAGGTCGTGCACGGTCCGGGAGCGTAGATGCCCGACCACCCGTTTCTCGATACGAATCTGTTCCTGCGCCACCTGACTCAGGACGACCCCGTCCGCTCGCGCAGGGCGACCGCGCTCTGGCGACGGGTCGCCGGCGGTGCGGAAGTGGTCGAAACCGTCGATACTGTCGTCTTTGAGACGGTCTTCACGCTGCAGCGGTTCTATCAGGTCGGCCGCAGCGACATCCGCGACGGCGTCCTGCCGCTGCTGCTCTTGCGCGGTGTGCGTCTGGCGAACAAGCGGCGCTACCTTCGCGCGTTCGACCTCTACGTCAGCATGCCTGCCCTCTCCTTCGCCGACAGCTTTCATATTGCCGTCATGGAACAACGCGGCCTGACCCGTATGGTGAGCTTCGATCGCGCGTTCAGCCGCATACCGACCCTGAAGCGCATGGAGCCGAGCGACACGGGCGAACTCACTGCGCAGCCATGAACCGTACGCGGACGCGGTGAAGTCGCGCTCACTGCCGTACGAGTCGCCCTTTGCAAGCGGCCCCGGCGCCGCTAGCATGGGGACGAGCGGTTCCTGAGCGTCCGCGCGCCTGACCCCACAGGCGGCGGCCGCCCGTTGAAAGGGCATGGGCACGATGCCGGCGCTAGAGCAGATGCGCATTCTCGACCTGACGCAGTACGAGGCGGGCACCTCTTCGACTCAGTTGCTCGCCTGGCTTGGCGCCAACGTCGTCAAGATCGAACGGCCCGGCGTCGGCGACCCCGGACGCCACACCGAGCGCACCACCAGCGGCCACGACTCGCTCTACTTCCTCAGCTTCAACAGCAACAAGCGCAGCGTCGCCATCAACCTCTCGACGGAAACCGGCCGCGGCCTCTTCCTGCGCATGCTGCCGCGCTTCGACGTGGTCGTCGAAAACTTCACCCTGGGCACGATGGAGAAGCTCGGCCTGGGGTACGAGGTGCTCAAGCAGCACAACCCGGCCATCATCTACGCCACGCTCAAGGGCTTCGGCACCACCGGCCCCTACAAGGACTTCAAGTGCTTCGACATGGTGGCCCAGGCCGCGGGCGGCGCCTTCAGCACCACCGGCTGGCGCATGGAAGATCCGCCTCTGCGCCCCGGCCCCACCCTGGGCGACACCGGCACCGGCATGCACCTGGCGATGGGCATCATGGCGGCCTACATCCAGCGCCTGCAAACCGGCGCCGGCCAGATGGTCGAAGTCTCGATGCAGGAGTCGGTCGCCAGCTTCATGCGTTGCCCCTTCTCCCACCGCGAGCGCACCGGCGACCCCGTGCCGCGCCGCGGCAACCGCACGGTCTCGCCCACCGACCTCTACCCCTGCGCCCCAGGCGGCCCCAACGATTATGTCTACATCATGATCGTCACCACGCGCATGTGGGACGCGCTGGTTACGGCGATCGACCGCCCCGAGCTCTCGCTGGACCCCCGCTTCGCCGACGCCAGGGCGCGGCACCAGAACGGCGACGCCCTGTTTGAGGAGATCGCCGCCTGGACCAGCCAGCGCACCAAGGAAGAGGTCTGGGAGCATCTGGGCGCCCACGGCGTGCCTTGCGGCGCCGTGCTCGACAGCAGCGACATCTTCACCAACCGGCACATGCGCGAGCGCCGCGCCGTGCGCACACTCGTGCATCCCGAGCGCGGCGCCTGGGACTTCATCGCGCCGCCGATCCGCATGAGCGAGTCGGACGTGGAGATGATCCCGGCGCCGCTGCTGGGCCAGCACACCATCGAGGTGCTCGGCCAGGAGCTGGGCCTGGCAGCGGAGCAGCTGCGCGAGCTGAGCGCGTCCGGCGTGGTGCAGGTGCGCGAGGCGCCGGCCGTCTCCGCCGCCGCCGACTGAGCCGCCGCGGGCGCTCCGGGGAGCAAGCGCGATGCTGGTCCGCCTGATCGGCGCCTGCCGCGTGGCGGTCGGTCTGCTGATCATCGCCCGCCCGCGCCTGGCGGCGCGCCTCTTCGCCCTGCCCGAAGCCGGCGCCACTGCCGACGCGCGCTTCGTCACCCGCATCGCCGGCAACCGCGACCTGATGCTGGGCGCGGCGCTGCTGCTCGCGCCCGCGGCGCAGACGCCGCCGCTGCTCGGCGCCTGTGTGGCGGTCGATGCCGCCGATCTGCTGGTGGCGCTGGGCTCAGCGGGCGCTAGCTTGCGCCCGCGGTCCGTGCTCAGCAACGTCGTCGTCGCCGGCGCCGCGGCCACGGGCGAGTTCTGGGCACTGGATCGCGCTCGCCGGGCGCGGCGTTTCTAGACGCCGGCGCGGGTGAGCGTGGCCGCCAGCGCCAGCAGCGACCGTGCCGCGCGGTCGCCCGCCTCCGTGATCGCCGCCGGCACCTCCTCCGGCGTCAGGGCGCAGGCGGCCTCGTTGTCCGACATCACGCGGATGGCCGCGAAGGGCACGCCGTGCATGGCGCAGACCTGCGCCACATAGGCGCTCTCCATGTCCTCGCACTCGGCCTGGTAGAGCACGCGCAGCTCCCGCAGCGCCTCGGCCTCGATCGTCCAGGCGTCCGCCGAGCCGACCACCCCGCTGACCACGAACGGCGCCCGGCGTGGCAGCGCCTGCGGCCAACCCGGCGCCTGCCACGGTCCCGCCGCCTGCGAAGCCGCGGCGGCGGCCTGCTCCGCCTGGCGCAGCAGCTCCGGCTGCGCGTCGATGTACTCCAGGCTGACCATCTCGCCGTACCGGTAGAAGCGAATCAGCGAGCCGGGCAGGCCGCGAGCGATGCGCGCCTCGCGCACGCCAGGCGCCGCCACGATCACGAAGCGTGAGCCGACCACCACATCGCCGGGCATCAGCGCCGGGTTGTGCGCCCCGGCCGAGCCGCCGTGCAGCACCGCCGCCGGCGCAAACTGCGCGATCAGCCGCTCTGTGGCCGCGGCGGCGTTCACCGGCCCCGCCGCCGAGAGGATCAGCAGCAGGCGGCGCCCCGCCAGCGCGGCCTCGTACAGCTCCCAGGCGCCGGCGCTCGCCAGCGGCTGCAGGTCCGGCAGCAGGGCGCCGTATGGGGTGAACTCGCCGCGCGTGGGCACGAGGATCGCAAGCGGTGCTCGGTGGTTCATCGCGCGCAGCATAGCGGCCCGCGCCCCGGCGAACAACCGCGCACACCGGCGGGCGCGCCACGGCCATTGGTAGCGGAAACAGGGCGCACCGCAGTGTCGATCGGCGGGCTTGCGGCCGGTCCTGCAGATCGCTGCCGCGGCACAGGCGGAGACCGCATCCTGTAACAGAGAAAGCAGGGGTGACCACCCGGCGAGGGAGACGACGATGAATCAGTTCGAACTGATGATCCTGCTCGCGCTGGACCATCCGTGGGAGATCCGCCGGCAGGCTCGCCTCAAGGCAGATGGCCCCAGCAAATTTGCCCGCCTGCGCGGCTGGCTGCAGCGCTCCACGCCGGCGGCGGCCGGCCTCGCTGCGCCCGGCTCCGGCAGCTATGGCCCGGGCGGACCTGACAGCGAGGACGAGTCGTCGCGGCGTGCAGCATAAGCGCCGCGCCCCGCGCCTGAAGCCTCCGGCGGCCATGCGGCGCGGCCGAGCCGGCGAGCGCGAAAACTCACGCCCCCCCTCTGGACCGGCGCCTCACCTTCTCCTCACTATAGGGAGAAGGTGAGGCGCCGGTGCTTTTTCGGCGCGCCGGGAGCAGCGAGCGATGCAGTACCGCGTCCTCGGCCGCACGGGGGAGCGCGTCAGCGCCGTCGGGCTGGGCGGCTTCCACATCGGCAAGATCGAACGGCGCGCGGCGATCTCCCTGATCCGCGCCGCGATCGACGGCGGCATCACCTTCCTCGACAACTGCTGGGACTATCACAACGGCGAAAGCGAGGTGCGTATGGGCCACGCCCTGCGCGACGGCTACCGCCGGCGCGTCTTCCTGATGACGAAGCTCGACGCGCACTCGCGCGAGATGGCGGCGGCCCAGCTCGAGCAGAGCCTGCGCCGCCTGCAGACCGACTGCATCGACCTCGTGCAGATGCACGAGGTGATCCGTCCGGGGGATCCTGACGCACTGCTGGCGCCCGGCGGCGCGATCGAAGCGCTGCTGGCCGCGCGGCAGGCCGGCAAACTGCGCTACATCGGCTTCACCGGGCACAAGGACCCGGCGGTGCACCTGAAGATGCTCGCGTCGGGCTTCCCCTTCGACACGGTGCAGATGCCGCTCAACTGCTTCGACGCGCACTTCCGTAGCTTCGAGGCCATGGTGCTGCCGCAGGTAGTCGCGCGGGGCATCGGCGTGCTCGGCATGAAGCCGCTCGCCGGCGGGCGGATTCTCGAGAGCGGCGGCGCCGGCGCCGAGGAGTGCCTGCGCTACGCGCTCAGCCTGCCGGTCTCCGTCGTGATCACTGGCTGCGAGTCGCGGGCGCAGGTCGAGCAGGCGCTGCGCGCCGGCGGCGCGTTCACGCCGCTGAGCGCCGAGGAACGCGCGGCGCTGCTGGCACGCACGGCGCCCGCGGCGGCTGACGGCGCCTGGGAGCGCTATAAGACCACCAGCCTGCACGACGGCACCGATCGCAACCCGCACTGGCTGACGGCATCGGTCGCCTGAGGACCGTACGGCCCCGGGCAACGCGGAAAGGACCGCCACAGATGCAGTACGACGAGTACCAGTTCCTCAAGATCGCGGTTGAAGACGGCATCGCCCTGATCACGATCAACCGCCCCGAGTTCTACAACGCCACCAACAACCGCCTGCACTGGGAGCTGACCCAAATCTGGCCGGACATCGACAACGACCCGACGGTGCGCGTTGCCGTCGTCACCGGCGCCGGCGATCAGGCGTTTTCGGCCGGCGGCGACCTGGGCGACCTGGAAGCACGCGACACGCTGCCGGCCAACGAGCGCTACGAGGCGATCGTCGCGCTCGCCAAGGAAGCGCGCGAGCTCGTCTACACGATCGTCAACTGCGACAAGCCGATCATCTCGGCGATCAACGGCGTGGCGGTCGGCGCCGGCCTGGTCGTGGCCCTGCTTGCCGACATCTCGATCATCGCCGAGGACGCGCGGCTCACCGACGGTCACACGCGGCTCGGTGTGGCCGCGGGCGATCACGCCTGCATCATCTGGCCGTTGCTCTGCGGCATGGCGAAGGCCAAATACTATCTGCTCACCTGTGACTTCATCGACGGCCGCGAGGCGGAGCGCATCGGCCTGGTAAGCAAGGCCGTGCCACGGGCGCAGGTGCTGTCCGAGGCGATGGCGGTGGGGCGCAAGCTGGCCGACGGTCCGCAGCACGCGCTGCGCTTCACCAAGCGGGCGCTGAACCAGTGGCTGCGCCTCGGCGGCATCACCGCGTTCGACTACTCGCTGATGGCCGAGATGATGGGCTTCTTCGGCGGCGACGTGGCTGCCGGCATCCAGGGCATCCGCGAACGCCGGCCCGGCGCCTTCCCCTCCGCGCGCTAACACCGCTGGCCCGCGCCCCTCCGCCGGCCGAGCCCGCCAGGCGCCGGCTGTGCCTCTGCTCCCGATGCTCGCCCGCTTGATGGGCCACCCTTCGCGGCAGGGGGCTTAGTTCACCTGGAACGAGCGCTTCGCCAGGCCGTACCAGTAGCCGTCGATCGTGAACCGCGGCGCGGTCGCGGCATCAGTCGCCGCGCCGAGCGTCACGAACAGCGGCGCGAAGTGGTCCGTGGTCGGATGGGCGTAGCGCACCGCCGGAGCGCGGTGGCGGAAGTCGATCAGCTCGTCCACAGCGCCGTGGGCCAGTGCCTCCGTCGCCCAGGCGTCGAACTCGGCCGACCAGGCGGGCGCGGGCGCATCCGGTGCACGGAAGTCGAGATACGGCAAGCCGTGCGTCATGAAACCGCTGCCCATGATCAGCACGCCCTCGTCGCGCAGCGGCGCCAGCCGCCGGCCCAGCCTGAACAGCCGCTCCGGATCGAGCGAGGGCATCGAGATCTGCAAGACGGGGATGTCGGCCGCGGGGTACATCACCGTCAGCGGCACGTAGGCGCCATGGTCGAGGCCGCGCTCGGGATCCTCGGCGACAGGCTCGTCGTGCGGCATCAGCGCCCGCACCTTCGCCGCCAGATCGGCGGCGCCGGGCGCGTCGTAGCGCACGCGGTAGTACTTCGCCGGGAAGCCGTAGAAGTCGTAGGTCAGCTCCGCCGGGCCGGTGGTGCCAATCGTCAGCGGCGCCGACTCCCAGTGGGCGCTGACCACAAGAATGGATGAGGGCCGCGGCAACTCGCCGGCCCAGGCCGCAAGCTGCTCGGGCCAGATCGCGTCGTCAACCAGCGGCGGCGCACCGTGGCCGAGGTACAGCGCGGGCATGCGCGCCGCACCGGTGCTAGATGAGGTCATTGGACGGATTCCCTTCGGGGTTCGGTTAGAGCGCCAGCGCCTTCACGGGCGCCAGCACCAGCTCCGGGTGGTTCTTCCAGTCGACGCCCGGCACGTCGACGTACAGCTCGATCTCGTTGCCGTCCGGATCGAGGATGTAGAGGCTGTGGCTCACGGTGTGGTCGCTGGCGCCGACGATGCGCGCCCCGGCGGCCTGCAGGCGCGCCAGCGCCTCGCGCAGATCCTCGTCCGTGTCGCCCACCTTCAGCCCGAAGTGATAGAGGCCCACCCGGCGGCCCGAGGGGATCGGCTGCGCGTCCGGCCCGACCTCGATCAGCAACAGCTCGTGATGGGTGCGCCCGCCGGAGAAGAGCGCCACCGGCGCGCCCTCCGGCGTGGGAATGCGCTGCCAGCCGAGCACGTCGCCGTAGAAGGCGGCGGAGTCGCGCACGTTGCGCACGTAGAGCACCAGGTGCCCGAGTTCTTTGACGGTCATGTGAAGACCTCCGATCGCCCGCCCGTGTTCGCGGTGTATACTTACGATAGTAGTGATGGTGTTGGTTCGCAAGAAGGCACCAAGATGTGATGTAGGTACCCGATGGTAACCAGCATTTCGGACGAACCGGCGGCCGTCTCATCGCTGAGCCCGTTCAGCGCCGGCTGCCCTACTCGCACCCTGCTCGACTCGATCGCGGACAAGTGGGCGACACTGGTCATCGACCTCCTCGGCCTCGGTCCACGCCGCTTCGGCGCGCTGCGCCGCGCCATCGACGGCATCTCGCAGAAGATGCTGACGCAGACGCTGCGCAACCTCGAACGCGACGGCCTCGTCAGCCGCCGCGTCTATCCCACCACGCCGCCCAGCGTTGAGTACGCGCTCACGCCGCTCGGCGCGACGTTGATCGAGCCGATCGGCGCCCTGCGCGCCTGGGCCGAGGCGAACATCGAGCAGGTGCTCGCCGCCCGCGACGCCTTCGACGCGCGCTCGAGCAAACAGGTTGAACCGCTGCCCTGACCAGACGCGCGCCCGAGCTACTCAGCCGCCGCACCAACATGTATGCTTTCTGTATATAACATGGAGGTACGGCGATGCTGCGCGTAGCGCTGCTGGACGACTATCAGGATGTGGGGCTCACTTCGGCCGACTGGCACCGGCTGGACGGCAAGGCCAGCGTCGAGGTCTTTCACGACCATCTCACCGACGAGGCGGCGCTGGCCGAGCGGCTGCAGCCGTTTGAGGTGGTGATGGCGCTGCGTGAGCGTACGCCCTTCCGCCGCTCGTTGTTGCAACGGCTGCCAAACCTGAAGCTGCTGTGC
>Ga0070730_10001657_pt1 | contig 21165 bp, 19 predicted proteins | sample Coa_R1_3_FD_66447 | JGI IMG/M metagenome (GOLD analysis project Ga0070730, IMG submission 66447) | Surface soil microbial communities from Centralia Pennsylvania, which are recovering from an underground coalmine fire - Coalmine... | ecosystem: Environmental > Terrestrial > Soil > Unclassified ... | reverse complement strand
GTCGTGCTTCAACGGGCCGCCGAGCGTGAAGCCGAACTGATGCTGCTGGAAGTCGGGCTGGTACGTGAGTCCCGCGTGCACCGGTGTACCGGAGATCGCGTTCGATTTGCCGAAGTAGTGGAGCGAGCCGCGCACCTGGTTGGTCCCGGACTTCGTGATCACGTTGACGAACCCGCCCGACGAGCGGCCGAACTCGGCGTTCGCGCCGCCCGGCAACACGACGATCTCCTGCACGGCGTCGAGGTTGAACGTGAACGCCGGCCGCTGGCCGCCGCGCTGCTCGCCGAAGAACGGATTGTTGAAGTCGGCGCCGTCGACCGAAATGTTGTTGTGAATGCCCTTCTGCCCCGCGATCGTCAGCTCGTCGCCGTCGGGTCCCTGCACGACCGCGACCTGCGGCGTCAGCAGCGTCAAATTCAGATAATTGCGGCCGTTGTTGGGCAGGCCCGCGATCGCGTTGCCGGGGAGGCGCGTCGAATTCTCGGTCTTGTTCGGCTCGACGACGGGCTGCGTCGCCTCGACCACGACGGCCTGCAGCTGCACAGCGGCAAGCGGAATGTTCAGATCGACAGTTTCACCGACGCCCAGCCGGACGCCGCGACGCTGCACCTCGCTGAATCCGACGGCGCGGGCCGAAACGTCGTACACCCCGAGCGGCATGAGGGATGCGACGTACACGCCGCGCTCGTTGGTCGTCAGCTGCCGTTGGAATCCCGTCTGCAGCTCGTGGAGCGTGACGGTCGCGCCGGCGACCGGCGCGCCGCTCGGGTCGCTGACGACGCCGCGGATGATGCCTGTGGTGGCTTGCGACTGCGCCGCGAGCACGACGGGGAAAGCGAGAGCCAATACCGGCCCGAGAAGCTTGCGCAGCATGCTTCGGCCTCCGACGGAAGGGAAGAATGTTGGGAGCGGCTAGCGTATCACGCGATCCGAGGGATCGCAAGAAGGGAAAAGAACTAGTTTTCAACGATGCAGAACGCTGAAATCGCGCGTGCCCTGAGCGAGGTCGCGGACCTCCTGGAGATCTCGGCGGGGAATCCATTCAAGGTCCGAGCGTATCGCAACGCCGCCCGAACCGTCGCCGACCATCCCGATCCGATCGCGGAGCTCGTCAGCGGAGGCGAGTTCGACCTTACCGAGCTGCCCGGCATCGGCGCCGGCATCGCGAAGGAAATCACGGCACTCGTCGCAACCGGCACTCTGCCCCAACGGCAACAGCTCGCCGCCACCATCCCCGCCGGTCTCCTGGATCTGCTGCGCATTTCCGGCCTTGGCCCGAAGCGGGTCAAGCTGTTCCACGACGAGCTGAAGGTGAACACCGTGGCCGATCTGAAGAACGCGTTGGAGAAGGGCAAGATCGCGAAGCTACCCGGCTTCGGGCCCAAACTGCTCGAGAAGATTCGCGACGGTGTCGTCGCGGCCGCGGACGGGAATGGCCAGCGGCGCATCGTGCTGCACGAAGCCGAGCAGTATGCGCGCGCGATCGTGGAGTATCTCAAGCAGGGCGGCGGCATCGACGAGATCGACGTCGCCGGGAGCTTCCGGCGTCGCAAAGAGACGATCGGCGATCTCGACATCGTCGTCACGTCGTCCAATCCTGCGGCAGTGATTCAGCGCTTCGGCAAGTTCGGGGAGGTGACGCACGTCGCGGCACAGGGCGACACGCGCTCGACCGTGCGACTTTCCAGCGGCCTGCAGGTGGACTTGCGGGTCGTCGAGCCCGCCTGTTTCGGCGCGGCGATGCAGTACTTCACCGGCTCGCAGGCCCACAACATCGAGCTGCGCAAAGTTGCGCAGGCCAAGAATCTCAAGCTGAACGAGTACGGCGTATTTCGCGGGAAGAAGTGCGTCTCCGGCCGCACGGAGCCCGAGGTGTACGACGCGCTCGGCCTCGACTGGATTCCGCCGGAAATGCGCGAGAACCGCGGCGAGATCGCGCTCGCGAAGGAGCACACGCTTCCCCGGCTCGTGGCGCACGAGGACATCCGCGGCGACCTGCAGATGCACACCGACGCGAGCGACGGCAAGGCCACGCTCGCGGAGATGATCGAAGCGGCGCGCGCGCTCGGCTACGCATACATCGCCATCACCGACCACTCTCCGCGCACGTCGATGGCCGGCCAGTCACCCGCCGAGATCCGCGCGCAGTGGAAGGAGATCGATCGACTCAATAAGGGAATGCGCGGCTTTCGCGTCTTGAAGAGCGTGGAGATGGACATCCTCGAAAGCGGAAAGCTCGATCTTGCGGACGACTTGCTGGCCGAAGCCGACTACGTCGTGGCCACTATTCATTACGGACTGAAGCAGACAGAACGCCAGCTCACCGATCGCCTGCTCGCGGCGATCGACAACCGCTGGGTGGATGCGATCGGTCATCCGACGGGTCGCATCGTCCCCCAGCGGCCCGCCTATCCCCTCGATTTCGACGTCGTCGCCAAGGCCGCGGCCGCCGCGAAATGCCTGCTCGAGATCAACGGCAGCGAGCGCATGGATCTGCCGGACACGCTCGCCGCCGCGGCGAAGTCGCACGGCGTGCGATTCGTGCTGTCGACCGACGCCCACAATACGCGTGAGCTCTTGTTCATGAAGTTCGCGGTGGCCGTGGCCCGACGGGCCTGGCTGACGGCGGCCGACATCCTCAATACTCGGCCGCTGCCCGAATTCCTGAAGGGACTACGTCGCAGCCGCAGCCGTTAGCAGCTCGATCTGCGCGACCGGCTCGAAGCTGTAGCGATGATGACGCGTGGGGCCGAGGCGTTGAATCGCCTCGAGATGTTCGGGCGTCGCGTAGCCCTTGTTCGTTTCCCAGCAATACCCCGGATGTCGAGCGGCCAGCCGGTCCATCAACGCGTCGCGCAGTACCTTGGCGATGATCGACGCGGCGGCGATCGAGTGGCATTTGGCGTCGCCGTCCACGATGGCCTCGTGCTCGCAACCAAGCTCGGGGCACGGCAGGCCATCGATCAGGATCTGAGCGGGTCGGCAAGCGAGACGGCGAAGGGCGCGCTCCATCGCGAGAATCGAGGCGCGCCGAATGTTCAACCGGTCGATCTCGCGCACGCTCGCGGCGCCGACCGCGCAGGCGAAAGCCCGCTCGCGGATCTTGACGACGAACTTCTCGCGCTGCAGCGCGGTCAGGACCTTCGAGTCGTCGAGCCCGCGAATCGGCTTCACGCCGGCGGGAAATACGACGGCCGCGGCCACCACTGGACCAGCCAGGGGGCCGCGGCCGACTTCATCTATTCCTGCGACGATCCTGTAGCCTTGATCCCACAACGCCGCCTCGCGTTTCAGCGATGGGCGACGGTGGGAGGGACTCACGCTTGCGGCTGCTCTTTCCCCTGCTCGGTCGAGCCGGGGACGGTGAGCTCCTGACCGGCCGCCGCACCCCGCTTCTCCCGGATCCGGGCCGCTTTGCCGGCGAGGCGCCGCAGGAAGTACAGCTTGGCGCGGCGCACGCGCCCCTTGCGCGTCAGCCCGATCTCGGCGATGGAGGGCGCATGCAGCGGGAAGATGCGCTCGACGCCTACGCCGGCGGAGATCTTACGCACGGTGAACGTCTCGTTCACGCCGCCGCCGCGGCGCGCGATGCAGATGCCCTCGAACGCCTGGAGCCGCTCTTTTTCTCCTTCCCGCACGCGCACCATGACCCGCACGGTATCGCCCGGCGCGAAGGCCGGGATGTCGGTCTTCAGGCCTTCGCGCTCGACTGCCCTGAGCTTTTCCATACCCTATTCCTCATGTTTCGACCAGATGTCTGGTCTGCGTTCGCGCGTGAGGCGCTCGGCCTCAGCCGCCCGCCATGCCGCAATCTTGTCGTGATCGCCACTCAACAATACTTCCGGCACCTCGCTGCCGCGATAGCTCGGCGGGCGCGTGTAGCTGGGAGGCGCCAGCAATCCTTCATAATGCGAATCGCTCGATGCGGACTCGTGATCTCCCAGTGCACCAGGCAACAAGCGAACGACCGCGTCCACCACACACAGCGCCGCCGGTTCTCCACCCGATAGCACAAAGTCGCCGATCGATACTTCTTCCGCGCCGAGCACCTCGGCAACGCGCTGGTCGACATCCTTGTAATGCCCGCACAACAGCGTCAGCTCACTGCTCAGCGAATATCGAACCGCCGTGTCGTGGGTGAACAGTGTCCCACGCGCCGAGAGGAGCACGATCGGAGAACCTGTCGTAACCTTCAGATCCTCGACCGCCTCCACCATCGGCTCGACTTTCAGCACCATGCCGGCGCCGCCGCCATAGGGCGCGTCGTCGACCGTCTGATGCTTGTCGTGCGTGTAATCGCGCAGCTGCACGACACGGTACTGCGCGAGGGCACCTTTGGCCGCCCGTCCCAGAATGCTCGACGCGAGCGGTGCGCGGAACCACTCCGGAAACAACGTCACGACGTTGATCCTGAGCATCGCTATTCATCCACCGCCACGAGCTGGTCGCGCCAACCTTCGACCGCCGCCCGCGACGATACGCCTTCGAACCCCAGCAGCCATTCGCGGTGATAGGAGCGCCGGCGCGCGATCACGAGCGGTCCCGCCAGAATCTCACGCGCGTCGTTCAGCACGTAGACGCGGCCCTTCGGCACGAACACCGTTCCCGGATTTTCGACCAGGGGAATCACCGCGACTTCCCCCTGCTGGCCGTGCGGCTTGCGCAGCCGCCCGACTACGCGCTGGCCGATTTTCCGAGTACGCCGGCCTTCTTGAGGAGCGAACGCACCGTGTCCGTGGGCGTCGCGCCCTTCTCGAGCCAGGCCCGCGCCTGCTCGGCGTTGACGTCGATTACCGCGGGATTGGCGCGGGGGTTGTAGTTCCCGATCGTCGCGACAAACCGGCCGTCGCGAGGCGACTTCGAGTCCGCAACGACGATGCGGAAATAGGCCTGTCCCTTGCGTCCCACGCGGCGCAGCCGAATACGAGTTGCCATTGCCTACATCCTTTTCAAGAACTTGCCCATCTTGCGCAGCTGCTGGAACTGTTCCAGCAGCCGATTGACTTCCTGCACCGACCGCCCCGATCCCTTGGCGATCCGCAGCTTGCGGTTCCCGTTCAACAAGCTCGGGTCGGCGCGCTCGGCCGGCGTCATCGAGAGCACGATCGCCTCGACGTGCTTCAAGCGCTTGTCATCCATCGACACGCCCTGGAGGGCCTTCGCATTGATCCCGGGCAGCAGTCCGATCACCTGTTTGAGCGGACCCATGTTCTGCATCTGCTTCAGCGCGACCAGAAAATCCTGCAGGTCCATGCCCTTCTTGGACCGCACCTTCTGCTCGAGACGCTGCGCGGCTGCCGCGTCGATCGTGGCCGATGCCCTCTCGACCAGCGCCACCACGTCGCCCTGCCCCAGGATCCGTCCCGCCATGCGGACCGGATCGAACGGCTCCAGCGCCTCGGTCTTTTCGCCGACGCCGATGTACTTGATCGGCACGCCGGTCACGCCATGAATCGACAGCGCCGCCCCGCCGCGCGCGTCGCCGTCCAGCTTCGTCAGAATCACGCCGGTCAGTCCGACGCCGTCGTGAAAGCCGCGCGCGATTCTTACCGCGTCCTGCCCCGTCATGCCGTCGGCGACCAGCAGCACTTCTTTCGGCGGCACCGCCGCCTTCAGCTGCCTCAGCTCGTCCATCATCGCGGCGTCGATCTGCAGGCGCCCGGCGGTATCGACGATCACCGTGCGCGCGCGTTCGGATTCCGCTTCGCGTAGCGCACCCTTCACCAGGGCCGGCACGTCCTTCTCCCCGCTCCCTGCTCCCGGGAGAACCGGCACGCCAATCTGCTGCCCGAGCTGCCGCAGCTGCTCCGCCGCCGCGGGGCGATAAATGTCGGCGGCAACCAGCGCCGGCGCTTTCTGCTCGAGCTTCAGCCGGCGCGCGAGCTTGGCCGCCGTCGTCGTCTTCCCAGATCCTTGTAACCCGACCAGCAGGATTACCGTTGGGCCTACCGACGCGAATTGCAGGGGCGAGCCGTAGCGAGATGGTAGGGGCGCAGCAGGCTGCGCTCCTACTTCCTCCTCCGTCGCACCCAACATTCTGGCTAGTTCGTCGTGGACGAGCTTCACGACTTGCTGGCCGGGGCTGACCGACTTGACCTGCAGCGCGCCGACGGCCCGCTCGCGCACACGTTCGACGAAGCCGCGCGTAACCTCGAAGCTCACGTCCGCCTCGAGCAGGTGGCGGCGGATCTCGCGCAACGCGTCGGTGACGTCGCTTTCCGAGAGCACCCCGCGACCTCTGAGCCGGTTCAGTACACCGGTCAGCTGCTCGGAAAGGGCCGTAAACATAAGCGTAGCAAGCTAAATGGCGAGTACCCGTAAACCAAGGGGGAGCTTTATTTTGCCATCTATGCTCGGTCAGACGACGCAACAGACGCAGGAGACGCAGCAGGTAGGCCCACAGCCAGTGGTCACGATACCGCAATGGGCACGACCCGACGATGCCGAGCGGGAGGCGCGGCTCAATGCGATGAAGCGGCGAGCGACCGCATTGCTGGCGGTCGCGCTGCTGATATTCGTGGTCGCAAGCATCTACGAGCCGCTCTACCCGTGGCTCGGCTATTTGCGCGCGACCGCCGAAGCGTCACTCGTCGGTGGACTCGCCGACTGGTTCGCCGTCACCGCGCTGTTCCGCCATCCGCTCGGCTTGCCCATTCCGCACACCGCGATCGTGGCCACGCGCAAGGAGCGCATTGGCCAGATCCTGGGCAACTTCGTGCAGAGCCATTTCCTCTCGCGTGACGTGATCGCCGCGAACCTGCGCCGCGTCCATCCCGCCGAGCGCGCCGCCGGCTGGCTCGCCGATCGCGAGCATGCGCGCCGGATCTCGCGGGAATTCGCGACCGGGCTGGTGAAAACGCTCGACTCGCTGCCGCCCCACGAGCTGCAGGACCTGATCACGCAAGTCGTCCGCAACCGTGTGTTGTCGTTCCGCGTCGCGCCCGCGCTCGGCAAGACACTCGCGCTTGCGCTCGCCGACAACCGGCAGGAGGAATTGCTCAACGCCACGGTCCGGCTCGCCGCAGACGCCGTGCGCAACAATCGCGAGCTGATTCGCGAGCGCGTGCGGCAAGAGACGCCGTGGTGGGTGCCGCCCGTCCTGGACGACAAGATCTATCAGAAGATCATCGCCGCGGTCGAGCGGCTGCTGCACGACATGGTGAACGATCCGGCGCATCCGCTGCGTGGTGCGTTCGACGCGGCAATTCGCGACTTCATCGATCGGCTGCAGCACTCGCCGGAGGTCATCGCGCGCGCGGAAGCATTGAAAGAGGAATGGCTGATGGGCGCCGCGAGCGACGATCTGTCGCGCAAGCTGTGGGAGGGCATCCGCGAGGCGGTCGCGAACTACGGCAAGAACACCTCCCCCGGCGGCGCGAATCCGCTGGACAGCGGACTGAGCGAGTTTGGCGTGGCGCTGCTGTCGAATCCCACGCTGCTCGTCGAGATCGACGATCTGCTCATCGACCTCACGGCCGGCGTCGTGGAAAAGTACCGCCACGAAATCGGCGACTTGATCGCGAAGACCGTGGCGAGCTGGGATCCGGAAGCGACGTCACGACGCTTCGAGTTGGCGGTAGGACGAGACCTGCAGTTTGTGCGGATCAACGGCACGCTGGTCGGCGGACTCGTGGGGCTCCTGATCTACACGATTACGCGTTTCTTGCGCTAAGGGACGCCGCCGCTCAATCGCACCGTCGGAAGGGCGCGCCACCCTTTCCAGTCCGCCGGCGCATCGACCAGGCGAACCACCGGCCGCCCAGCGACGGTGAGCTGTTTGATGTCCGAGCGCCTGTTGGAAGAGCGGGAGTGCGTTTTCCCCCAGGCGCGCTGTAACCCGGCGGTGAATCGATTCGCGGAAGCGACGTCGTCCCACACGCTGTACCACACGAGCGCGTCACTCTTGGCGCCGAGAACCTGATAACGGTCGCCGTCCCATCCCGTAGCGTCATTCGTCGCGTCCGACTCGCTACCCAGGTACTGCTCCAACAGCAGCCGCGTCTCGAACTCGCCCAGATCGTCCTCGAACCGCACGGTATCCGGTTCGCCGGGTGCGTAGGTCAGCGTCGTGGGCTCGTCGTGCGAGGCGTACCGCTCCGGATGCAGAATCTGCTCGGTCGAGTGCGGCATGGAATCGAGTACCGAGCGGCCGAAGTATTTGTGCCGGTACCAGACCATGAAGTCCGCGCCGCCAAGATACGGGAAGAGCATCGTTTCGCGGATCCAGAGCGGCGCGTGGCTGAACTGTTGCATCTGCGGTCCCTGCTGCGAGCTGAGGAGCCTGCGCATCTTCCAGAACATGCCGAGCGGCAGGGTATCCGGATTCTGCTCGGGCATCATGACGAACATCTGGACCAGCGTCGCCTGACCCTCGAGCACCGCCTGCGCGGCGGAGCGGCGGTCGTTCTGATGCCGCTGCGTGATCATGGAGTCGAGCCTGGCATACTGATCCTGGAGCGCGTGTACCAGCTCGTGCGCCATGACGATGCGCAGCTGCTGCGGCTCGACGTCGGCCACGACGAAGAGCGCGCTGGAATCGGGATCGTAAAATCCGGCGATCTGCTCGGTGAGCAGCGAAGTGAGCGTCGACCGCAGATCGAGGGTCGGGGGGATCAGCCCGAACAGGCGCAACGCCGCCTGCGAGCCGTTGAGCTCGGCCGGCGGCAGGTCTTCGTCGATCTTGTGAATGACGTACTGGTGCACCTGATCGCGCGTGCGACGCAGGACGGCGGGCTCTTTCTTGAAGCGCATGCGGGCCGCTTCGGCGACGGCCGGCATCAAGTGGTGCACCATGTCCTTGAGGTCCGCTTCGCTCTGCACCGCCTGCGCGCGCTCACGGCAGGCGAGAATCGGAACCAGGACAGCGAGCCAGCCGACCAGCAGCGTCAGCCGGCCCACTCGATCCCTTTCCCGACCGCCACGCCGACCACGCGCGCGATGTCTTTCCCGGTCACGACGATTCCCTGGCGCTCGAGCTCCTGGCGGAGCTTGCGGTCGAGCTCGTCGCGCTGCTCCTCTAACGACGGGCGGACGGGCGGACGGGCGGGCGGACGGTTTTGCTCCTGCGGAGCGTCCACTGGACGCGGTCTGCCACCGAGCAGTTGCTCAATCTCCTCCCCAAATCGTTGCAGCACGGTCGCCAAATCGGGCATCGGCTCTTCCGGACCGGCCGTCTCTTCCGCCGTGGCTCCCCGGCGCATCGCAGCTTCCACCTTTTTGCGATCGCGAATGAGCTTGTCGAGCTCCGGTGAGACCTGCGCGGTCGCCTGCGCGTGGGCGCAGGCCTCGTCGAGCACGTCGATCGCCTTGTCGGGACGCGCGCGCTCGGGGACAAACCGATCCGTCAGCACGATCGCCGCCTTGAGTGCATCATCGGAGATCGCCACGGCGTGATGGCGCTCGAGGCGCGGCCGGCGCGCGACCAGAACTTCCCATGTCTGAATCGCGTCGAGCTCCTCGATCAGGACGGGCTGAAAGCGCCGCTCCAACGCCGGGTCGGTGCGGATCCACTTGTCGTACTCTTCTCCAGTGGTTGCGCCGATCACGCGAATGTCGCCGCGAACCAGCGACGGCTTGAGCATGTTCGCGGCGTCCATCGCGACGCCCATCGCGGTTCCCTGCCCGATCAGATTGTGGAGCTCATCCACGAACAGAATCAGATTGCGATCCGCCTCGAGCGCCTTGATCAGGCGACGCAAGCGTTCTTCGTACTGGCCGCGGAACGACGTCCCGGCAAGGAGCGAGACGTGGTCCAGCTGAATCACCCGCGCATCCTTGAGCGCCGGCGGCGCCTGCCCGGCGGCAATTCGCTGCGCCAGGCCTTCGACGACGGCGGTCTTGCCGACGCCGGCTTTGCCGACCATCGCCGCATTGTTCTTGCCCTGCCGCAGCAGAATGTCGACGACGCGCGAGATCTCCGCGTCCCGGCAGCGCACGGGCTCGAGATCGCCGCGACGCGCCAGCGCCGTGATGTCGATGCCGACGCGCTCCAGCACGTCGCCCGAATCGAACAGCCCTTCGAAGGGATTGCCCATGTAGCGTCAGTCGCCTTTGAGAAAATGCCCGTACCAGGCAACGATCGCGTCACCGAACACGAATGCCACGACCGCGCCCACCGCGAGGAATACCCCGAACGGTACGAGTCGCTTCTTCTTGATTGATAACGGTACGAAGATCAAAGAGCCAAGTGCCGCACCCGCGAACACCGTGATCAGCACGCCTTGCCAGCCTACGAAGCTGCCCACCATCGCCATCATCTTCACGTCGCCGCCGCCCATCGCTTCTTCCTTGAACACCCACGTTCCCGCCATTCCCACGAGCCACAGCAACAGGAATCCGACGGCCGCCCCAAGCAGCGCCTGCAAAAATCCCTGCACGCCGCCGCCGAGCGCGAGCAGGAGCCCGATGACGAGCCCGCCCCACGTGAACTCGTCCGGAATGATGTAATGCCGCGCATCGGTGATCGCGATGCCGAGCAGAATCGTGCCGAGCAGTGCTGCAGCCACGGCGTGCAGCGTGGGACCGTAGACCACGACTGCGACGCCGAACAACACACCGACGAGCGCTTCGATCAGCGGGTACTGGGCGGAAATGGGGCTGTGGCACCACCGGCATTTGCCGCGCAGCCACAGCCAGGAAAACAACGGGATGTTGTCGCGCCAGGCGATCGGCTGCTTGCAGTGCGGGCACGTCGAGCGCGGACGCAGGAGCGACTGGTCGCGCGGGAGCCGCAGGATGCAGACGTTGAGGAAGCTTCCGACGCAGAGGCCGAGCAGCACGGCGGCGACGACGATCACCCAGTCAGCGCCCACGCACGACCTCGTACAAGAGGATTCCCGCGGCCACGGCGACGTTCAGCGACTCGGCGCCGTGCGCGAGCGGAATCGCGACGCGCTGCGCGGCGATCGCGTTGAGCTGTGGCCGGATCCCCGCGCCTTCGTTGCCGACGATGACCGCGATCCATTCCTCCTTGCGTGCGCCCTCGAGCACACGCGGCAGCGGGACGCCGTCGGCCGTGGCGGCCCAGAGCGTCACGCCCCGCTCACGCGCCCACGTGATGAACGGTCCGTCGTCCAGCTGCACGACGGGATGCCGGAACGTTGCTCCCATCGCGGCGCGCAGCGCTTTCGGATTCATCGGGTCCGCGCTGCCGCGCAGCAGCAGGCACGCCGTCGCGCCGAGCGCATGCGCGGTGCGAATCAGCGTGCCGACGTTGCCGGGATCCTGGACGCCGTCCACCACGAGCATCGGTCCGGTCCCGACGTCCGCGAGCGTCCAGGCGCGCGGCTGCACGATCGCGAGGATGCCCTGCGGTGTGTCGGTACCGGCGACCTCGGCGAGCGCTCGCGTTCCGACCTCTTCCACCATCACGGCATGATTCGCGAGCTCGGTACCGAGCGCCTGGCCACGCGTCGTGCGCGCCAGTTCGGGCGAGACGAGCGCGCCTTTGAACTCGAGACCCGCCGCGAGGGCCTCTTCGACGAGGCGCACGCCCTCGAGGACCGCGAGGCCCCGCCGGCCCCGCGCTTTGCGGCGTTGAAGATCGCGAACGGTCGACAGCAGATTACTACGGATGCGTATCCTCGTGCCGGTCACAGGTGCTCCTAAGATTGCCTGCACCGTTCCTTTCGCCAAGCCGCGTGCCGAAACAGCATGAGAATCGCGCTCACGATCGCGGGTTCGGACTCGGGCGGCGCCGCCGGGATTCAAGCGGACCTCAAGACGTTTCACCAATTCGGCGTGTTCGGCACCACCGCGATCACCGCGGTCACGGCTCAAAACACGCTCGGCGTGACCGCGTGGCAAGCACTGCCCCCGGCGCTCGTAGAACAACAGATCGATGCCCTCGTCGTGGATCTGCGACCCGCCGCCATCAAGAGCGGCATGCTTGGCTCCCCGGACATCGTCGAGACCGTTGCGCAGCGCATCGGCGCGCATCGACTCACGCCGTACGTGCTCGACCCGGTGATGGTCGCGACGTCAGGCGATCGGTTGCTCGCACGCGCCGCGGAGCACTTGATCGCGCAGCGCCTGCTCCCACTCGCAACTCTGGTAACGCCCAACCTCAACGAAGCGGAGATTCTGGTCGGGCAAACGGTCCGTACCCCCGCGCAAATGGAGGAAGCCGGTCACGCGTTGCTCGCACTGGGCGCGCGCGCCGCGCTCGTCAAGGGCGGCCATCTCACGAATACCGACACGTTGGTGGACGTGCTGGTCGAGCGCGACGGGACTCGAGCATTCACGCACCCGCGCATCGACACGACGTCTACCCACGGCACGGGCTGCACGCTCTCCGCCGCGATCACCGCGGGACTCGCGCTCGGCCGCCCGCTCGAGCAAGCGGTCAGCGACGCGCTCGATTTCGTGCATCGCGCGATCGCCGCCGCGCCCGGGCTTGGTCGCGGCCACGGGCCGCTCAACCATTTCGTGCCGGGACCGAAACGACCGCCGCAGGAAGGCCTATAACCCGCCCCTACAGTTCTCGCAGAATGCCTTTCAACAGGACAGACAATTGCCGCGCCACACGCTCGCTTACCGCGAGCACGTCTTCGTGTGAGAGCGCCTCACCCGTGATTCCCGCCCCGGGATTCGTGATGATGGAAAAACCGAGGCAGCGAATCCCGCGTGAGCGCGCGACCAGCACTTCGGGCACCGTCGACATCCCGACCGCGTCGGCGCCAAGCCGCTCGAGCATCCGCACCTCCGCGGGCGTTTCATACGACGGGCCGAGGAGACCGGCATAGACACCCTCCTCGAGACGAATGTCCATTTCGCGCGCGACGTTGCGGGCGAGCCCGCGCAACTCGGCGTCGTATGGCTCGTGCATGATGGGGAATCGCTGCTCGCCCGGCTCGGCTCGTCCGATGAGGGGATTGCGCCACATCAAGTTGAGGTGATCGACGATCAGCATGAGAATGCCGCCCGGAAAGGTGCGCCGCACCCCGCCGGCCGCGTTCGTCACGATCAGCGTCTTCACGCCCAACTCCGCGAAGACGCGCGCCGGTAAGCCCGCTACGCCCGCCGAATGTCCCTCATATAGATGAAAGCGCCCGCCCTGGACGATGACGGGCACGCCCTCCAGCGTGCCCCCGACCAACACGCCCTTGTGGCCGGCCACGCCGGGTTCGGGAAAGCCGGGAATGGTGGCGTAGGGAATACGGACGGCGTCAGCGACTTCATCTGCCAAGAATCCGAGGCCTGAGCCGAGAACGATGGCAATTCTTGGCTTCAGTCTACCGAGGCTCTTTCGTACCGCATCGGTTGCCGCTCGAACTGCGTCATCCATTACAGCAGAATGCCGGCGAGTGTAGCCGACAAAAAGTTGGCGAGCGTTCCGGCGATCATCGCGCGGAATCCCAGACGTGCCAGGTCGTGTTTGCGCTCCGGTGCCAGTGCGCCGATCCCGCCGATCTGAATGCCGATCGAGCTGAGGTTGGCAAAGCCGCACAGCGCGAACGTCGCGATGGTGAACGACACGGGATCGAGCGTGCCTTTCATCGGCCCGAGGTCCGCGTAGGCGATGAACTCGTTGATTACCATGCGCTCGCCGAGCAATGAGCCGACGACGCCGCTGTCGTGCCACGGCACGCCCATCACCCACGCAATCGGCCGGAAGATCCAGCCCAGCACGGTCTGCAGCTTTTCGGGGAACCATGGCAGCCCGCCGTGAATCCAGCCGAACAGGCCATTCACCAGCGCGATCAGGGCGATGAACGAGATGAGCATCGCGATGACGTTGAGCATCAGGTGCAAGCCATCGCTGGTCCCGCGGGCCGCGGCGTCGAGCAGGTTCACGTCGGTACGCGGGATGTCGACTTTCACGCCACCGAGTGTCTCAGGCACTTGAGTCTCAGGCTCGAGAATCTTCGCCATCATGATCGTACCCGGCGCCGTCATGATCACCGCGGTGAGCAGATGCCGCGCCTCGATTCCGAACGCGATGTAGGCGGCCATGATCGAGCCGGAGACGTGCGCCATGCCGGCGGTCATGACGGTCATCAGCTCCGATTGCGTCATCGTGTTCAGGAAGGGCCGAATCGTGAGCGGCGCTTCGGTCTGCCCCATGAAGATGGACGCCGCCACGTTGAGACTCTCCGCCCCGCTGGCGCCCATGATCTTGTTCATCGCGACCGCGAACGCCTTCACCACGACCTGCATGACGCCGAGGTAGTACAGAATCGCGAACAAGGCGGAGATGAAGATGATGGCGGGCATGATCTGGAACGCGAACACCACGCCCAGACTCGAATGTTGTTTACCGAGCTCGCCGAAGACGAATTCCGATCCGGCATAGGAGAAGCCCAGAATCCTGGTAACGGCGGCTCCCAACCAGCTGAACAGCCTGGTGCCGAGCGGCACGCGCAGCACGAAGATCGCGAAAAGCAATTGGAGTCCGAGGCCCCAGGCGACGACGCGCCGGCTGATCGCCCGCCGGTTGCGCGAGAACGCGATGCCGATGCCGAGGATGAGGATGAGGCCGAAGATCCCCGTCAGACGAGAGCCCAGTGAACGCGGGATCGGCGTTACGGGCGTCGCGGGCTGCTGCTGCAGGGGCGCGGGGGGAGCCGGGTGGGCCTTGGTGGTGTCCTGCGTGACCGACTGGATGGTTGCGCCGATCACCCGATTCATGAATCGCGGCATGCTGAAGACGATGACGGCACAGGCAAACGTCGCGGCGAATGCTACGACGAATCGGCGCCAGGGCATCAGGTGGTTCCCCCCCCTCCCAGTTCAGCGAGCTCGTTTTCTACGCGGGACACCAACGCCACCTTCTCGTATTCGGGCAAGAACGCGCTCTCGCAGGCATTCAGCGCCACGCGCGCCAGATCGTCGGATGAGAGACCCAGGACGGCGTGCGCCAGAAAATACTCGTCGGTCAGAGTGATGCCGTCGGTCAGCGGGCCGTCGGTATTCAAGGTCACGACGACGCCCTGCTGGTAATAGCGCTTGAATGGATGTTCCGCTACCGACGCGACGACGTGCGTGTGAACGTTGCTGGTGAGGCACATCTCGAGCGGGATTTTCCGGCCGATCACCTCCTCGAGCAGCGCGGGATCTTCCAACAGCCGGGTCCCATGGCCAATCCTTCGCACGCCGCAGTCGTGCAGCGCTTCATGGATCGAATGCGGGCCGTCGCCTTCGCCCGCATGACAGGTGCAGGCCATGCCGTGTCCCGCCGCGTACTCGAACGCGGCGCGATGCTCGCGCGCCGGATGCCCGCGCTCCGCGCCCGCGAGGTCGAAGGCAGTGACGCCGGCGCCGCGATACTCGGCGGCGACCCGCGCCAGCTCGAGTGATTCCGCCGGTGGCCGAGTCCGCATCGCGCAGACGATGAGCCCGACGCGGGTCCCGGTGTCCGCCACCGCGCGCCGGATCCCCGCGAGCGGCGCCTCGATCGCCTGCGACAGCGTCAGCGCCGGCCGGTGCAGCAGCGGCGAATACCGCACCTCGACGTAGCGGACATTCTCGGCAGCCTTGTCGACCACGAACTCGTAGGCGACTCGCTCGAGCGCGGCCGCCGTCTGCAGCACCGACAGCGTGATCGTGTATTTCTCGAGATACTCTTCGAGGTTCTTGGCGTGGCGGACCAGCATCGCCTTGGCGAGCGCATCCGGCGTATCGGCGGGGAGCTGGATGCCCTGCGTGCGCGCGAGCTCCAGCATCGTCGTGGGCCGCAGCGCGCCGTCGAGGTGCACGTGCAGCTCGGCCTTGGGCCAGTGGCGGAGCGCGTCCTTGGTCAGGCGCGGCTTGTCGCGCCGCGCCGAAACGACGACGCGATAGACCGAACCTGCTTCGCCCACCGCATCGCCCGCGTCGATCGCCCGGCCCGCGGCATCGGTGACGTAGGCCGCGCTGTCGAGCAGCTTCGCGAGCCCGTCGTCCGCCTGCGCAATCGCGTCGCGCACGCGGGCGCCACGAGGAACATCGACTGCTTTGTCGTTGACAAAAACCCGCATCAGCGATCGGTCCGGTGGAAGCGCGCGTCGCTCGGCGCCTCCACGGGAGCGCGCAACGCGCTCAGATAGCGGACCAATGCATCGACATCGATAACGTCGAGGTCCTCCCTTGGCGCGGCGCTCAACATCGCGAATCCGGAGCCACCGGTCGCCATGAAGTCGCTGACGACCAGCGTATAGCGGCCGCTTTTATCGATGCTCTTGCCGTCCTCGAGCCGTGTCTTGCTGATCCGTTGGCCGGCGGGCTTCGTCCCGTCGAACCAGACTTCCACGCCGGAGACATGGCAGTCGGGCACGTGGTCGCGGCCGGCGACGCAATGCTCTAACGCCGCGAGCAGCGCGTCGCCGTTGACGGTGAGCCGCAGGAGCCGGTTTTGGAACGGCTGCACCTGGTACGCCTGACCATACGTCAGCGTTCCTTCGGGAAGATCGGCTCGGATTCCGCCGTTGTTCATGATGGAGACGTCGGAGCGGCCGGCGGCACGCTGCGCGTCGGCGATCAAGCGGCCCAGCCCGTACTCGTCGCCCTCGCGTCTGAGCGGCGCCTTGAGCCGCGTGACCACGCGCTCGGTCACGTTGCGCACGGCTTGCTGCTGGCGCACCAACGCGGCCGTCAGCCCCGTATCGGGCTTGAGCTGGTCGGCGAATGGCGTGACGAGCTGCGTGCGTACCTCGCGGCGTCCACCGGCCCGCACGAAGTCGACCACACCGATCGAGCGGGCGCTCGACTGCGCCTCGACGATCGGGATACCGTGCACCGCGGTGTTCATGCGAATGTGCGTGTGGCCGGCCACGATGAGATCGACTGATCCGGAATCGAGCTGCCGGGCAAGATCGATGATCTCGCCATGGCACGATGGCGCCGCCATGTTGCCGCCACCCGCGCTGGAATCGCACAGCGCACCGGAATGCGCCACGACGATGACGAAATCAGCACCGGCGCGCGCATCCGGCAGAACGCGCTTGATCGCCTGCGCTTCATCTCCGAACGCGAGGCCTTGCACGTTGCGCGCGGCCGTGGCCGTCGGCGTTTCGGTCGTGGTCACGCCGATGACCGCGATCTTCACGCCATTCTTCGTCACCAGCTTCCACGGTGTCGCCCAATCCGGTCGAGCGGTGCCCGCCGTATTCGTGATGTTGGCGGAGAGGAACGGATACTTCGCCTCGGCAATGCGCGCGCGCAGCGTGTCGACCGACCAGTCGAACTCGTGGTTGCCGATCGCCGCGGCATCGATGCCGAGGCGGTTCATGGCGTCGATAGTGCCGCGGCCGTACGTAGCGTTCGAGAGCACGGTGCCCTGCATCTCATCGCCGCCGTCGAGCCTGATCGACGCGCACGCGCAGGCGCGGCCCAGGCTGTCGAGCCATGGCTTCAGCGTGGCGACGCCGCCGACCGGACGTCCCTGCGACCAGTCCCACACGCGCGGCTCGAGCTGGCCGTGCAGGTCGGTAATCGTCAGGACCCGCAGCAGCGTGCTGTCGCGCTGTGGGATTCTCGACGGCTGAGCGACGGCACCAGATGCCGCGGCAGACGCCGCACCAAAGACCGCCCGGGCGGCGGCGCGCGCCGAGTCGGGGATGATCGCCCAGCTGGGGTGGAAGTAGGCCGTCGTTTGAATCGTCCGGACGCGCTGGATTTCCGCAACCAGCAGCTCGCGAATGTCCTCGCCCTTGTCGTACACGACCGGCGCGTGCGAAACCATCGTGTAGCCACCGCCGCCCGCCTGGCGATAGCTGTTCAACGCCAGCGTGAACGTGTCGGTGGGCTGCACGATTTTGCCGTTGTAGGCGAGCCCACGGATGCGCTGCCCCGCCGGCCGCGAGAGATCGATGTTGTAGACGACGCCGCTGACGACGTCATAGTTGTAGGCTGGGAAACTGTCGTTGATGATCGGCTGACCGGCCTGGAACGTTCGGAAATAGTGCGCCGAGTGCTCCAGAAACTCGCGCAGCTGCGCGCCGGAGATCTTTACGGCGCGCAACGTGTTCTCGTACGGGTAGATCCCCACTACCTCACGCTGATGGATCTCTCCTTCCGGTAATCCGGGCTGCACGTCGAAGACCGCGGCCGCCGACAGCTGCGTGCCCGCTCGACGGCTCTGCACTTCGTTGATGAAGTCGAGCAGCGGCGTATCCTGGACGCGCGCGAGTCGCGCGTCGAATCCTGGGCCGGCGTTGCCGACCGGCATCCCGGCCCAGAGTCGCGCCGCCTCGTGCGCGGCGCTGACGTGCTGCAGGAATCGTTGCGACTCCGACACCGCCGTCAGCGGAATCAGCTCGGCGCGAACCGCGGTCACACGGTAGCGACCGGCACGGCTCGAATCCTTGGCGAGCGACACGTGCACGACCGACAGGCTCTGCGCCCAGTTCCTCGGCTGCACGAAGTGCACGCCGTTGATCACCGTGTCGCGAATCTCGCGATGGGTGTGCCCGACGATCACGAGATCGGGTCTGGGATTGATCGCCGCGAGCGACGCCGCGTCGTTTTCCGGTCCGACGCCGGTTGTATCGTAGGTGGACGCTCCAAAGCCACCGTGAATCAGGGCGATTTTCAAATCGACGCCGTCGCGATCCAGGGCCGCCAGCGCTCCCGGCGCGGCCTCGGCGACGCGCCGGATGCGGACTTTTCCACCCAGCTGCGTGCGGTCCCACAGCATCGTGCCGGGCGTCGTGAAGCCGGTGAAGCCGATCCTCAAGACGCCCCGGGATATGACGACGGTCGGCGCGAACAGCGGTTTGCCGCTGTCCGAGACCACGTTCGCCGACACGTAGCGATACGTCGCCTCGCTGGCAGCGTGCCTGAGGAAGTCGACACCGAAGTCGAAGTCGTGGTTGCCGGGGGTCACGACGTCGTAGCGAAGCGTATTCAGCGCCTCGACGATGGGCTGCGGCTCGCGTTTGTCGTAGCGGCCGAAGAACGTGGCGAACGGATTGCCTTGCAGCACATCGCCCGCATCGACGAGGATGAGACTTGCGCCGTAGCGCTGGCGCAGAATGTCGAGCGCCGTGGCGGCGCGCGACAGGCCGCCCGGAGCGGCGGCGTCGCGCACGTAGTCCCAGGCGAGGACGCGGCCGTGGATGTCGGTCGTCGAAACGATGACGAGATGTGCGGTATCGGGCAGCTGTGCCGGCGTGGCGGGCTTGGGAGCAGCCTGCAACGCCAGGAGAACCATGGAGAAGAGATGCATGCTGCGCTCAAAATAGCGCCAGAGCCAAATCGTGACAGAGGCTCGATCGCCCTATGCCTTCTGTTGCGGCGGGAACTTCCTACCCGCGAGCTGCACAGCGCCGCCGAGCAGTCCTGCGACCAACGCGGCGAGCCCCCACACCGCTCCTGCGTCGCGGATACCGAGCGCCGCATCGAGCGAAACGGGACCAGCACCGATCATCGCGAGACTCACCGCAGCGGCGACGATGGTCAGATTGTACTCGTAGCCTTGGTTGTGATTGAAATAGCCGTGCTTCACATGCACGGTGGCGACCGCGACGAACATCACGCTGACGATCAGCATCGCCGCAAGCGGCGTGACGAGGCCAAGTGCGAGGAGCAGTCCGCCGGTAAACTCCGCTAAACCGGCAAAAAGCGCGTTCCGCCGACCGGGCACGAAGCCGAGCTGTTCCAGGAATCCACCGGTACCCTTCAAACCGTGCCCGCCGAACCAGCCAAACAGCTTCTGGGTGCCGTGCGCCACCATCGTCAGCCCGACGACGAGGCGCAAGATCAAGAGAGCGAGAGCCATATAAGACCTCGTGCTGTGATGTGAGAGTGCGACTATCGAACGGAAAGCCGCGCGATGGTGTTCCTCGCCGTCAAGAAATGAGAACCGGAATTCTGGTCTCGACGCGAAGCCGTACCTGGGACGCGTGCTCGAGCTGCTGCTCACACCGGACGCGCCGCAGCTCGTGAACGTGAACTTCCCGCTCACACCCCGAGGGACTGTACTGGACTCGACTCTCGGTTCGCCATTACGACGGCCGAGTGGTCCCGGGCGCGATCCTCAGGGCCGCAAGCATTATTGGCTGACGGTGCAGCCGATCGAAGATGTGGAGCCTCAGACTGACCGCGGGGCGGTGCGCCGACAAGTTCGTGTCGCTCACGCCACGGCGTTGGATCTCACGGACGAAGACGCGTTACGAAAATTGAAGCGCCGACCGCTCGACTAAGACTCTCGCTATACATAGCTTCAGCCAACGTGCCTTCTGAAGCAACGCAGCCGCACCGTATTCTCGTCGTCGACGACGAGCCCGACATCACGGCGCTCGTCGCTTACCACCTCGCGAAAGAAGGGTACCGCGTCACCACCGCCGGCACCGGCGCCGATGCATTACGCTCGGCGCGCGAAGAGCGCCCCGATTTGGTCGTGCTGGATTTGATGCTGCCGGGACATTCGGGCTTCGAAGTTCTGACCGAGCTGCGCCGCCGCGACGAGACGCGCGACGTTGGCGTCTTGCTGCTCACCGCCCGCAAGGAAGAGCCGGACCGCATCAAAGGGCTCTCGCTCGGTGCGGATGACTATCTCGCCAAACCGTTTTCTCCCAAGGAGCTGGTGCTGCGCGTCGGGGCAATCCTGCGTCGTCTCGCCGCGCCACCGGTGGCGGCCGGCGGCCGCTTCGTGGCCGGACCCATCGTGCTCGATCGCACGGCGCATCGCGTAACTGTCGACGGCAAAGAAGCCGATCTGACGGCGACCGAGTTCAAATTGCTCGAGCGCCTGATCGAGCGGCGCGATCGCGTGCAATCGCGTTCCCAGCTGCTCGAATCGGTCTGGCAGGCGCAGCCGGACATTCAGACGCGCACCGTCGACATGCACGTACAGCGCCTGCGCTCGAAGCTGGGGGCGGCCGGGGACTGGATCGAGACGGTGCGTGCCGTCGGGTATCGCCTCCGCGACCCGGTCGTGACGCGGACGCCCGCGCCGCGGAGCAGCACCGGGCACCGCCGCCGCACATGAAGCTCGTCACGCGGCTGTTCGCGAGCATCGGTGTGCTCGTGGCCGCGGCGGTCGTCGGATCGATTCTCGCCACGGACGTCCTGCTGCGCCGGCATCTACAAGACGAAATCGCGGACGACCTTGCGCGCGAGGCCGCACTCGTCGCGGCGTTTGTCCCGGCCGATTCGAGCCGCTGGCCCGAGTTCGCGATAACCGCGGGCACCCGGCTCGGCCGCCGCGTCACACTGATCGATCCCGAAGGCCACGTCCGCGGGGAT
>Ga0070730_10001656_pt1 | contig 21167 bp, 20 predicted proteins | sample Coa_R1_3_FD_66447 | JGI IMG/M metagenome (GOLD analysis project Ga0070730, IMG submission 66447) | Surface soil microbial communities from Centralia Pennsylvania, which are recovering from an underground coalmine fire - Coalmine... | ecosystem: Environmental > Terrestrial > Soil > Unclassified ... | reverse complement strand
TTCGACCGGCGCTCGCAGCGCCACTGGAGCCCGCCCGGAGGCGACCGGCGCTCGGGTGGCGAACGGCGCTCGGGACGGGACCGACGCCGCGAGCCGGCTACCCACTAGCGATCTCGCCCCGTCCGCAGCTCGCGAGAAGAGCGCCCTGGCCGCACTCCCCCGCCCGCATCGGGCATCTCGCCTCGGAGCTCGGCTACATGATCTGGAAGATCATCCGGACGCCCGGCGAGCTCTAGCTGTCCTGCCTCGGTAGGTTGTGGACACGGCTGATGGGTGGCCGGCCGCCGAGTGAGCTGTGTGGTCTGCGCTCGTTGTAGTAGCGGAGCCAGTGTGACAGTGCTTGGGCGCGCGCGTCGCTTGAGCGGTAGATCTGGCCGAGGTCCCACTCGCGTTTCAACGTTTGCTGGTAGCGCTCGGCCTTGCCGTTGACCTTGGGGACGGCGGATCGGGATGAGCAGGTGCCTGATTCGCTGTCGGGCGAGCAGTTCGGCGAGTGAGCCGTTGCGCCGGTAGACGAACGCGTTGTCGCTCATCAGTCGCTTCACCTCGATCCCGTGCGTGGCGAAGTGCGCGAGACCACGCTCGACGAAGGCGGTGACCGTGTCGGCGCGCTCGTCGCGGTGGAGCTCGCTGTAGGCGTAGCGGGAGTGGTCGTCGACGAGCGAGTGCACCCACTCGTAGCCGATCCGTTGGCGTTTCTCTGTGCCGGTCACGTGTCGGTCGCCGGTGACCGCGTGACCCGGCCTGCTGAAGCGGACGAAGCGCTTGGTGTCGATGTGGAGTAGATCGCCGGGACAGGGCCACTCATACAGCCGTGGCTGTTCGCGCGGCTGGCGGGGCGGCCGGGAGATCCCGGCCCGCTTGAGCGTCCGCCAGACGGTCGCGTGCGAATACCCGACCTCGCCGGCAATCAGCCTTGGCCCCCAACTCGAGCGCCTGGCGGCACAGATCCGCTCCTGCTCAGCCGACGGAAGCAGTCGCGGCATCCGATGCGGCCGCGACAAACGATCCTCCAGACAGGCAAGCGAGAGACGGTGCTCGACGGTCGCTCCCCGCCAGCTCCGCCACCACTTACAGGCGGTCGTCGGCGAGACGCCGTGCCGTCTCGCCGCAGCACGACACGACAGACCGCTCTCGACATCAGCGACCAGCGCCCGCCTGCCAGCCAGTCCGAGACGAGCGTTACGGTGAAACCCCATCCGGGTCCTCCTTCGACTGTGAGCCTTCGCAGACCCACAGCCTCAAAGGAGGCCCGGATGACCTACTCAGCCGTCCACAACCTGTCGAGGCACGTCATCTAGAGCGTAGAAAACCTCCGGTAGTCGGGGGTTTTTGGCTCTGCTACTACGAAGCGGGAGACGGGGCTCGAACCCGCGACCCTTGGCTTGGGAAGCCAATGCTCTACCAACTGAGCTACTCCCGCCGGCTGCGGGGATTGTAGCCCCGGCCATAATGGACTTCCCGAGACAGCGAGACAGGGAGATTCCATGTCGCATACCGAGCTGCACGAGACCGCCGCCGCGCTCGTCGCCGAGGGAAAGGGAATCCTCGCCGCGGACGAGAGCACCGGCACGATCAAGAAGCGCTTCGACTCGATCGGCGTCGAGTCGACGGAGGAGAACCGCCGCGCGTACCGCGAGCTGCTCTTCACGACGCCGGGCGCCGAGGAGTACGTCTCAGGCGTCATCCTCTTCGACGAGACGATCCGTCAGAAGGCGGACGACGGGACGCCGTTCCCGGATCTTCTCGCCTCGAAGGGCATCATCCCCGGCATCAAGGTCGACGAGGGCGCGAAGCCTCTCGCCCACGCCGACGGCGAGACCGTGACGGAGGGCCTCGACGGCCTGCGCGCGCGACTCGAGGAGTACCGGGGGCTCGGTGCGCGCTTCGCCAAGTGGCGCGCGACCTACTCGATCAGCGACACGCTCCCGAGCGAGTACTGCATCTGGACGAACGCGCACGCGCTTGCCCGCTACGCGGCCCTCTGCCAGGAGGCGGGGATCGTCCCGATCGTCGAGCCGGAGGTCTTGCAGGACGGGACGCACACGATCGAGCGAAGCGGCTTCGTCACCTCGCGCGTCCTCGCCGCGGTCTACACCGAGCTCTTCGACCAGCGCGTCGACGTCGAGGGGACGCTGCTCAAGCCGAACATGGTGCTCTCCGGGTACGAGGCATCTAACCGCGCCGGCGTCGACGAGGTGGCAGTCGACACGCTACACACGCTGTCGAAGCACGTGCCGGCGGCGGTGCCGGGCATCGTCTTCCTCTCGGGCGGCCAGTCGGACGAGGACGCCACCGCGCACCTCAACGCGATGAACGCGCACGGGCCGCACCCGTGGCAGCTGTCCTTCTCCTACGGCCGCGCGCTGCAGGCACCGGCGTTGAAGGCGTGGGCCGGCAAGCCGGAGAACGTCGGGGCGGGCCAGCGTGCGTACTACCACCGCGCAAAGATGAACGCCGCGGCGCGCACCGGCACCTATGCGCCGGAGATGGAGCGCGAAGCGGTCGGCGTCTGATGAAGCTCACCGACGCGGGGCTCGAGACCGTCCTCGTCTTCGACGAGGGCTTCGATCTCCCGCAGTTCGCGGCGTTCCCGCTCGTCGACCGCGAGGACGGCCGCGCGGCGCTTCGCCGCTACTACGAGCCATTCCTCGAGCTCGCGCGTGACCGCGGCGTGCCGCTCGTGCTCTCGGCTCCGACCTGGCGCGCGAGCAGCGACTGGGGACGGTTGCTCGGCTACGGCGACGAGGAGCTGGCGGGCGTGAATCGCCGGGCGGTCGAGCTGCTCGAGAGCATGGCTACGGACCAGGACGACGTCGTCATCGAAGGCTCCGTCGGCCCGCGCAGCGACGCCTACAGCCCGACCCTCCTCATGGATGCGGGCGAGGCGGAGCGGTACCACGCCGTTCAGCTCCGGACGTTCGCCGACGCAGGGTGCGCTCAGGCGACGGCTCTCACCCTCACCTACCCCGAGGAGGGGATCGGCATCGCACGCGCCGCATCTTCCGCCGGGATCCCGATTGTCGTCGGCTTCACGGTCGAGACCGACGGCCGGCTTCCCAGCGGCCATTCGATCGAGGAGGCGATCGTCGCCGTCGACGACGCGACCGACGGAGCTGCGGAGTTCTTCGTCATCAACTGCGCCCATCCGACGCACTTCGCGCATGCTCTGCCAGAGGGGGACTCGCGGACGCGCATCGGCGGGCTGCGAGCGAACGCATCCACGCTCAGTCACGCGGAGCTGGACGAGGCGGAGGAGCTCGACGCCGGAGATCCGCACGACCTGGCGGCGCGCTACGTGGATCTCCGCGCGGACCTTCCCGGGCTCGAGGTCGTCGGCGGCTGCTGTGGCACCGACATCCGGCACGTGACCGCGATCTGCGACGCCTGGTTCGCGGCCCGCTGACGGCTACTCGAACGGCCAGGGAACACGCGCCGGGATGAACTGTCCCGGCCAGTCCGTGTAAGCCTCGTCAGGATCCGCCGTGTCGCTCGCGGCCGAAGCTCCATACTTGGCGGCGACCGCGCTCGCCGGGTAGAGCAACTCCTCGACCTCCACCCGCGCTCCAATCATCAGGATCGCGCACGGCCCATCTCCAGCGCCAACGAAGATGTGACGCGTCCCCGCTGGGCAGTGGAAGAAGTCCCAACGCCGCAGCGTGCGCTCCTCGTCCTCGACGACCAGGATGCATTCGCCGCCGAGGACGAGGAATGCCTCCCGCCCATTCTCGGAGTGGTAAAGCCCGTTCGGCTCGCCCGGCCAGAGGACGTGGACGTTGACGCCGAAGTCGCGAAAGCGAACGTCCTGCGCTTCGAGCGGGTAGAACGCGCCGCCCTTCTCCGCGTTTTGCTTCGCCACCGCATCGCCGAGGTTGAGCACGAACCAGTCGTCCGACGCGGGATGACGTCCGTACTCGCTGTCTTCGAGGCGCGCCTCGGTCACGTGTATTCGAGCCCGGTCAGAGCCGAGAGCTTCGCAAGGGACTGCTGTGCGACCACGCGACGCACGGTACCCGACCGCGAGCGCATGACGATCGAGTCCGTCTCCGCGCCGCCGGGCGAATAGGCCACGCCGCGAAGCAAGGGTCCGTTCGTCACGCCGGTCGCTGCGACGAAGACGTCTTCCCCGGAGACGAGGTCGTCGGTGTGCAGGACGCGCTCGGGATCGAGACCGGCGTCGACGAGCCGTTGCCGCTCGGCGTCGTCGCGCGGCCAGAGGCGTCCCTGGATCCCTCCGCCCACACACTTGAGCGCGGCCGCCGAGATGACGCCTTCGGGCGTCCCGCCGATGCCGTAGAGCATGTCCACGTTCGTCCCCCGCTGCCCTGCCGCGATCGCCGGCGCCACGTCGCCGTCGCGGATGAGGCGCACGCGTGCGCCCGCCTCGCGCAGCTCCGCGATCAGCTCGTCGTGCCGCTCGCGCTCGAGGACGATGACGTCCACCTCGCGAGGAGACTTCCCGAGCGCCTCGGCAACCGTCTGCACGTTCTCGGACGGGCTCTTCGCGATGTCGATCGCGTCGATCGCAGCCGGCCCGACGGCGATCTTCTCCATGTAGACGGCGGCGCCTGGGAAGAGCATCGTCCCGCGCTCGGCGACGGCGATCACCGAGATCGCACCCGTCTGGCCGAGTGCGGTCAGGCGCGTCCCCTCGAGCGGATCGACGGCGACGTCGACCTCGGGCCCCTCGCCGTTGCCGACCTCCTCGCCGTTGTAGAGCATCGGCGCCTCGTCCTTCTCCCCTTCGCCGATCACGACGACGCCGCGCATCGAGACGCTGTCGAGGACGAAGCGCATCGCGTCCACGGCGGCCTGATCGGCGCTCTCCTTCTCGCCGCGGCCGATCCAGCGCGCGGCTGCCATCGCCCCCGCCTCGGTGACGCGAACGAGCTCCATCGCGATGTTGCGGTCGGGTGCCGCCCGGGCGCTCATCGGCTACATCCTGTCAGGCGCCTCGACGCCGACGAGGTCGAGGCACGTAGCGATCACGGTCTGCGTGGCCCGGCAGAGGCCGAGGCGGAACGCCTGCTGCTCGCTCTCGAGCACGCGGTGCTCGTGGTAGAAGCGGTGGAAGTCGTCGGCGACGCGGATCGCGTAGGTGGGCACGCCTTGCGGGCCGCGCTTCGCCAGTGCCTCGGCGGCAACCGCCGGGAGCTCGGCCAGGCGTTTCACGAGCTCCTTCTCCTCGGGCGCGAGCGCAGTTGCGGGCTCGGCCGAGACGGCCGCGTCGCCGGCGTTCCGGAGGATGCCGGCGATCCGGGCGTGCGCGTACTGGACGTAGTACACGGGGTTCTTCTGCGTCCGTTCCGCAGCGAGGTCGATGTCGATCTCCATCGCCTGATCGGGCCCGCGGTTGGCGAGATACCAGCGCGCCGCGTCGACACCGACGGTGTCCATGAAGTCGTCGAGAAAAACGACGTCGCCACGTCGCTTCGACATCTTGGTCTGCTCGCCGCCTCGGGTCAGGTGAACGGGCTGGTAGACGAGCACCTCGACGCGGGCCGGGTCGTAGCCGAGCATCCTGGCCACGGCGGCGTACCAGTTCCTCGTGCCGTGATGGTCGGCGCCCAGTACGTAGATCGCGCGGTCGAAGCCGCGCTCGAGCTTGTCGACGAGGTACGGGACGTCGGCCGCGCGGTACGTCGCCGAGCGGTCGCCGGAGCGGAGCAGGACGCGGTCCTCGTCGTCGCCATACGCGGACGAACGCGCCCAGAGCGCGCCGTCCTTCTCATAGGTGTCGAGCTTCGGAAGGAGCTCGGGCAGCCGCACCTCGAGCTCGCTCTGGCGGCGCCACGTGTCGAAATGGATTCGGAACCGCTCGAGTGTCGTCTCGATCTCCTTCAGCATCAGCGGCACCGGATCGCCCTTCAACGCGGCGAGATCGTGGATGTACTCGCCGTGGTAGCCGTCCTCGGGCGACTCCTCGCCGCGCCGCACCGCGTCGACGGACGCGCGGAAACGGTCCATCTGGCCGCCGGAGTCGTTGTAGTAGTACTCCCGCTCGACCTCGTGGCCGGCGAGATCGAAGAGTCGCGCGATCGAGTCCCCATACGCGCCGTTCCTGGCGTGCGAGACGAGGATCGGCCCCGTCGGGTTCGCGGAGACCATCTCCACCTGGACGCGCTCCTGGCCGGCTCCGCCACCGCCGTACGCATTCGCGTCGGCCAAAATCTCGCCGAGGGTCGCCGCGAACCACTCGTCCCGGAGGAATACATTGACGAAGCCTGGCCCGGCGACCTCGGCGCGCTCGACCGCGGGAAGACCTGCCGCCGCCTCGGCGATTTCCGCCGCGATCTCGCGGGGCGCGCGCCGTCGCGTTCCCGCCAGGCGCAGTGCGACGTTCGTCGCGTAGTCGCCGTGCTCGGCGTCGCCGGGTCGCTCGAGCTCGATCTCCGCGCCTGCCACCGAGGCGAACTCGCCCGCGAGCGTCTTGACGGGATCAGCCGGCAAGGGCCTCGCGCAGACCCGGAGTCGTGTCGAAGCTCGCGTCCCGCTTGCGCAGCAGGCCCGAGAGAACACCGCCGGTCATGGCCTCGACGATAACGGCCCAGACGTCGCCGATGATCGTCAGGCCGGCAAGGAGGAGGACGATCGCTGCGAGCCATCGCGCAGCCTGACGTGGACGGGCGGTCGAGGCCATGCTCCTAGTATGTGGTCATGGAAGGGGACGAGTTCGGCCTACCGGAGCCAGACCCAGAGGAGCGCCGGCTCAACATCCAGATGCCGGCGGAGCTGATCGGCGGCACGTACGCGAACTTCGCCAACGTCAGCTTCTCGCAGTACGAGTTCACCCTGACCTTCGCGCGGATCGAGCACGAGGTCGAGGATGGCGACGTGCCGGGTGCGGTCGTTGCTCGGGTGAATGCCTCACCGCGATTCATCCCCGAGCTCATCGCCGCGCTGCAGGACTCGTGGTCGAAGTACGCGACGCGCGAGGGGATCCGGAACCTGCCCGAGGCGCCGGGCCACCCGGATCCGGACGAGCCGGCCGAGGAATAACGCTCTCCCTCGTCCCGTCGTACGCGGTTCTCTGCGCCGTGCAGGCGGCGACCGTGGCGACGCCCGCGCCGCCGGCACGGTCCCGGGGACGGAGCTCGGTGTGGCTCGCCGTGCCGGCCGGGTTGCTCGCGGGCGGTGTCGCGATCATCGACCTCGTGCCGCAGGGCCCGCACGCCCTTGCGCTGCTCGCGACCTTCGGGACTCCGGTGCTCGCCTCTGTCGGCGGGATCTTCCGCCGAAGCTCGCGGTGGTGGCTTTGGCCGCCTGTTGCGGCCGGGCTGTGGTTCGCGGCCTGGCTAGCGAGCGGTCTCGTCCAGGACGCCGCCGGAATGCTGCTGATCGCGGGCGCCTGTCTCGCAGCAGCTTCGGCTGCAGCGCTCGTAGCGCCGGCCTGGTCGATCCGCGTCGGCCTCGTCGCGCTCGCGGTGCTCGACGTCATCCTCGTCTGGGCCACGCCAAGCGTGCGGGAAGCGACGAATGCCCTCCAGGCCGTCAGTCTCCCTCACGCTGCCGGCACGCCGCTGCCGAGCCTGCAGCAGGCGACCTTCGGCTCCGCGGTCATGGGCTGGCTCGACCTCCTCGCCCCGGCGCTGCTCGGCGTCGTCGTCGCCGGACGCCGGAAGCTCGGAACCGCGGCGGTCACGGGGCTCGCGGCCGGCGCGTGGGGATTGCTCCTCTACGTCACGTCGGAAGTTGCAGCGACCGTGCCCGTTCTTGCCGGACTAGCTTTCGCGGGTGCGCGTCGCCGTCGTCTCCGACATCCACTCGAACCTGCACGCGCTGGAGGCGGTCCTCGCGGCGATCGAGGAGGACGCACCTGACGAGCTCTGGTGCCTCGGCGACCTCGTGGGCTACGGGCCGCGCCCGAACGAATGCTGCGCGGCGATCGCCGAATGCGCAGACGTCTGTCTCGCCGGAAACCACGACCTCGCGGTTCGCGGCACGATCGACCTCGCCGAGTTCGGCGGCGAGGCAGGGGTCGCCGCCACGTGGACGCGCGGAGTGCTCGAGCCCGGCGCGCAGACGTACCTCGACGCGCTCGAACCGGCAGGATCCGCGCATGGCGTCGCGCTCTACCACGGCTCGGCGCGCGACCCGGTCTGGGAGTACGTCCTCTCGGACGAGGCGGCGTTCGTGACGATCGCGCTGGCGAACGCTCCGCTCGTCCTCGTCGGGCACAGCCACGTCCCGCTCCAGGTCGCGCTGGCCGGCGAGGAGGTCACCGGGAGCGTCGCGTCGGCCGGAACGGAGCTCGAGCTCAGCGGCGTGCAAGCGCTGCTCAACCCGGGTTCGGTCGGACAGCCGCGCGACAACGACTCGCGCGCCGCCTACCTCCTGCTCGACCTCGAGACGCGGCACGCGAGCTTCCGTCGCGTGGAGTACGACATCGCGCGGACGCAGCGCGAGATGCGCGACGCGGGCCTGCCGGAGATGCTCGCCGCGCGACTCGAGCTCGGACTTTGAGGTGCCGGGGCGAAGAGCTTCGCTCTTCGCGCGGGGGAAACCGAACTGCGCCGCGCTCGCGCCGGCCTCCGCCACGCGCGAGCGCACCACACAACCAACCCATCCAGAGCATCGCAAACCAACACAGCACGAAGCCAACGGGAGACCACGCTCTCCCGTTGGCGCAGTTCCTCTATCCCAGTTCGGAAACGCGCAGCGTTTCCGAACTACGCCGCAGGCGGAGCGAGCACGGGCACGACCGCGGCGGGAGCCGCTGCCTCGGCCGCGACGACTTGCACGTCACGGTCACCGAAGACGTCGATGCCCTCGCGTGCAAGCGCGAGCTGGACGTCCTCGCGCGCCTTCCAGATCCGCCACTTGACCGTCGCGAGCGTGACCTCGAGCGAGTCGGCGATCTCGCTGTACGAAAGCCCGACCACGTCGCGCAGCAGGAGCGCCATCTTCAGGTCGACGCTGAGCCGCTCGACCGCACGCCACACCGCGTCGATCGCCTCGAGCCGCTCGAACGGCGCGTCGACGACCTCGAGCGGTGGGATGTCGTCGAGATCGACGACCGCCCGCGGCCGGCGCTCGGTGGCGCGCAACTCGTCGAGCACGCGGTTCTTCGTCACCTGGAAGAGCCACGTCGTGAACTTCGAGCGCAACGAGAAGCGCGGAAGCCCCTGGAAGACCCGGAGGAAGACCTCCTGCGTCAGATCCTCGGCGAGCGCGCGGTCACCGACCATGCGCAGCACGTAGTTGTACACCGGGATCTGATAGGCGCGGACGATGATCGAGAAGGCTCTCTCATCGCCTCGCTGCGCCTTCCGCAGGACGCCGTGATCAGGCTGGGGCAGCGACAAGGTGCCGCAGTATAGACCGATTTCTCAAGGGATTCGCACGAGATTCTTGCCGGTCATCACGGAGGGCGCCTCGACCCCGAGAAGCGCGAGAATCGTCGGCGCCACGTCGGAAAGCTCGCCGTCGCGCAAGGTGACTCCCGGAGCCGTGAGGACGACCGGTACCGGGTTCGTCGTGTGGGCCGTGTGCGGGCTAACGCCGTCCTCCTGCAGCTGCGTCTCGGCGTTTCCGTGGTCGGCGATCACGAGCGTCACGCCACCCGCACGCTCGACCGCGTCCACCACCCGCCCGAGGCATTCGTCGGTCGCCTCGACCGCCGCGACGACGGCCGGGATCACGGCCGTGTGGCCGACCATGTCGGGGTTGGCGAAGTTGACGACCACGAAGCCGTATCCATCGTCGTCGATGGCCCGGACGACGCGGTCCGCCACCTCCCGCGCGGACATCTCCGGCTTGCGGTCGTAGCTCGGAACGTCGCGCGGCGAGTCGACGAGGATCCGGTCCTCGCCCGAGAACGGGTCCTCGCGGCCGCCGTCGAGGAAATAGGTGACATGCGCGTACTTCTCCGTCTCGGCGGAATGGAGCTGCCGGACCCCGCGGGTGGAGAGCACCTCGGCGAGGGTGTGCTCGACCTCCTGCTCCGGGAAAACGACGGGGAATGCGAAGTCGGCGCGGTAGCGGGTCATCGTCGTCAGGTCGACGCCGAGCTCGCCGAGCTTCTGCGAGAGCTGGCGCGTGCGATCGGGACGGAAATTGAAGAAGATCGCCGTGTCGCGCTCGGGGTCGAGACGCGGGGGGCCGTCGATGACGACGGGCTCGATGAACTCGTCCGTAACACCGCGGTCGTAGCTCGCCCGAACGGCGGCGACGGGATCCTCCGCGTGCTCGCCCTCGCCGTCGACGATCGCGCGGAGCGCGCGATCGGTGCGGTCCCAGCGCCTGTCGCGGTCCATCGCGTAGTAGCGGCCCACGACGGTCGCGATGCGGTCGACCGGCAGCTCGGTGAGGTCGTGCCCCGCGGAGTGAGGCGAGACGTCGCGCCCGTCGGTGAACGCGTGAATCCACGTCTTCTCCGGCGCGAACTCGAGGAGCGCCTGGAGGTGGCCGATGTGGGAGTGGACGCCGCCGTGCGAGACGAGACCGAGCAGGTGGACGTTCTCGCCCCGCTCGAAGGCGCCGCGGAGCGCTTCGTTCTCGAACAGCTCACCGCTGGAGATCGCGTTCGAGACGCGCACGAGATCCTGGAAGAGGATGCGGCCCGAGCCGATCGTGAGATGCCCGACCTCGGAGTTGCCCATCTGACCCTCCGGCAGGCCGACCGCCTGGCCCGACGCGACGAGCTGTGCGTGCGGATAGTCGCGCCACAGCCGGTCGAAGACCGGAGTCTTCGCCAGCTCGATGGCGTTCCCCGGACCGGGCGGCGCGATCCCCCACCCGTCGAGGATGACGAGCGCTACGAGGGGATATTCGCGGCTGTCTGGCATATCGCGCGGAAGGAGTCGACGTCGAGGGAGGCCCCGCCGACGAGCGCGCCGTCGACGTCCGGCTGCACGAGGAGGCCGGCCGCGTTGTCCGCCTTGACCGAGCCGCCGTAGAGCACCGGTGCGCCGAGCTGTGACTTGATGAACGCGTGCGCCTCCTGAGCCATCTCCGGCGTGGCGGTGAGACCGGTGCCGATCGCCCAGACCGGCTCGTACGCGAGGACGAGATCCGGGTGCGGCTCGAGCACCGAGAGCTGGCGCCGCAAGACGTCCTCGGTCGCTCCGTTCTCGCGCTCCTCCTGCGTCTCGCCGACGCACGCGATCACGCGCAGCCCCGCAGCGAGCGCGGCCGCGGTGCGTTTGGCGACGGTCGCGTCGGTCTCGCCGAAGTACTGCCGCCGCTCGGAGTGGCCGACAAGCGAGCCGACGACGCCCAGCTCGAGCAGCAGCGGGGCGGAGATCTCGCCCGTGAAGGCGCCCTCGGGCTCCCAGTGGACGTTCTGGGCGTACGTCGTCAAGCCCGCGTCGACGCAATCCCGCAGGCGTGTGAACGGCGGGCAGATGACGGCGTCGAGCCCGCCGAGCGCCGCAGGATCCGGCCCGCGGAACATCTTCCAGTTGCCGGCGACGATCATGAGGGAATCGCCGCCACGCCGGGAAGCTCTTTGCCTTCGAGCAGCTCGAGGCTCGCGCCGCCGCCGGTGGAGACCCACGAGACGCGGTCGGCGAGCCCGAGCTCGTTCAGCGCCCGCACGGAGTCGGCGCCGCCGACGACTGAGAACGCAGCCTGATTCGCTGCGACCGCCTCGGCGACCGCCTCCGTCCCGCCCGCGAAGGCCGGCCACTCGAAGACGCCCATCGGGCCGTTCCAGAAGATCGTGCGCGCGCTCTCGATCCACTCGACGAAGCGCGTGCGCGTCTCGGGGCCGATGTCGAGCCCGAGCCAGCCGTCGGGCAGCTGGTCGTACGCGTAGACGCGCGTCTCGGCGTCACGTGCGAACTCGTCCGCGCCGACGACGTCCACCGGTAGCTCGACGTCGAAGTCGAGCGGGTTGCCGGCTCGCAGCTTCTCGGCCATCTTGCCGCCGATCAGCACGGCGTCGGCGCGACCGCCGAGATTCCGCAGGACACCGAGCTTGTCCTCGACCTTCGCGCCGCCGGAGACGAGCACGAACGGATGCTCGATCTCGCCGAGCAGCCGGCCGAGGTGCTCGAGCTCGGCGAGGAGCAGCAGCCCGGCATAGGCGGGGAGCAAGCGCGCGACCGCCTCGGTCGACGAATGGGCGCGGTGCGCCGAACCGAACGCGTCGTTCACGTAGAGATCGCAGCCCTCGGCGAGCTCGTGCGCGTAGCGCTCGTCGTTGGCTGTCTCGCCCGGATCGAAGCGCGTGTTCTCGAGGACGCGGATGCGCTCGTCCGGCAGGAGGTCACGGAGCCGCGCCGCGACCGGCGCGATCGCGTACTTCGCGCGGTCGTCCTCGTTCTTCGGCCGGCCGAGATGCGAGCAGACGCGCAACTCGGAGGCTCCGCCGTCGAGCAGAAGCTGGAGCGTCGGCAGCGAGGCGCGAATGCGCGTGTCGTCGGCGACACGTCCGTCCTCGAGCGGCACGTTGAGGTCGGCCCGGACCAGCACCGTCTTGCCCGCGACGTCGGCGTCGCGGACGGAGCGAGGCAGTCTCACACGAGCTTCGGGATCAGGTCCACCAGCCGGCACGAGTAGCCCCATTCGTTGTCGTACCAGCCGAGCACCTTGACCTGCCGCCCGTGCGCCATCGTCGAGAGCCCGTCGACGATGCAGGAGTGGGAGTTGTCGACGATGTCGGCGGAAACGATCGGATCCTCGGTGTACTCGAGCACCTCGCGCCAGCGGTCGGTCGCCGCCGCCTCCTTGAAGACGGCGTTGATCTCCTCCACCGTCGCCTCGCGCTCGAGATCGACGACGAGATCGGTGATCGACCCGGTCGGGACGGGGACACGCAGGGCCATCCCGTCGAGCTTGCCCTTCAGCTCCGGGACGACCTCGCCGATGGCGCGGGCCGCGCCGGTCGACGCCGGGATGATGCTGAGCGGCGCGGCGCGCATCCGGCGCAGATCGGGCTTGCCCTTGCGGGTCATCGAGACCTGATCCTGGAGCTGCTGCTCGGTCGTGTAGGCGTGCACGGTCGTCATGAAGCCCGTTGCGATCCCGAAGTTGTCGAGGAGGAGCTTGGCCATCGGGCCGACCGAGCCGGTCGTGCAGGAGGCCATCGAGACGATGTCGTGGGCGTCCTTGTCGTAGGAGTCGTCGTTGACGCCGAGGACGAGCGTGATGTCGGGATCGGTCGCGGGCGCCGAGATGAGCACCTTTTTCGCGCCTGCTTCGAGGTGCTGCTGGGCGCCGTCCCGGGCGGCGAACAGCCCGGTCGACTCGACGACGACGTCGATTCCCAGGTCGCCCCACGGCAGCGCGGTCGGGTCACGCTCGGCGAGAACCTGGAAGGACGCGTCGCCGACGCTGATCCGGTCGCCGTCGCTGGAGACGCCGTCCAGCCGCCCGTGCGAGGAGTCGTAGCGAAGCAGGTGGGCAAGGATCTCGGGGGCGGCGAGGTCGTTGACGACCGCGATCTCGAAGTCGCCCTTCCGCGCCACGTACGCACGCATGAAGTTGCGGCCGATGCGGCCGAAGCCGTTGATCCCGACCCTGATCTTCGCCATCGCTGAACCTTTCTCGTCGTCGATTTCTCAGTCGAGTCTAACCGGGCAGCCGCGCGAGAAATCCGAACGTCCCGCACATCCGGCGCGGCTGCCGCGGCGCGCGGCGGGCGGACCGGGAAGCTCCGAGGACGACCCTCCCGGTCCCTCACCCGCTCGAGACCTGACGGCGGACGGGGTCTGAATCCACCGCCGGACGAGCAGGACCCGCCGTGGCGAGTATGACTCGTCACTTGTTGCCGCGCCAGAAGACTTGCAACGGATAGCGACCCAGTTTCACGTGCGGGAAAGCTCCTGCAAAAGCCGCAGTCTCCGGTAGGCGCTCGCCTTCGAGAGAGAGGGCTTGCAGCGCCGAGCAAGCTCCGCGGTCGACGCCGTCGGATGACGCAGGCGGAGGAGCGCGATCTCGCGGAGATCGTCGGGGAGCGCGTCGACATCGAGGCGGTGGAGCGCCTCGAGCTGGGCGTGCGCGGCGCGGCTCGTGCGGACGAGGTTCGCGTGGTCGGCGTTCGCGAGGCGGTTCGCGTCGGCGCGCGTCGCGGCGAGCACCGCCTGTTCCTCGAGCGCGAGGACGAGGTCGATCGCGCCGGCCGCGACCAGGACGTCCGCGATCGCCTCTGTTCCCTTTGCGTATCCGGTCGCGTGCGAGCTGCGCTCCTGGACGTGCAGCTCGGCGCCGAGGCGCGCCGCGAGAGCGGCGAGAAAGGATGCCCCTTCAGCCTCTGCCGTCCGAATCTCGAGGTGGGGGCTGCGCGGCCCGCTGAGCGTGCCCGAGCCGAGGATCGCGCCTCGAAGGTACGCGGCCGCGCAGCAGCGGCGCGCGACCACGCGGTGCGGCGGCCGACCGAGCGGCCGGTGGGAACGGTCGAGCACGCCGGCCCGGTTCAGCGTCGCATAGGCCTCCTCCGACCCTTCCACGTGCAGCTGGTATCGCGTCGCCCGGTCGAAGGCCCGGCGCGAGTACGTCCGGATCTCGGACGTGACCGCGACCGCGCGCAGGAGCGCGAAGGCGCGGCGAGCGACCGTCGAGCTCGACACGTCGAGATGGACGTCGACGTTGCCGTGGCCTCGGAGGTGCGCTCGGCCTGCCACATGGAAGAGCCCCGAGAGCTCGGCGAGCCGGTCGCACTCGGTCTCGGGCGCGATCGCCGCGAGCTCCTCGCGCAGATCGTCAGAGAGCACCGGGGTATCCCTCGAGGGCGAGCAGGCGCCGTTTGTAATCGACGCCGTGCGAGCCGTAGGAGCCGAGGCCGCTGCCGCCGACGACGCGATGGCAGGGCACAAAAAGGCCGAGGCGGTTGCGCGCACAGAAGCTTCCTGCCGCCCGCGCAGCCCCAGGGGCGCCAGCGAGTGCCGCCAGCTCGCCGTAGGTGACGACCTCGCCGCGCGGGATCGTCCGCAGCGCACCCGCGCAACGCGAGAGGAAGTCGGTCTCGTAGTCGAGGTCGACCGGAACCTTCTCGAGCGGCGGGCGCCGCCCTGCGAAGTACGCCTGCAGCATCTGCACGACTTCCGCCACAAAGGTTCGACCCTGGCCCGACGGGTTTCGTGATACGACGGACGCAGCCCCTGCCCCAGGGTGGGTGGGGGTTTGGGACGGATACTTGGAGCCGGCCCCCACAGCAAGATCCGGCGCGACTGGACGCGGCCACGGCAGCTCGTGCCACGCGACGCGACCGTCGACAGCCACGAGCTCCCCAACGCCCCAACCTTCGACCTCGTACGCGACCTGCGTCACCGCCACGACACCGGATCCTAGAATCGCCACATGAGCACCCACGGCATCTTCCGCGTTCCCGAGCCCTACAACGAACCCGTCCTCGGCTATGCGCCCGGCAGCCCGGAGCGCGTCGAGCTCCGCAAGCAACTGGACGAGCTCTCCGCTCAGCGGCTCGAGATCCCGCTCGTGATCGGCGGCGAAGAGGTCCAGACCGGTGACACCTTCGAGGCGGTGATGCCGCACAAGCGCAGCCATGTCCTCGCCGACGTCCACAAGGGCGGCTCCCCCGAAGTCGACCGCGCGATCACCGCAGCAGCCGACGCATGGGAGGGCTGGTCGAGAACACCGTGGGAGGAACGCGCTGCTGTCATCCTTCGTGCGGCCGAGCTACTCGCCGGCCCGTGGCGGCAGACGCTCAACGCCGCAACGATGCTCGGCCAGTCGAAGACGGCGCATCAGGCCGAGATCGACTCGGCCTGCGAGCTCATCGACTTCTGGCGCTTCAACGTCCAGTACATGACTCGCATCTACGAGGAGCAACCGATCTCCTCGCCGGGCGTCTGGAACCGGCTCGAATACCGGCCGCTCGAGGGCTTCGTCTTCGCGGTCACACCGTTCAACTTCACCGCGATCGCAGGGAACCTGCCCACCTCGGCGGCGCTGATGGGGAACACGGTCGTCTGGAAGCCCGCGTCCACCGCCGCACTGAGCGCGCATTTCCTGATGAGGCTCTACGACGAAGCAGGCCTGCCGCCGGGCGTGATCAATCTCGTCTACGGCTCCGGCGCCGCCGTCGGCGACCCGGCCCTCGCCAGCGAGCACCTCGGCGGCATTCATTTCACCGGGTCGACTCCCGTCTTCCAGGGCATGTGGCGCACGGTGGGCGAGAACATCGCGCGCTATCGCAACTACCCGCGGATCGTCGGGGAGACGGGCGGCAAGGATTTCATCGTCGCGCACCCGAGTGCCGACGCCGAGGCGGTCGCGACGGCCATCATCCGCGGCTCCTTCGAGTACCAGGGCCAGAAGTGCTCCGCCGCCTCGCGTGTCTTCGCGCCCGCGAGCCTCTGGCCGCAGGTGCGCGACCAGGTCGTCGAGGAGATCGACGAGATGAAGATGGGCGACGTCTCCGACTTCTCCAACTTCGTCGGCGCGGTCATCGACGCCAGCTCGTTCGCGACACAGAAGGCGGCGATCGACGAGGCCAAGAGCTCTCGAGGCGCCGCCCAGGTGATCGCCGGCGGCGGCTACGACGACAGCGACGGCTGGTTCGTCCAGCCGACGGTGATCGAGACCTCCGACCCGGACTTCCGGACGATGCGAGAAGAGTTGTTCGGGCCGGTCGTCACCGCGTTCGTCTACGACGACTCTCGCTACGAGGACGCGCTCGACCTGATCGACAGCGGGACGACGTACGGGCTGACCGGCGCCGTCTTCGCGCGCGACCTCGGCGCGATCGAGCGGACGCAGGACCGGCTCCGCTACGCGGCGGGGAACTTCTACGTCAACGACAAGCCAACCGGAGCCGTGGTCGGCCAGCAGCCGTTCGGCGGCGCGAGGGCGTCCGGCACGAACGACAAGGCCGGCTCGATGTGGAACCTCATCCGCTGGGTCAGCCCGCGCACGATCAAGGAGACGTTCGTGCCGCCCCGCGACTACCGCTACCCGTTCCTTGGCCCGGAGTCAGACGCAGCCGGCTGAGCGATCCGCGCCGCTCCGGTTCGCCTTCGGCAACGTCGCCGAAACCTATGACCGCGTCCGGCCGCCGTACTTCGGGCCGGTTCTCGACCGTGCCGTCGAGGCTCTCGAGCTGGACGCCGAAGCACGCGTCCTCGACCTCGGCGCAGGGACGGGCCGCCTGACCCGAAAGCTCGTGCAACGCTTTGCGACGGTCGACGCGGTTGAGCCTGACAGCAAGATGCGTGCCTTGATCGAGTGCGGCAACGTGCTGGCGGGAAGCGCCGAGACGATCCCGCTCGAGGACGGGCGTGTCGATTGCGTCTTCGTCGGCGAGGCGTTCCACTGGTTCGACGCACGGGTCGCCATCGCGGAGATTGCGCGCGTCCTCGTTCCACGCGGCGGCCTCGCCCTCGTCTCGAGCCACTGGTGGGAGACGGAGCCGCCACTGCCGGATGACCTCGTGGGGATGCTCCGCGAGCCGTTCGACCGATTTGCGGCTCAGCGGCCTGAGCCGTGGGACGACGCGTTCGACAGATCCCGGTTCGAGCCGCTGCGCCGGGAGAACTTCTCCGAGGAACTCGTCGTCGACGCCGAAACGCTGCTTGCGATGTACTCCACGACGAGCTCTCTCGCCGCGCTCCCCGACGCGGAACGTAGCGCTCTCTTCGATCGGATTCGGCCGGTGCTCGGTGGGCCGTACCGTCTGCCGGTAAAGCACGAACTGACCACGACCCGCCTCCGCGCCTAGGGCATCAGGCTCGTCCTGCCTTGTGCAGCTGCGCGTAGACGCTGCGCGCGACCTTCGCCGGTACGCCGGAAACGCCCTCCAGCTCCTCCGGAGACGCCGCGAGCATGGCGTCGACCGAGCCGAAGTGGTTGAGGAGCGCACGTCGCCGCGCAGGACCCACTCCCTCGAGCTCGTCGAACAGCGACGCGAAGCCGCGCGTCTCGCGCCGCTGCCGGTGGAAGCCGACGGCGACGCGGTGCGCCTCGTCGCGGATCCGCTGCAGGAGCTGAAGGCCGGGATCGCGGCGCGAGAGGACGATCGGCCGTGCGCGGCCGGGCACGAACACCTCCTCCTCGCGCTTGGCGAGCGCGATCACGGCGACGCGCGGGAGGTCGAACGCCTGCATGGCGGCGATCGCCGCTGCGAGCTGGCCCTTGCCGCCGTCGACGACGACGAGGTTCGGCGTCGCCGCGAAGGACTCGTCATAGTCGTCAGCCGCCGGCCCCGCTGCCAGCCGGGCGAAGCGCCGCGAGACCATCTCCCCCATCGCCGCGAAGTCGTCCATCCCCTCCTGGCCGCGGATCGCGAACTTGCGATAGTGCGCCTTCTTCGGCAGTCCGTCCTGGAAGACGACCATCGAGCCGGCGTTGTCCTGGCCCATCGCCGTCGAGATGTCGAAGCACTCGACCCGCAGCGGGAGCGCCTCGAGGTTGAGCGCCTCGCGCAGCTGCTCGAGCGCCTCGACGCGGCGCAGTCGCCGCTGCTCACCCTGCGCGAGATCGCTCGTGAGGACGTGAAGCGCGTTCTCGTCTGCGAGCCGCTGCAACCGCCGCTTCTCGCCGCGCTCGGCCGCGCGAATCTCGACCCGTGCTCCGCGCCGCACCGACAGAAGCTCCGCGAGCGCCGTGAGGTCGCCGGCGTCGTTCGGAACGACGATCTGCGGCGGGAGGCTCGGCGCGCTCCCGTAGTACTCGAGCCCGAACGACTCGAGGATCGTCGTCACGTCCTGCCCGCCGACGTTCTCCAGGTGGAACGAGTGACGGTCGACCATCTTGCCGCCGCGGAGCGGGAAGATCTGCACGACCGCGCGGTCGCCCTCGGCGGCGAAGCCGATCACATCCACGGTCCCCACCGACTGCCGCTCGACCGCCTGCCGCTCGACGAGGTGCTGCACGGAGAAGAGCCGGTTGCGATAGCGCGCCGCGTCCTCGAATCGCTCCTCCGACGCGGCCTCCTGCATCCGCCGTTCGAGCTCGCGCTGGATCGGCTTCACGTCGCCGGAGAGGAACTCGATGACGCCGTCGACGATCGCGCGGTAGTCCTCGACCGAGACGTACCCGACACACGGCGCCAGGCAGCGGTCGATGTGGTAGTCGAGGCACGGAATCCCGCTGTGCCGACCCGGCTTCGGTCCCTCGCACGGCCGGTAGCGGAACACGCGATTGAGGACGTCGAGCGTCTCGCGGACCTTCTTCGCGTTCGCGTACGGGCCGAAGTACCAGACGCCCGGCCGGTGCCGCTCGCGCGTGAACATGACGCGCGGGTACTCATCCTCGACCGTGACCGCGATGTACGGGAACGACTTGTCGTCGCGCAGCCGGACGTTGAACGGCGGCCGGTGCCGCTTGACGAGGTTCTGCTCGAGGTGGAGCGCCTCCACCTCGCTCCCGGTCACGATCACCTCGACGTCGGCGACCCGGCCGGGCAGGCTGCGGATCTGCGCGCGCCCGTCCGTCGTCTTCTGGAAGTACGAGCGAACGCGAGCACGGAGCATCTTCGCCTTGCCGACGTACAGCACCTCGCCGTCGGCGTCGCGGAACAGGTAGACGCCCGGCTTCGCCGGCAGCGATCTCAGCTGGTTCTCGATCCTTCCGGCCATGTCCGTCAAACGTAGCCAAGTGCCGAAACGCGATAGAACTCGTACATGGAGCAGCCGACGCTCCACCGGCTCGAGGGAATCTCGGCGCGCGCGTTCCAGCACCCCGCCGACCGCGCCGCAACGGCCGCGCTCGGCCAGATCCCCGGCGTCGAGCGCGTGATCCGCAAGCTCACCGAGCTTCAGTACGAGCGTGCGCTACGCCAGATCCTCCTCGCGAACGCCGTCAAGGTCGGCCCGAATCAGCTGCCCGAGATCTGGACGGTGCACGAGCGCGCCGGGGACACGCTCGACATGTCGCAGATCCCCGACCTCTACGTCACGCAGTTCCCGCTCGCGAACGCACAGACCATCGGCACGGACAAGCCGATCATCCTCCTCACCTCGCAGCTCGCGGACACGCTCGATCCCGACGAGCTCTGGGCGGTCCTCGGACATGAGCTCGGACATGTTCTGGCGGATCACGTCCTGTACCAGACGGCGCTCTTCATCCTTCTCCAGCTCGGAGGCTCGCTGCCCCTGCCCATCCGGCTGCCGGCCCGAGCCGTCAGGGCCGTGCTCCTCGAGTGGTCTCGCTCGGCCGAGCTGACCGCCGACCGCGCCGGAGCGCTCAGCTGTCGCGACCCGGTCATCAGCTGCCGCGCGCTCATGGTGCTGGCGGCGGGGCTTCCCTCGAGTCGCCTCGACCTCGACGCCTTTCTCCAGCAGGCGGCCGAGTACGACGAGTGGGATTCGCGCTGGGACCGCCTCCTCCGCTTCCTCGCCGCGCGGCAGACCACGCACCCCTACGCGGTGCGGCGCGTGCGAGAGCTGATGGAGTGGGTCCGCGGCGGAGACTACGACCGCATCCTCGGCGGCCACTACGCGCGCCGCGGCGGAGAGGACTTCCAGGCCGACACCGACGCGGCGTCCGAGTACTACGTCAACCGCCTCTGGAACGTCTACCGCGACGCGAGCGAGAGCGCGCAGAGCCTGCGCGAGCGCGTCGAGGGCTGGCTCGGGCGCGACGAAGCGGACGAAGACGCCGAGGAGGACGAGGGCCCGGGCTAGCATTGGCCGTGTGGAAGGCCAGTACGTCGCCTACACCTTCTATCGCCTCGATCCCGCGTGGCGGCGGCTGCCGGGCGATCAGCGCCAGGCGCACAAGGAGGAGTTCGCCGAGGTCGTCGACTCCTTCGCCGACCGTTTCGAGCATCTGCGCGCGTACACGACGGCCGGCGTCCGCCCGGACTCGGACTTCTTCCTCTGGAAGATCACGGAGCGCTACGACGACCTCGAGGATCTCGGCGCCGCGCTGAACGGCACCGCGCTTGCGGGCTGGCTCGAGACGCCCTACTCGTACCTCGCGACGACGAAGGCCTCGCAGTACACGAGCGCGCGCAAGGCGCGGAAGATCACGCCGCACGGCCTCCCCTACCTCGTCGTCTATCCGTTCGTGAAGGTGCGGCCGTGGTACTCGCTCTCGGAGGAAGACCGCCAGCGGGCGATGGATGAGCACATCCGGATCGGCCGCGAGGAGTTCCCGGGGATCAAGAATCACACGACCTACTCGTTCGGGATCGACGACCAGGAGTTCATGACCGCCTTCGAGTGCGAGGAGCCGGCCGACTTCATGCACCTCATGCTGCGGCTACGCGACAGCGAGGCGTCCGCCTACACCGAGCGGGACACGCCGATCTTCGTCGGCCG
>Ga0070730_10001655_pt1 | contig 21179 bp, 19 predicted proteins | sample Coa_R1_3_FD_66447 | JGI IMG/M metagenome (GOLD analysis project Ga0070730, IMG submission 66447) | Surface soil microbial communities from Centralia Pennsylvania, which are recovering from an underground coalmine fire - Coalmine... | ecosystem: Environmental > Terrestrial > Soil > Unclassified ... | reverse complement strand
GACGGCGTACACCGCGTTCGCGGTCGCGCCCCAGATGCCGGTGAACGTGCTGGTCGTGGTCTGCGGGGCCCACCGGAGTACGCCGGCGTCATCTTCAACCTTGGCGGACACGGCGACGGAGAAGCTGAACGTGGAAGCTCCGTGGAGCTTCCACTGCCAAGTCTTGGAAGACGACACACCGAATGGATTGATTGCCTGATTATAGACGAAGTAGTGCTGACCACTGACCGTGAACGTGCCTACCGAGTCACCAACCATGGTCACGCCGTTGTCCGGTCCGGTGAGGAAGAACACGCGGACGCCGGTGACAACCGAGTTACTGTCGCCAAGCGTCTGGGCCATCAGATTCTGAACCGTGATGTCGCCCTGGAAGATCGAGTCGACGCCGCCGACATAGCTCACGTTTGTAGACCGCAAGGTGACGTAGATCCCCTGCCCGCCCGTCTGCAGCTCCGACTTGAGATGCGGGTTGCCACCTGGCTTCGTGCAGACGATCGACGCGGCCGCCACCGTTGCCGTGCAGGTGATCAGGGCATCAGGGCCTGTCCCGACGGAAGTGACCGGCGCGAGCGGCGTCCGGTCGGAGCAGCTGAGGATGCCGGCGATGGCGGCAGCGGGCACGAGGCCCCGGCGGACTACACGGAACATGTCGACTCCAGAGGGATGAGGGCCTGGGCCCAGGAATTCTCAGGGTACGCACGCAGCCAGTCGAGCTTGCCGCACGCCTTGGCACAACGCAGACAGGGGAACGGGTCGAGGGAATCGCCGCCCGCAGGCTTCGAGGCCTCTTCCTGCGCGCGGAGGCGGGCGACATACCGTGGCCATACCTCTTGCAACGACTCACTGTGCAGATCGGCGACGACGTCCGCCTCGTTGAAGCCGTATTCGGACAACTGACAGCAAGTCGACAACCGTCCCCGGGCGTCGACGTACACACGCCGGAGCGCAAACGTGTCGCACCCAACCTCGGGTTCGTCCGACGGCGCACCGTAGTCGATCTGGATCGCGGTCCGCATCCCGGGCCGTCGCGCGACCGCGTTGATTTCCCGCACCGCCGGGAGCCATTCCTCGGGCGGAAGATCCGAATCCCTCAGGACGCTACCCGGCACCGGCTGCGGAAGTATGTAATGAAGGCGGAGGCATCCAAGCCCTTCAGCCAGATCCGCCACCACACCGATCTGATGGCGGTCGCGCCGATCGATTACGACCGAAAGCTCGACGGGAATCTCGCGGCTCGTGAGCATCGTCACGGCCAACAGCACCCGGCGGAAGGAATCGCGCCCCCGCTCGGCGTCATGGACCTGCGCATCGGCACCCGAGAGTGACAGGCGAACGGCCTGCGGCGGATGGCGGTCGAGCAGGGGCATCACGCGCCCCAGATGCCACCCATTCGACACGAACCGGTACGGAATCCCCCGTCCGGCACAGGCGGCAATGACTTCGGCGAACCGGGGATGCAGCAGCGGCTCACCGCCCGTGAAGCTCGCAGTGACATCGCCAAAGAGGTGGCGGGCATCGTCGAGCGTCCGCTCGATGAGGGAAACGTCGAGCGCCTGCACCGTCGTGACATCGTCACGGATGCAGTGTGGGCACCGAAGATTGCAGTGCTGAGTCAGGGCGAAGCCGAGCAGCACGATGGGCGGCCTAGAAGACGGTGCTGCCGCCGATGCCGCCCCCGCCCGGGATTCCCGAGATCAGCGTGAGATCCGTGAGCTTGGGCAGCTCGGTCAATTCAGGAGCCTGCCACGGACGCTTGCCGGGTGAAGTGGGCTCGTCTTGTGGTTGGGGTGATTCCACGATCATCCTCTTTATGTGCGCACAGGGGTTGATAGTCTGCCGGTTGCCAGGCCATCCGTGCCGTGACTGGGAACACGGGCAAATCTACGAGGGGAACCCAATCCAAATCGTCCGAAATTGGGACTGCGAATCCCGTCTTCGGACGGCGGCGGCCAACCATTCGCGACCAGCACCAGGCTAACTAGCGACTCCGTAAGTGGTTAAGGGGATCCTCCGCTGGCACGGGCCGTGCCTTAGTGAATGTATCGGATATGGATATCCCACGCGCTCCAGTCAAGAACCGGAAACGGCTGATCCAGGGCGGTATCGGGGTCGGCGTGCTGATCGTGTTGACCCTCATCATTTCCTCGCTCTCCCCCGCCGCTCCTCCGGTGGACCGGGGAACGCTGTGGGTCGACTCCGTGCGCCAGGGCCCGATGGTCCGAGACCTCCGCGGTCCCGGTACCCTGGTGCCCGAGCATATCCGGTACATCACAGCTCTCTCCGCTGGCCGCGTCGACAAGGTGTTGGCGCAGCCCTCTTCGCATGTGAAGCCCGGGGACGTCCTCCTCGAGCTTTCCAACCCCGACGTGCAAATCCAGGCCCTGCAGGCCGAGGAGCAGTTGACCGCGGCAAGGGCGCAGTTGGTGAGTCTGCGCACCACCCTCGAGACACAGCGGCTCGCGCAGGCTGGGACCCTGGCCACGATGCGCACCGCATACGCGAAGGCACAGCGCGATGTCAGCGAAGCCGACAGCCTGGCCGCTCTTCATTTGCTGTCAGATTTCGAAGTGGCCTCCCGGCGGGATATCGCGAAGGAAGATTCCACGCGCCTCGACATCGAGGAGCAGCGTCTGGTGCTGATGACCGAGACCGTGGACTCCCAGCTCGCCGTGCAGCAATCACAAGTCGACCGGCTCCACGCCATCGCTGATTTCCAGCAAAACGTGGTGCGATCACTCTCCGTCCGGGCCCCCGATTCAGGCGTCGTCTCCGACCTCACGCTGCAGCTCGGCCAGTACGTCACGGCGGGGACGCAACTGGCGAAGGTGGTTCAGCCATCGAAGCTCAAGGCCGTCCTCCAGATCCCTGAAACGCAGGCCAAGGACGTCGTCATCGGGCAGGCTGCGTCCATCGACACCCGGAACGGCATCATCCCGGGGCACGTCATCCGGTCGGACCCGAACGCGATCAACGGGACGGTAGCCGTGGACGTGGCGCTCGACGGCACGGCCCCCGGCATGCGGCCCGACCTCTCGGTCGACGGGACCATCGTCGTCGAACGCCTCAACAACGTGCTCTTCACGGGCCGTCCCGCGTACGGCCAGCCGAACAGCACTATCGGGATGTTCAAGATCTCCGATGACGGCAAGTACGCCACGCGGGTGCAGGTCCAGGTGGGCCGGAATTCGGTGGGCAGCATCGAGATCATCCGGGGGCTGGCGGTACACGACTCGGTGATTCTCTCGGATATGTCCCAGTGGGATAACGTCGATAAGGTGAGAATCAAGAGATAGGCGTCAGGGGCCAGGGATCAGGGAGTGGTTGGGGACTTCTGATCCCTGACCCCTGACCCCTCAAACAAGGAGATCCGAAATGGCGGGGAACGGTTCATCTCTCATTCAGCTGCAAGGCATCAAGAAGGTCTTCTACACGGACGAAGTGGAGACCCACGCCCTGGCGGAGGTCCATCTCGATGTGCTGAAGGGGGAGTACGTCGCCATCTCGGGACCGTCGGGGTGCGGCAAGACCACCCTGCTCTCGATCCTCGGGCTCCTCGATACGCCCTCCGATGGGCAATACATCCTGGATGGGCGGCCCGTCGCGAATCTCTCGGCGGCTGACCGCGCTCGCGTCCGCAACCGGCAGATCGGGTTCATCTTCCAGGCGTTCAATCTCATCGGGGATCTCACGGTCTACGAGAACGTCGAGCTTCCCCTGACCTACCGTGGCATGTCGTCGGCAGACCGCAAGCAGCGGGTCCAGCAGGCCCTCGAGAAAGTCGGGATGTCACACCGGATGAAGCATTACCCGGCCCAGCTCTCCGGCGGTCAGCAGCAGCGCGTGGCAGTCGCCCGCGCCGTGGCCGGTGACCCGGCGATCCTCCTTGCCGACGAGCCGACCGGAAACCTCGACAGCTCGAACGGTGAATCGGTCATGGATCTGCTCCGCGAGCTCCACAAGGGTGGCGCCACGATCTGCATGGTCACGCACGATCCCCGGTACGCGCGGCACGCCGACCGCACCATCGAGCTGTTCGACGGCCGGGTGCTGGAGGAGCACGCGGGCCAGAAGGCGTAGCACGGGAAGCGTGAAACGGGACACGGGAAACGTGGGGTCCCGTTGCCGAGGTTTCCCGTCTCACGATTCCCGTTTCCCGTCCGAACGGAGCTTTCATGGACTCGCTCTTCCAGGATCTTCGGTACGCCGCACGTTCGCTGGCCCGGACGCCCGTCCTGGCCGTCGCGGCCGTGTTGACGCTCGGCATCGGCATCGGTGCCAACAGCGCGATGTTCGGCGTGGTGGACCGTCTCTTCTTCCGGCCGCCGGCGCTGGTCAAGGACCCGAGCCGCGTGCGCGCCGTCGATTTCACGGTCACGTCGCGGACGTTCGGCACCTACACCGCGCCGCTCGGCACCTATCCCCGGCTCGTCGACTTTCAGCGACGCGCACACTCCTTCGCCGGCGTGGCCGCCTACGCCGGGCATCAGTTCTCCCTCGGCACAGGTGAGCAAGCCCAGAGGGTGGACGCGATGCTGGTGTCGGCACAGTTCTTCACTGTCGCCGGAATTCGGCCCGTTCTCGGGCGTTTCTTCTCCGATTCCGAGAACAGCGCCGCCCAGGCCGCCCACGTCGCCGTGATCTCGAGCGAGTTCTGGCATCGCCAGTTCGGCGGCGCTCCGAGCGCCCTCGGTACCACGCTGCAGCTGGGCCGCAGCCCGTACATCGTCGTCGGTGTCACGCCTCCGAAGTTCGGAGGTTTCGAGATGCACGTGCCGGACGTCTGGATGCCCATGGGCGCGGCGGCACCCGAAGCACTCTGGAATCACGTGCTCACCTGCGATGGCTGCTATTGGTTCGGCGGAGTGGTGGGACGCCTCGCGCCCAACGTCACGGTCGCGCAGGCCGCCGCCGAAGCGACGGCGCTCTACCGCAACTACGTGCCGGCACAGGGGAAACCCCAGGATTCGGATTCTACCGCGACGGCCCGGCTGAGCTCGCTCAATCAGGCCATGGTCGGCGAAGGCCCGACAGGACCGCTCTCCATCTGGCTCGCCGCCGTATGCGGGATCGTGCTGCTGATTGCCTGCGCGAACGTCGCGAACCTTCTGCTCGCGCGGGCGGTTCAGCGCCGGCGGGAGATCGCCCTCCGCGTAGCGCTCGGATCCTCCCGTGGGCGCCTGATTCGCCAGCTGTTCGTCGAGAGCGCGCTCCTGGCCGTCCTCGGTGGCGCCGCGGCCGTGCTGGTGGCGATGTGGGCCGGCCCCGTCCTGCGGGCAGCCATCATCTCGCAAGCCAACGCCGCGGACGCCGTCGACACCCGGATGCTGATCTTCACGGCGGCCGGTGCCCTGGTTACCGCCGTGCTCGCCGGGGTGGCACCCGCCCTGCACGCGATGACCCCGGACATCTCGGGAGCACTGAAGTCAGGGGCCCGGGAAGGGCACTTCCAGCGGTCGTTCACGCGCACCGGACTGCTCGTCGGGCAAGTCGCGCTCACACTCGTCCTGCTGACCGGGGCCGGGCTCTTCGTCGCCACCCTGCGTCATGTTCAAGGTCTCCGCCTCGGCTTCGACGCGGACCGCCTGATCGTGGCCTCGGTCGATCTCGACGGCATGGGCCTCAAGAAGCCGGCGATCCTGGACATGTACCGCCGCATCCAGAATCGGGTGGCCCAGGTCCCCGGGGTCACCAGCGCCTCTCTCTCCATCGGCACGCCCTTTCAATCGTCCTGGGCCATCGGACTCAAGGTCCCGGGACGCGACTCCCTGCCCAGCGTGAAAACTGGCGGGCCTTATATCGACGCGGTGACCCCGGAGTACTTCCGTACGATGGGCACGGCGATCCGGCAGGGGCGGTCATTCACCGATGCCGACACCTGGGGCGCCGAGCACGTCGCCATCGTGAACGAGACTTTCGCGAAGATGGTGTGGCCCGGGGAGAGCGCGCTCGGCAAGTGTCTCTTGATCGGCGGCGACGAAGAGAAGAAACAGACCCCCGCGTGTACCCTGGTGGTCGGTGTGGCCGAGGACTCACGGCGGAGCGACGTGCGGGAGGAGACCAATCTCCAGTACTACGTCCCCCTCGCCCAGTCGGACTCGCTGTTCTCCGATGGACCCAGCTCCTTGCTCGTCCGCACCGTGGGGGCCTCCCGCGACTACGAAGCCAACGTGCGGCGAGCCGTGCAGGCGACTGACCCGTCCCTCCCCTTCCCGTCGGTCAGTCCGATGCCGCAGCTCTTCGCGAACCGCCTGCGTCCATGGCGGCTCGGCTCCTCGTTGTTCAGCCTCTTCGGTGGCCTGGGTTTGCTCCTCTCGGCCATCGGCCTCTACGGCGTATTGAGCTACATGGTCTCCCAGCGCACGTCGGAACTGGGCATCCGCGTCGCCCTTGGCGCCGCGCGCCGCGACCTCCTCACCATGATCGTGAGTCAGGGGCTCAAGGTAACGGCGATCGGGCTCGCGATCGGCGTCGTCGGCTCGCTGGTCGCCGGCAAGGCGCTCAACTCGTTGCTGTACGGGGTCTCCCCGCACGACCCGGTGGTCCTCACGCTCGTGACCGTGGTCCTGGTGCTCGTCGCGACACTCGCCAGCTATTTCCCCGCGCTCCGCGCCACCCGCGTCGACCCGATGGCCGCGCTGAGGCACGAGTGAAGCGGGGATTCGGGAGAGGGGATTCGGGATTGGTGAGTCCGCCCCGTTACCAATCACCAATCCCGAATCCCCAATCCCCTGCCAATGGGACCACCCGCGGGACGGAGATCCGATGATTTCGTTGCGGAACATCGAGAAGAGCTACCCCGTGGCCGGCGGCCAGAGCTTCGTCCTGCGTCAGATCACGATGGACATCCATGGCGGTGAGTTCGTCACCATCATGGGGCCCTCGGGCGCCGGCAAGTCGACCCTGCTCGCCATCCTCGGCATGCTCGACGGCGCGTGGACCGGCGAATACCAGCTGCTCGACCAGCAGGTTCACAAGATGAAGCCGAAGGACCGCGTGGCGCTGCACAAGAAATACGTCGGCTTCGTCTTTCAGCAGTACCATCTGCTCGACGATCTCACGGTCGCCGAGAATCTCGACATCCCTCTGTCGTACCGGGACATCAAGAAAGCGGAGCGGCAAGCCGTCGTGGCCGACACGCTCGACCGGTTCGGGATGGTGGCGAAGAAGGACCTGTACCCGCGGCAGCTCTCGGGCGGGCAGCAGCAGCTCGTCGCCGTGGCGCGCGCGGTCATTCACAAGCCGCAACTGCTCCTCGCGGACGAACCCACCGGCAATCTCCACTCCGAGCAGGGCCGGGAGATCATGGAGCTCTTCAAGCTGCTGAACGCCGGGGGCACCACGATCGTGCAGGTGACGCACTCCGAATCGAACGCCGCCTACGGCAACCGGATCGTGAATCTGAAGGACGGCTGGATCGCGAAATAGGGATCAGGGGTCAGGGACAAGTAGGCTTGCTGATCCCTGACCCCTGATCCCTCAACTGGGGAGTCTTTGATGGAGACGCTCATCCAGGACCTGGAGTACGCCGTCCGTTCGCTCAAGAACTCCGCAGGCTTCACCACCGTGGCGATTCTCACGCTGGCGCTCGGCATCGGCGCCAACGCCAGCTCGCTGACGGCTGATCGCTGACGGCTTAGACACGACCTTCGGCGTTAGCTGGGCATCTAACAGCTAACCCGTACAAGGACCACTGATGGAAACGCTGCTGCAGGACCTCCGATACGCCGTGCGGACGCTGGCGAAGGCGCCGGGTTTCGCCGCGGTCGCCATTCTCACGCTGGCGATCGGCATCGGCGCGAACACGGCCATCTTCAGTGCCGTCGACACGGTACTGCTCAAGCCGCTGGCTTTCCCGAACGGCGATCGGCTGGTCCAGATCAGCACGGCGGGATTCCAGGGGGCCCGCTTCGCGGTGTCCTACCCGGACGTGGAAGACCTGCGCCGGCTGACCGACGTCTTCTCAGGCGTTGGCGGGTCCACCCAGCAGCGCTACAACCTCACCGGAGCCGGTGACCCGCTCGAGGTGCAGGCGGCGTCGGTCACCGCGGACCTCTTCTCGGTGCTGGGCGTCCCTCCCGAGGTGGGCCGGCTCTTCAGCGCCGGGGATGACCACTCGCCCGTCGCCCTGATCTCTCACGGCCTCTGGGTCACGAGCTTCGGATCGGATCCGAAGATCGTCGGGAAGCCCATCGCGCTGGACGGGACGAGCTACACGGTCGTCGGCGTCATGCCGGCGGGATTCCATTATCCCAATGACGCCATCGCAGTGTGGACTCCGATCGGGGGCGCGCTCGCGCAGAACCCCGGCTCGGAGACCGATCGGAACGCCCGCTTCTTCACCGCCCTGGGCCGGCTTGCGCCCGGCGCCACGTTGGCGCGGGCCGACGCCGACCTCAAAGTGCTGAGCGCCAGACTCAATGCGGAGGATTCCGCCGCCAGCGCCGGCTCCCCCGGGGGCGGGCATCGGGTGATCGGCATCGCGATCGGCGGCGGGGCCCCCGGTGCGCCCAACGGCGGACAGCGGGCCGCCGCCCTCGACAAGACGCTCGAGGCCACGCCCCTGCGGGACGTAGCCTCCGGCAACGCTCGGCAGCCCCTGTTCATCCTCTTCGGCGCGGTGGCGCTGGTCCTCCTGATCGCCTGTGTCAACGCCGCGAATCTGCTGCTGGCTCGAGCCACGGCGCGCCGGCGCGAGATGGCCCTCCGACAGGCCCTCGGCGCGGCGCGGGGGCGTCTGGTTCGCCAGCTGCTCACGGAAAGCATCCTGCTCTCACTCTCGGCCGCCGTGGTCGGGGCCCTGCTGGCACTCTGGGGCATTCGGGCGCTGGTCTCCATCTGGCCGCGTGCGCTCCCAGGGGGCGGGGACATCACGGTGGATTGGCGGATCCTGGGGTTCACCTTCGGGCTCGCCCTCGTCACCGGACTGGTTTTCGGCCTGATCCCGGCGTGGCGCGCCTCAGCGCCTCAAATCGAAGAGACCCTGCGGGAGGAGTCGGCCGGCACCACCGGCTCGCGGCGCCGCCGCCTGCAGGGTGGCCTGGTGATCGCGGAAATCACCGTGGCGCTGGTGCTCCTGGTGGGCGCCGGACTCCTCGTGAAGAGCTTCATCCGGCTCAGCAACGTGAATCCGGGCTTCGCTACGAACGACCTGCTCGCCGCGCGCGTGCGCCTCACGCCGACCCGGTACGCCACGGGTCCGTCGCAGTCGCAGTTCTTCGACGAGATGCTGACCGCGCTCTCGGCACACCCCGGCATTCAGTCACCGAGCATCGCCGGGACGTTGCCGTGGTCCGGGGCATTTCGCATGGTCATGTTCGACCCGCGCGCGATCAAGCCGGACTATCCCGACCCGTTCATGGTGCTCGGATCGTTCGTCGTGTCTCCAAACTACTTCCAGGCATTCCGGATTCCGATCCGCCGTGGCCGTGCGTTCACTGACCAGGATAGAACCGGTGCGCCACCGGTGGCGATCGTGAATCGCTCCACCGTGAAGGCGCTCTGGCCTGATCAGGATCCGGTGGGCAAGCAGATCATCCTCGGACGGCCGGGCGGCCCCAGGGGACAGTCGGTGATCACCGTCGTTGGGGTAATCGACGACATCCGCTCGGCGGCTCTGGATGCCACGCCTCGCCCCGAGATCTACACGCCCGCGGCGCAGGAGAGCTCGCTCAACCAGATGTGGGTGGTGTTCCGCGCCACCAACGGCAAACCATTGCAGATGGCAAGCGCCATCCGCGAGGCGGTGCATCAGGCCGATCCGGAACAGCCGATCGGTGAGATCGCTAGCCTCGCGGAGATGGGCGACCGCCTCACGGCTGCGCGCCGTTTCAATACCTCGCTCTTGACCCTGTTCGCGCTGCTCGCCGTCGCACTGTCGATGGTCGGCATCTATGGGGTCACGGCGTATGCCGTCACTCAACGGACTCGCGAGCTGGGGATTCGCCTCGCGCTCGGCGCGCAGCCGGGACAGGTGGTGAGTCTGCTGGTGCAGGAGAATCTGGGCCGGGTGGGGATCGGTGTCGGACTGGGAATCGCCGCTGCGTTCGGGGTGACCCGGGTGCTCAAGTCCCTCCTGTTCGAGGTGTCATCGTCTGATGCTGTGACATTCGGATCGACCGCGGTCCTGCTCGCCGCGGTGGCACTCGCCGCAACCTGGTGGCCGGCGCGCCGGGCGACGCGAGTGGATCCGATGATCGCGCTGAGAGCGGAATAGGGGTCAGGAGTCAGGGATCAGGGACCAGGGGTCGCAACTCCCTGATCCCTGACCCCTGATCCCTCAACTGGGAGTCTCCATGGATTCGTTGCTCGCCGATCTCCGCTACGCCGCCCGCACGCTCTTCAAGTCACCTGGATTCACTCTCGTTGCGGTCCTGACGCTGGCGCTCGGGATCGGCGCCATCACGACCATGTTCAGCGTGGTGAACGGCGTGCTGCTCGAGCCCCTCGCGTACCAGCAGGCCGAGCGATTGGTGAGCGTGACGGCGGGAGGGCCGGTGGAGGTCGGCGCCCGCACCCAGTATTCCTTCCCCGATTTCAGGGACCTGCGCGCGTCGAGCCATTCGTTCTCGCAGCTCGGCGCCTTCCGCTACTGGCTCTTCAATTTGTCGGGGACCGGAGACCCGGAAGCCGTGCTCGGGATCTATGCCGGCGACAGCGTGTTCACCGCTCTCCGGGTGCATCCCATGCTGGGCTCGGCCCTATCCCCCGGAGCGGATGCGGGCCTGGCTCGTGAGGCACTCTTGTCGTATTCGCTTTGGAGGCGCCGGTACGCGTCCGATCCCTCGATCGTGGGAACCAGCATCGACGTGGATGGGAAGCCCACCACGGTGGTCGGCGTGCTGCCGAAAGGATTCCGGTTTCCGGAGCTCCTGCCGGCCAACACACCCCTCCCGTCCCGCGAGCCAGACATCTACCTGCCCGTCGGGCTCGAAGCGAATGGCCAGAGCGACCGCTCCAATGACAACTACTGGATCCTCGGGCGAATGGCCCCCGGCGTCACACTTTCGCAGGCGACCAGCGAGCTCGACGCGTTTGCCAGGCACCAGGCCCAGGCATTTCCGAACAGCGACGCCAACCTGTCGATGGTCCCCCGGGCACTCAAGGACCAAGTGGTGGGAGAGGCCTCGCGGCCCCTCGTGATCCTCCTCGGCGCCGTCGGGTTCGTCCTCCTCATCGCGTGCGCCAACGTGGGCGGCCTCCTGCTTGCCCGCGCCGCCGGCCGCGAGCGGGAAATCGCGGTGCGGACGGCGATGGGAGCCAGCTCGCTTCGGCTCGCCCGCCAGCTCCTCACTGAGAGCTTGCTGCTCTCCCTCTTGGGTGGAGTACTGGGAGTCGTGTTGGCGGGCTGGGGAGTGCAAGGCTTGCGCTCCTTCGCGCCCGCAACGCTGCCCCGTCTCGCCGACATCGCGCTCGACGGCCGCGTGCTGGCGTTTACGCTGGCGACGTCCGTCGTGAGCGGATTGCTCTTCGGACTCTGGCCCATCCTGCGGCGCGAGTCACGCACCAATCAGGCGCTCCGGGAAGGTGGCCGGCACGCCTGGACCCGTGAGCGCCGCCGCCTTCGGGCCGGCATCGTGATCGGCGAAGTCGCCCTCTCGATCGTCCTGCTGACCGGCGCCGGCCTTCTGCTGCGGAGCTTTGCGCGGCTCGCGTCAGTGGACCCCGGATTCGACGGCAAGGGCGTGATCACGATGTTCTCCCTCATCCCGACCGCCCGGTATCCCACCCAACAGAGCTGGGCGGCCTACGAGCACACCGTCGTCGACCGCATTCGTGCCCTTCCGGGCGTGGTCCAGGCGGGAGCGATCAACACGCTGCCTCTGTCGAACATCGGTGACAACACCTCGGTGGACATCATCGATCATCCCGCGAAGAGCATGGGCGAGATGCCCCAGGTGGGATACCGCATCATCGCGGGCGGCTACTTCGACGCGCTCAAGATCCCGGTGGTCCGCGGCCGCGCGTTCACGCTGGCCGACAGCGCGGGCGCGCCGCAGGTGGTCGTGATCAACGAGAGCGCGGCCCGCCAGTTCTATCCCGGGGAGAACCCCGTCGGCCGGAAGCTCCGGCTCATGAATGGTGACACGACGGCGAAGACCATCGTGGGCGTGTTGGGTGACACGCACGGCGAGGCGCTCGACGTCGCCGCCAAGCCGGAAGTGAGCTACCCCTATCAGCAGGGGGCAGAGCCACTCATCACACTGGTGGCGCGCACCAACGGAGACCCGCACGCCATGCTGCCGTCCATCAAGCACGAGCTGGCGGCCATTGATCCGCAGTTCGCCTTCTATGCACCCCGCACCATGGAGGAACTGCTCTCCGCGTCCCTGGAGCAGCGGCGCTTCGCGCTCGAGCTGCTCGCCGGCTTCGCAACGGCGGCCATGCTGCTCGCCGGGCTGGGCCTTTATGGCGTCATCGCCTATTCGGTCGCTCAGCGCACCCAGGAGATCGGCGTGCGCATGGCCCTTGGCGCCGAGCGGGGCTCGGTGCTGGGGCTGGTGATCCGGGATGGTCTGGGGCTCACCGCCGCTGGACTCGGGGTCGGACTCGTGGCGGCCGCGTTGCTCTCGCAAGTGTTGCGGAGTCAGCTCTATGGCGTGGGCACGCTCGATCCGGTCGCCTACGCGGGTGTGGTTTTGGTGTTCGCGTTAGTGGCCCTCGCGGCGAGCTACATCCCGGCGCGGCGGGCGGCGGGAGTGGATCCGATAATCGCACTGCGAACTGAATAAGGCGGGATTGGGGATTCGGGATTGGTGTGAGTTCGGGATCTGGATGGCTTTGGAAGCTCGTCAGCGCGACGTGCTGGGAATGGTGCGAAGCGAGCAACTGCACTATTGAAGCGCTGTTGACAGTCCGCGCATATCGTCACGATTGCTATGACGGCCGAGCCCTTCTACGTTCGGGACATGGCCTCCCCCGCACCGATGACCGCGCACGAGCTGCTCGCCCTGAACCTCTCCGACAAACGGACGGAGCTGGTGCGCGGACGTCTGATCGTGCGCGAGCCGGCGGGGTGGGTGCACGGAGTCGTGGCGATGAAGATCGGGGCCAAGGTGGCTGCTCATGTGGATCAGCGCCGCGCCGGAGTGGTGCTCGCCGCCGAGACAGGCTTCAAGATCGAATCGGACCCCGACACGGTACGCGCTCCGGATGTCGCCTTCGTCACCCGCGAACGCGCGCCGCTGGAGTCCACCAGAGGTTTTCCTGCGCTCGCACCGGATCTCGCTATCGAGGTCCTTTCTCCCGACGACCGGCCCGGCGAGGTGCTCGCCAAGATCGGCGACTGGCTGTCCGCTGGTGCGAGGCTGGTGTGGGTGATCGACCCAGCGCGCCGGCTTGCCCGCATCTACCGGGAAGATGGAAGTGAGTCCGTGGTCCCCGAGAACGGCGCCCTCGACGGCGAAGGCCTCCTCCCCGGGTTCTCCTGCCCGCTCGCGTCAGTCCTGCCGTAAAGGGGTCGGGGATCAGGGGCCAGGGGTCAGGGCTCCTTTCTGGCTCCTATGGTTGGATCCGACGGTTCAGTGCCTTGACCAAGCCCGCCACCATCCGGCCGACCTCCGAGGAATGGACGAGAATCGTGGCTTCCACCTCCGCGGTGAGGTAGGCGCGACGACGGGCGATCGCCACTTGAGTCTCGACCTCCATCAGGGATCCCTTGGCAATGGAGAGGTGATGGAGATACTCGCGAGGTCTGCCACGGCCGTGACCTTCGGCAATATTCGAGGGAATCGAGACAGCGGCTCGGCGCAACTGAGCAGTCAGCCCATAAGTCTCGTGCCTCGGGAACGTCACGCTTCCCTCATACACGGCATCTACAAGGTCCATTGCACGTTGCCAGACGAGCAAATCACGGTAACTACGGATTTGGGGGCGGAGCACAACGGGATCCTAGGGAGCCCCGCCTCTGCCCCCGTCATCGAATTGATGCAGTAAGTGTCTTTCTAACGCGTCCCTGGCCCCTGACCCCTGGCCCCTGACACCTTTATCACCGTGACTTCCACAGCACCTCGACTCTTAGTCGCGGACGACGATACCGCAATCCTCGACACCCTCCGCCTGCTGCTCCGCGGTGAAGGGTATCACGTGGAGACTGTCACGTCCCCCGGCGGAGTCCTCGCCGCAGTCGAATCTCGAGACTTCGACGCCGTGCTCATGGACATGAACTACACCATGGACACGACCGGCGGGATCGAGGGCCTCGACCTGCTCTCCCGTCTCCAGACCCTCGACTCGACACTCCCCGTCCTGGTGATGACCGCCTGGGGCTCGATCGAAGGGGCCGTCGAAGCCATGCGTCGCGGAGCGCGGGATTACATCGAAAAGCCCTGGGACAACAACCGCCTCCTCCACCAGCTTCGCACCCAGATTGCCCTCGGCGCCGCACTCCGAAAAGGCCAGCGGCTCGAGAGCGAGAACCTCACGCTCCGCCGCGACGGCGCACCCGAGCTGATCGCCAGCTCGCCCGCCATGCAGCCCGTCCTCAAGCTGATGGAGCGCGTCGGACCCGCGGACGCCAACGCGCTGATCCTCGGTGAGCACGGAACGGGGAAGGAAGTGGTCGCGCGCTGGCTCCACGCGGCCTCGGGACGGGCCTCTCGTCCCATGGTCACCGTGAACCTCGGCGGTCTGGCCGACGGCGTTTTCGAAAGTGAGATGTTCGGTCATACCAAGGGCGCCTTCACCGACGCCAAGGCCGACCGGATGGGGCGCTTCGAGCTCGCCGACGGTGGGACGCTCTTCCTGGACGAGGTCGCCAACCTCTCCATGGGCCAGCAGGCGAAGCTGCTCCGCGTCTTGCAAACGGGAGAGCTCGAACGGGTCGGATCCGCCAAGACTCGGCGCGTGGATGTCCGCGTCCTCTGCGCGACCAACGCCGACCTGCGCGCCGAGGTCGCTGGGGGTCGCTTCAGGGAAGATCTCCTGTTCCGGATCAACACGATCGAGATCAAGCTCCCACCCCTGCGCGATCGCCGCGAAGACATCCCTGCATTGGCCGCCTATTTCCTCAAGCTCCACGCGGCCCGTTACCGGAAGCCCGTCACCACGTTCGAGCCCGCAGCGCTGCAGGCATTGATCGCCTACACCTGGCCCGGCAACGTGCGGGAGCTGGCCCACGCGGTCGAGCGTGCGGCACTCCTGGCCGAGGGGGACAAGGTTCGCGTGGGAGACCTCGCACTCCGCGCCCCGGACGCCAGCACCGGTCGCATGGAGGACCTCAGTCTCGAGGAGGTCGAGAAGGTGCTGATTCAGAAAGCCGTCGCGCGGTTTCAGGGGAACGTCACGGCGGCTGCCAAAGCGCTGGGGTTGTCACGTAGCGCTCTGTATCGCCGGCTCCAGCATCATGGGTTGTAGTCCCTGGCCTCTGACCCCTGGCCCCTGACCCCTGATGTCCACCACACACGAACAACGCGTCACCCGGCTCGCGCTCGCGGGCGGCACCCCCGCCCTGGCCGTCGCGCTCTGGCTCCTGTGGTCCGGGGATTACGCCGCCCGCACCCAGTGGACCCTCTCCGTCATCATCGTCATCGCCTGGCTGGCCTTCGCCTTTGCAGTCCGCGAGCGCGTGATCAGGCCTCTGCAAACGCTGTCGAACATGCTGGCCGCATTGCGCGAGCGGGACTACTCGCTTCGCGCCCGCCGTCAGGGCATGGACGATGCTCTTGGCCTCGTGATCTTCGAGCTCAACATCCTCACCGAAGAGCTCAAACAGCGCCGGCTCGGCTCACTGGAAGCGACCGCGCTCCTCGAACGCGTGATGAGCGAGATCGACGTGGCGGTTTTCACCTTCGACGCGAACGATGTCCTGCAACTCGTGAACGCGAGCGGTGAACGCCTCCTCGCGCAGGAGGCAGACCGGATCCTCGGTCGTCGGGCCGAAGAGCTGGGGCTGGCTGAATGCCTGCGAGGAGAGGCTCCTCGGGTGCAGGAGCTGGAGTTCCCCGTCGCCAAGGGACGGTGGGAGGTACGGCGGGGGTCATTCCGGCAGGAGGGGAAACCGCACCAGCTCCTGGTGCTCGCCGACGTCAGCCGGACCCTTCGTGAAGAGGAACGGCAGGCCTGGCAGCGGCTGATCCGCGTTCTCGGTCACGAGATCAACAACTCCCTGACCCCCATCAAGTCCGTCGCTCAGCGGCTGACGGAGCTCCTTTCCCGCCCCAGTCAGGATGGCGCGCTCAAGGAGGACCTGGAAAAGGGCCTCGAGTTGATCGCCGGGCGCTCGGAATCGCTGACCCGGTTTCTCTCGGCCTACACACGCCTGGCCAGGCTTCCGTCCCCCAAGCTCGCGAGCGTCGACGTGCCCGCCTGGATCGAGCGGGTCGCCCGGCTCGAAACCCGCACCGCCGTCGAGATCGTTCCCGGCACGCCCGTCGTGGTGCTGGCCGACGGCGACCAGCTCGATCAGCTCCTGATCAACCTCATCGCGAACGCGACTGATGCCGCGCTGACGACCGGCGGGGGCGTGAAGGTCCGGTGGAAGGCTCGGGCGCATATGGTGGATGTCGAAGTGGTTGACGGTGGGCCGGGGTTGCCGGAAACGAAGAATCTGTTCGTGCCCTTCTTTACCACGAAGCCGCAGGGGTCAGGGATTGGGCTGGTCCTGTCGCGTCAGATCGCCGAGGCCCATGGCGGTCGATTGACCCTGTCGAACCGCCGGGATGCCAAGGGTGCCGTGGCGACGCTCAGCCTCCCCATCGCCTCGGGTACGTCGTCGCGATCCGGGCAGACATGAGCTGTATCGATGGTCGGCATTTACGAGGAGCAGGCCCGAACGAAGCGCAGCTAGGTTCGTGTGTTCCGACGGAGACCCCATAGTCCGCGCACGGACAGGATCATGGTGACTCCGCCGCATGCGCCGAGTGCCCAGAGGGTCCAAACGAAGAAGAAGCCACCGGTGGATGCGGCGATCTCGGGATAGTGTGCCCCGCGCATGTGCATGACGGGGTTGATGGCCGCGAACAGCCCCACGACGAACGTGATGACGTACCCCCACAGCCGGCCGACGAGCACCAGCGTCCCATACAGCAGGACCACCAGGACGACCAGCGCAATGTTGGACGACTCGGCCTTCGAAATGCCGCGAACGATGTCGTCCGTCACGTGAAGGGTCAGCAAGAGGAGCGAGAGAAGGGAGGTGATCTTCAGCAGGCCGTTGTTCTTCACTGATGATCTCCTGGGTCGGTTGCAGCCTTACGGAGCACACGGACTGATACGCTAAGGTAGGCCGCACTGCGGATAGCGCAATTCAGCGATTCGTCAGCCTCCCAGGCGCCTCCGCTCGACAGTCCCCCGTCGGCCAGCCTCCCGCTCCGCCGCCGGCTCCGGCTCACGCTTCACCTCGGCCGGCGACAGCTCGGCGCGGAGCCACACGCCCGGCACCGGCAACGTCACGTTGGCCTCTTCGAACACCCGGACCCGGTCCTGCATCTCCTCGAGGAGCGCCACCCGCCAGGACGACGTCGTGTAGTCGATCGATCGCAGCGGGAAGGCGACGTAGTTCCCCACCCGGCCCACGACGCCGTTCTCGATGATATCGGTCAGCGGCCGCCCCTCGGGGTCCCGCAACTTGGCCAGCGCGAAGAACCGCTCGGCGGCGTCGCCCGCGGCGATGATGGTGGCCGAGTAGTAGGACAGGTGGGCGGTGATGTGATCGAAGATCCGCTGCTCCACGGCGGGATCGGGCGCACCGAATCCCAGGACTTGCTCAAGGTCCCCGTGGAGATTTCGGTCGAGCAGGGCACGGCGCAGGGCGTGGCCAAACCGGCGGACCACTTCCCGCGTCGCGAGGTTCGGAAGACGGAAGGGCACCAGCAACGCCGCCCGCGCTCGCGGGGCCCGTTCGATGACGCGATAGCGCGCCACAGGCTCGACGACGTGATAGGTGAGAACTCCATCCGCCCGCGTGTTCCGAACGGTCCGGATGACGGCGTTTGGAGGTGCTTCCTCGCCTTCGGTCACCCCGATCGGGCGACGACGGAGTGACTCCGTCGCTCGAAGCGTCCGCGACGCGAGGAAGTGCACCGTCTCCCCCGCCGACCTGGCCACGTCCGTGACGATCAGAGGCTCCAGAGGGGCGGCATCCACACCGTCACCAACTGCCCAGGCGGCCACCATGCGAGGCACGATGAACAGCGCGCGTTCCCGGGTCGCTCCCTTGCGGCGCCAGCGTCCGTCCGCAATCGCGAGCTTCGCTTCATCTCCCGGACCGACCGAGACGCTGTGGATCACGTCGCCGGCTTCGGTGCCGAGTGACTGCCAGACCTGCTCGATTTCGTAGAGGACCCCGTAGCGCATCGCGCCGCCCGCCGCCGCTTCATCGGGAGACGTGATCAGCTCGGCGTCCGCGGGCGCGATGCCGATGCGCGTATAGCGAATGACCTGGCCCCCACCGGAGGCCGCTGACGACACGGAGGGTACGGCTCCCGGCGAGACGGCAGCCGTTTGGCCGGGAGTCGTACGCTCCGCGGGCGAAGCGACCTCCTCTGACGCCGACAGGCCCTTCGGCGCAGCGAGAGGGATCGGGTCGTCGGGGAGCGAGCGGGCATCGAGCTCGATGGTGTCTTCGTTCCGGAGACCGACCCGCAAACGAAGGCGCCGGCCGTCGTGCTTGGGAATCTGGACCACGCCGTCGGCGTCGCTCACCCAGAACCCGGCGGAGCGATTCGCGGTATCGAGGACGGTCACCGGCACGCCCGACAGCGACGCACCCGTGTCCTGGTCCACGATCCGGAAGGTCCAGCTGTCCTGCCACGAGGAGGCCATGCTGGAGAGAAGTGCAAGAAAGAAGCCTGAAGTCGCTAAGGCGCTAAGTCGCTAAGCGGCTATGTGTTACCATGATGGAGTCGGGATGCTGTCGCGACTGGCCCCCCCGTTTTGCAAGGAATCTGGCGCACCCTTGACCAGGCGACTTGATGGCATAAAGTACTTGACGAAAGGAGTCGGCGGGCCTATGCTCCGGCGTGGCCGCTCCCCAGCCCCTCTCCGACCGCGCGATCGAGAACCTGCGCTACATCCGGGAGACGATGACTCGCTCGTCATCGTTCACCGCGGTCCCGGGGCTCGGCCAGGTGACGATCGGGGTGACCGCGCTTGGCGCCGCATGGCTCGCGCACCGGCAGCAAACGACGCTCGCCTGGCTGTCGGTGTGGCTCGTAGAAGCATTGGTGGCACTGACCCTCGGCGGCGTGACCATGGTCCGGAAGTCACGCGCGGTGAAAGACCCGATGGTGACGGGACCGGGCCGGCGGGTGCTCCTCGGGTTTCTGCCGGCGTTCGGATCGGCGGCGGTGCTGACGGCTCCGCTCGTGTTGGCGGGAGTCCCGGCCCTCCTCCCCGGCGTCTGGATGCTGCTGTACGGCACCGGGGTGGTCGCGGGAGGCGCGTTCTCGGTTCGGCCGGTGCCGTTGATGGGGATCTGCTTCCTGGTGGTCGGCACCGGCGCCCTGTTCACGCCGGCCGCGTGGGGAGACATCTGGATGGCGGCGGGATTCGGCGGGTTGCACATCGTGTTCGGCAGCCTGATCGCACGGAGGTACGGTGGCTAAGAGTGGCACGGCACCGGCAAGCAAGCCGGCGAAGGGCGATGCACCGGCTCCCCCGGCGATGTCCGCCGCGGCGCAGGCGGCGGAGCTCGACCGGCTCATTCACGAAAAGATGCGGCTGGGCATCGTGAGCGCGCTCGCGAGTCACGAGTCGCTGAGCTTCAACGAGCTCAAGCGCACCCTGCAGACCTCGGACGGCAACCTCAGCGTCCACGCGCGCAAGCTCGAAGACGCCGGCTACGTCAGCTGTACCAAGACATTCGAAGACCGGGTCCCGAAGACCGTGTACCGCCTCACCGCCACCGGGCGGAAAGCACTCGAGCGGTACCTCGACCACATGGAGGCGCTCATCCGGGCCACGCGTGCCCCCTGAGCGGTTTTTTTTGATCTCTAACTTTGTATCTCAAAGTGCTCTGCACGTAGCCATCATCATGGACGGCAACGGCCGCTGGGCCACCCGACAGGGACTCCCCCGCGCCGCCGGTCACCGCGCGGGCGCCGACGCCGTACATCGAGCCGTCGAGGCCGCGTCCCAACGCGACATCCGCCAGCTGACGCTCTACGCCTTCTCGTCCGACAACTGGCGCCGTCCCCTCCCTGAGGTCCTCGGTCTCTTCAACCTCTTCGAGGAAGTCATCCGGGACGAGACCGCCAACTGCGTCAGCCGCGGCGTCCGCCTGTCGGTGATCGGACGGCGCGACCGCCTGCCGCCCCGCCTCCGCGCCGCGATCAAGAGCGCCGAGCGGACAACGGAGCGCGGGCGCCGGTTGCACCTCCGCATCGCAATCGACTACTCGGCACGCGCCGCCATCAGTGACGGCGGGATCCTCCCGGACGTCGACCTCCTCATCCGGACTGGCGGCGAGCGCCGGCTCTCGGACTTCCTGCTCTGGGAATGCGCGTACGCCGAGCTGCTCTTCCTCGATACCATGTGGCCGGAATTCGCGGCAGAAGACCTCGACCGCGCCCTCGACACCTTTTGCGCCCGCGAACGTCGTTTCGGCGGCCTGCCGGGGGAGATGGCAGGATGAGAACCGAAAACGCGGGGCCGGCCTGGATCTTCGCTGGTGCGCTCCTGGTGGGGGTCACCGCCGATCAGCTCCTCAGGAGTGCCCCTTGGGGCGTCAACATCACCATCTGCACGCTTCTGCTCGTCGCCGTCGCCGCCGCCCTGGTGAAGTACCATCGCCTCCACGTCAACCGGGAAACCTGGTGGCTCACGGTCACCGTCGTGCTTCTGGCTTTGGCCTTCGCGCGCCGGGATTTGCGAGCCCTCGCGGCGTTCGACTTCATGGCCCTCGTGGTCACTCTCGGGCTCGCGGCGGCGACGCTCCGGGGCATCCGGCTATCGCGTCTCAATGTGCTCGATCAGGCCCTCCAGGTCGGGGCCACCGCGGCCTACACGCTCGTCGGTGCCCTCCCGCTGCTGGGACGCCTCGCCCAGTGGATGCAGGAAGCGAAGTCGGCTGGATTCTCGCGGGCCCGTTCGGTGGCGCTGGGAGCCGCCATCGCCACACCCGTTCTGCTCGGTTTCGGAATCCTGTTCGCCGGCGCCGACCCGGTCTTCGCGAACGCGATGCAGGGCATCTTCACCATCGATCCCGGTGTCGCCGCATCTCACGTCTTCCTGATCACCTTCTT
>Ga0070730_10001654_pt1 | contig 21182 bp, 21 predicted proteins | sample Coa_R1_3_FD_66447 | JGI IMG/M metagenome (GOLD analysis project Ga0070730, IMG submission 66447) | Surface soil microbial communities from Centralia Pennsylvania, which are recovering from an underground coalmine fire - Coalmine... | ecosystem: Environmental > Terrestrial > Soil > Unclassified ... | reverse complement strand
GACGAGGGCGTTGGCGAGGCTGACGACCGATTCGAAGAACGGCAGCGCGAGGAGGTAGAAGGAGAGGTCCTCGCCGAACACCTCGTCGGCGACCCCCGAGGGGGACGCGCCAAGGAACGCCGTCAGAGGGGTCCACAGGTCGATGGAGCCGGTAGCGACCACCGCCGCGAGGATGAGCCCCGCAACCCAGGGCGCGCTGCGTGGGACCGCCGCGAGCGGCCGGCACGCCGCCCGCAGGTTGAAGCCGATGAACACTCCCCCGACGACAAGGACCGTTGCGAAGATCGTGGCCCGCAGGCCGAGCGCGAACCAATAACGGTGCTGCTGGCCCAGTTCGGCGAACCAGTAGGTCTGCAACGCGACCGTGAAGGTCATCTCCAGCAGGCTGATCGCCACGATCACCGCGCCGATGTAGGCGAGGTTTCGGTAGAGGCGGTGCGCGAAGGCGACCGAAGGCGGGGCGCCCTGGTTCTGCAGGATGGTCCGGGCCAGCGGAATCGCGGCGACGAGGAGCACAATCAGGTAGCCGAGCGCGAACATGCGGCTCTCCCCTGATGGTCCGCCCCAGCCCCCGAATCGACGCTCATGAGACCCTTCAGGCCGGCTGAGCTTGTCGAGCAAAAGTGTCCGGCGTCAAGTGACCCCCGGGGGCGTCGATTCCGCCGCGGTCGCTTTCCCGGTTCCCGTTTCGTTTCGCGCGACCCTGGTCTACAACGGGTAGGGTGAACGCCCCCGCCCTCACGCTCGATCTCGCGCCGGCCCTGGTGGTGCTGCCGGGGGGACGGGCAGGGGTCGCCGACGGGGCGGGCTCGCGGCCGGTGCGACCGCCCGAGGCGCGCGACCTGTTCGAGGCCGGGCCTATTCTGATTGCCCATGCGGCCATGACGGCGCGTCGGCTCGACCTGCACACGCCGCCGCGCAGCCCGCGGCTGTTCGACGTCCTGGAGCTGTTCGCCTTCGTGCGGCCGGCGCGGTTCTGCGCCCCCTCGACGGTCGGGCTCTGCCTGGCGCTGGGCCTTCCCGAGCCCCGCGATGCGCCGATCCAGGCCTTCGCCCTGCGCGGCGTCGCCCAGGCGCTGCTGGCCGAGCTCGCCGCCCACCCGACTCCGAGCCGCGAGGAGGCCCTGGCCCAGGCCGAGGCCCTGGGGCGCGCCGGCTGGCCCTGGGCGGCGGCGGCGCAGGGCGCGCTGCGCTCCGCGCCGCTCGGGCGCCCCTGGCGTGGGGATGGCATGGACGTCTGGTCCCGTGTCCCCGAGTGGGAGGACCAGGCGCCGCCGGGCGAGGCGGGGAGCCGGCCCATCGACCCGGCCGCCGCGGCGGCGCGCCTCGCTCTCCTGCTGGAGCGGTCCGGCCTCGGCGAAGAGCGTCCGCTGCAGGCGGTGTTCGCCAGCGAGGCCGCCCACGCCTTCCAGCCCCGCCTGCGCGAGGGCGAGCCGATGATGATGCTGGCCGAGGCGGGCACCGGCATCGGCAAGACCCTCGGCTATCTCGCGCCCGCCTCCCTGTGGGCCGAGGCCAACGGTCCGGGGGTGTGGATCTCGACCTACACCCGCGCCCTGCAACGGCAGATCGAGCGCGAGAGCCAGTCGCTGTACCCCGATCCGGCGACCCGGGCGGTGAAGGCCGTGGTCCGCAAGGGGCGGGAGAACTACCTGTGCCTGCTCAACTTCCAGGACGCCGCCAACGCCGCCCGGCTCGGCGGCGCCGACCTGACAGGCCTGATGCTGGCGGCGCGGTGGGTGCGGGCGACGCGCGACGGCGACATGACCGGTGGCGACTTCCCGGCCTGGCTGCCGACGCTGTTCGCCATTTCGCCGATGGCCCAGGCCAGCGCCGCCAACCTGGTCGACCGTCGCGGCGAGTGCATGCATGCCGGCTGTTCCCACTACCGGGCCTGCTTCATCGAGAAGGCGGTGCGCGCCTCGCGGCGGGCCGATATCGTCATCGCCAACCACGCTCTGGTCCTCACCCAGGCGGCCTTCGACGGCGCGCGGGCGGCGCGGGGGCAGGCGGACGACGGCGAGACCAGCCGCCTGCGCCGCATCGTCTTCGACGAGGGCCACCACCTGTTCGAGGCCGCCGACAGCGCCTTCGCCGCCGCCCTCTCCGGGGCCGAGGCGGCCGAGATGCGCCGCTGGATCCGCGGCCCGGAGGGGCGGGGACGGCGGGGGCGCGGGCTGGAGACGCGCCTCTCCGAGGTGCTTGCCGAGCGCGAGGAGGCGATGGGCGCCTTGCGCGCGGCGTTGCAGGCCGCCGCCACCCTGCCGGGGGAAGGGTGGTCCGGCCGCATCGCGCCCGGGACCGGCGAGGTCAGTCCGCAGGGGCCGATCGAGGGCTTTCTCGTCGCGGTGCTCGAACAGCTCCGCGCCCGCGCCGCCCCCTCCGAGGTGGGCATGGAGTGCGCCGCACGCCCGGCCATCGACCTGGTGCGGTCGTCGGCCGGGGCGGCCGCCATGGCCGTGGCGGCCATCGAGGCGCCCCTGCTCGCCCTCTCGCGCGCGCTCGAAGCGACCCTCGACGAGGAGGCCGACACCCTCAATGCGTCGGAGCGGGCCCGGATCGAGGGCGCGCTCCGGGGCCTGGACCGCCGCGCCCGGATGACCCTGCCCGCCTGGCGCGCCATGCTGACGGCCATCGACGAGAACGCCGAGGACGATCCGGACTTCGTCGACTGGTTCGAGGCGACCATCCTCTACGGCCGGGTGGTCGACGCGGCCTGCCGCCGCCACTGGGTCGACCCCACCGAGCCCCTGACCGCCGCGGTGATCGCTCCCGCCCACGGGGTGCTGGTGACCAGCGCCACCCTGACCGACGCCAGCCTCGTCGACCCCTTCGCCCTGGCCGAGATGCGCACCGGCGCGGCTCGCCTGCCCGAGCGGCCCAAGACCCTGAAGCTGGCCTCGCCCTTCGACTATGGCGCCAACGCCCTGGCCCTGGTGGTCACCGACGTCGCCCGTGACGACGCCCGCCAGGTGGCGGCGGCGATGCGGGAGCTGTTCCTGGCCGCCGGCGGCGGGGGTCTGGGCCTGTTCACCGCCATCCGCCGCCTGAGGGCGGTGCACGAACGCATCGCCGGGCCGCTGGCCGACAAGGGCCTCGCCCTCTACGCCCAGCACGTCGACCCACTGGAGGTGGGGACCCTGGTCGACATCTTCCGCGCCGAGGTAGACGCCTGCCTGCTCGGCACCGACGCCGTGCGCGACGGGGTGGACGTCCCCGGCCGCGCCTTGCGCCTGCTGATCTTCGACCGGGTGCCATGGCCGCGCCCCGACATCCTGCACAAGGCGCGCCGCGGCCGGTTCGGCGGCAAGACCTATGACGACTCCCAGGCGCGGGGGCGGATCGCCCAGGCCTTCGGGCGGCTGATCCGGCGGGCGGACGACAAGGGCGTCTTCGTGATGCTCGACGCGGCGGCGCCCACGCGCCTGTTCTCCGGCTTGCCCGAGGGCGTTCGCCTCGAGCGCGTCTCCCTGGTCGAGGCCATCGAGGCCACGGCGGCGCACCTGGTGTCCGCTTGAAGCGTCCTCGTCGCCGTTCGCGTGACGGGTAGCCTCCCCGGCGTTCGGCTGCTAGAGGGCGGCCCGGGCCGGGCGTGACTGGACCTCCGCGGAGTGCAAGACCCTGTGAAGCCCCTCATCACCCTTTTCGCCCTCCTCGCCGCGTCCCTGCCGGCCGCCGCGTTCGCCTGGGCCCCCGACGCAGGGCAGCAGCGTCAGCTGGCAGGGGGCAAGACCGTTTCCGAGGTGTCGCCCGCCGACGACGGCGCCGGCCTGATCCACGCGGCCATCGACATCGCCGCGCCCCCCAAGGTGGTGTGGTCGGTGATGAACGACTGCCGCTTCATCCGCAAGCTGATCACCAGCGCGGTCGACTGCCGCATCCTGCAGGGTGACGCCCTGCGGGGCGGCTGGGACGTGCGCGAGACGGTGACCAAGGGTGGCTTCTTCATCCCGACCATCCACAACGTCTATCGCTCGGACTACCAGCCCTACAGCCTGATCCGCTTCCGCAAGGCCGGCGGCAACCTGAGGGTGGAGGAGGGCGAGTGGCGCCTCGAAGCGCTGAACGGCGGCGGCGGGACACGGGTGATCTATGTGAACCTGGTCGCCGCCAACATCCTCGCCCCCGCCTCCCTGGTCCGCGAAGGCATGCGCAAGGACACCGCCAAGGTGCTGGTCAACCTGCGTCGCGAGAGCTTGGCCATAGCGCGCTAGCGTCCGCGCGCTATTCCTCTTCCTCCATCTCGACCAGCGCGCGGTTGAGCTCGCCGGCGACGATCGTGAGGTCGACGATCAGTCGGCGGTTGTCGGGCGGGCCCATGCCGGGCACATAGTTGTGGCGGCTGTCCGAGCGCAGGATTTCGATCTGCCGCAGGACACGATCGCGTTCCTGTCTCAGGTGCGAGGCGCGGTCCGGGTCATGCGGGGACATTCGAGATCTCGGCCCGCCGGCGCTGGCTGGCCCTGGTCTTCTGGCTCTCCGACTTCAGCTGGCCGCAGGCGGCGAGGATATCGCGGCCGCGGGGCGTGCGGATGGGAGAGGCGTAGCCGGCGGCGTTGACGATGTCGGCGAAGGCGTGGATGCGGTTGCCGCTGGAGCACTCGTAGGGGCTGCCCGGCCAGGGGTTGAAGGGGATCAGGTTGATCTTGGCCGGGATGCCCGCCAGCAGCTTGACCAGCGCCCGCGCTTCGGCGGGGCTGTCGTTGACGCCCTTGAGCATCACGTATTCGAAGGTCACCCGCCGGGCGTTGGAGAGCCCCGGATAGGCCCGGATCCCGGCCAACAGCTCGGCGATCGGATAGGCCTTGTTGATCGGCACCAGCACGTCACGCAGCTCGTCGGTGACCGCGTGCAGCGACACCGCCAGCATGGCGCCCGTCCTCTCGCCGAGCGCCTTCAGCTTGGGGACCACCCCCGAGGTGGAGACCGTCACCCGCCGGCGGGAAATGGCGATGCCCTGGTCGTCGGAGATGATGTCGAGCGCCGTCGCCACGCCGTCGAGATTGTAGAGCGGCTCGCCCATGCCCATGAAGACGATGTTGTTGAGCCGCCGCTCCCCCGAGGCGGTGGCGCGCCACTCGGCGAGGTCGTCTCGGGCCACCTGCACCTGGGCGACGATCTCGGCGGCGGTGAGGTTGCGCACCAGCGCCTGCGTGCCCGTGTGGCAGAAGGTGCAGCTGAGCGTGCAGCCGACCTGGCTGGAGACGCACAGGGCGCCCGCGCCACGGGACCCCGAGCCGCCGCCGACCTCGGGGATGAACACCGTCTCGGCCTCGATCCCCGGAGCGAAGCGGATCAGCCATTTGGTCGTGCCATCGACGCTCTGCTGGCGCTCGGCGATCTGCGGACGGGCGAGGGTGAACCGTTCGGCGAGCGCGGCCCGGGTCTCCTTGGCGATGTTGCTCATCGCCTCGAAGGAGGTCGCCCCGTGGTGCTGCACCCAGCCCCATATTTGATTGGCCCGCATCTTCGCCTGGGTGGGCGGCGCGACCTCGCTCTCCACCAGGGCGGCGGCGATCTCGCCGCGGGTGAGTCCGGCGAGGTTCAGCGGCGCGGCCGCCGTGGCTGGGCGGGCGCGGCGGAGGTCGAGGGTGGCGGACAACGGCATGACTTCGGTCGGAGGAAGGATTGGCGCTTCATATAGCGCGCGCAGGCCGGATCGCGAAAACGAACCCGCAGCCTCGACGGGAGTTCGATCATTGTGGGTTCGGGAGCGCCGGCGATGGGGCTGGCGGCGAACCCGTGGAGGGCGCGTGTCCGCGGTGCAAAAGATCGCTCGCGTCGGCTCCCGGCGCGTAGGCTGGGTGGACGCCTTCGCCGCCGGCCTGCTGGCGGGTCTGGGTCTGTCCGCCCTGGAGGGCGCGCGCAAACCGCCGCCGCCCGGCCCCTCAGGCGCGGCCGCTCTGTCGCGAGCCGGGCCCGGGGCCAGGAGTCCGAGGAAGGTGGTGGCGCGGGGCTGGCGCGAGATCGCCGTCGCCGCCGCGAAGGAATTCAACGAGGATCACATCCCGACCTCGGCCGCCGCCGTCACCTTCTACATCCTGCTGTCCCTGTTTCCGGCGCTGGGCGCCTTCGTCTCCCTCTATGGCCTCATCGCCAGGGTCGAGGACGCGCAGCGACAGATCACGGCTCTCGGTGGCTTCCTTCCGGGCGGCGCGGTGCAGGTGCTGGGCGACCAGATGACCCGCCTGGCGGCGGCGGACCATGGCAAGCTCGGCCTCGCCTTCGCCGTGAGCCTGCTGATCTCGCTGTGGAGTTCGACATCCGGGATCAAGGCCCTGATGGAAGGGCTGAACGTGGCCTACGAGACGCGCGAGGGGCGCGGGTTCTTCCGCCTCAACCTGGCGGCGCTGGCCTGCACCGTCGCCGCCATCGCCGTCGCCATCGTCGCCCTGGTCGTGGTGGCCGCCGCCCCGGAGGTCCTGCACCGGCTGGGCCTGGGCCATCTCCAGATCCTGGCCGTCCTCCGCTGGCCCGCCTTCTTCGTCTTCACCTCGCTGCTGCTGTCCGTCCTCTACCGTTACGGCCCAGCCAGGGAGCCGGTGCGCTGGCGCTGGGCGACGCTGGGCGGAGTGGTGGCGGCGCTCGGCTGGATGGCGATGTCGGCCCTCTTCTCCTGGTACGTCGCCAACTTCGGCCACTATGACCGGACCTACGGCTCCCTGGGCGCCATCGTCGGCTTCCTGACCTGGATCTGGCTGTCGCTGATGGTGGTCCTGTTCGGCGCCGAACTGAACGCGGAGATCGAGCGCAGGGCGTGAGCGCCGAACGTGTTTCCGGTGCGCCGGGGAATCCTCCTCCGGCGTCCGCTATTGCCGGGTCGGCGAGTTGGCGACTAACGTCGCGACCAATCGAGGGAGAGTGAACATGCCCCAGGATTCCCCCGGTATTCCGGAGACGTCCGCGCACTATGACGCCGTCGTGGTCGGCGGGGGGTTCGCCGGCCTTTATTCCCTGCACAAGCTGAGGGGGCTGGGGCTGAAGGTGCGGGTCTACGAAGCCGGCGATGGGGTCGGCGGCACCTGGTACTGGAACCGCTATCCGGGCGCGCGGGTCGATATCCAGAGCCTCGAATACTCCTACCAGTTCGACGAGGACCTGCAGCAGCAGTGGGCTTGGAGCGAGCGCTACGCGCCTCAAGGCGAGCTGCTGGCCTACGCCAACCACGTGGCCGATCGCTTCAACCTCTGGCCCGACATCCAGCTGAACACGCGGGTGGCGTCGGCGGCGTTCGACGAGGCCGCCAACCTCTGGCGCGTGCGAACCGATCAGGGCGACGCGGTGACCGCCGACATCGTCGTGATGGCCAGCGGCTGCCTCTCCTCGACCAACATCCCCGACATCCCCGGCCGCGACAGCTTCCATGGCCGCATGTTTCATACCGGCCGCTGGCCCAAGGAACAGGTGGACTTCACCGGCCGGCGCGTCGGGATCATCGGCACCGGCTCGTCGGGCATCCAGACCATCCCGGTGATCGCCGGCCAGGCCGCCCACCTGACGGTGTTCCAGCGCACGGCGAACTATTCGGCGCCGGCCCACAACGGGCCCATCCCCGAGGACGTGGTCAGGCGTGTGAAGGCCCGCTACGCCGAGTACCGCGCCGCCAACAACGCCACCGCGCTGGGAGCGGACTGGGACTATCGGAGCGACACGGCGATGGAGCACACCGAGGAGGAGCGGAACGCGGAATACGAGAGCCGCTGGGCCCGCGGGGGTCTCAGCTTCTACGGCTCCTTCGCCGACCTGCTCACCGACCCGGAGGCGAACTTCACCGCCGCCGAATTTATCCGCAATAAGATCCGTCAGATCGTGAAGGATCCCGAGACGGCCGAGAAGCTCTGTCCGACGGCGGCCTTGGGCTGCAAGCGCATCTGCGTCGACACCGGCTACTACGCGACGTTCAATCGTCCGAACGTCGCGCTGGTGGACCTGCGCTCGACGCCGATCGCCGAGATCACCCCTTCGGGCCTGCGCACCAGCGAGGCCGCATACGAGCTCGACGATCTGGTCCTCGCCACCGGCTTCGACGCGATGACCGGAGCCCTGACGCGCATGGATATCCGCGGCGTCGGCGGACAACGGATGAAGGACGCCTGGGCGGCGGGGCCGAAGAACTACCTGGGTCTGTGCGTGGCGGGCTTTCCCAACCTGTTCATCATCTGTGGTCCGGGGAGTCCCTCGGTGCTGAGCAACATGCTGCCCTCCATCGAGCAGCACGTGAACTGGATCGGCCAGACGGTGGACTACCTGCGCAAGAAGGGCCTCAGGCGCATCGAGGCCAGGCCCGACGCACAGGAACAGTGGGTGGCGCACGTCAACGCGACCGCGGCGCCGACGATCCTGCCGACCTGCAATTCCTGGTACCTGGGGGCCAACATTCCCGGCAAGCCGCGGGTGTTCATGCCCTACCTCGGCTTCGCCCCCTACGTCGCCAAGTGCGAGGAAGTGGCGGCCAACGGCTACGAGGGCTTCGAGCTGGCTTGAGCGGCCGTAACAGTTGACCGGTCACCGCCCCAGCCTCTGCGCGTGCCAGCGCAGGTGGTCGTCGATGAAGGTCTGGATGAACCAGTAGGAATGGTCGTAGCCGCTCTGCCGGCGCAGGCTCAGCGGAATGCCGGCGCGCGCGCAGGCCGCCTCCAGCAGCTCCGGCTTCAGCTGGCTCGCGAGGAACGTGTCCGCCTCGCCCTGGTCGACCAGCAGCTCGGCCACGCGCGCGCCGTCATCGATCAGGGCGCAGGCGTCGTACGCGCGCCACGCGCTGCGATCGGGACCCAGGTAGCCGCCGAGCGCTTTTTCGCCCCACGGGCAGTTCATCGGCGAGACGATGGGCGCGAAGGCCGAGACCGCGGCGAAGCGGCCGGGGTTGCGCAGGGCGATGGTCAGCGCCCCGTGGCCGCCCATGGAATGGCCCATGATTCCCTGCCGGGTGAGGTCGGCGGGGAACGCCGCGCCGACGATGGCGGGCAGCTCGCGCTCGATGTAGCTCTTCATGCGGAAGTGCGGCGCCCACGGCGGCTGCGTCGCGTCGACATAGAATCCGGCGCCCTGGCCCATGTCGTAGGCCGCATCGTCGGCGACGCCCTCCCCCCGCGGGCTGGTGTCGGGGGCGACCAGCATCAGGCCAAGCTCGGCGGCCCTGCGCTGGGCGCCCGCCTTCACCGTGAAGTTCTCCTCGGTGCAGGTCAGTCCGGCCAGGAACCATACCACCGGATGCGGCCCCTCGCCCGGCGGCGTGAAGACCGCGAAGCGCATCGGCGTGCCGGTCTCGGCGCTGGCGTGCCGGTGAAAGCTCTGCACGCCGCCGTGGCAGCGCTGCGCCGAGAGGGTCTCCAGGGTCATGCGCCGCCCTGGAACACGTCCGAGACGATGCGGCCATCGGGGTAGAGCGCGGCGCGTTTCATGCCGGCGGAGTTGTAGGGCATGGCGATCTCGCCCGCGGCGGAGAGGGCGATGAGGCCGCCTTCGCCGCCGAGGGCGGCGACCTCCGCCAGGGCGGCCCCGGCGGCCTGCGCCAGCGGCTCCCCGGCGAAGCGCACCCGGTGCGCGATCTGGGCGGCGACGGCGGCGCGGATGAACATCTCGCCGGTCCCGGTGCAGGAGACGGCCGCATGGCCGTCGGCCCACACGCCGGCCCCGGCGATCGGGCTGTCGCCGACCCGGCCGGGGAGCTTGCCGAACGCGCCGCCCGTCGACGTGCCGGCGGCCAGGGCGCCCGACTTGTCGAGGGCCAGGCAGCCGACGGTGCCCCTGGCCAGTTCCGCCGCGCTCTTGCCCGCCCCGCGCCAGGCGTGGGTGAACCAGGCGGCGGGATCGTCGATCCGCTCCAGGCCCTGGCTCGCCGCGAAAGCGGCCGCGCCCTGGCCGGCCAGCAGTACGTGGGGGGTCGCCTCCATCACCGCCCGGGCGGCGGTGATCGGCGACTTGAAGCCCGCCAGCGCCGCCACGGCGCCGAGGCGGCGGCTGGGGCCGTGCATCAGGCTGGCGTCCAGCTCGTAGACCCCGTCGGTGTTGGGGGAGGCGCCGCGGCCGGCCACGTAGAGGCCCGAGGCCTCGAGGGCGACGATGGTCTGCTGGACCACATCCAGCGCGGCGGCCCCGGCGTTCAGACGCTCGCGCCCGGCCTCGATCAGGCCGCGCATGTGCGCCACCTCGCCGCTGTAGTCGCCGCCGCGCAGCGGTCCGGCGCCGCCGTGGATCGCCATTGCAACAGGTCGGTCGGTCATGGTTCGCGGCTTCGCAGGGTCAGGTCTCGGGGTCGGGTCTCGGGGCTTTCGCCCGGACGGGCCTTCGGATACCGTCCGGCGCGAAAAACTCCAAGCCGATGAGGAAACGATGAAGGCTCTGCTGAGCAAGGTTGTGGGCGGCCCGGACAGCCTGGTCCTGGAGGATGTCGCCAGCCCCGAGGCCAAGCCGGGCCACGCGGTGGTCTCGGTCAAGGCCTGCGGCGTCAACTATCCCGACGTGCTGATCATCGAGGACCGCTACCAGTTCAAGCCGCCGCGCCCCTTCTCGCCCGGCAGCGAGGTCTCGGGCGTCGTCAAGGCGGTGGGCCAGGGGGTGACCAACGTCGCGGTCGGCGACCGGGTGCTGGCCAACACCGGCTCCGGCGGCATGGCCCAGGAGATGGCGGTCGAGGCGGGGCGCCTGGTCAAGATCCCGGGCGGCATGCCCTTCGACGAGGCGGCCGCCTTCCTGATGACCTACGGCACCTCATACTATGCGCTGAAGGACCGCGGTTATCTGAAGCCCGGCCAGAGCCTGCTGGTGCTCGGCGCGGCCGGCGGCGTCGGCCTGGCGGCGGTGGAGCTCGGCAAGGCCATGGGGGCCCGGGTGATCGCGGCGGCCTCATCGCAGGAGAAGGTCGACCTGGCGATTTCCCGCGGGGCGGAGTCCGGGATGGTCTATCCCGAAGGGCCCTTCGACCGCGACGGCCAGAAGGCGCTCGCCAACCTCTTCAAGGAGGCCTGCGGCCCGGCCGGCGCCGACGTCATCTACGACGGGGTGGGCGGCGACTACGCCGAGGCCTCCCTGCGCTCGATCGCGTGGGAGGGCCGCTTCCTGGTGGTGGGCTTCCCGGCCGGCATCCCCCGCCTGCCGCTGAACCTCACCCTGCTCAAGAGCTGCGACGTCGCCGGCGTGTTCTGGGGCGCCGCGGTGGCCCGCGACCCGGCCGCCCACCAGAAGAACGTCCAGGAACTGATGGACCTCTACGCCGCCGGCAAGATCAGGCCCTACATCTCCGAGACCTTCCCCCTCGCCCGCGCCGGCGACGCCATCACCCACCTCGCCAGCCGCAAGGCGCTCGGCAAGGTGGTGGTGACCATGGACTGAGCAAGGGATGAAAGAAAGGCCCACCACAGAGACACAGAGGACACAGAGGCGATAGTCTTGCGGGACGTGAGATGTGAGTGATCGCGCGCGAAGCGCGCCTCGAGATTGGTTCTACCCGCGCACGTCAGAACTATCGCCTCTGTGTCTCTGTGGTGAATTCAGTCTCTCCACTCCTATCCACCTCAGAACTCACAACGAAGGAAACGCTGCGATATGGCCGGACGTCTGGAGGGGAAGGTGGCGCTGATCACCGGGGGGTGTTCCGGGATCGGGCTGGGGACGGTAGAGCTGTTCCTGGGCGAGGGCGCCAGGGTCGTCGCCGCCGACGTGCAAGACGACAAGGGGGCGATGCTGGAGAAGCGCTTCCCGGACGCCCTGCGCTATATCCACTGCGACGTCACCGCCGAGGCCGACATCGCCGCCGCCTGCGCCCTGGCGAACAGCGCCTTCGGCGGTCTCGACATCCTCTTCAACAACGCCGGCCACGCGGGCCTGCAGGGCGGCGTCGAGGCGATCACGATCGAGGCGTGGGACGCCACCTTCGCCCTGCTGCTGCGGGGGCCGGCGCTGGGCATGAAGCACGCCCTGCCCCTGATGCGCGCGCGGGGCGGCGGCTCGATCATCAACACCGCCTCCATTGCTGGCCTGCAGGCGGGGTGGGGGCCGCTGGCCTACTCCACCGCCAAGGGGGCGGTGATCCACATGACCCGCTGCGCGGCGGCCGAGTTGTCGCCGCAGAAGATCCGCGTGAACGCCATCTGCCCGGGCCTGATCGCCACCTCGATCTTCGGCACGGCGCTGGGCCTGCCGCGCGAGGGCGCCGACCAGATGGCGGCGATGATCGCCGAGCGGGCCGCCGGGGCGCAGCCGGTGCCCAAGGCCGGGCTCCCCGCCGATATCGCCGCGGCCGCCCTCTACCTCGCCAGCGACGATTCCGCCTTCGTCAGCGGGACCCACATCGTGGTCGACGGCGCCATCACCGTCGGCGGGCGCCACGCCTGGGACGCGACGGCCGAGTCTCCCTTCGCGAAGATCATGGGCGTCACCGCCGAGCAGGTGCAGGAGATCGTTCAGGGACGGACGGGGTAGGTCGGGGTCGCGCCCGACGCTGTCGCGCCTCAGCGGCGCCAGGGTTTCAAAGCCCGGTACTCCGAGGGTTCGGTGGGCCCCCGACGGGAGACTTCGATCAGCTCGCGGCGCCGCAGCAAGGCCACCGCCGCCTGCACCGAACGCCGTGAGAGCGCCGTGCGCTCGGCCATCTGGGCGTGGCTGAGAGCGACCCTGCCGCCGTCGGCCGCCGTGGCGATGACCAGGTAGACCAGGAAGGCGGAGGCGCGACGGTCGTGCCCGACCAGATCGGGCAGCAGGGTTTCGACCACATAGGAGTCGAGGGTGATGGTGAGTGGCGCAGCCATTGCTATAGCAATGGCGCCCACCCTTCCTCGTCGCAAGCGGCCCCGTGTATGCCCGCGGGCGGAGGTGATCCCATGATCAAGCAAGTGAAGTTCGTCGGCATTCCGGTCCGGGACCAGGACGGCGCCCTCGCCTTCTGGACCGAGAAGGTCGGCTTCAAGGTGGCCACGGACCAGCCGATGGGGCCGGGCCAGCGGTGGATCGAGCTGAGCATCCCCGGCGCCGAGACCCGGGTCACGCTGTTCACGCCGCCGGGCCACGAGGACCGGGTCGGCGGGTTCTTCAACGGCTCGTTCGCCTGCGACGATGTCGAACACACCTACCGGCAGATGTCGGCCCGCGGCGTGGAGTTCACGCGCGGCCCAGCGAAGGAACAGTGGGGGACGTCGGCCATCTTCAAGGACCCGGAAGGCAACACTTTCGTCCTGTCGAGTTCGTGACCTCCTCGCGCCGGGCGTGGTAGACTTCGCCCATGGCCGTCGCCGCCCGCGTCAATCCCCGGGACTTCTTCACCGCCGATGAGTGGGCGCCGCTGGCCGCGCGCTCGTCCTGGAAGGGTCTGGCCCTCGTGGCCCACTGCTGGGCGGTGATCGGCGCAGCCACGGCCATGGCCATCGTCTGGCCGGTGACCATCCCCCTGGCGGTGATGATCATCGGCGCGCGCCAGCTGGGCCTGGCGATCCTGCAGCACGATGCGGCGCACGGGGCCCTGCACCCTGATCCGAAGGTCAACGACTGGGTCGCCGAGTGGCTGTGCGGCGGCGGCGTCCAGACCTATCGCAACTACCACCTGCAGCATCACAAATACGCCCAGCAGGCCGAGGATCCCGATCTCGTCCTCTCTGCGCCGTTCCCGATCAGCCGCGCGTCCCTGCGGCGCAAGATCATCCGTGACCTCACCGGCCAGACCTGGTTCAAGCAGCGCTTCGGGCGGTTGGCCGCCAAGCTGGCAAATCGCAAGGCGGGCGAGGCCGTCCTGCCGATCCTCGCGGACGAGGCCCGCCGCCAGCGCCGCTGGCTGGCGTTCAACGCCCTGGCCATCGCCGGCTTCACCGCCGCCGGCGTGTGGTGGGGGTGGCTCGCCCTGTGGCTGCTGCCGCGGGCGACCTGGTTCCAGCTGGTCACCCGCCTGCGCAACATCGCCGAGCACGCCCTGGTGGCCAAGAACGAGCCCGATCCCCTGCGCCACGCCCGCACCACCCACGCCAACTGGATCGAGCGGGCGCTGATCGCCCCCTACTACGTGAACTACCACTGCGAGCATCACATGTTCATGCACGTGCCCTGCTGGCGCCTGCCCGAAGTGCGCCGGCGGCTGGCCAGTCGGGGCGTCACGGCGCGGATGGAAGGGGCGGCGGGCTACCTGAGCGTTCTCGAGGCGGTGACGACCGCGCCTGCCTGACCAAATTATTTCAATTTGCAATTGACACCTCTTTCAATTTGCAATAACCAAGCCCTCGACACCAACTGGAGGGCCGGTGATGCGCCTGGATGGCCAAATCGCTTTCGTGGAATTCCCGGGCCGGGATCTGGGCCAGATGCGCCGCTTCTACGACGAGGCTTTCGGCTGGCAATCCGAGCACCGGCGCCACGACTGCGTCGCCTTTCGCGGAGATGACGTCGAAGGCGGCTTCTCAGCGCCTCTCGAACCACTGGTGGTCTTCTACGCCTGTGACCTGGAGGCGGTGAGGGCCAGGGTACTGGCGGCGGGCGGCGAGATCACGCGCGATATCTTCGCTATTCCGGGCGGACGCCGCTTCCAATTCCGCGACCCTGGCGAGAATGAAATCGCGGTGTGGTCCGATACCTTCGTGCCGCCGCCCAGGGCCCCGATGTGCTTGGCCGGGTCCGCTTTCCGACACCCCTGGGCGGAGAGCACGGTGCGCAGCCGTGTCGCCGCCGGCGCGGCTTGACGAACGCGCGCCGTTGGCCTAGAACAAAACAGGAACTCCAAAAGGGTCGGCCATGCGCGAAGATGGGAAGATCGATTACGTGGAGTTCCCCGGCGCCGACCTCTCCGAGATCAAGCGGTTCTACGGCGAGGCGTTCGGCTGGACCTTCCAGGACTACGGGCCTGCCTATGTGGCGTTCGAGGGCGCGGGCGTCGACGGGGGATTCGACGCCGATCGCGGCGAGGCCGTCGCCAGGCCGATGGTGGTGCTGTTCGCACGCGACCTCGAGGCCATGCTCGAGAAGATCCGCGGCGCGGGCGGGGTGATCACCCGGCCGATCCTGAGTTTTCCCGGGGGTCGGCGCTTTCATTTCCGCGACCCCTCGGGCAATGAGCTCGGCGTCTGGTCGGAGACCTGAACCAAAACCCATCGCGGGGGAAGAGATGACCGCCTCGTCGACCGGCGTCTTTCGGGCCATGGCCCACAACAACGCCTGGGCCAACCATCGCCTGCTGAGCGCCTGCATGGGCCTGGACCGGGCGGCGTTCCACGCCGAGCGGACCGGGTTTTTCCCCAGCCTCGCCGCCACCCTCAACCACATCCTGGTGGTGGACTGGTTCTACGTCGACGCCCTGGAAGGCGGCTGGCTCGGCTACGCGGCGTTCGACGACGAGACCCCCTGCGATACGGTCGCGGCGCTGCATGCGGCGCAGCGGGCGGTGGACGATCGCCTGATCGCGGTCTGCGACGCCCTGACAGAGGAGTCCCTGAACGGCGAGGTGCGGGTCAACCGCGGCGAGCGCGTCCAGGTCGAGCGGCGCGACCGGCTGTTGCTGCATCTCTTCGAGCACCAGATCCACCACCGCGGCCAGGCCCACGCCATGCTCTCGGGCACGAGCGTCGCGCCGCCGCAGCTGGACGAGTTTTTCTCCGCCGGCGAGGCGCCCCTTCGCGCGGCCGAGTTCGCGCAGCTCGGCTGGACCGAAGAAAGGATCTGGGGCGAATGAGCCATGGAGGGCTGACGCCCCTGCGCGGCGGCGACCGGCTGGCGGGAGCGCCGTTCGCCTCGCGCTCCACGGTGTGGGGCGCGCACGGGGCGGCGGCCACGGCCCACCCTCTGGCGAGCCTGATCGCCATCGACCTTCTGCGCGCCGGCGGCTCGGCGGTGGACGCGGCGATCGGCGCCAACGCCGCCCTGGGGTTCCTGGAGCCGATCAACTGCGGGATCGGCGGCGACGCCTTCGCCATGGTCTGGGACCCGGCGGCGGGAAAGCTCGCCGGACTGAACGGCTCGGGCCGCTCGCCCCGCGGCCTTAGCCTGGCGACCCAGCGCGAGCGGGCGCGCGGCGGCCTCATCGCCCCGGCCGGGGCCGTCACGGTCTCCACGCCGGGGGCGGTGGACGCCTGGTGGGCCCTGCACCAGCGCTACGGACGCCTGTCCTGGGCTTCCCTCTTCGCCCCCGCCATCGACCTCGCCGAACAGGGCGCCCCGGTGCCCGAGGTCGTCGCCCACTACCTCGACCTCTCGGTCCGCGGCTTCGCCAGGCCGGGGCGCGGGATCGAGGAGGTGGAGAACCTCAAGATCATCTGGGCGCCGGACGGCCGCACGCCGGCCGAGGGCGAGGTGTTCGCCAATCCGGCCCTCGCCCGCACCTACCGCCTGATCGCCGCCGGCGGCCGCGACGCCTACTACGAGGGCGAGATCGCCGAGGTCATCGACGCCTATTTCCGCCGCATCGGCGGCTGGCTTTCCAGGGCCGACCTGTCGGCGCACCGGGCCGAATGGGTCGAGCCGCGCTCGACGAGCTATCGCGGTGTCGAGGTCTGGGCCCTGCCGCCCAACAGCCAGGGCCTCTCCACCCTGCAGATCCTCAACATCCTGGAGAATTTCGACCTGAAGGCCGCCGGGTTCCAGACCACCGCCAGCCTGCACCTGCAGATCGAGGCCAAGCGCCTGGCCTTCGAGGACCGCGCCCGGCGTTTCGCCGACCCCGACTTCGCCGACATCCCCATCGACTGGCTGATCTCGAAGGCCTACGGGGCCGAGCGCGCCGCCCTGATCCGCCCGCACGCCGTGCTCGACCCGGCCTTCCCCGGCGAGGCGCCGTCCCAGGGCGACACCACCTACCTGTGCGCCGCCGACGCCGACGGGATGATGGTGTCTCTCATCCAGTCCAACTATCGGGGCATGGGCTCGGGGCTGTGCCCGGACGGCCTCGGCTTCATGCTCCAGAACCGTGGCGAGCTCTTCAGCCTGAAGGACGGCGACGCCAACCTCTATGCGCCGGGCAAGCGGCCGTTCCAGACCATCATTCCGGGCTTCGCCACCCGCGGCGGCGAGCCGTGGCTGGCCTTCGGGGTGATGGGCGGCGACATGCAGCCGCAGGGCCAGGCCCAGATCATCATCAACCTGGTGGACTACGGCCTCGGCCTGCAGGCGGCGGGGGATTCGCCGCGCTGGCGCCACGAGGGCTCGCCCGAGCCCACCGGCGCGCCCGCGGCGGGGCGGGGGCTGCTGCGGCTGGAGACCGGCGTCCCCGAGGCGACCCGCGCCGGCCTCGCCGCCCTCGGCTGGACCTTCGGCGGCCTGGACGGCGGCTTCGGCGGCTACCAGGCGATCGAGCGCTGGCCGGGGCGCTATGCGGCGGCCAGCGAAATGCGCAAGGATGGCTGCGCCCTGGCCTGGTGAAGGACGCGAAAGCGATGACCGAGGAGGAGATGCGGCGGATCTGCCTGTCGTTCCCGGGGGTGACCGAAGGGACCTCCTACCGCCAGCCCTCGTTCCTGGTGAACAAGAAGTTTCTGACGCGCCTCCGGGCCGAGGACAACAGCATGGTGCTGCTGGAGGTCTCCTTCGACGAGCGGGAGATGCTGATGGAGGCCGAGCCGGCCACCTTCCATTTCACGGCCCACTACAAGGACTACCCCGCAGTCCTCGCCCGCCTCGAGAGAATCGATCCGGGATCCCTGCGCAACTTCCTCGAGCGCCGCTGGCGCAAGGTCGCTCCCAAGGCCGTGATCAAGGCCTACGACGACGGGCGATAGGGTGGGGAACGCGGCCTCAGCAGAACCGCAGGTCGCTCCCGACGCCCATCAGGTGCTTGCCGACCGTCTCCAGGTGGGCGAGGCGGCCCTGGTGGTGCTGCGAGATGGCGTGGGCGTCGCGGAAGCGGCGTTCGATCTCGCCGCCGTCAAAGATCGCCGTGGCGCCGGCCAGCGCGAACAGAGCCTCGGCAATGCGGGTCGCGTCCCTGATGGCGAAGGTGCTGGCGGCGCGAAGTGACATGCGCTGGTCGACGGAAAGGCCTCCCTGCGTCATGGCGTCGGCTTCGAGCCGGCGCAGGGTGTCGAGCAGGTAGACGCGGGCCGCGTGGAGCCGGACGTCGGCTTCGGCGACCACCGCCTGGACGTTGGCGCCGTGGCCGAGCGTCTTGCCCCGCCACATCGGCGTCTTGCGGCCGGCGAGATCGACGAAGGCGTCGAACAGGCCGCGCGCATTGCCGAGCGCGACGGCGGCGAAGCCCGGCGCATACAGGCTGTTGACGCTGAATCGGTAGGGCGCCGCGAGCCTCAGCCGCCCGGCGTCCGGCCACCGCGATATGGTCAAGACCGAGTGCCGGTCCGGAACGAACAGGCCGTCCAACGAATACTGATCGCTTCCGGTGCCTCTCAGACCCAGCACACGCCAGACATCGGTGATCTCGGCCGACGATCGCGGGAACAGCACCGTGCGATCGAGCGGCTGGCCGTCCTCGCCCACCAGCGCCGATCCGTCCGCGCCGACGATGGGACAGTGCCCGCCCAGCCAGGTCGCATGGTGACAGCCGCTACCGAATTCCCAGGTCCCCGATACGCGGTAGCCGCCGTCGGAGAGGGTTGCTGTGGCGTCGCGCGTCGTGCCCCAGGCGATCGCGGCGTGCGGCTCAGCGAAGATCTCGCGCGCGACCTCCGGCGCGAGATAGACCGCGGCGATGGCGCAGACGCCCATCTGGCACAGGCACCAGGCCGTGCTGGCGTCGGCCCGCGCGAGCGCCTCGACGACTTCGACGAATTCCGACGGCGCGGCTTCGCCCCCGCCGAGCCAACGTGGGGCGAGGATGCGGAACAGCCCGTCCCGGTGCAACGCGGCGAGCACGGTGTCGTCAAGACGTCGGCCCGCCTCGGTTCGGGCGGCGGCCTCTGCGATGATCGGGATAAGGGCATGCGCGCGGGAGACGTATTCCGACATCGTCCTCTCCCCGCTACTCGGCGGCGCAAAGACCCGGCGCGCCGTTCGCCTTGTCGCCACGCTAAGCAAACCTTGGCAGGTTTGCTTATGTTAGACATTCTTAGCAGCATTGATTTTGCTTTGAAAAAGCAAAATCAATCGTGGCTTTAGCCAGGCAAGGCTGCTTGGCCGTCGCGGCCGTCGGCGACAATCGCCGCGGCGTCAGCGGGCGATGGCGTAGCCCTGCATCCCGCGGGGGTTCGCGCCGGCCCGCACCATTCCCGAAGCCTCGCGCGCGCACGCGGAAAGCCGGCCCTCCGACCATGGGCCCTCGACCCTCACCCGGTGGCCTCGTCGGCGAAGATCGTCGACGGTGGACTGCGGGAAGCGGCCCTCCAGGACCAGGGAGCCGAGCGCGATCTCGCGCGGCCAGAAACTGCTCAGGACGTGCTCGGAGTGGAACGCGGGGGCCTCGATCGCCCGCTGCAGGGGCAGGCCCTGGTCCACGTGGAGAAGGAAGAGCAGCAGCGACCACTGTTCCTGCTGGTCGCCGCCCGGCGTGCCGAACGCCATGTAGGCGCGCCCGTCCTTGAATGACATCGACGGCGTCAGCGTCGTGCGCGGCCGCCTGCCGGGGGCAAGGCTACTCGGCAGGCCGCGTTCCAGCCAGAACATCTGCAGGCGCGTGCCGAGGGCGAAGCCGAGCTCGGGGATCTGCGGGCTCGACTGCAGCCAGCCGCCCGACGGCGTCGCCGAGACCATGTTTCCCCACCGATCCACCACGTCGAGATGGCAGGTGTCGCCACGCTGGCTCTCACGCGCCCGGGCGAAGGTCGGCTCGCCGCCGCCGGGCGGCGCGCCCGTGCGTTCGGCGACCGCTTTGCCGATGGACGGAAGCCTCGGCGGGCGGCCCTCGGGCGAACCTGGCCTGAGCGCCTGCGACGCCTCGGCGCCGATCAGTTCTCGACGAGCGCGGGCATAGTCGGCGCTGAGCAGCGCCTCCATGGGTACGGTCCCGTCGTCGCCGTACCAGGCGTCCCGATCGGCCATCACCAGCTTGAGGGTCTCGACGAGACAGTGGACGAATTCGGGACCTTCCGCATCGAGCGCGGCCAGGTCGAACCCCTCGAGGATCCGGAGCGCCTGCAGCATCGCCGGACCCTGGCTCCAGGGGCCGCACTTGAACAGCCGATGGCCGCGATAGTCGACTCCGATGGCCGGCTCGATGTTCGGCCGCCAGGCGGACAGGTCCGCGGCCGTCAGCAGGCCACGATGCCTCCCGCCGCTGACGTCCAGCGCCTCGGTCGTCCGGCAGAACCGCTCGATCGCTTCGGCGACGGGCCCGTTGTACCAGTAGTCGAGGGCCGCTTCGATCTGCGCCTCCCGCCCGGCGGCGGCCTCGGCGTGTTCGAGAACGCGCAGATAAAGCTCTCCAAGCGCCGGGTTCGCGAACAGGGAGCCCGCGGACGGCGCCTCGCCACCCTTGAGATAGATAGCGGCCGAGGTCGGCCACTCGGCCTCGAACAGGCGCCGCACCGAGCGGATCGTCGCAACGGCGCTGGCGAGGATCGGATGGCCCGATAGCGCGTAACCGATGGCCGGCTCGAGGACCTGCCGCAGGGAGGCCGTGCCCCAATCACGCAACAGCGTCAGCCAGGCGCCGAACGCGCCCGGAACGCAGGCCGCCAGGAGCCCGGTCCCCGGGATCAGGTCAAGCCCGAGCGCTTGGAAATGATCGATCGTCGCCGCCCCCGGCGCGCAGCCCTGCCCGCAGATGACGGTCGGTTCGGCGTCGCCGCCGCGACTGAGCAGGATCGGAACCTCGCCGCCGGGACCATTGAGGTGCGGCTCGACGATCTGGAGCGCGAAACCTGCGGCGACAGCGGCGTCGAAGGCGTTGCCGCCCGCCTCCAGCAGGCGCATGCCGCAGGCCGATGCGATCCAGTGGGTGGAGGCCACCGCGCCGAACGTGCCGCACAGCTCCGGCCGGGCCGTGAAGTCGCTCATCGGACCCACCCCGCGGCCCGATCCATCAGAACTCTTCTTCGATCATCGTCTTGAAGTGCTCCATCACCTCGGCCATCGCCTCCTCCGGCGGCAGGTCCGAGAGGGGATCGGCCGTCGGCGGCGCGGCGGCGGCGACACCGAGGCGCGCGACCAGGGCGCCGCCCTGGACCAGGACCAGCTCCTCGCCGGCCTCCAGCCCGCGGAGGATCTGGGCCACGCGTGGCGGCAGGTCGTCGAGGTCGATCTGTTTCATGGCCCGGGCAACCTAGCGCCACCGCGCCGGGCGTGACAGGCCCCCACGGCGCCCTTACGAACGGCCATGGCCTACCGTA